>JRHI01000429.1_pt1 | contig 45798 bp, 43 predicted proteins | sample 215371 | NCBI WGS metagenome assembly JRHI01 (sample SAMN02929681, study PRJNA255918) | sediment metagenome | biome: cave system; feature: Ice Cave; material: Sediment; isolation source: sediment from deep within a dark volcanic ice cave with no known source of... ... | reverse complement strand
GGGAAAACATCTCTGGGTGTGGAAGGAAGATCCGTCTGATGGAAACCTCACTTTGGGGACGCCCGTTGTAGGAGGCGCTACACCCACCGTTCAGGGAGTTTTGATTGTTAAGGGCAACTTAACGGTGGACATCACCAACGGTTTTAATTACTTTGGCTTAATCCTGGTGTCCGGGAACGTCAACTTCACCGCCAATCCTAATCCCTCCGTGACTGCGAATATCCACGGGGCACTGATTGCCACAGGGATATTCGCTTCAACCTCTTTGGCGAATCTGGGCGGAAGTATCTTTATGCGTCAAAACGCTTGCCTTGTGCTGAACGCGCTAAGCGGCGTTCCCCTCTCAGTTCTTTCGTTTCGCCAGTTGAATCGATAGGTGGCGACGTGCGAATGGGCCTTCATCGAAATCGAACGGGCGTGGCCGATGAGCCCATGATTACAGCAGTGAATCCATTAGATATGGGATGAAACGATGACGGAGAAGAAGCGATGAGACTGCACAAGCTGCGCGGCTTTCTGGTGACATCCTGGCTGGCGTTAACCATGGCGTCCACCGCATTCGGCCAACAGGCTTCCTCGTTGCCGCAGAGAAACCGAACGGAGAAGTCCAATTCACGATGCAGGAAAGTGTGGACCAATGACGACGTCGCAGCGCTTCGCGGACCGTCTGACGTTTACATCCAACAAAAGCTGGCTGCCGACGAGAGGGCCAGCGGAGCGAAGAAAGCAGCGCTCGAGCAGGCCAACCGCCAGCCAACGACCCAGGAAAGACCTAGCGGGGCCAATTTCGTAATGCCGAAAACGGTGGAAAGCCGAACGGCGCATCACCGAGAAACGCGAACAAATTAGCAGCTTGCAACCCCAACTCCAAAACGCCACGGCCGAATATTTCAAAGCTCCGGACGCGGCGGCCCGTCAAACGGTGCAGAAAAAAATTGACCTGCTTACGGGGGCGCTTAATGGAGCTGCGAATGAGCTTCGCTTGGTAGAAATAGAGCTCGACGATTTGAAATCCAAGCCGCGCCCACCAGCCTCAAAAGGCTCTATACCTATTGCATCCATAAAATAAATATCCGGGTATAATATTTTATCGTTTCATTCCAACAAATCAGGGCGCCCAGTAAGGGCACGAAGAAAACCAGCGCGACTCTTGCATGTTCAGCGAGCCCCCTGCATTCCCGCTGGAATTGTGGCAACGCGTGAGAGTGTGCTACGCTGTTCGCGCTCGGGACCGGCCCGGCCTCCGCGCGCGCGGTAACACTCCCCACCGCGGGTGTGCCCTTTTTCTTATCGTCGCGCAGAAGCCTGTTCGATCAAAGAGCATCGCTAGCCGATTTTTGGCGGAGGTTTTACCTTCGCGCGGCAACGACACTGCCAGTGGGCTCCGATGGCGACCAAGCAAGCCACTACCAAGGTTATGGAAATCAAGCTGGCGCATTCGCCGGATTCCGACGATGCGTTCATGTTTTACGCTCTGGCTACGCACAAGCTGGCCACACCCGGTTTGAAGTTCAGCCACGTGCTGGCGGATATTGAAACGTTGAACCAGGCGGCCGCGGAAGAAATTTATGATGTGACGGCTCTGAGTTTTGCGGCCTACGCTTCTCTCCACGACAAATACATTCTGCTCGATTGCGGCGCGAGCTTTGGCGAAGGGTATGGGCCGGTCGTCGTATCGTCAAGGCCGCTTAAACCTGCCGATCTGGCCGGAAAGCGGGTCGCGATTCCCGGGCTGAAAACAACCGCTTACGTCACGCTGCGTTTGTTTCAAGCTGATTTCGAAGCTGTTCCGATGGCGTTTGACAAGATTTTAGATGCGGTGCGCGATGGCGTTGTGGATGCCGGGCTGCTGATTCACGAGGGCCAGCTATTGTTTCCGCATCTTGGGCTGCACCGGGTAGTCGATCTCGGCCATTGGTGGCTGGAGCAAACCGGATTGCCGCTGCCGCTTGGAGGAAATGGCGTACGGCGCGCCCTGGGAACGGAAATTGGACGGCGGGTGGCTTCGATTATCAAGCAAAGCGTGGGGTACGCGCTCGAGCATCGTGAAGAGGCGCTTAATTACGCGATGCAATTTGCCCGTGACATGGAACAGGATTTAGCCGATAAATTCATTAGCATGTACGTAAATAAATGGACGCTCGGCTACGGTGAGCGCGGCAAACAGGCCGTACGCGAGCTGCTGGCGCGCGGCGCTAAAGCCGGCTTACTTCCACCCATTCCTGAAATCGAGTTCCTCAGCGATCAAGCCGATGATGCCCGGCCGGCTTAGGAACGCCTAAGAGTCTTCACGCAGTCTCCTACCTTGCTCCAGGCCGCATTTACCTGCCTTGACGGCCATTAGCGATTCGCATAAAGTCAATTGCTTCCGATGCGCACAAGAATCACAACTGCTGCCTCCCTGCTGGGTCTGCTCTTGACCCTTTCCGCCGTGAAATTGCCGGCTCAGACAGCCGCGCCTGCGGGATGGCGGACCGAAGCCGTGCGCGGCGCCAAGGCGATGGTGGCTTCCGATGAGCCATTGGCAAGCGCAGCCGGCGTGGAAATTCTGAAAAAGGGCGGGAATGCCGTGGATGCCGCCGTGGCAGTCGGATTTGCTCTGGCTGTAGTTGAGCCGATGGCGGGAAATATTGGCGGAGGCGGGTTTCTGCTAGTGCGGCTGGCCAACGGGCGCACGGCATTCGTGGATTATCGTGAAATGGCCCCTGGGCGCGCTACCCGCGATATGTACATTCGCGCGGACGGCACGCTCGATAGTGAAGCCGCGACGATTGGGTATCGTGCTGCGGCCGTGCCGGGCACAGTAGCTGGGCTAACGCTGGCGCTGCGTACCTATGGCAGCATGAAGCTCGCCGAAGTGATGGCTCCGGCCATACGACTGGCGGAGCAAGGTTTTGCGGTGAGCGAAAAACTCGCCCAGACGCTATCCGCGGACCGCAAAATCCTGGAACGGTTTCCATTAAGCCGGCGCGTTTTTCTGAAGGACGGCGCGATGTACCAGCCGGGTGAAATTTTGCGCCAACCGGAGCTTGCCGCGACGCTGCGGCGGATTGCGCAGCGGGGCAGCGCTGAATTCTATCGAGGTAAGACCGCCAAGCTGCTGGCAAATGAGATGGCGCACAACGGTGGTTTAATCACGCGGCAGGATCTTGCAGGGTATAAAGCAAAGATCCGCGAGCCCTTGCGGGCAATCTATAAGACCAGCACGGCCGGTAGCGATGAATGGGAAGTAATTGCCAGCCCTCCGCCAAGCTCGGGCGGCGTGGCCATGCTCGAGGCGCTAAATATTTTGAAGGATATCCCGCTGAAATCCTGGGAAGACGCGCAATCGGTCCACTGGGTAGCGGAGACGATGCGCCGTGTTTTTGCCGATCGCGCCGCGTTTCTGGCCGATCCTGATTTCGCCCACGTTCCGGTGCGCGGGTTGACGGATGTGCGTTACGCCGCCGAACTGCGCGCTAAGATTGATCCAGAACGCGCTTCCACCAGCGAAGTGGTGCGGGCGGGCAATCCTACGCCATTCGACCAGCCTGTCAGGGGTACTGGAAGCGATGGGAATGGGCGCGCAGGAAATGACGCGTCCAAGATTGCCATAAGCCTGCGCGAGGGCGGTAACACCACGCACTTCTCCGTCGTCGATGGCGCCGGAAATGCCGTCGCAAATACTTTTACGCTTAATGGCGGGTTTGGGTCAGGAGTAACCTGCGCGGCGGGATTTCTGCTCAATAACGAAATGGACGACTTCACGACGCAGCCGGGCGTGCCCAATAAATTATTCGGCTTGATTCAATCGGAGGCCAATGCCATCGCGCCGGGCAAGCGGCCGCTCAGCTCGATGACGCCTACCATTCTGTTGCGCAATGGGAAGCTGAGCTTTGTTACGGGATCGCCGGGCGGCCCGACAATTATCAGCGTCACGCTGCTGAGCGTGCTGAACTGGATGAGGCTTGGAATGGACGCGCAGGCGGCCATCAACGCGCCGCGCTTTCATCACCAGTGGCTACCGGACACGCTCCGTGTCGAAGAGGCCTTTCCAGCCGACGTCGCGCACGAGCTTGAGGCCCGCGGACACAAAATCACGCGCCGCACCCATATGGGATTGGTGAACGCCATAGGCATCGATCCGCGCACTGGAGAACGGCTGGGCGCGGCCGATCCGCGCGACCAGGGAGCGGCCGAAGGATATTAACTCTCTTCGGATTTTCACTATGGCCACCCAAAGGGTTCTCTCCACTTACATCTTCGCGAACCGCAAGCTCACACCGGCATTGCTCACCGAAATTGCCGCGGCAAAATTTTCTGCCGTTGAACTGTATTCCGCCCACAGCCATTTTGATTATCGTTCCCCCGCAGACGTCCGGGAATTGGGAAGCGCGCTGGCCGGGAATAATCTGGCGCTTCATTCCGTGCATTCGCCGACCGGGAGAGATTTTCTTCCCGGGCGCGAAAGCGGCGTGCCCATTTCGATTTGCGCGCAAGAGCGCGTGCGCCGGCTCGATGCCGTGGATGAGATCAAGCGGGCCATCGATATCGCCGAGCAAATTCCGTTTTCGTTTCTAGTGCAGCACCTGGGAGCCTCGCGCGAGACGCTCGATGATCGCAAAAAAGATGCCGCGTTCAGCTCGCTCGAGCACCTGGTGATTTTTGCGAAGCAGCGCGGCGTAACCATCGCTCTGGAAAACACGGCGAATGAAATGGGCGCTCCCGCGAGCCTGCGCGCCTTCATCGAAGAGACGCGGCTAAGCGGCTTGCGCCTGTGCTTCGATATAGGGCACGCGAACGTGGAAGAAGGCCCCGCCGAAGAGCGTATCGCACGCAGCTTTGAAGCGATGCGCGAACACATCGCCACCACCCACATTCACGACAATCACGGCGATAAGGACGAACACCTGCTCCCTTACGAAGGCACGATCGACTGGAAGGCCGCGCTCGGCTTGCTGCAGGGGGCACCGGTGGGCAGTTTGCCGCTGGTGCTGGAGCTGAAAGAGCTGCCCGCCAGCGCTTCGGGCTATCCAGACGGCGGAGCGATCACCAATACACTCGCCGCGGCACGCGGGGTCTGCGACAAATTCGAAGAGATCCTGAAGAAAGCTCAATGAACGTTATCACGATCGAAGCAGCGGGAAAACATGCCGGCGAGGAAGTGACGCTTCGCGGCTGGCTTTATAACTTGCGCGAGGCAGGCAAGCTGCTCTTTCCGATCTTCCGCGACGGGACCGGAATTATTCAGGGTGTGGTCGCTCAGAAAGAACGTCCCGAGGCGTTCGAGAAACTTCGCGGATTGACGCAGGAATCGAGCGTCATTGTGACGGGACAAATCCGCGCAGAGCCGCGCGCCCCGGGCGGCTACGAAATCGGCGTAAGCGACATCGAAGTGGTCCAGCGCGTTGCCGATAGCGAACCGTATCCGATCCAACTTAAAGAGCACGGTGTCGATTTTCTGCTCGATCGGCGGCATCTCTGGATTCGCACACCCCGCCAGGCAGCCATCTTGCGTATTCGCGCCGAAGCGGTCCGCGCCGCGCACGAATTCATGCATTCGCAAGGCTACACGCTCACCGAAGCTCCCATTTTCACCCCGGCCGCCTGTGAGGGAACCACCACACTTTTCGAAGTGCAGTATATCGACGACGAAAAGGCCTACCTGACGCAGTCCGGCCAACTTTACGTTGAAGCCACGGCCATGGCGCTCGGCAAGGTTTACACGTTTGGCCCCACCTTTCGCGCGGAAAAATCGAAGACGCGCCGCCATTTGACTGAATTCTGGATGCTCGAGCCGGAAGCCGCTTACGCTCATCTCGAAGACATGATGTTGCTGGCGGAAGGCTTGGTTAGCCACGTCGTGCAATCGGCGCTTAAGAATCGCGCGCGCGACCTCGAAATTATCAAGCGTGACACCGCCAAACTGGCCAGCGTGAAGCCGCCTTTCCCGCGCATTTCTTACGATGAAGCGATCGCCGTTTTGCAGAAACGCGGCAATCCTGCGAAATGGGGCGACGACTTCGGAGGTGATGAAGAGACGCTTCTGTCCAGCGAATATGACCGGCCGGTGATGGTGCATCGTTATCCGTCGGCCATCAAAGCGTTTTACATGCAGCCCGATGCAGCGCGGGCTGACCTGGCGCTGGGCTTCGATATGCTGGCCCCGGAAGGCTATGGCGAAATCATCGGCGGCGGCGAACGCATCGCGGATTACGATTTATTGCTGAAACGGCTGCGCGACAACAATCTGCCTGAAGAAAAATTTCAGTGGTATCTCGACCTGCGCCGCTATGGCAGCGTGCCGCACGCGGGCTTCGGCCTGGGGCTCGAACGCACCGTCGCATGGATTTGTGGAACTGAGCACATCCGCGAAGTGATTCCCTTCCCTCGCATGATTTATCGCGTGTACCCTTAGAGTTCGAGACGGCGTGCGGGCCCGCCCTGCTGATCTCCAGCTGATCTATATGCCACAGAAAATCCGCATTATCGGCGTTCCGATGGACCTCGGCCAGAGCCGCCGCGGCGTGGACATGGGCCCCTCGGCGCTGCGGGTAGCAGGGCTGCAGGCGCGGCTTAAACAGTTGGGCCACGTCGTCGAAGATATCGGCAATATCAACGTGAAGCAGCCTGAGGAGCAGCATTTCGGCGAGAAGCGCGCGAAATATTTGAATGAAATTGCGGAAACGTGCCGCAGCCTTTCGGAGATGGTGCAAAAAACAATCGAGGACGGATTTATTCCTCTGGTTCTCGGCGGTGATCACTCTATCGCCATCGGCGTGATGAGCGGGGTCTCGAGCCACTTCCGCAAGAAATCGCGAAATATCGGTTACGTCTGGCTCGATGCCCACGGGGACATGAATACGCCTGAAAGTTCACCGTCAGGCAACGTCCACGGCATGCCTCTGGCATCCGTGATGGGCTACGGAGCGATCGAACTTGTGGAATTGCTCGGCTTCAAACCCAAGGTCGAACCGCGCAACGTGGTACTGGTTGGTGTTCGCGAACTCGATTCGAAAGAGCGGCGCTTGATGAAGGAATCCGGCGTGCATGTTTTTACCATGCGCGACATCGACGAGCGCGGCATGCGCGAGGTGATGAGCGAAGCGCTGCGTTTCGCTGCGGATGACACCGATGGAGTCGCCGTCAGCCTGGACATGGATTTTGTGGACCCGAGCGATGCGCCTGGCGTGGGCACGCCGGTGCGCGGCGGCGCCACCTACCGCGAGGCACATCTCGCCATGGAAATGATCGCGGACAGCGAGACGATGGTCTCGCTCGAGGTGGTCGAAATTAATCCTGTGATTGACGAGCACAACACGACGGCGCTGCTGGGTGTCGAACTGGTGCTCTCGGGAATGGGTAAAAAGATTTTATGACGTGCCAATCGCGTCACCGGAAATTTGTGAGCCAGATCGTCTGGGAAGCGTAATGACCACTAAAAAGCGGCTGCGCATTGGTGTGCTGTTCGGCGGGCGGTCCGGTGAGCATGAAGTCTCGCTCGCCTCTGCCGCATCCGTGATTCGCGGGCTGAATTCGGAAAAATACGAAGCAGTGCCCATCGGCATCAATAAGGATGGCCATTGGTTTGTGGGCGCCGGTGCGCAGAAAATACTGTCCGATGTGCTCAAGAGCGGACAGCGCGTGATGCTTCCAGCCGATCCGAATGCCGCGTCCCTCATACCCATGGATGGCACGCGCTCCGGCTCGCTAATGGTCGACGTCGTCTTTCCGGTGTTGCACGGCACCTTTGGCGAAGACGGAACAGTTCAGGGCTTGCTCGAGCTTGCCGGTCTTCCCTATGTTGGCGCCGGCGTATTGGGCTCAGCCATCGGTATGGATAAAGATGTGCAGAAGCGCCTCTGCAAAGAGGCCAAGATTCCGGTGGTCGATTGGATCGCCGTGGCGCGCGCGGCCTGGGAGAAACAGCCCAAAGAAATCGTTCGCGCCGTCGAGAAAAAGTTTCGTTATCCCGTGTTCGTGAAGCCCGCGACGCTGGGCTCGTCTGTGGGTATGACGAAAGCGCATTCGCGTAAAGAGATCGAACCGGCGATTGATCTGGCGGGAGAATTCGCGCAGAAAATCATCGTGGAACGCGCTATTAAAGGCCGGGAGATTGAAGTTTCGGTGCTCGGAAACGCGGAGCCGCGCGCGTCCATACCGGGCGAGATTGTGCCGCACCGCGAGTATTACGATTACGCTGCGAAATATCTGGAAGAAGGAACGCGCCTTCTGATTCCCGCGAAGCTTTCTCCCGTGCAGGCCAAACGCTTTCAGGAACTGGCGGTGCGCGGATTTGGCGCTCTCGAACTGGGCGGCATGGCCCGTGTGGATTTTTTTCTCGAAAAGCGCACCGGAAAAGTTTATTTGAACGAAGTGAATACTATTCCGGGCTTCACCTCCATCAGCATGTATCCCAAACTTTGGGAAGCGAGCGGCATTCCTTTCGGCAAATTGATTGACCGCCTGATCGAACTTGCTCTCGAACAGCATCGCGAGAAAAGCCGCACGAAATACGCGATCGAGCTTCCAGCCGGGGCCGGCGGCGCGCTCGAAGCGTAATCGCGCACGATCCCGGACTTACCCCTTAAACTTCGCCTGAAAAACACCGGACGTGTCGAGTTATAATCGGTGAGCAAGAACTTGCTTGCCGACTCTGCGCGGGAGGGATTGCTTGGGCATTCTCGATTCAGGTGTGGAAGAGCCGAAATCGCGGCTGCGCCGCTATATCCTCAGCATCGTAGCGCTGATTCTGCTCCTCATTTTCGGCATATGGTACACGTTCCGCTTCTTACCGGAAAAGCGCGCGGCAGAACGATTCCTTGACGCGCTGGCTGCGGGTGACGCTGCTCGCGCCTATGAGCTCTGGAAACCGCTGCCCAGCTACACGATGAAGGACTTCCTCGATGACTGGGGCCCAACCGGCTATTATGGCCCGGTGAAAAGCTATAAAATTGAATCCGCCGAAGCGCCGCAGAAAGGCGGGAGCGGAATCGTTGTTGTAGCGGAGCTCAGCCCTTCAGCGCCCTTCCCGGAAGATAATGACGTGCAAAAGACTCGCCACTTAAAAGAAGTTCGCATCTGGGTTGAAAGCAAAGATAAGTCCCTCAGCTTCCCACCGTAGTAAAAAATGGACGAATTGAGCCTGGAACCTATTTTTCCTGGAGTTCGCGCACTGCCGCGAGCAATTCGGCTGGCGACACCGTAGCGGTTCCAAGTTTGCCGACCACGACCCCCGCCGCTACATTGGCAAGATAAGCGCTGTCAGGCAGCGAGGCGCCACCGGCAGCACCCATCGCCAACATGGAAAGTACCGTGTCGCCTGCGCCCGTTACGTCAAACACTTGGCGGCCCGACGCGCCGCGCTCGATTCCAGGCAAGCCGACCCGCGCGTAGGTGATTTCAAAGCTCGTCGCCGGCACGTGGTACTGCCGCTGCGCTGATTCTTCGATCACGCTCAAGCCTTTTTCTCCCAGAGTGATTACCACGGCCGAACAGCCAAAGTGGGCGAGCAACGCGCGACCCGCCTCTTCAATAGAGTGCTCGTCGGTGAGCGTCCGCGTGACAAAGAATCCGGCCTCCTTGGCATTGCAGACGATTATGGCGGCGCCTCGGTAGGAAAAAAGCCGCGAAGTCTTCGGCTTCACCAGCGCCGGCACTCCGCGCTGATGGCAAGCGCTCAGCACACGCTCGGCAAGCGAGTCTGTAATTACCCCTTTGTCGTAATCGGAAACTACCAGCGCGTCCAGGTTCGCAAGCGCCGAAAGAATCTGCCGCAACAGTGCGTCTTCGATTTTTTTATCGAGTGGCGCGCGGCGTTCACGGTCCACGCGTACCACCTGCTGATGTCTCGCGATGATCCGCGTCTTTACCGTGGTGTCCCGCGAACGGTCGACGAGGGCATGCTTTTCCTGGAGGCCTAGGCCGCGAAAGCAGCGACGCAGCGCGCCGCCTGCCTCATCGTCGCCGATCACCCCGAAGCAGGCTACACGCGCGCCCAGGGCCACCAGGTTTGCGGCCACATTCCCGGCACCCCCGAGGCACTCACTTTCCTCGACAAAATCCACAACCGGCACGGCTGCTTCCGGCGAAAGCCGCGTCGCGGTGCCCCACAAATACCGATCGAGCATCAGGTCGCCGACCACACCAACCCGCCGCCCGCGCATGCGTTGGACGATGCGCGCCAGTTGGGCTGCAGATGCGCTCATATGCGGGCCCAGTTAATCATCGGAAGGCACTAGAGCACATTTTGGGCACTTGCCGCTTCTGACCCATTCGAGCATTGAAAAGCATTTAGAGTCATCACTCGAAACATTCATCATTCCGGCGCGATGGTGGCTTCATCGGGAAGCATCACCGGAATGTCATCTTTGATGGGATAAACGCGACGGCACGTGGCGCAACTTAATCCCGAGCCGGTGGAAACCAGCCGCACCGGAGTTTTACAGACGGGACAAACCAGGATGTCGAGTAATTCTTGACGGACCGCCATGGCACCTCCTGCGCGGCCACTGTAGCAGACGCGCTTTGCCGCAGGCAACTTCGCAGCGGGTCACAGGCCTTTCGCTCGACGAAATTCGCGCACCACCTCGGCAACATCGCGATGCTCGCCGTCCACGGCAAAATTCATTTTGCGCATTTCAGCCGCGGAAATTCGCCCGCCAAGCTGGGAGAGTGCGCGGCGAAGCTGCGGAACGCGTAGCAGGGATTTTTGCCGCACGATCGGAACCGCATCGTAAGGAGGAAAATACCGCCGATCATCTTCGAGAATCACGAGGCCGAGGGCGTCAATCAATCCGTCGGTTGAATTCCCTGCCGCGATATCGATTTGTTTCTCTTTTAGCGCGCGATAGAGCAACCCCAGATCCATCACGCGGGGTTTTTCAGCGAACTCGAGACGATACGCGTTGGTCCACCCGCGAAAGCCATCGGGCCGCTCGAGAAATTCATAGCCCACCCCGACGCGCCAGTTTTTCGCCCGGGAAACCATGTCAGAGATGCTGCGAAGATTGCCGGCGCGCGCATCCTCCCCGCGAACAACCATCGCGAAGGTATTGTTGAAACCGAGAGTCTCGGTCAACTCCAGTTCGAAGCGCTTCGCATACTCGGCCTGCACTTGCGCGTAAACAGCAGCCGGATCTTTCGCGGAAGCTTCACCGAGAACAGCCGTGAGCGCTGTGCCGGTATATTCGACGTATAAATCCAGATTGCCGGCGAGCAAGGCCTTGTGGCAGACCAGTGTTCCGCCGAGATTCAGTTTTCGCTCGACGGGTATGCCGGTGCGTTCTTCAATATGTTGGGCCACCAACTCAGCGAGCACGATCTGTTCGGTGAAATTTTTGGAGCCGATCACCAGGTGCGTCTTCCCGCTGCTTCGGCAGCCCCAAAACAGGCCGAGAATTGCCGTGATGCAGAAGAGTGGAATGGCGCGGCGCGCCAGGCTCGACCAGTGCACTCGGACGGCGCAGCCGGTCACGTGATCGCCGCCATTCGGCGTTCGGCCAAGCCGAAAATTACATCGGCTAGGATCGCCAGAATCGCCGCCGGGATTGCGCCGGCAAGAATCACTTGGTCATTGAGCATGGCGACGCCCCGAAAAATAAACGTGCCCAGTCCGCCCGCACCGATCGCGGCGGCAATGGTGGCTAGCCCGATGGAAATCACCGCGGCTACCCGGATGCCCGCTAGGATCACGCTCAGCGAAAGCGGAAGCTCCACCTGCCACAAGAGTTGCTGTTGCGTCATCCCCATACCGCGCGCCGCTTCGAGCACAGCGGGATCGACGCGCGTGATTCCCGTAAACGTATTGCGAAGAATTGGCAGCAGCGCGTACAAGACCAGGGCAACGATTGCCGTACGCGCTCCAATACCTCCAAGGAACGGCACAGGAATCAGAAAGCCAAAAAGCGCGAGGCTCGGAATCGTCTGAATCACGTTTACGGCCCCCAGGACCGGTGCGCTCAGCCTTCTATGACGCGCGAGAGCTATGCCGAGCGGCAAACCGATAAGCGTGGCGATAAACATGGCAATGGCCACAAGACCGAGGTGCTGCAGCGTTACCTGAAACACTTCGGCGCGATTGCGAATGATGAAATCAAAGACTCTCATGCGGCCTCAGTTCCGACGACACGTCCAGCGATGCAACAAACGCCCGAATCTCCGGCTCCGCAGAGGCCAGAAATTCCCGTGGCTCGCAAACCGCCACGAGCTTGCCCCCGGCAAGAAGCGCGATGCGCGAGCCAAGAAAGAGCGCTTCGCGAACATCGTGGGTAACGAACACAATCGTTTTTTTGAGCCGCTTCGCCAATGCGCAAAACTCTCGCTGCAATTCCGCGCGCGTTACCGGATCCAGTGCGCCGAATGGCTCATCCATCAGCAGAATCGGTGGATCGGCTGCCAGGGCCCGTGCTACGCCCACTCGCTGGCGCTGGCCGCCCGAAAGCTCACGCGGCTTGCGTGCAGCGTATTCCCCTGGCTCCAGTCCCACGAGTCGCAGCATCTCTCCCACTCGCGCGCTAATTTTCTGGGCTGGCCAGCCTTCGAGCGCGGGCACCAAGCCGACGTTGCGCTCAACCGTCAGATGGGGAAACAATCCAGCCTCCTGAATAACGTAACCAATCCCCCGGCGCAATCGAATAGCATCCCACTCTGTGGTGCGGCGATTCTCTACGAGGACTTCACCAGATGTAGGATCGAGAAGCCGATTTATCAGCTTCAATGTCGTCGTTTTTCCCGAGCCGCTGCGCCCCAGTAGAACCAGTGTCTCACCGCGGTTGATTTTTAAATTGAGGCTGGCAACGAGAGCGCGCCCATTGGGAAGCTGAAAGGACGCTTCCCGGCACTCAATCACCGCCTGGGCAGGATTCGAAGCTTCTACATGGTTCCTACAGCTATTTAGCATTTGACTTTCTTCTTGGCCGCCGCTACAAAAGAGATTCGCCTCCCGGCGTCCAGTCCTCACTGGCGCATCCCCGTCGCGCCTGCCGCATCCAATAAGCTTGACCCATTGGGGGTTTCATGTCAGCGCCAGCTATTCTCGAACGCGTCCGCGGTGAAGCAAGACTGCACATAGCAGAAGCTCGCGCCAAGACGGACGAATTGTTCCGCTGTGTTCGTCCGGAAGCGCTGTACGACCGGCCTATTCCCGAACGGCACCGGATTATTTTTTATGTGGGACACTTGGAGGCGTTTGACTGGAACTTGCTGGCTCCCAGGGCGTTCGGCCTGACGCCCTTCAATCAAGATTTCGACCATCTTTTTGCCTTTGGCATCGATCCAGTAAAGGGCCGTCTTCCCCACGACAAGCCATCAGACTGGCCTGACCGCGCTATGGTTAAAGGATATAGCCAGCTGGGCCGGGACATCCTCGACGCGGCAATCGAGCGATGGTCGAATACGGGAAGCGGTCATCCCAATACGGCTCAGTTGCTCCAAGTCGCCGTCGAGCATCGTTTGATGCACGCCGAAACCCTATCGTACATGCTTCACCAACTGCCCATCGACCGCAAAATTGCTCCCTCGATTCTAACAGCACCTCCGGCCTATCCTGCCAAGCATCACATAAAATCAAAGATGGCCGCCATTCCGGCGGGACGCGCAACACTCGGACTGCACCGTTCGCAACGAAGTTTTGGATGGGACAATGAGTTCGAAGCTCACGAGATCGGGGTGCCGGAGTTTGCTATCGATATCCACAATGTTACGAATGGCGATTTTTTAAAATTCGTGGACGCTGGCGGCTACGAACAGCGCGCGCTTTGGAGCGACGAGGACTGGGCGTGGAGGCAGGCCAAAAATGTTCGGCATCCCGCGTTCTGGACTTCCAATGAGAACTCCTGGATGTATCACACGATGTTTGCGGAGATACCGCTGCCGCTGGATTGGCCGGTTTACTCGAGCCATGCCGAAGCTTCCGCCTACGCGCGGTGGTTGGGCAAATCCCTGCCCACGGAGGCGCAATTCCACCGCGCTGCGTACGGCACTCCGCAAGGGCTGGAGCGAGATTTTCCATGGAGCGATGAATCTCCTCGCCACCAACACGGTAATTTCGATTTCCAGAGCTGGGATCCTATGCCGGTGGGCAGCCGCCCCGAGGGCGCGAGCGCTTTCGGCGTAGAGGACCTGGTCGGCAACGGCTGGGAGTGGACCCGTACCGTCTTCGGACCGTTTGACGGCTTCACGCCATTCCCTTTCTATCCCGGTTACTCGGCGGATTTTTTCGATGGAAGGCACTACGTTCTGAAGGGTGGCTCGCCACGAACTGCGGCGTGCATGCTGCGGCGTTCGTTCCGAAACTGGTTTCAACCGCACTATCCCTATGCATATACAACTTTTCGTTGCGTTGAAAACTAGCTTTCGGAAGAGGCGGGGACTCTCATGCTCCAGAAGATCGCGAAAGTTTCAGCGGAAATAGCCGCAGAAGTGCGCGCAGGTCTGATGAAGCCCGGTCAGAAGGAGCTGCCCTCGAAGTATTTATATGACGAAGTGGGCTCGGCTCTCTTTGAGGTGATTACGGTGCTGCCGGAATATGGACTCACCCGCGCCGACGCTCGCCTCCTGAAGCACTTTGCGGGGCATATTGTGGATCGGCTGCCCTCGCCCGTAATCGTGGCGGAATTGGGCAGCGGCAGCGGCAAAAAAACCCGTTGGATCCTGGAAGCTCTCGCGCGGCGCCAGCGTACCTTTTATTACCCCATCGAAATTTCTCCTACTGCGCTCGAGCAATGCAAGAAAGAGCTGGGTCACCTTGATCTTGTCAGCGTGCTTGGATATGAGCGGACGTATATCGACGGGCTTCTCACCGTGGCCAGGAGGCGGCAGCCGGGCGAGTGCCTGCTGGTTCTATTCCTAGGCAGCAGCATCGGAAATTTCGACCGCGATGCGGGAGACGACTTTTTGCGCAAGGTTCGGGCGACGCTCCGGCCCGGCGATGGATTACTCCTCAGCACCGACTTGGTGAAATCTATTCCGCGGACCTTGCTTGCTTACGATGATCCTGCGGGCGCGACTGCGGCATTCAATCTGAATTTATTGGCGCGCCTGAACCGAGAGCTTGACGCTGATTTTAACCTGATGCAATTTCGCCACGAGGCCCGCTGGAATGCCGGCGAACGCCGGGTAGAAATGCATTTGCGCTCGCTCTGCGACCAGACCGTCCAGGTGCGCCACGCAGGTTTCTGCGTCCGCTTCAAACGGGGCGAAACCATCTGGACGGAAAGTTCCCACAAGTACGAAGCTCGCGAAATCCCGGTTAGCGCGGAGCGCCTGGGCTTTCTCTGCGATGGCCAATGGATCGATAGTGAGTGGCCCTTCGCGCAAAATCTCTTGATTGCCGTCTAATTCGGGTATTGCTATAACGATTCAATGCTCATGGCCAACCGCGCGCTCCACGTTTTTTGCGGAGAAATTCGCGGCCGCCATACGCTGAGTATTTGCGAGCCCTGGTAGACGCGCTCGAATCCCTCTTCGGACTCGGAAACCGTTTCAATCGGTGCAATCCAGAAATTTTCTGCGTTTGACGCCGCGATCTTTACCGCCACCTTCTGCCAGCCATCAGCCATACGCAACTCTGACTCTGAAGCTGCCACCGCGGCACTCCATCGCAGCGCGTGCCGCACTCCTCCAAATTCAAAATAACGGTCCGGCTGGTTCGGCGCTAATAGATTGACGATGCTCTCTAGTCCTACGCCGAGGCGCAAAGTTGCGCTATGGTTATGCGCAAGCATCAGGTCGCAACGAATTTCACAGGAATTTGCAGTCGAGGCAAACGTAAAAATCTTCGTCACGCGAAGCACGCATTCTCCGGAACCGCCCGCGCTCGCTCCGCGCCACGGCGCCTCATGCACAAGTTCGAGGGCCTCTGAAGATGCCGAGGTAACCGTAAATTCGCCCCCGGCAAAGGCCCCGGCTTCTTCGAGGCGCAGCGCCTCGTAATCCGCGTGGGTTTTTTCCAGCGGAAACAAGAGGAGCCGGAAACCATGCCGGGCCCAACGGTCGTAGCGCAAATACTGCTCGAGCCCTTGTTCCTTGACGCGACTTTGCTCGTGGATGGAAGCAACCCCGCCTTCGGAGGCCGCCGCACCGCGCAACCGCTCATGGTAGGCTTCCGGCCTGCGCTGCATGGAATTAATGATCGCCACATCACTGGGGCGGAAATCGAGCGCAGCAAGAGTTCCACCATCGGAGGGCTTGAGTAGCGCTGCAAAGGAAGGCGCCGTGATGTACAAATCCTCAGCTCCATCGGCATCAAAATCGGTTCGCTCCAGCACCATGCCGGTCTTTTCTGACGGCGCGCGTTTCTGCGCGACGGCATCGGCAATTTTCTCGGCGCGAATAAGCTCCCGCCAAAGAACCGTGCGCAGATGTGGCGCATACAAACCGCCAAAGACTCCATGCCAGTAAGCATCGTTACATTGCGCGCGCAGCAGCCGGACGCGGGCCTCTTCCAGCCCGCGCTTGTTTGCGGCGCCCCGCCTGTGCGCACTCACCTCACGAATCTTGTTCGAGACGTACAGCATTTTTTTGTGCAGAAGATTGGCCTCGGCGTACTTGGTAAAAAAGGCTCGCCATGGACCTCCGCGCAAAAACACTTCCACATCGGGACGCCCGGTAAATTCCTGATGGACGGCATGAAAGCGTTGTCGAATCGCGGTTGGAAGCACCCACTCCATCATTTCCGTATAGGATGCGGTCGGCAAATCCGCGCGGCCGAGCGGGCGATGCCTGGCCAGCGCATCGGCGGGGGGACAAGTGTCCAGCCAGTCCGCATTTTTTTCGAGCGCTCCGAAGAAACGATCGAGCCACCCATCGCGATAACAATGCTCGGACGTCCCCGGCCACACGCCAAATTTTTCACAGTCGTCGCCCATTACGGCCATGCCGCCCGGAGCTGCGGCGGCAGACTCGCGCAAGAATGCAATGGTTTCGTTAACGCCGCGAAACGGTAACAAATAACGCAGCGCCTTGAGACCGGGGAGAAGCTTGACGGTTTGCCCGCCGTCGTCGGCGACATAGCTGCCAAAGAGCTGCCGCAGTTCGAAGCCAGCCGAAAGAAAATGAATGTCGTCCACCAGGGTGTAGCCAACGCCCGCGCGCGCTAATACGCCGGGAAGGTGCGGTTCCCAAACTCGTTCGGCCAGCCACGCACCCGTGGGACGCTTGCCAAAGTGCTTTTCCAGATATTCGGCCATGCGGCCAATCTGTTCCTGCTGATCGCTTGGCGGAATCGATACCAGTATGGGCTCGTAGAAGCCGCCACCCACTAATTCAATCTGGCCGCCCTCGCTCATCTCCCTCAACATGGTAAAAAAATCAGGCTGATGTTCAAAGAACCATTCGAGCAACGGCCCGGAATAGTGCAGGCCGATTCGCACCAGAGGGTGACGCTGCAAATGCTCGATAAAAGGCAGATAGCACTTCTGAAAGCAACGCTCGAATACATCGTCAAAATTGCCGACCGGCTGATGAGCATGGATCAACAGGACAAGATTGAATTTCTGGGCCACCCGGTTCGCTCCTTCTTGCCCGTCTAACTAAGCTTGCTCACATGACTTACAAAAAATCGCTCGCCGATCTTAGAGCAAACACCACCGCGGCGAGATTATTCTCGCACAGGTCTGCTATGATTCGCCCAAAACCAAAGAGGATCCCAAGACATTGAGCGCCGCGCAGCGACTGTCTTCAGCCGAGGAAGAAGCAAAGTTTCAGGAAGGAATCGAGCGATTCAACAGCGGACTATTCTTTGAGGCCCATGAAAGCTGGGAAGAAATCTGGCTGGCCGCGCCGGAACCGGAGAAGACTTTCCTCCAGGGTATCATTCAAGTCTCCGCTGCCTTTCACCATTACCGCCGGGAGAATCTCCTGGGAGCCGAATCGTTGCTCCGAGAAGGACTGCGCAAACTAGACCGTTTTCCAGAGGCGCACCGCGGCCTGGCAATCGGCAAACTGCGCGACTTCGTGAGGCTGTGGCTCGCAGCCCTGCCGGATGATGACAAAGTGATGCTGCAACGAGTTCCCCACCTCGAACATCGCCGTTGATAAAAAATGCGGCAAACCTGTCAGTTCGCCGCGTGGTCGCGCAATTTGTCCGGCTTGGTTAGCCGGACGGGAAGCTATGCCGTCTTCGTATACCAGTCGGCATTGATGGCCGTGAAGCTTGACCACTTTTCCGGCAAATCTTCGAGGGCGAAAATCGCCGTTACCGGGCAAACGGGGACGCAAGCGCCGCAATCGATGCACTCCACCGGGCTTATATATAGCTGCGTCTCACCCTCGTAAGTCGGCTCGTCTTTGCGCGGGTGGATGCAATCCACGGGGCAGACGTCGACACACGCGGTGTCTTTGGTTCCGATGCAGGGCTCTGCAATTACATAGGCCATCAGGATTTCCTCCGGGCAATGACCACTTTATCTTCCACGCGCCGAACGCTCCAGCTTCGAGCCGCGCAAAGAACCCGGTTATATACCATTATCCGGGCGCCGGGACAAGCGGTCTCCACAACCACCGATCGCTTTTATTATACTCCATGCTGAGGAGTACACTCCACTTGCCATCTTCCGCCCGGTGCTCGGCTAGTTTCAGAGACCCTGCGCGATTGGACGCGGCCACCCAGGATAACTAGAATAGATATGCCACGTCCAACGGTTCAGGAGATCAGATTATTATGCACAACGTTTTTCCTAAGGCGCTTATTCCCGTAGCCGCCGGAGTGGCCTTATTTATTGTTGCAGCATCGTATTTCCCCGCGCGTGCGCAGGACGCACCGGCGAGGCGCCCGCGTTCGCAGCGCAGCCCTAACGCGGCGCGCAAATTCCCAGCGATAGAAGATCCCACAGTGATCGATCAGCAGGGATTCGAGCAGCTTCTCGCCAAGTATCACGGGAAGTTCCTGCTCGTGAATTTCTGGGCCACCTGGTGCGAACCTTGCCGCGATGAGTATCCGATGCTGAATGAACTCGCGAAAAAGTATGCACCGCAAGGCCTGCAAGTCGTGGGTGTTAGTCTCGACGATGACGGTGAGATCATTCTTGTGCGCCGGTTTCTGGCGCGTTACAAGCCGATTTTTCCCAATTTCCGCAAGCGACGCGGCAAGGAAGAGGAATTTATTAATGTTGTAGATAAAAAGTGGAGCGGCTCGATTCCGGCGTCATTTTTTTACGCGCGTGATGGCAGGCAAATGGGGCAGATTGTGGGTGGGAATAAGCAAGAGGTTTATGAAGCTGCGATTCGCTCGCTGCTTTCCGCCGGCAGCAAGGATGCCGCGCCCTCGCAACCGTATGGACTCGCCGATCGCCGCTAAACGGCTCTAAGATTTGCGAGCGTGATTGGAACGTACTGCCGGTGACCAACTCATGAAACCTCTCGTAGACCGCACTGTCGAAAAATATTTCTATAGCTTGCTCCCTAAGCGCGATGCCGTATTGTCGGAAATGGAAGCATACGCTCGCCGCCATGACGTTCCAATTATCGGCCCCGCGGTAGCGCGCCTGCTCGCGCAACTCGTACAAATTTCCGGCGCCAAACGTATCTTCGAAATGGGCTCGGCAATCGGCTACTCCACAATCTGGCTGGCGCGCGCTGCCGGTACCGGCGCCGAGGTTTTTTACACCGATGGAAATCCAGAAAATGCGCTGCGCGCGCAAGAGCATTTCCGCCGCGCAGGCGTCACTGGCCGCATACGGGTTCTGGTTGGCGATGCTCTAGAGCTGCTTGCCGCAACGCCGGGAAAATTTGACCTTATTTTCAATGACGTGGATAAGCATCAGTATCCCGCGGTGTTTCGCATGGCCGTCCCCAGAATTCGCCGTGGCGGGCTTTTTATCACCGATAATACGCTGTGGTCCGGACGCGTAACGCGGCGTGCTGCGGATCGCGACACGCGCGGTGTTCAGCAGTTCAATCGCCTTGTCTATTCCTCGCCAAACGTCTTCCCTGTGCTGATTCCCTTGCGTGACGGCGTCACCGTCTGTCACAAGAAATAGTTTCGCGCCTTTCCGCGAGCGAAAAATCCCGTCGGTTTAGCGTTTGAAGAAGTTTCTAATAAAAAAAACCAGGTTAGCTGGGCGCTCCGCGAGGCGGCGCATGAAATAAGGAAACCAATCCTGCCCATACGGAATATAGATTCGTACCCGGTAGCCATCGCGTATCAGCCGGCGTTGCAGATCCGTACGGATTCCGTAGAGCATCTGGAATTCAAAATCGTCCTTCGAGATGTGCAATTGCGCGGCGGTGCGGATGGTTGCCGCAATCATCCGTGGATCGTGCGTGGCAATCCCGTGGTAAAAGCCGCTGGGCAGAAGCATCTGCAGCAATTTCACATAATTTCCATCCACATCCGCTTTTTTGGGAAACGCAATCTCCGGCGGCTCGTTGTAAGCCCCTTTGCACAGGCGGATGCGGCATCCGCAGCCCAGCAATTTCGCGATATCCTGTTCGCTGCGATACAGGTAGGCCTGGATTACCGTGCCGATCGCTGGATTGCGCTCGCGTACGCGACTTACGATATCGATGGTGCGTTGGGTATACGCGGAGCCTTCCATGTCCACGCGCAGAAAATTGTCGCAGCTTGCCGCGTGCTCGGCGATGCTTTGAAGCAAACCCTCGCAAAATTCGTCGCTCAAATCCAACCCCAGCTGCGTAAGCTTGCAGGAAACATTGGCGTAGAGTTTTTCCTGAGCGATGCGGTCAAAAATCTCCAGATACGTATCCCGAGCGCGTTGCGCGTCCGGTATCGTCGCCACGTTTTCGCCGAGGTAGTCCAAACTGGCCATCATCCCCTGGGCATTGCAGGCGCGCACGGCGTCAATGGCCTCGGACAATGACTCGCCGGCGATGAAGCGCCTCGCCATGGCGCGAGTAGCGGCTGTCGCCGTCACGAAATGTTTTAGACGCTTGCTCTGGGAAAGATATAGGAGGGTGGGGCGAAGCATCAGCAGGTGACCGCCGCGGAGCCGACGCTTTCAAAAGTAAACAAGTTTCGAGGTTTGCACAAATCGCGGCCCGCGCAAGCTTTAACGCCCTGCGTGCCACAGATCCTGATATTCCACATGGCTCTCGATTATCCCTAGCCTGAAAAGGCAGCGCTAGTCCGTGTGCTCTTCAAGGAACTTCTCCGCGTCGATAGCGGCCATACATCCGGAGCCCGCCGCGGTAATCGCCTGGCGGTATTTGTGATCCTGCACGTCACCGGCGACGAACACGCCGGGAACATTCGTGCGGCTGCCGTTCACCGCGATGAGGTAGCCGTTCGCATCCATCTCCAGCTTACCGTGAAAAACCTTCGTATTGGGTTCGTGGCCGATGGCGATGAAAACGCCGTGCACCGGCAGCGTTTGCACCTTGCCTGTCTCGACTTCGCGTATCCTGATACCCTCAACGGAGCCCTTCGAGACGTCCAAAACTTCCTCAACCACGGCCGGCGCAACAAAATGAATTTTTTCGTTCTTGTGCGCGCGGTCAAGCATGATCTTGGATGCGCGGAAGTTCTTGCGCCGGTGTATGAGATTCACGCGGCTTGCGAATTTCGTCAGGAAAGTGGCTTCTTCCATAGCGGAATCTCCGCCGCCAACCACCGCAATCTCTTTGCCGCGAAAAAAATACCCGTCGCACGTGGCGCAGGTGGATACGCCATTGCCCACCAGCTTACGTTCTGAATCGAGACCCAGCATTCGCGCGGTAGCTCCCGCCGCGATGATCACCGTCTTGGTTTCGTAAGATTCTTTGCCCGCGGAGATCGTGAAGGGCCGCCGGCTGAAGTCCACCTCGCTGACAGCCCCGGCCCGGAATTCCGCTCCAAAGCGCTGGGCTTGCTTGCGCATGTTCTCAATCAGCTCCGGCCCCAAAATGCCGTCGGGAAAGCCGGGGAAATTTTCGACCATGGTCGTCAAGGTAAGCTGTCCCCCGGGCTCATAGCCGTCGATTACCAGAGGGTTTAAGTTCGCTCGGGCAGCATAAATTGCGGCAGTCAGTCCCGCGCAGCCGCTGCCAATAATCACGACGTTCTGCACTCGGAAATCCTCCCCATATTTGATTCACAAATGAAGGCCTGCGGTACACCCCGAAAAGCTCGTTATTGTAACATTCTGCGGCACGCTGGATTGAGCGTAAACCTCAATTCACCACGGTATGATTGCCCCAGCGCGCGGACTGCGGCGGATCACCACCACCACATTGGCCGGATGGCGGGCACGGCGCGGGCGCCCTGCTATTTGACCTGCCATGAGACGCGCAGCTATAGTGCTGAATCAATCTTGCAGGCTCACAAAGGAGATCAGCCGATGGATTTGCGATACCCGGTTGGAAAATTTCAGGGCCCTCAGCAACTGACCGATGCGGACCGCCACAGCTCCATTTCCAGCATCGCCGACACGCCAAAACGGTTGCGTGCCGCGGTTGCCAACCTCAACGATGCGCAGCTCAACACTCCGTATCGCGATGGCGGCTGGACGGTTCGCCAGGTAGTTCATCACGTCGCCGACAGCCACTTGAATGCCTATGTGCGCACCCGTTTAGCTCTCACCGAACAGGAACCCACGATCAAACCTTACGACGAGAAACTTTGGGCGGAGCTCGAGGATGCCCGCAGCGGTCCGCTGGAACCGTCGCACGCCCTGCTGGATGCCCTACACGAGCGGTGGATTCGTTTGCTGCGCTCGATTCCGACGGCCGGTTTCGCTCGCAGCTTTCGCCATCCGGAGCATGGTCTGCGAACGGTGGATTGGATGGTGGGCCTTTATGACTGGCACGGCCGGCACCATGCCGCACACATCACGGCTCTGCGCGAACGCCAGGGCTGGAAGTAGAGGCGATTGAGATTCGTATCCGCGATCGTCGAATCCCATTTCGCTGCTAGAACAGTTCAAATAAAAAGGGAGAACCCAAAATGTCACGAGCGCCGGGAACTTATGCAATTTTTGAAACTTCGGAAGGTAACATCGTAATTCGGCTCCTCGAAAAAGAGGCTCCGAAAACGGTTGAAAACTTTGTGGGCCTGGCCGAGGGCACCAAGGAGTTTAGCGACTCTAAGTCCGGAAAAAAAATCAAGCGGCCTTTTTATGATGGGCTCACGTTTCATCGCGTAATTCCCAATTTCATGATTCAAGGCGGCTGTCCGCAAGGCACTGGTACGGGGGATCCTGGCTATCGCTTCAGCGATGAATTTCATTCTTCGCTCAAGCACGACAAGGCTGGCAAGCTCTCCATGGCGAATTCCGGGCCCAATACCAATGGAAGCCAGTTTTTCATTACCGTGGCCCCAACGCCCTGGCTTGACAACAAGCACACGATTTTCGGCGAAGTGATCGAAGGTCAGGATATCGCCGACAAAATTTCGAAAGCCCCGCGCGAAGCAGGCGACCGGCCCCGCAAAGCGATCGCGCTGCAAAAGGTTCGCATCGAGCGCATCTAAGCTTGAATCCGTAGCTTATTTTATGCTTACCGCTCCGCGTTTGCTGAGGCTGCTCATAGAAGTTGTTTTTGTCTTGCTTGGTTTCCTGATCGCTTGGCTGGCATTGAGCGGGCGGGTGGTGTTCGACCGGCACTCGCTGTCCTGGATTATTCTCGGCGCGGCTCTGATCCTCTGGGGGCTGCGCGCGCTGCAAAATGCCGGCCAATGGTCGATGCGCCGGCAGACTCTGATTCGCGGCACGTCCCTCGTGCTTGTAGGGGTCGCCATGTTGGCCGCGGTGAAAGCGCCCTTCAACTGGGTGGGACCGATGATCGCCTCGGCAGGCTCTCTGCTGGTTTTGCGCGGCCTGCTCAGCGCGGTGCTACTGCTCCGCGCGCGGTAACCCAGCCGCTTGGATAAGCCATTGAGAATATAATCGCGCCGGGCCTACTTCCAGGCCTTGGCCTCACGCACTGCGGAGGACGATCATGCTGAAAGAATTTAAAGAATTTGCGATGCGCAGCAACGTACTCGACATGGCCATCGGGATCGTTATCGGCGCCGCATTCGGAAAAGTGATTGCCTCGTTTGTCGAAGACATTCTGATGCCGCCGCTGGGACGCCTCGTAGGACGCGTGGATTTTTCCAGCCTCTTCGTCAGCCTGAATGGTCAACACTACGGCTCGCTCGCGGCGGCAAAAGCGGCTGGCGCGCCAACCTTGAATTACGGCCTTTTCATCAACACGATCATTACCTTCATTATCGTCGCCTTCGCGATTTTTCTGTTGGTGCGCCAGATCAATCGCCTCCGGACCAAGCCTGCCACTCCTCCCGCCACCAAAGAGTGTCCGCGATGCTTCACGGCGATTCCGCTCAAGGCCACACGGTGCCCGCATTGCACTTCTGAATTGGCGGCGTGAAGAAGAGCGGAACGATAAGAATTAAAAATTGATTTGCGTCGTAAGGTTAGGGTGCGGGGCGCTTCTTGCGGTCGTTGCCTTCGATGTGCGCGCGCAACCGTTCCACGACTTCATCCTCTTTTCCAGCTTCAATTTCTTCGTGAACTTCGTTTAGCGCAAAATGGACAACGTCGTGGTGATGGAGTTCCTTCGGGGCCAGCCGGTCGCTGAAGCGCAGCCAAAGGGTGTGTAGAAGGTTGACCTCGTTCGCGGTTAGGTTGGGAGCGTGCGGCCCCAATACCTTGAAAATTTTGTCTCCGGTGGGCGTATGAATCTCAAGATTGAATTGCGGCTTGGGATCGCCTAATTTCTCCCACGCAGCGCCGATTTGCCGGGCCTGCTCGTCGCTGGTGGACTTATTGGAATGACCCAGAACAATCGTCGAGGACTCCAGGCTTTGCGCGGCTCGCAAAATTCCGTCCCACAGATCACTGGCCCCAACTACAGCGAGCTTGATGGGTTTGCCGCGTTTTTCAGCGAAAGAAAGCGCCTGGGTAAACAAGTATTGCTCGATGTTGCCGAACAACTGTTCGGGCGCCAGTTCATGCTCTCCAGAAGCCGCGCGCCGCAACACCCGGACGTGCAATACAACCAGATCCCGCCGCTCCGGCTTAAACCGGTCCAGGACGCTCGCCAGATGGTAGAGCGCGTGATAATTGCTGACGGGCACGAGGATATTTCCAGGCCGCGCGCCAACGCTCTGGGGCGAGAGGACATCTTGAGTGGCCACATGAAACTGGTCCATCTCCACGTGTGCCTGCCCCCGCGTGCGCGTAATGTGCTCGGAAGCCGAGAACACACAAAACAAGAAAATCGAGAAGGTCAATCCGGCCACGGTCGCGCTAGGTTTGGTAAACAGGTTTACGATGGCAATCAGCAGCAGCGTCGCCGTGATCAACCCCAGCCCTATTGGAATTTCTATGCGCCCCACCTTAAAATTCAAAGGGACACGATATTCGCGCTCGCCAGGGTGGGTGTAGCGCAGTACCAACACCGCTAACCCCTTCATTGCAAAGCTCCATACCACACCGAAGGCGTAAAGATCCGCCAGAAAAGTCACGTCCCCGCGGCTGATGATAATGGTCAGGATCTGAAGGGCTACAATGATATTGATTAGCCGGTGCGATGTCCCGAAGCGCCGGTGCGGCTGCCGGAACCAGTCCGCCAGCACACCGTCTTCGGACACCCGGTTCAATACGCCATTGGCGCCGACGATCGACGTATTGCCGGCGCCGGAAAGAATCAGGACGCCCACAAATACAACGAACGCATGAAATAGCAGTTTCAGGAACGACGGGCCGGCCAAGTTCATCGCCAGTCCGCCAATCAGGTTTTGCAGGAAGTTGGGGCGCTGGTCGTCGGGAATAATCATTACCGCGAAGATCGAGACAAGTCCCGTGAACAGCAGGCTATACATAAAAATAATAAAGCCGGCCTTCTTCAAGTTCGGCAGCTTGGGACTTTCAATTTCGCGGTACACCTGCGCCAGCGATTCCTCGCCGCTCATGGCCAGCACCGAATGGCCCAGTCCAACGAAAACCGCCACTAAAGTGAAAAGTCTTCCGAGATTAACTTGATAAAGCCATCCCATCGAATTCTTATCCAGCCGGATATTGGCCGGGGATGGAAATGGAGGGAGATGCAAGCCGCGCGTCCAGACCGTGTAGGTGCACCACCCGATTAGGATCACCACCATGGCTGTGGTGATTTGCATGATCTTCAGCGCTTTTTCGCTCGATTCGGGAATCCCCTTGATATTCTCCCACCAGAAGTAAATAGTCACGGCAATCGCGAACATCGCCGCCACGGTGCTGATGTAGCGCGGCGACATCGGCTGCACGTGGGCGTAGGGCAGAAGGTCGTTGATCAAGCCGGCCAGGTATTGCCCCGCCGCAACAACGCTGATCGGCCCCGTCAGAATGTAATCGAACATCAGCGCCGAAACGGAAAATTTCGCCAGCGTGCCGCCCATCGCTTCTTTCACTACACGATAAACGCCGCCGCGCACGAACATGCTGCAGCTTTCCACGTAAATGGCGCGCACCGCGTAAGAAAACAGCATGATTCCCACGATGAACCACGGCGCCGTCTTGCCGATAAAGCCTTCCGCTTCACCCCCCGCATAGTAGGCCGAGGAAGCCAGATCATTCAGAACGATCGCAGCCGCGCGCCAGAACGAAATAAAGGTGAGCATGGCCGTGGTGGCCACAAGAACGCGCGGAATGGAACTGCCGCCAGGAGGCGGGGCCAGGGGCCCGTTGGATTTGGATGCCATTAAGTGGTCGGTTTGACCGGCAGGGACTTATGCTCGCATTTTTTTTGAGTGATGTCTAGGATTTTGCCCGTAAAATGGAGAAGTAATTACAGCGAGATTAGATTGTCATAATTTTTCATTCCAAAACTTTTCGCCTTCCCTATGCCTTTACCGATTGACTCGCGCAGAAAGCCCGCCAGCGTCAAGGTACACGTCACATCCAACGCCGGAGTGGATATCGTATGGTCGGATAGTCATACCAGTCACTATGACTTTGCCTATTTGCGCGACCTCTGCCCCTGTGCTCTCTGCGACGATGAGCGCAACAAAAAAGAAGCAGTGGCCGGCCACGTGGCCGCAAGTCAAATCGCTCCTTCCAGCGCGGTACTCCCCATGTTCAAACCCAGGCCCCGCGCTCAATCGGCCACCACCGTCGGCGCCTACGCCATCCAAATCACATTCACGGACGGCCACTCGACGGGCATTTATAGCTTCGATTACCTTCGTACCATCTGCCCCTGCCCCGCCTGCGCCAAAGAATTTCGCGGCGAGTTGTCATTCTGAGCGCGGCGACGAATCAACGCCCCGGTTGGTCCGCATCACATTCGCCCGCATCGCGCAAATCGAACCCGCATCATTGCAATCAATCGGGCGGCTTCCAGTCCGCTGGCGGAAAATCAATCCCCCAGAATTCCGGCTTGGCGTATGGAAAGGCAATTCCAATTTCCTTTCTTGCATCTTGAGTCTCTCTCACGTGAATCACCAGGCACTCTTGCTCGTTCGTGCTAGCCCAGTTTCTCAACACCAGCTTTTGTCCAGGCCGGACTTTCATTGCCAGGAGAATCAGCGCACCGTGAGCGTTTACCACCAAAGTGGTCGTATCTTCATGGATAGGCGGTTCACCCTTTATTTCCGCGCGAACTTGTATGGGAACGCGCAGCAGCACGCGCTGGCTGCGTCTTCCGTCCGCCCCTCGGGCTTGCATCTGCGAATTATCGTTAGCCATTATGGTGCAACCATTCTAGCGAAATACCGCATTGGCGCGTTACTGTCCGGAATACCAGGAACAAGTACAGCTGGCCCTTCGTACACCTTTTCCCTGTCCCTTTTTGTTTAAGTTAACATGTTGACAACTATTTACCGCTCATGTTAGCGTTTCCCCGAAATGCTGCTCGTGACATTGCGGAACACAATGTTTCCAACGCCCAATAACAAGCCCGCCTCTGCCTTTTTCGCTAACTCCTTTAGAATCCACTGTTACAAAAAACCCGTCCGCAACCTCTTTAGAATCATACTATTCCAAAACAAAGGACTTAAAGTTCCGTAGAATCATACTGTTACAAAAACGCGGGGTGGGACCCCCTCCATCCACCCCGTGCATCCCACCAGAACCAGAAAGGACCCACCAATGCCCGCTAAACACGACACCGAAAATCGTTGCACGCACTCCAGCGCAACAGGTCGCCGCTGTCGCTTACCCCGCGCCGAAGGCGACGCTTCCCTCTGCCCTTACCATGCTCGGCGTGCGTTCCAGGATCAGCAAAGAAACAAGCCCGACAAAGCTTTCGCCGCCGATCTGCTCGGGCCCATTCAGGGTTTCCGGTCAGCCGCCGCGATCAATTTGGCCCTGGGCAAACTCTTCATGCTATCCGCATGTGACCGCATCGCGCCACGCCAAGCCGCGACTCTCGCTTACATCTGTCAACTCCTCCTCAATAGCCTGCCGCTAGTAAAAAAAGAAGCCTGGGAGAGCGTCGGTCCCCCGGAAATGAAGATTGACGAAATCCTAGCGTGTGGCGTGCAGATACTTCCGCGCAGGTATCGATAAAGTTCTTATTTCGCTGCAATCGGTTCTACGTAGTTTGTGCGAGTCGCCCATGCTCGAGCTCGATGCGCCGGTCCGCTTGACGCGCAATATTCGGGTCATGGGTAACCATTAGGATGGTGTTGCCGGCAGCGTGCAAGTCGCGAAACAGCCCAATGACGACTTGCTCGTTGGCTTCGTCGAGATTGCCCGTGGGTTCATCCGCCAGCACCACTCTTGGCTGGTTGATCAGTGCGCGGGCGATCGCGACGCGTTGCTGCTCTCCGCCGGAAAGCTGGGAGGGTAAATGCTCCAAACGATCTGCCAGCCTGACGCGCACGAGCGCGGCAGTAGCTTCCGCTTCATTGGTGACGCTGTGAAAATATTGCGCCAGCATTACGTTCTCCAGCGCCGTCAGGTAGGGGATGAGATGAAATTGCTGGAAGACGAATCCGATTTTCTCCGCGCGATAGCGCACCAGCGCCGCTTCGCTCAGTCTGGCCACATCCGAGCCGTCCACGATTACGGTGCCGGAGGTGGGCGCGTCCAACCCGCCCACAATGTTGATGAGCGTGGTCTTCCCTGATCCTGACGGCCCCATAATCGCGATCCATTCACCGGCGTGCACTGTCAGGCTCAGGCCATTGAGCGCGCGCAAATTCCCGAACTGCTTGACGAGATTTTCGGCTTGCACGAGCGCGCTCATGCTTCGCCTCGAAAAATCACGGCCGGCCGCACGCGCGCAAGTAAACGCAGCGGGAATGCCCCCACGATAGACACCACGATCATCAATCCGGCGGTGATCGGTACCACGGCAAGCCGCGGCGATAGCGCCACGCCAAACACACGCTCTCCGATCCAGGGGGAAAGTGCCATTCCTGCCGCGCATCCGAGCACGCCGCCGGCAAGCCCCAGAACTCCCGCTTCGAAAAGAAACAGCTTCATGATGCGCTGGATCGAGCCGCCCAGCGCCTTCATCAAACCAACGTCATGCCGGCGTTCCATCGCCAGCGCCGCCATCGTCGCCAGGATGCACAGCGTCGTCAGAGCGAGAATTAGCACCACGGTAGCGAGAATCAATCCCTGGATTTTCCGCAGCAGACGGCCTTCCGCTTCGGCCAGCGCGCGCACCGGCCGCACATCCGCGTCGGGAAGGGTTTGCGCAAGCCGTGCAACGTAAGTCTGAATTTCTTCGGGGGTTCCCGGAATGCTGAGTTGCACCACGCTGATTCTCTCTGGCAGCCCCGCAAGTTTCTGCGCCACCGGCAACTCGATGAAGATCTGGCTATCCTCTGGCCCTCCGGCGGTCACAATCGCGGCCACATTGCAGTTTGTTTGGCGATCGCCAAAATTCAACTGTAAAACGTTTCCCAGCTTCACGGCCAGTTGCTCGGCGGCCTTCGTTCCGAGAAAGCAGGGAGTTTGCGAGATAAGTTCTGCGTTACTCGCTTTGACAATTTTCCACGCGGGCGCGATTTTTTCCAAATCGTTCAACCGCGTCCCGCTGAGAATTACGGCGGTGTCTTGCCCCGTCGCGGCAGTTCTCGCTGTTGCGGAACTATTCGACTTTGGAGGTGCTTCCGAAGATGGCAAGTTTTTCATTCCGGCAAGGTTCGCCGCCGCGCCCAACTCGGTAACGCGCGCAGTCACATAGAGAAATGGCGCCATAGAGATGCTGTATGGGTTGTTGACGGTTTTTATCCGGTCCACGACTCCCGCGTCAAGAAGTTGCGCATCGTTCGCTTGCCGTGTACGAAGCGCGGAAATCACGACGTTAGCGCCAAGTGCGCGAAATTCGTGCGTCAGCTTTTGCTCCGCGTCAATTTGTAAATTCAGCAGCGCCGCGCAGACTGTAGCGCCGCTCGCGATCGCTATAAATGCCACTGCGAGTCGTGCCTTGCTCGCATACAGCAGCCGCCACACAATGCGCCAGAACATCTACTCGCCTCGCAGGATTGGCGCAGGATCGAAGCGCACCGCGCGCCGCAGCGGCAGCAGGCTGCCAAGCAGCGCCACCGCAGCCGCGAGCACCAGGATGATGGGAAACAGAATGAATCTCTGTTCCGGAGCCGCGCCAAACACGCGATGCCCCACCACGCGCGCAAGAATGATTCCGGCGCCGAAGCCAATCACGCCGCCGGCAAGCGCCAAAATTAATTGTTCAGCGAGAAATAGCGTGCCGACGAGCCCTTGGCCCGCGCCTAGTGCTTTCATCAGGCCAATTTCCGATCGCCTCTCGATAATGGCGCTTGCCGACGTTGCGCCGACAGCTAATCCCGCCGCGAGCAGCGCGGCGAATGTAACCATCCACAGGAGCGCGCTTACATGATTGAGGATTTGACCTTCGGCCTCCGCGACGCGGCGAATCGGCCGCGCCTCGACTCCCGGGAGCGATTGCTGAATCTGAAAGGCAATCGAAGAAACGTACGGGCTGCAATACCAGCGGTCGTAATCTTCCGCCGACATTTTTGCCGGATCGCGCCGCGCAAAAGCATCTTCCGGTTTCGTAAGCGCGCTGACAAAAAGCTTGCGGAATTGCCCGGGATGCGCGGAGGAATTCTGGGCCATCGAAAGAGGAGCTATAACAGCGTCATCTTCAGGTCCTCCAGTTGTCAAAAGCCCGACAACCGCCAGCGTACCTGTTCGTGGTCCATCAACGACGTGCACCGTACTTCCGATGGAGATTCCGGCGCGCCGTGCCAGAGCCTCGCCAGCCACGCATTCGGCGGAGTTTTCAGAAAACCACCGGCCTTGCACCCGCCACCACGGATTCGTGCTGGCGATTCCGGTCACAAACGTCGAGCCGTCCGGAACACTCACTGGATGCTCAACCCACGTACCAATCAGCGAAGTGTGCACGCTGGCGCGCGGAGTAAGAAGCGTGGAGGAAGACTCGGACCAGATATCGACCGGCGTTTCGAGCACCGGGGCGAAGCCCAAAATGTTGTTGCGCCAGAAAATTGTTTTCAGCTTGCCGAGATCCGCCTCGGACAAATAGGCGCCTTCGCTGACGGGGCGATAGTCGACTCCGCCAATTTCCAGCGGCAAGGTATCCACCTGCGGGGTCACCAAAAGATTGGCGCCCAGACTGCGGAATTCTTTTGCAAGGCGGTCGCCGACGTCCAGCGCCACGCTCAGCGTGGCCGTAGCAATGGCCATGCCCAGCGCGAGCGCGGTGGCCATCAAAATTTTTGGTCGCGGCTTGCGCGCAAACGAATCGCCTACAATGCGAAAGAACATAGGATTCTTAGGAAGCTACTTGAGAGCCTCATTTGCCTGCGAGAGGGCCGAGAGAGAAAGCACCAGTTCATCACCTTCTACTTTTGACGGGATGCCCACTGGGTTGCATCCACCGGCTTCACCGATGGTGGGAGTATAAATTGCCGACGCGCAATGGCGGCAAATTACATTTGCGCCATCCTGCCGATAGCCTACCGGTCCGCAGATGCGGCAGGCGTCCAGCGCGGCGCCCCAGCCATGGGGCTTGCGAATTACAAGAAAGCGCAACGTGTTGCCATGGAGCTCCACGTTGAAAAAATGCAGATTGCCGTCGCTGATTTCGGCCACGGGAATGCGCACCAGTTCGCCCTGCACAGCAAGGGTGCGCGCTTGCGGAGACGCGGAGGAAGCGCGTGCGTTGAGAAAATCCGCGGCGAGGGCCAGCACCACGGCAAGGCAGGCGACCGCGGCCGCAAACATCCAGCGGCGCTGGCGTCTTCTCTCCCACTCGCGGCGCCGCGCTTCGGCTTCATTTCCCGCCACGGCTGCAACACTTTGCGACAGCGAGCTCCATTCGCGGAGAACCAAAAGTGCAGCGGCGCCCAGAATAAAAACAAAAAAGAAAACTTCATTGCGTACGAGGGGACCAATCAGCGCCATTTCTTGCTTGCTGGAAGGCAGCCAACGCGCTTCGCTCAGCTCGTGCAGTCCAGTGAGCGCCAACTGAAAGGCCACGAGAATTAAAATTGTGCTGGTTGCGGCGAAAAATCGCGGAAGAGGAACCCGCAAAGTTCCCTTGAAAAAAAACAAACCGACAGCTACTGCTGCTGCCAGTCCGAACAAGGTTCCGATCCAAATGCCGAGTCCCTCGCTCGAAAGCTGTACGGCGCGGAGAATAATGGCCATCTCCACTCCTTCGCGAAGGACCATCAAAAACACGAACAGCAACAAACCGAACCCTGCCGCACGGGTGGATTTTGCGGCATAGGTTTCCACCCGGTGTTCGATTTCTTTTTTGAGGCTACGAGCGATGCGGTTCATCCACAGAATCATGGTGACAACGAAAAACGACGCGACCAGCAGCAACAGCCCTTCGAAGCCGTCCTGGCTGATGTTCCAACGCTCCAGTGCGACGGCAACACCAAGGCTGAGCGCGGCCCCCAAACCGACGCCGGCCCAAACGTAACGCGTCAAGCGTGCGCGGCCAGTACGAGCGAGATAAACCAGAACGATACCGACCACGAGAGATGCTTCGACACCTTCACGAAGAGCGATGAGAACAGCAGAAAGCAAAAGAGGGAGTCCCCAGTTGAAAATGGGTTGCAACTACAATTGGCAAGTTTATACGTGCGCTTCGTTCGCGTCAACCGGACATTTCTACTCTGCGCGTCTACTTTGCGCGGCCACCGGACATCTCGCTTGACGGCGTGGGGAGACGCATCGAGCCGTCGCATTCAAGACGAAGAACTTAGATTGATGCAGTATGAATTCAGCCGTTTCTAACGGTGGGCGCGTGCCCGCAGTGCGGAGTTTTTCCGCACTTATTTGGGTGGCGTCCGGCGATAGGAGAGCACGCGACACGGGGGTGTCCCGTGCCACCTCAGAACCGGAAAAGTATTCCGCTGCTGAATTGGAAGTTGTGCTTTGTCTCGGCATGAAACGGCGAGGAGGGAATGACGAACTGTCGTCCGTAATGAATTATCGTTTTTCCCACATCATAGCGGACACTTAAGCGTCGCGACGCATAGATCTCGAAGACGCCGCCGAGATCCAGCGCAAACTGAGTTCTTCGCCCCAACTCAACCCGAAAGGTAGTCAGATCGATGGATTTCACAATCGCATCGAAGCTGGCGAAACCTGGCCTGGCTTTGCCAAAAATACCGATTCTCGATTTCCGCAAGCCCGCTTTTGCCCCGATAAATCCCTGAACCAAATGTCCGCCCCTTCGGGAGGTCGAACTGGAGGGGTCGGGAAAAGTGTAGTTTAGTTCAGAATCCACAGAGAAAAATGGCACTGGGTTGTATACGAAGCGGACGCCCGCCCCGAACGTACTTTCTCCTCCCTCCCCTGTGAGGTGAAGCGTTGTGAATTGGGCTCCGGCCTCAAATTTCGGCGGCGCAGTTTGCGCCTGCGTTAGCGGCGAGAGGAGAAAGGATAACCACAAGACGGCTGCGAGTCGCGGCATTGGGCTCCTTCTGTCGTAAGCGGAATGTACGATGGCACTTAATTATTACTTCTGATTGATAACCGCCCAGCTTATATAGAGATGATAATACTGTCAACTATCGTAGGAAGATCGGGGCAAGGCAGGGGAATTTGCCGCACCGATGACGCTTGTCCGGTACAATAGTTTTAGACCGATTTTCATGAAGAGATTGCCGACCAACCCGCAGAGCTTAGCATTGCCGGGCGCCCTGGCGCTTGCGGTCTGTTGCGCAATGGCGCAATTCCCTTCCACCTCGCAGAGTGTTTCCGCCGCAACCCAGGGTAATTCCGCAACTAGTTCGCAGAGTGCGGCTACAACTCAAAGCAGCTCCAAGGTTGCCCCGCAGACTGGATCCAAGACGCCCGCGCAAACTGATTCTGTGCCGCCGCAGAGCGCCGCGAAGGCAACGCAAAAAGCGGACGCGCATAAGGCGAAGCGCGCGTATGAAGTGGGGTTGCGTGCGGGAGAGGCGGGAGATTGGGAAGGGGCTTTTGCGGCGTACACGGAAGCGGCGAGCTATACGCCGCAAGATGTGGAAATCCTTCGGCACAAAGAGGTGGCGCGCTTTCGACTGGTGAGCCAGCACACGGATGCGGGTGAGCGCGATGCGGTGGCCGGGAAGATGGCGGAGGCAATCGAGGAGCTGCGGACCGCCTTGCGGCTCGATCCGGGATATTCGGTGGCGCAGGAGCGCCTGGCACAGTTTTTAAAACTTGGTGGCGCAGCCCTTCCGTCCAGTGACTCCTCACTTGCGGGTGCGGGGGTTCCGGCGGCAGGGCTTCCGGTATCGGGACTTGCGGGTCCGGCGCACATTCAGCCACAACCGGGAAAGCGTAATTTTGATTTCCGGACCGACTCGCGAAGCGCCTATTCGGAAGTGGCCAAGCAATTCGGGTTGACCGTAGCATTTGATGGCGAAATGCCGTCGCAAGCGGTGAAGCTTAAACTCGCGGACGTGGACTTTCCAACCGTGATGGGGTTGCTCGGAGATCTGACGCGGACGTTCTGGCGTCCGGTAAACGAACATCTTTTTTTCGTGGCCGAGAACACGACCCAGAAGCGCAGCGAGTATTCACCCGTTGTGGAACGCTCGATCGAATTACCCGACACGATTGCGATGGAGCAGATGACAGATCTGCAGCGGGTGGTTCGCGAAATTGTGGGGATTATACACACCCAACTGAATGCCGCTACGCACACAATCACGGTTCGCGATTCGGAAAGCAAAGTAAAATTAGCCGCGGAATTAATCAAACAGGTCCAGCAGTCTCGTGGCGAAGTGATGCTCGAGATTGAAATTCTTGAGGTAGATCGCAGCACGGCGTTATCGCTAGGTGTAACTCCGCCCACGAAGGCCCAGATCTTGACTATTAATCAAAGCGACCTGGCCGCGCTTCAGAAGGCGCCGGACATTGCGGCTCTATTGGCTATTGTTCAGAGAATTTTGGGCCGTTCGAGTTCTTTGGGGGGATTGAACTCGAGCCAGCTTGCCTCGCTGGTGGGGGGCGGACAATTGGGCGCCGGAGTAATGATTCCTCCCATCATCGCTATCGGCGGGGGCAAGTCCACGATTTTGGCGACACTCTCGCAAGCAGCGATCGATTTTTCGCAGGAATTCAATTTACTGCGCAGCGGACGACGCATGCTGCTCCGCGCGTCCGACGGCGAGCCTGCTTCGTTTTTCATCGGCGACCGGTATCCGGTGGCGCTAGCGCTGTTATCACCGAGCTTGGGCGCGCAGCAGTTCAGCCCTGCGATAGGCGGCGCGACGCTACCGCGCACAGACTTTCCGGTAGGCAGGGCACCCGTGGCGCTACTAACAGCAGACTTCAACACAGACGGGTTCAGCGACTTGGCGTCCGCAAATCGCGATGACAATACTGTCTCTATTTTGTTGAACGATGGGAACGGGGCCTTTCGCGCGGGTCCCGGATCACCGGTAACTCTAGGTACCGGCAAAGCGCCGGTAGCCATTGCCAGCGGCGTATTCGATGAAAGCAGCGGACGCATCGACCTCGCCGTTGTCAACAAGACGTCGGGGGATGTGACGATCCTGCGCGGTGATGGAAAAGGTGGTTTCGTGGAAGCAGCGGGATCACCCATTAAGGTCGGCGCGAGCCCAAGGGCCATCGCGGCGGGGGCGTTCAATTCAAAGACGGACGCGCATGTAGGATTGGCGATTGCAAATTCGCAGGACAACAGCATCAGTATTCTTTTGGGCGACGGCAAAGGAAACTTTATGGCGGCACCCGGCTCTCCGCTCAAGCTGGCCAACGGCGAACAAAATCCAGTGGCAATGATCACAAAAGATTTCAACCTGGACGGGAAAGCGGACTTGGCGATCGTGAATCAAACCACCGGGAACGTGGCGATTCTTTTGGGTAATGGTGACGGAACATTTAAGGAGGCGCCGGGGTCGCCAAACCCTGTCGGCAATTCCCCTGTTGCCATTGCCAGCGCGGATTTTAATGCAGATACGCGTCCGGATCTGGCCATCGTAAATCAGGGTGAAAATAGCGTCTCGATATTGCTGGGGGCCCGTGGCGATGGCAGCTTTATTTCCGCACCTAATCCTAAAATTTCGACTGGGGCGGGGCCTTCAGCGGTAGCGACCGGCGATTTTAACAGTGATGGGCGACCCGACCTGGTGGTGGCCAACAGCAGCGCGAACACGGTATCCGTTTTATTCGGATTGGGCGGCGGCACCTTCAGCCAGTCCCTGCCCCTGCCGACCGGATCCATACCGCGGGCGTTGCTGACAACGAGTTTCACCAGGAACGGGCGAGCGGATTTAGCGGTGGCCGATGAAGGGTCAGGTCAGGTAACTGTGATTCTGAATCTTTTATCGGTTATTCCACAAGCACCTGGAGGCATCACGCAGCAACCGTTTCCGGGCGCCGAGTATATCGACCTCGGTTTAAAAGTGAAAGCGACGCCGCGCCTGCACAGCAACCACGAAGTTTCTTTACAGCTTCAATTTGAAATTCGCAATCTTGCGGGTAGCGCGCTGAATCGCATTCCAATTATCAGCAATCGGACTATCGAGCAATCAGTCCGGGTGCGCGAAAACGAGACGACCATTATTTCCGGCATGCTCGAAAGAGATGAGACGCGTTCGATCAGCGGGCTTCCAGGACTCGCGCCGCTGCCGATCGGCGGCCTGATCGCCGGCAAGCGAAAATCAAATCCACGGGACACGGAACTAATCATACTTATCACGCCACGCCGTTTGCGGTTGATGCCGAGCGCCGGGCGGCAACTTTACGCTGGGCGTGGCGATGAACCTGTTCCACATGGTGAAGGACCGCTGCGGCCGCAAGGGACTCCTACGGAAGGCCCGCAAGGACCGACGCCGGGGCAAACGCCTGTACCCGGCCAGGCCCCGGCCATCCCAGGTCAGATGCCTAATACCCCGGGGAACCCTCTTCCGCTCCCTCCGGGTGGGCCTCGCCCCGTTTTGCGCCCTCCGATGCGGCCTCAGGTTCCACCTGGCGAGCCTCCTTTTCCCCCAGAGTAGATTTAGACTGAGAGATCTAGAGGCGGAGCGATGCTGATAGCGAATGCTGGCAGGCTGAAGCTGCGCCGATGGCGGTGCTACGCGGGGTTCGTGAGCGGGAAGCCGGCGATTTTTTCGAGTATGGCGATGGGCGATTTTTCAGGTAACACCATCGCTTGGCGAGAGACAATGAAAGTCTGCTCCATCGCGAATTGACCCTCGAGAACCGCGTGGCTGACCATGTCCGTGTAAACCATCCAAGTGGAATCAGGAGGAAATTCCCAGCGCTGCTTGGGACAACTTTCGCGGAACGTTTCATCCTCTTTCATGAAGTTGTGGCAGCGGTGCATAAAGTCGTCATAGGGCGAGCGATTGGCACCGGGCAAATGGAGAGCGCGGGCCATCGCCGCAAGAGATTTGGCCGCGAAGCCATTGCCGCGCCGTGCGGGCAGGCCTATCTGCCCGGCAATTCGCCGGGCGAGCACATCGAAAGTTTCGGATGTGAGCCACACGCGATTCTGATTTGGATTCAGATTCGTGAAGACCCGCAAGATGCGATCACCATTGGTCGGGCGCGTGGGGAAAGCGTCTACGTGCGGCAAATCATTGCGGGCGCGGAGGCGAGCGGGGCGCTCGCGCTCTTCGACAGAGCGATAGCTGGCGAAGTCCCGGCGAACAGCATTCTTGTAGGGGCTCAACAGCTCGCCGACAAACTGAGCGGCCTCCTGGGAATATTCGCGGAGGATGGCACGCAAGCGCCCTTCTTCAGCAGCGTCGGATTTCGCAAGGCCGGTCAGGCGATCTTCGGCCGGGCGGTAGGCGACGTTTTTATGATATGCGGCGCTGGTTTGCTTCTGGCTTAGCAGAAATTCGCGCTTTTCGCGGGAGAATGCGAATGGCGTAGGCGCAAAGAAAAGAATATTGCCGCGTTCCAGCTGTTCGCAAAACTCTCGCGCTCGAACGGAAGCATTCGAAGGCGCGGATGGCGAAAACTTTTCTCCGGAAATGCCGGCCAAGATGAGATGAGTATGTCCATCCTGCGGTACGTCCAAACGCGCGGGCATTTCCGAGGGCATGCGGTCACGGTCTCCAGCTTCGGTTAGAGCATAAGGCGTGGCGTTGTCCGTTACAAGACTAACGGAGGCGTTGGCATGGAATAGTTCAAAATTCAGGCCTGCGCTTCGAGCACAACAATTGGCTGATAGGTGCGCGGGACCACAGCCTCGGCAATCGCGATCAGCTTTTCCTGATGATTGAACACGCGAAGACGTGGGGCTGTTTTGGGTCCGCCGGAATTGAGTTGCGCAGTTTCTCCCTGAGCGGCTTGACGATACCCAGGTTGAATCTGCGAATTGAGAATTGTAAAACGCGTGCCGTGGCGCACGCGCTGCTCGACAGCAGGAAGCACACTTACGCGGGGAAAATCGGCCAATAGCTGTTCGATTGGAATGACGCGATCGCGCAGCCGGCCTTCTCTTGCCGCGGCTTCGAGTTCGGGTACGGGAATCGCCTGGTCAAGCGTAAACTCTCCGACCGCAGTGCGAGCAATCTCCGCTAAATGAGCGCCGCAACCAACGCGCTGGCCCATTTCGTGGGCAAGCGCGCGAATGTAGGTTCCCGAGGAGCATTCGATGACGCAACGCGCGAGCGAGCCCGAGATTTCAGCGATACAAAATTCGTAAACTTCGACCTCTGCGGGCTGCAGCTCGAGCAATTTCTTTTTTCGCGCCAGACGATATGCCGGCTGGCCGTGAATCTTTTTAGCCGAGAAGGGCGGCGGCGTCTGCGCAAAACGGCCTACGCGCTCGGCGGCAAGCTGTGCGATTTGCAAAGCGTCCAACACAGGCGCGGAGTCAGGGCTCTGCGCTTGCCCATCGGCATCGTACGTGTCAGTAGAAAAACCAAAGCGAATCGCCGCGGTGTAGCGCTTGCGGCGTCCGGCGTAAAATTGCGCGAGGCGTGTGGCGCGCCCGAGCAGGAGCACGAGGACGCCGGTGGCCAGGGGATCCAAGGTGCCGAGATGGCCGACTTGGCGAAAGCCGGCAAGACGGCGCACCGCATCGACAACATCGTGGGAGGTCTTGCCGCGCGGTTTGTCGATTACGAGCGCGCCGTCAAATGGCGCGGGCTGAAATTTCGGGGGCATAAGTTAGAAGCAGCGTGCAAGCGATCGTAACTGACGGCATTTAATTTCTGATGTTGCGTCTCGATTCAGGAGCGCGGCCGCCGAAGATCCCTCGGGGAGAATCGGGAACTCTTCACTTTTCACGTTCTGTTTCCTGCTTGGTCTGCTTGAGCAAGCTCTCGATTTTCTCGCGGTATTCTTCGGAACGGTCAAGGGTGAAGTGAAGATCCGGAGTGCGGCGCATGTTGAGGCGCTCGAAAAGCTCGCGACGGATGAAACCCGCGGCGGCCTCGAGGGCTTTCATGGCCAAGTTCTGTTCGTCTTCACTGCCGAGTACGCTGACGAAAATGCGGGCCTGCTTAAGGTCCGGGGCGACACGGACCTCGGTAACGGTGACCATGCCGGAGAGCCGGGGATCTTTCAGCTCACCGGCCAGCATGGCTCCGACTTCATGGTGAATTTCCTCGGCAACGCGTTCATGGCGATGTCCGGCAAGGGTCATGATGGGCTCACAGTACTTCGAATTCGTGCGCGATTAAATCCCGCCCCAGCAATTTTTCTGATTCGGCGAATACGGTTTGCAGGGACTCCTGGAGGTGATGCTCGTCGGAAGACAGCGTGACGACGCCAATAACCGAACGCTGCCAGGTGTCCTGGTGATCGAGCTCGGCGACGGCGACATTGAAATGTCCGCGAAGGCGATCTTTCAAACTGCGCAGGACCTGCCTTTTGTCCTTGAGCGAGCGGGCATCAGGGATGTGAATTTCCAGGGTGAGCAGACCGATGGGCATGTGCGATCCCGGCTGGGTGTTAAAATTTACAACGCTAAATTGCGCTCTACGCGCGCGAAGCGGCGCTGGGCGCGGCAGCTTCGGCCGCCGTCATTTTCTGAACCTGGAAACATTCCAGGATGTCACCGACTTTTACATCATTGAAATTGGCGATGCTGGCACCGCATTCAAAGCCCGCGCGTACTTCGCTAGCATCATCCTTGAAGCGGCGGAGCGAACTGAGCTTGGCGGTGTAAACAACAGCGCCATCGCGGACGACGCGGATCTGTCCATCGCGCTTGAGCACTCCATCGACTACGTAACAGCCAGCGATCATACCGGTTCCCTTGATGCGGAAGGTGTTGCGGACCTCGGCGCGGCCCATATACGTTTCCTGGAAGACGGGCTCGAGGAGACCTTCCATGGCTTTCTTAATTTCGTCAGACACTTCGTAAATGATGGAGTGTATGCGGATTTCAACTTTTTCCTGTTGCGCCAAGTCGGCGCCCTTACGCTCGGGGCGAACTCCGAAAGCGATGATGATTGCGCCGGAAGCGGACGCGAGCAAGACGTCGGTTTCGGTGACAGCGCCGACGCTGGCGTGAAGGATTTTCAGCTTTACCTGATCGGTGGAAAGCTTTGGCAACATTTCGCTGAGCACTTCGACCGAGCCTTGCACGTCGGCCTTGATCACCAGAGGCAACTCCTTGACGTCTCCGGCTTTGAGCTGCTCATGCAACTGGTCGAGGGTAATGCGCGAGCCAACAGAACGCGCGAGGGATGCTTCGCGCAACTTGGACTGGCGATATTCGACGATGTGGCGGGCTTTGGCTTCGTCGGTAACCTGAAAATGATCGCCCGCTTCGGGGACGCCCTGCAATCCGATGACTTCGACAGGCGTTGCGGGAGCGGCTTCCTTGACGGGGCGGCCTTTGTCGTCAAAAAGAGCGCGAACTTTGCCGAAGACCGCGCCGCAAATAAAAAAGTCCCCGGCATGGAGCGTGCCGTTTTGCACGAGCACAGTTGCTACAGGGCCGCGGCCTTTGTCGACGCGGGATTCGAGAACAGTTCCGGTGGCGGGGGCTTTGGGATTGGCTTTTAATTCGCGCAGATCCGCAACGAGCAAAAGCATTTCGAGCAGCTTGTCAAGATTGGTTTTCTGTTTGGCGGAAACCTCGACCATCACGGTATCGCCGCCCCATTCCTCGGGCATCAGACCGCGGTCGGCAAGCTGGCGCTTGACACGCTCAGGCTCGGCTTCCGGCTTGTCAATTTTATTGATGGCGACAACGATCGGGACACCGGCAGCCTTGGCGTGGTCGATCGCTTCCTGGGTCTGCGGCATCACGCCATCATCAGCGCCGACGACAAGCACGACGATGTCAGTGACCTTGGCGCCTCGCGCGCGCATCCGGGTAAAGGCTTCGTGACCGGGAGTGTCAACGAATACCAGGCGTTTCTGATCGACAGTTACCTGATAGGCGCCGATATGTTGCGTGATTCCTCCGGCTTCTCCGGCGGCCACTTCGGTTTGGCGAATCGCGTCGAGAAGACTGGTCTTGCCGTGGTCCACGTGGCCCATGACCGTTACCACGGGAGCGCGCGGCGAGAGGTTCTCAGGTTTTTCTTCCTTGGCAACGTCTTGTACAACTTCTTCCTCGAAGGAAATAACTTTGACGATGCCGTTGAACGCTTCGGCCAGGGTAGTCGCCGTAGGAGTATCGAGGGCCTGGTTAATGCTGGCGAAGATGCCGCGATCCATCAGAATTTTGAGGACGTCTTTGGCGCGGACATCGAGCTTTTCGGCCAGGTCACGCACCGTGACGCCTTCGGTGATGATTACTTCGCGCGGCTCGCGCGGAACCGGAATGACGGCTGGAACACTGTGGCCGGGCCGCCGATCGGCTACGCCGGGCCGCGCACGAACTGGATGCAGCTTGCGCTCACCTTCGGCTTCGCGCTTGTCAAGAACAGGGCGGGCGCGAGGCGGGGGCTTGCGCGCATAGATTGGCTTGCCGGGTTCGACCTTAGTTGGCAGCGGCGGCGGTGGAGGAAACTGGCCTGACCGCGCAGGCCTTTGGCCAGGGCGTGCCGGCATGGATTGGCCGGGGCGGCTTGGCGCGGGGCGCCCCGCAGCTGAAGGCGCGCCAGGACGCTGAGGATAGCGCGAAGGTTGTCCGGCGCTGGGCCCTGTTTGCCCCGGGCGCTGATAAACCGGCTGAGAAGATCTCGAAGGACTTGCCTGAGCTGTCGGCGCTGGAGGGTTCGGCCGCGAGCCTGGCGGAATTGGATTACCCGCATAGCGACGAAGTGGCGGCTTCGGTGCGGCCGGAGGCGACGTCGCTGGCTTCGTTGCCCCCGTGGACGCCGGTGGAGCGGGCCTGGAGGGAGCGGCGGCTGGTTGCTGACGAACAGGGACCCTGGGTGTTGAAACTGCGGGCTTGGCGGCTGGCGGCACGGCAGAGGCAGCAGGCCTAGCTGCTGCTGCGGGTGCGGGCTTAGCGGCTGGCGCGGCTGGGGCAATTCTTGCCGGGGCCGGATGCGCAGCCGGAGGCGCCGGTGCATGCGCGGGAACGGGTTTATCGGCGACGACGGCTCCGCTTGCAGCTTGGACGGGCGCCACAGGCTTCGGCGCGGCAACTTCAGGCGCAGGGGCGACAGCGGCCGGGGCGGCAGTGCGAGCCCGTGCTGCGCGGATAGCCGCTTCCTTGGCGGCTTTCTCGGAGAGAATCGCGGCGGCTTCGGCCGAAGCTTCGGCTTCCGCCACCTCGCGGAAATGCTGGCGGACCTTTACAGCAGCTTCCACTTCAATGGAACTGGAATGGGTCTTTTTCTCTGTAACACCGGCCTCAGGCAAATAGTCGATGATTGCCTTAGCCTTGACCTCGAGTTCCCTGGCCAGCTCGTTGATACGAATCTGATTGCTATCCGTCATGCCCCTCGCAATTTACGCGTCACCTTTGTGTCTTGCCCGAGGTGTTTCAGCGTCTTCGCTTTCTATCGCTTCCGGCGTGCTGTGACCTTGCGTAGTTTTTACGGCGGCGGATTCTGAGTCGGGTACAGTCTCGGTCTCGCCACTCACTTCGGAGGAAGCCGTTGACGTCGTTTCGCCGACGGATTGGCTACCCGCAGCAACATTCTCCGTCTCACCCGTTTCAGAACCAGCTTCCGGCGCCGCAGCTTCGCTTGTTGCTTCCGTGGCACCTTCGCCGGATTCCGCGGAGGCTTCCAGTGGTTCGCCTGATTCTTGGCCAGCGATCTGTGGTGTTTCTTCAACGCCAAGTTCGCCTGATTCTTCGGCAGCTTGCTGGATTTCGAGATTTTGGAAGTGGGCGGCGACACACACCATAATTTTTTCTACCATTTTTTCGCCGATGCCGGGAATCTCCATCAACTGTTCCGGCGTCATGTCGGCAAGTTTTTCGATGGTACTGATGCCGTGCGATTCGATTTTTTCAATGGTCTTGGGGCCGATTCCCTGCAGGTCGGATAGAGGCGTGCCGGGAGCGGTAAGCGCGGCCATTTGCGCTTCGATCTCCTGGCGCTTCTCTTCTTCGCTCTTGATGTCAATATTCCAGCCAATCAGCTTGCTGGCGAGACGGACGTTTTGTCCCTTCTTGCCGATGGCCAGAGAAAGCTGCGTATCCTCGACGATGACTTCGAGGTGGCGGCTTTCGGGATCGATAATTTGAACGCGGGTAACTTTCGCGGGACTCAAGGCCTTCTGCGCGAAGGCAACGGTCTCTTCGTTATACGGAATGATATCGATTTTTTCGCCGCGCAACTCACGGATGATGGACTGTACGCGCATGCCCTTCATACCAACGCACGCGCCCACAGGGTCCACGTCCTTATCGCGGCTCTGCACGGCGATTTTAGTGCGTTCGCCGGCCTCTCGAGCGGCGGCGCGGATCTGCACGGTGCCGTCGTAAATTTCCGGGACTTCCATTTCAAAAAGGCGCTGCACTAACACGGGATCGGCGCGCGAGACAACCACTTGAGGGCCTTTGGAGGCGCGCTCCACAGCGCGAATTACGACACGCAGCCGGTCACCCAAATTATAGGTTTCGAGCTTGGATTGCTCGCGCTTGGGCAGGCGCGCTTCGGTGCGCCCAAGGTCTACGATCAGGTCAGGCCCTTCGGTGCGCTTGACGATACAATTAATCAGCTCGCCGACGCGGCCGTTAAACTCGTTGAAAACAGTATCGCGCTCGGCTTCGCGAACCTTCTGCATGATCACTTGCTTTGCGGTTTGCGCAGCGATTCGTCCAAGAACATCGGTAGGCCTGTTGGCGAGAATTTCCGCGCCCACTTCAATGTCAGGATTGGTTTTTTGGGCTTCGATCAGAGTGATTTCGCGAAGCGGATCGGCAACTTCGTCGACTACGGTGCGCACGGAAAAGACATCGACCTGGCCGGTCTCGGAATTGAACTTCGCGCGCAAATCCTCTTCGGTCTTGTAATACTTTCGCGCGGCGACGACCATTGCGTCCTCAATCGCAGACACGATTACCGAGGTCTCAATGTGCTTCTCGCGGCTGAGCATCTCGATCTGTTGGTAGAGTAAATTCGCCATGGGGTACGATCCAAAGTCTTCCGAACCTACGTCGCGAGAGAGCGCGACCGCTCCAGAAACTAACACCCTAGAATCTTAGAACTCGACGACTAAATTCGCCTTACGAATAGCCGCAAGTGGAACCTCAACGGTTCGCGACTCGCGCCCTTTCAACTCCATCCGTACAATTCCATTCTCATAGCCGACCAAGCGCCCTTCGAAGAACTTGGCGTTCTGGATGGGCTCAGCGGTGGAAACCTTGACTAGCCGCCCACGGAACCGTTCAAAGTCTGCAGGCTTAACCAGCTTGCGATCGAGGCCGGGAGAGCTAACTTCCAAAGTATACGCGGGGCCCGGCACAAGGTCCTGGACATCCAAGATAACGCTCAACTGGTGACTAACCCGCTCACAATCCGAATGGCTAATTCCGCCGCTCGTCGGTCCGCCGCTAAGTGGTGCGCTTGCGCCCGGTGGCACCAAAGTTCCCCCACCAGTTGCGGGAAGGGGCGCATTCGGGAGACGGTCGATGTAAACTCGCAAAAATCGCTGCTTGCCGACTTTCCATTCGACATCAACGACTTCCAGACCCTCCGAACGTGCGACACGCTCGGCCGCCGCGCGAATCTGCTCCAATTCCATATTTGGGCCGCCCTGAAATGGTCTTTGTGAAACGTGCCTTATGAACTCTCGCCCAACAAAAAAGTGGGCTCGCGCCCACTGAAGAATCCGACCTGCCTCAGAGCGAAGCCAGTATAAGTCGGAGATGCCTTAAATGCAAGTATCTTAAAATTAGCTGGAGGCAGCTCGTCCGAGCAGGCCCCTATTTGGAAACTGACTTACTCTTTCAGGACGCAGAAGCTTGGCCAAGCGTCTTATCGGCTAGAGTCGAAAGACTGATGTCGCAAGCGATTGATTAACCTGGCCTCTCATCATCCACTCGACATCCCATTGCCGAGGTGACGAAGGGGCTGGTTAAGTTGCGCTGGGAGATGGTTCTTTCCGACGGATCTTCCTTCCACACCCAGAGATGTTTTCCCCATTAACTGGC
>JRHI01000428.1_pt1 | contig 45809 bp, 47 predicted proteins | sample 215371 | NCBI WGS metagenome assembly JRHI01 (sample SAMN02929681, study PRJNA255918) | sediment metagenome | biome: cave system; feature: Ice Cave; material: Sediment; isolation source: sediment from deep within a dark volcanic ice cave with no known source of... ... | reverse complement strand
TAGTTCCACTAAATACAAAGCACTGCACTAGCGGCACCGCTCACATTGCTCACCTTCGTGCTCGTTACCGCGGCGTATGTGCCCGGTACTCGGATCAAGGCTTGGTTAGGCAGCCCGATGGTGCTGGGGGTGAAGCTTTGGGCCTTTGCCCATTTGATGGCCAATGGCACGCTCGCCGCCGCGGTGCTGTTCGGAAGCTTTCTGGTCTGGGCGGTCGTGATTTTTGCGTCGGAGCGAAGGCGGGATCGGGTCGCAGGCGTCGTCTATCCCAAAGGCTCGCTAGCGCGCGATGCCGTGGTGACCACGATCGGGGTGGCGGCTTGGGTTCTGTTTGCGTTCTGGCTGCACGGGTGGTTGTTTGGAGTGCGGCCGCTTGGATAAACAGATTCGCTCCTATTCGTTGAGCCCAATAGGAGCCAGGTACTGCTGACGGTAGGTTTCGAAGGGAACTGCATCCGCGGCTTCGATCCGACGCTGCTCGACGAACGATTCCTCCGCCTGGAGCGCGAACCGGTTGGCAACGTCCTCGGACAGCGGCAGCTTTAGAATCGCTTCGCGATGTGCGCGCGACTGCGCGAGCGCGAAATGAACGTAGGAGTTGTTGTGGTCGCGCTCCATCGCCTGCAGGACGCGGGCCGAAGGCGTCGACGCGGGATCGTCGAGCGCGGCGAGCGCCGCCGCAAGCGCGTCGCGATGCAAGTTGCTGTCAGTCGCCGTGTCCAGCGCCACGGCGATCCGCTCGCACTCGGCGAGGACCTCGCCACCCCATTCGGCGAGTGTTACCTCCTGCGACCCTCTGGTCAGACGCAGCCCCGGCTCGCGGCCGCGCGAGGCGATCCGCTGCTTGTTGCCAATGATGTCGCCAAGCTCCTCCGGCGTGTCGGGTGGGCTGTCGGAAAGCAGGCAGTGCAGCAGGAACACGTCGAGCAAGCGCATCGTGCTGGCGACAATGCCGACTGGACAGAACGGATCGAGGTCCATCAGCCGCACTTCGACGTACTCGACGCCGCGCTCGCGCAAGGCGTGCAGTGGGCGCTCGCCGGGCCGGATTACGCGCTTGGGGCGGATGGTGCCGTAGAACTCGTTTTCGATCTGCAGCAGGCTGGTGGCGAGCTGATGATAGTCGTCGCCTTTGCGGATGCCGATGGCCTCGTACGCCGGATACGGCTGGGTGAGCGCGTGCTGCAGCGAGGCGCCGTAGCTCTCGAGGCTGTTGTAGCTCACCGCCAGCGAAGATTGCGCGTCGCTCTGGTAGCCCAGCCGCCCCATGCGCAGCGAGGTCGCGTAGGGCAGATAGAGAGTGTCTCCGCTCAGCCGCTCGAGCTCGTGCTTGCGGCCTTCGACGAAGGTCGAGCACACCGCGGGAGACGCGCCAAAGAGATAGAGCAACAGCCACGAGTGCCGCCGGAAGTTGCGGATCAGCGCGAAATAGGCTTCGTTGGAAAGCGGTTCGGGCAGCGAAAAGTTGTAGTGGATGCCGGAGATCGTCTGCATGCGCCGGCCGTAGCGATGCGAGAGGCCCATGCGGTAGACGCTCTTCGCACGGCCGACGTTGGAGCTGCCGTAGCGGCCCAAGGGTATCTTGTCGTCCGCGGGCAGCCGGCAGGGCATGCTCGCGGCCCAGAGCAGTTCGTCGCCGATCGCGCGGTAGACGACCTGGTGGATCTCGGTGAGCTCCTTAAGGCAAGCGTCGGCATTCGAATGCACGCCGGTGATGAGCTCGACTTGCGACTCGCTGAAGTCGGTGGTGATGTGCGGATGGGTGAGCGCCGACCCGAGCCGAGCCGGATGCGGCGTCGTGGCCAGCATGCCGTCCGGCTGCACGCGCAGGCTTTCTTTTTCGATACCACGGCGCAGGCTGTTCAGCACCTCGCGCGGCAGCGCGCTGAGTCGTTCTTCGAGAGGCAAGACGAGTTCGGACAGCACCTGTTGCTCCAGTTAGACCGACTGATTGTTCAGCGCAAGCCACCCAGTATTTCCAGCGTAGTCAGGCGCAGCAACTGCATCTCGTCGGTGATTTTCACCATCGCCTCGTCGTTGGTCCCGAGACCCTCAACATTATCCCGCCATGCGGCCCACAGCCGCTCCGCCTCCGCGGGACCTGGAGCAGGCAAGACTTGGGCGAGATCGCGAATGTAAATCATCCTGCCAAATCCCTGCACCGGATCGCCGAGCTGACGATTTTTCTGAAAGTGCAAGTATTCCACGACGATCTGCGCTTCGCCCAGGTTCTTGAGCGTCTCGAAGGCGGCAATGCGCACGCTGTGATTGATTTCGGTCTTCTCGTTGCGCCAGGTGTTATACGCCATCCCCGAGAGCGCGACGATGATGCTGAAGATGGCCACGATGTTGGCACGAATCTGCGACACGATTTGCGCGCGGTTGATTACGATCTTCATTTGACCGCCTCCACATGTTTCACAGCCCGGCATTGTCGCAGAAAACATGGAAAAGGTTAGATCGCGGTCGACTTCCTGCGCCAGGGTTCCAGTGCCGGATGCGAGATACGCCCCACGGCTGCGACATGCCGAAGGCAAGCCGTTAAACGCCAGTTACGCTAAGATGAAGCGCGACGTGGTCGCGCCTGGCCAAGGCGTGGAATATCGAAATCTATGACTAGAAAGCGATATGAACCGCGCCTCAACGCGGAGATCCAATGGCTCATAACACCCGAGTAAGCGCCGACGCTCACGCGCCGCCGGTCACGCAAATCCTTGCCGACTTCGTGACCAAGCATCCGTCGCAGGGCTGGGATGCGAGCGTCGACAAGGAGGCGCATCGGACCTAGTTGAATTGGGCCGGGTGCGCGATTGGCGCATCCCAACACGCGACCGTCAAAGCGGCGCTTGCCGCGGTCATGGAGCTTGCGCCAACGGCCCAGGCGACGATCCTCGGGCGCGTCGAGCAGGTCGACGTCGCCAGCGCAGCACTGCTGAACGGCATCACGTCGCACACCTTCGATTTCGACGATACGCATCTCTTGACCATCATCCATCCCGCCGGGCCGGTCGCCTCCGCACTGCTGGCGCTCGCCGAACACCACGGCACGACGGGAAGGCAGTTCATCGACGCGCTGGTGCTCGGCATCGACGTCGAGTGCCGCGTCGGCAACATGATCTACCCGGAGCATTACGATCGCGGCTGGCATATCACCGGCTCGACCGGAATGCTCGGCGCTGCCGCCGCGTGCGCGCGGCTGCTCGGGCTCGACGCGGGCAGGACCGCGATGGCGCTGGGCATCGCCGCGTCGCAGCCCATCGGCGTGCGCGAGCAGTTCGGGTCGATGACCAAGGCCTTTCACATCGGCGGCGCCGCGCGGGCGGGATTGATGTCGGCGTTGATGGCGAAGCATGGCTACACCGCGTCGAGCCGTGCGATCGAAGCGCCGCGCGGCCTGGCGCAGACCTACTCGACCAAGTGCGACTGGAACGAGATCACCGCCGAGCTTGGTAACCGCTTCGAGATTTCGTTCAATACCTACAAGCCGTTCGCCTGCGGAATCGTGATTCATCCCAGCATCGATGGTTGCATGCAACTCCTCAATGCGAACCGTGTGGCCATCGACGACATCGAGCGCATCGATCTCAAGGTGCATTCGCTGGTACTCGAGCTGACCGGCAAGACCGCGCCGCGCGCCGGATTGGAAGCCAAGTTCAGCGTCTACCACGCCTGCGCGGCGGGCATTCTGCTCGGCGAAGTCGGCGAGCACGCATTCTCGGATGAAGTCGTCGCCAGGGCCGACGTGATCGCGTTGCGCGACCGGATCAGGGCCGGCGTCGACGATGGAATCGATGAGGCGTCCGCGGACGTGGCCATCACCTGCAAGGATGGCCGCAAGCTGCACCTATTCGTCGAACATGCGATCGGCAGCGTGCAGCGTCCGATGAGCGATGCCGATCTGCAGCGCAAGTTTCACGGTCTGGTCGACCCTGTTTTGGGCAACGCGCGCGCCGGCCGCCTGATCGAGCAATGCGCAAGCTTATCGGGCGCGGCGGATGTGCGCGCGCTGACGGCGTCGGCGCGCGCTTCCGCTGAAACCGTTGCCGCCGAATAGATTCCGCGCTACAAAGCGGAGCTGCTTCTCGCGAGCAAGGTCGGCGTGATCGTCAACGATACCGGCAGCGCGGATGTAGTGACAAAGAATCTGCGCGTGTAGTCGAACTCGCCGATGCCACCGACACATATCCAGCACAGTTGCGCGGTGCGCACCCGCAGCCAATGCGATCCCGGCGGAAGATTGACCGTGGCGGTGGCTCCCGAGCTGGTGAAAGTAAGCGCGGACCTCGGTAGCCTCGTCCCATCCAGCTCGACGATGGGTCCCATGCCCAGACCGCCACTCGGCCAGGTGAGTTGAATCGTCACGGGAACTCGCGCCTCGGCACCGCTTATCAGCTCATTCTCTCTCGGAGAGATCACCAGCGAAGTGCAGCCGCACGCCAATGCGGCCATGAACACAGGCAAAATCCAGCGTATCGACATATTCTTCCTCCCCAAGTGGCCACGGGTTGCGGCAGGGTTCATTCTTACCGACGAACCAACTTCTTTGCGTCGCTGTAACGGGCGACGAATCTGCGCCACTATGCGCCGCCGGAGCGCATCCGGCAACAATCGCGGCGGCAAAAGGGGATGGAACCGGAGGGCCGCAGCCACCGAATCAACTTCTGCGGGCGCGTTTTCTGACGCACCCGGTGACGACCGAAAGCCGCCGAACAAATTCGGCGCTGCTGCCCTTAGCGAGCGTCGCCCGCCGGCGCGATGGCGGCACCCTCGACGTGGTTGCGAGCGAGCGAGGCCGCGACGAAGCCGGACGCTTTCATCTGCTCGATGAAGTCGCGCAGATATCCTGTCCCCGATTCGCGGCCACGCGGCGTGCCCATCGCCTGATTGATTGCCATGAACCGGCCCTCGAGCAGGCGCAATCCGGGAGTGCGCCGGGCATCGGCCTCGAGCTGCTGTTTCACGCCCGCGCGGACTTCGAGCTTCTGCGCGACGAACATATCGGTAACTTCATCGGAGGTGGGCGTTCGCACCAGCGTCGCCTGCTTGAGCACACGCGATAGATAAAGGTCGTAGGCGCTGCCCGTGGCGACGGCGACGCGAACGCCCGGCCGATCGACGTCCTCATTGCTGCGGATCAGTGAATCGCGAGGGACCAGATAGACGCCTCTCGGCCGCGCGAACCGGGTCGATCGCGAGAAAGGCGACGTCCCACGCGCCGGACTTGAGCGCTTCCACGACCTTTCCGGCGGCGTCGTAGCTCACCAGCTCGACCGGCACGCCGAGGCGGCGTCCGAGCTCTCGCGCGAGATCGACTGACACACCGCGTGCCTCGCCTGTCGCCGCATCTTTGGCGGCGAGACCGGATTGCCGAAGTTGATCGCCACGCGCAGCTTGCCGGTCGGCGCCAGCGCGGCAGCGGCAAGCTTGGTATCGGTGTTTTTGGGAGGGGCCATGGGCGTTGTCGAACAAGCTCCGACGAACGCGAGCATAGCAACGGCGAGCGCGAGCCTTAGCATTGGTTTTCCCGTGAAGGTCGAATTGATACGGCTATTATGCAACCGCGTACCGCGAATACTCCATCTGCCGGCGCCTGCGATGCGCACAGGTCCCGCGCGCGCCCTTGTATACTTTCCTTTCCATCAGCGCGGGAGAACGGTTTTGCCAGCAGCAAGGCTTGCGGTCGAGTAACCATCCATGCAAGCCGACGCCGACTACTACGCCCGCCTGCCGATCTTCGACGGCTTTGCGAGCATCATGGATCCGGCGCGGTACCAACCCTTGCCGGACGATTGGGTGCTGGGCCTGACCGACGTGGTGAGCTCCACCAAAGCGATCGAAGACGGGCGATACAAGGCCGTGAACACGGCCGGAGCCTCGGTCATCGCCGCAGTGTCCAACGCGCTCGGAGGCCGCAAGTTTCCCTTCGTCTTCGGCGGCGACGGCGCGAGCTTCGCCGTCTCCGGCGACGACAAGGCGCTGGCGCGCACCGCGCTCGCAGCGACCGCGGCCTGGACGCGTGACGATCTCCAGCTCGACCTTCGCGTTGCGCTCGTTCCCGTTTCCGAGGTGAAAGCTCAGGGGCTCAACGTCAGCGTGGCCCGATTTGCACCCTCGAAGAACGTTTCGTATGCGATGTTCTCCGGCGGCGGGCTCGCGTGGGCCGATCGGGCGATGAAGCAGGGACATTTCGCCGTCCCGGCGGCGCCGCCTGGGACGCGTCCCGACTTGAGCGGCTTGTCGTGCCGCTGGAACGATATTCCCGCGTCGCACGGGCTGATCTTGTCGCTGGTGGTGGCGCCGGTGACCAATGGCGATCCCGCGTTTCGCAAGCTGGTCGAAGAGCTGCTGGCCGAGCTCGAGAGCAGCAGCGAAGTTGCGCGGCCGGTGCCGGAAAACGCGCCAGGCGTCGGCTGGCCGCCGCCAGGATTGGACCTCGAGGCGCGCGCATCGCGCAAAAGCGGCCAGCGTCTTTTCATGCAGCGGCTGCGCGTGGGCGCGGGCACGCTGCTCGCCTTTATGATCATGCGCTTCGGCATACGCGTGGGCGGTTTCGATCCGGCAGTCTACCGGCGCGACGTAGTCGAGAATTCGGACTTCCGCAAGTATGACGACAACCTTCGCATGACGCTTGATTGCACGCCCGCGCTCGCCGACAGCATCGAGCAGCGCCTGACCAAAGCGGAGACGGATAAGGTCGCGCGCTTCGGCCTGCATCGCCAGCCCTCGGCGATCATGACCTGCATCGTCCCGTCGATTTCGGAAAGCACCCACGTCCACTTCGTCGACGGCGCCGCCGGCGGATATGCGCTGGCCGCGAGACGGCTGAAGCTCAATTAGACTCGACTAAGGAGGAGTCATGCCGCTCTGGGGGCGCGTTATCCATGACGGTCGCGAATGCTTCGGCATCATCGAGGGCGAGTCAATGCTGCTGCATGAAGGAGACATGCTCGCGGATCCGCGGCCGACGGGCCGATCGATCCCGCTCAACGGCGCACGACTTCTGACGCCGACTAACCCAAGCAAGATGGTAGCCCTGGTCGACAACTATCGAGCGCTCGTCGCCAAGCTCAATCACGCGGTTCCATCCGAGCCGCTTTATTTTCTCAAGGCCAACAATTCGTTTCTCGCTGGTGGCGAGACCATACGCGCCCCCAAGTCGTATGCAGGCAAAGTGGTGTACGAAGGAGAACTCGGCATCGTGATCGGCAAGCGCTGCTGCGCGGTTTCGGAAGCCGACGCGGCAAGCTGCATCTTCGGATACACCTGCATCAACGACGTCACCGGCATCGACATACTCAACAAGGATCCGGGTTTTGCCCAATGGACCCGCGCCAAGGGCTACGACACCTTTGGCGTCTTCGGCCCGGTGATCGTAACCGACGTCGATCCAGCCAGGCTCGTCGTTAAGACCATCCTCAACGGCCAGGAGCGGCAGAACTACACGTTATCGGACATTATCTTTGCGCCGGTCAGACTGGTGAGCCTTATCTCGCAAGACATGACGCTGGAGGCGGGCGACGTCATCGCCTGCGGCACCTCGGTCGGCGTGGGATCGATGAAGCCGGGCAGCAACGTCAGCATCGTCATCGAAGGCATCGGCACGCTGACCAACTGCTTCGAATAAGCCGTACAACAATAGCGCGCGGCGCCAACGTTTCGCCCACCGCTCCGGTGGCGCGAATTGCGGCGACTGTGCATGCAGGAGGAGAAAATGAAAATCGCAGTTATCGGTGCGGGTGCGATCGGCGGTATGCTCGCCGTGCGCCTCGCGCTCTCGGGTCAGAGCGTCAGGGTGGTGGATCAGGGCGCGCATCTTGAGGCGATCCGGAGAAATGGCCTCAAGCTCGTCCGCGCCGACGGCGCCGAAGAAGTTGCGAAAGATCTACGCGCGGTGGCGAACTGTGCCGATGCGGGGCCGCAAGACCTCGTCTTCCTGGCGCTGAAGACCTACGACGTCGAAACGGTCGCGCCGCAAATGCGCGCCCTGTTCGCCGCCGACACCGTCGTGGTGCCCATCCAGAACGGTCAGCCCTGGTGGTACTTTCAGAACTTCGTCGGCCCGCATGCGGGCTACCGGCTCAAGACCGCCGATCCGAACGGCGTGATCGAACAGAACATCGAATCGCGGCGCATCATCGGCTGTGTGGTCTATCCCGCTGGCGAAATCATCGCGCCTGGAGTCGTCAAGCTTCTCGAAGGCGACCAAGACCTCCACACTGCAGGACGTGGAAGCGGGTCGCCCGGTCGAGGTGGACGCGTTGATCGGCTCGGTGATCGAGCTGGGCGAGCTAACCGGAACGGCGACACCCGCGACGCGCGCGGTCTATGCGCTGCTCAAGCTGCTGGTGACGACGATGCACGACGAGGGCGCACGCGTCGTGATGCAAAGGCTCTAGCGGGCCGTCAGGCAAACACCAGCGCTAGCCGTGGATCGCGCGCCACACGCGCTCGGAAGTCAGCGGCATCTGCAGCGTCTTCATGCGCTCCGTCGTCTCAGCGCGACCGCCGCGTGCGAGCGCGTCCATCACCGCGTTGACCACCGCCGGGGTGGCGCCGATCGTTCCGAGCTCGCCGACACCTTTGACACCCATCGCGTTGTTCAGGCAGGGTGTCGACTCGTCCATCGTCATCTCGAAATGCTCGATCATCGCCGCATGCGGCAGCGCGTAGTCGAGAAAGCTCGCCGATAAGGCCTGGCCGGATTCGCGGTCGTAGACGAAGCTCTCGCACAGCGCTTGTCCGATGCCCTGCGCTGCGCCGCCCTCGAGCTGGCCGATGACGATCATGGGGTTGACGACCCGGCCCACATCGTTGACCGACCAGTAGCCAACAAGCTCGACCGCGCCGGTTTCCGGATCGATTTCGACTTCGCAGATGTGGCAGCCGTTGGGCCAGGTCGGGCCGGCGACGGAGCTCGTCGAGTCGAGCACGATGCGTTGCTGCGTCTGCCGCCGCGCAAGCTCGAACAATCCGATGCGCCGATCGGTGCCGGCGATGCTGAATACGCCGTCGCGGTATTCGATGTCGCCGGCCGCCGCTTCCATTTCTTTCGCCGCCAGGGCCTTGGCTTTGTCGACGGTACGCTCGGCACCGACCCTCACCGCGGATCCGCCGACGAAAAGCGAGCGTGACCCGGCGCTGCCGAAGCCCTGCCCGCGGTCGGTGTCGCCCAGCACGATCCTGATCTTGTCGATGGGAACGCCGAAGACGTCGACCGCTACTTGCGCGAAAGTGGTTAAGAGCCCCTGCCCCATGCCCTGCAGCGCGGAAAAGATTTCGATCTCACCGTCATTGTTTTCCCCCGGCGCGACCGTCACCGTCACCCGCTCGTCGAATACGTCGGCGCCGGTCCATTCGAGAAACGCAGCCATGCCGCGGCCGCGCCAGCGGCCGCGCTTCTTTGCGTCGCCAACGCGCGCGTCGAAGGCGTTCCAGCCGGCCAACGCGGTTGCCCGATTCATCACCAGCTCGAACTGGCCGCTGTCGTAGGTCTTGCCCATCGCGTTGGTGTAGGGCATCTGCCCGGGACGAATCATGTTGCGCCGGCGCAGCTCGACCTGATCGATGCCGGTCTGGCGCGCCGCCGCGTCCATCAATCGCTCGATGATGTAGATGGCCTCGGGTCTGCCGGCGCCGCGATAGGCGCTGGTCGGCGCGGTGTTGGTCAGGATGGCCTTGATGTGGATGTCGATGGTGCCGATGTCGTAGATGCTGGTGGACACCCACGGTCCGATCATCAACTGGATCACCGCACCCGCGGGCGTGGCGAATGCGCCCATGTTGGCAAGGGAAAACACACGCAGCGCCAGAATCCGGCCGTAGGCATCGAGCGCAAGCTCGGCCTTGCTGGCAACGTCGCGGCCGTGCGTGGCCGCCAGGAATTCCTCCATCCGCTCGGCGCACCAATTCAACGGCCGGTCGAGTTCGCGGGCGCAAAAGGCGAGCACGACATCCTCGGGGTAGAGGCCGGTCTTCATGCCGAAGCCGCCGCCGACGTCGCCGACCAGGACGCGCACCTTGTCGTTGGCGATGCCGAGCACTTCGGCGCACAACGCGTCGCGAAGCCCGGTCGGCGTCTGGCAGCTGACGCGCAGCGTAATGCGGCCGGTCGTGCCGTCGTAGCTCGCCAGAATCGCGCGCGGCTCGATAGGGCTCGGCGCGACGCGTTGGTTTACAAGGTCGAGCGTTACGACGTGCGCGGCTTTGTCGAAGGCAGCGCCCGCCGCGGCGGCATCGCCATGGCGTATCTCGGCGGCGACGTTGCCGGTCGCGTCGGGCCACACCAGCGGCGCGCCATCGGCGACGGCATCGTCGAGGTCGGCCACCATCGGCAGCGATTCATAGCGGACGTCGATCGCCTCGGCCGCGTCGCGCGCCTCCTCGACGGTTTGCGCGATCACCGCCGCGACGGCTTCGCCCACGAAGCGGACCGCGTCGACAGCGAGCGCATGGCGCGGTGGCGACGCGGTCGGCGAGCCGTCGCTGCGCTTGAAGTCGATCGACAAGGGCAGCGGCTTGACGCCGGCGGCGACGAGATCGGCTCCGGTGAAGATGGCAACGACGCCAGGCATCGCCGCCGCCGCAGCCGTGTCGATGGCAACGAGCCGCGCATGCGGATAAGGCGAGCGCAGAAAGCAGACGTGCGCCTCGCCCGGCAGCGAAACATCGTCGGCGAAAATGCCCGCCCCGATCAGCAGGGCTTGATCCTCGACCCGGCGCACCGATTTGCCGCTGCCGAAACGCGCGTATTGCGATTCGCTGCTCATGCCCTTCCGATCATTGCTTATCGAGCGTCGGCGGTCGCCACGCCAGCGGTACCAGTCCCGGCGCACGCAGCAGACGCATCATGCGGATCGCCGTTTCACGCCCGCGATAGTAACCCGTGATGCGCAGCGTTTGTTCGAAGTTGAGGGCGCGGTAGAACCGATACGCCGCTCTGTTCTGCGCGCGCAATTCGACGTGGAGCGTGGCGATGCCCGCGGTGATGGCGGTTTCGACCAGCCACTGCGCCATGCGTCGTCCGATGCCGCGGCGATGATGGTCGGCGCGCACCGCGAGGAGGACCAGGTGTGCGCGTTCTTCGCCCAGGGTCATGATGGCAAAACCCGCCGTGCGTGCGTTTTCGCACGCGACCAGCGACACCGTGTCCGCGTTGCCGAGCAACTGCCCGATACGCTCGGTGCGGTAGTGCCACCCCAGCCCGCTCTCGATCAGGTCGCGGGACATCGCGGCGAGCGTCGGCGCGTCGCCTTGGCGGGCGAGCCGCAGGGTAGTGCCGGCCAGGTTCATGACCCTGATTTTGCCACGACTGGGCAGAAATCGTGTCGGCCAGCGTCATGAGCCAGCAGAAGACGCCCGGGCGGCCAGCCTCCTTGCACGCTATTCGGGAGTTGGAGTGTTTCGCGTCGCCGGCTGGCTCGCTGCTCACAGCGCCGCCCTTGCGGGCAAAGCTGCGAACGGGCATGATTTCCATTCGCTGCGCGCGCCGCTGCGCGTTCTCAGTGCGGATCTTTCGACAGGGACAATCTTGCACAAGCAAACCTTAGTGCTTGCCGCGCTTTTAAGCCTCGCTGCATCGGCCCCGATCGCCGCTCAGCCGCTTCCGGCCGCGGCATCGCCGACGCCGATCAAGCGCACTATCCTGCAAAAGGTCGATGTGCCGACCGCGAACTACGAAACCATCACCGGTATCGCCGAGATTTCGCCCAACATCAACATCGGACGGCATACTCATTTCGGTCCCGAGACTGGCTACGTGATGGAAGGCGAGCTGGTGTTGCTGGTCGACGGCAAGCCGGCGCAGACGCTCAAAACGGGCGATTCGTATCAGGTGCCGCCCGGCGCGCCGCACGATGCGCGTTCCGGAGAAAAAGGTGCCAAGGTGCTTGCCGTGTACGTGGTGGAGAAAGGCAAGCCGCTGGCGACACCGGCGCCGTAGCGGGCTTCGAGAAGCATCGCAAGAATCGTGTCTGACAAGGTCCTCAGCCGTCGCGAAGCTCTGGCGCTGATTGGCGCCTCGGGTGCCGCTCTGCTAACGAGCGCGCTACCGGCGCGCGCGGCCGCACCGGTCGCGCCACCGTCATGCGTCGCACGCCCGCAGCAGACCGAAGGCCCGTTTTTCGTGGAAGAGGCGCTCAATCGCTCGGACATTCGCGCCGACCCGCGCACCGGCGCGGTCAAGCCGGGCGTTCCGCTGCAACTGGCATTCAGGGTTTCGCGCATGGGCGGCGCGACCTGTGCCCCGCTTGCCGGCGCTCAGGTCGACGTCTGGCACTGCGACGCCACGGGCCGCTATTCCGATACCGGCAATCGCGGTTCCTCGGGCGAGGGCGAAAAATTCCTGCGCGGCTTCCAGCGAACCGACCAGGCCGGACTGGCGCGATTTCTGACCATCTATCCCGGATCGTACGGCGGCCGCGCGGTGCACGTGCATTTCAAGATCCGCACCGCGGCGCCATCGGCGCCCGCCTATGAATTTACGTCGCAACTCTACTTCGACGAAGCGCTGACCGATCGCGTTTATGCACTCGCACCGTACGCCGCGGGACGGCGACGCTCGACGCGCAACGCCGACGATTTTATTTTTCGCGATGGTGGCAGCAAATTGCTGCTCGATCCGGTGCAAGACGCGCAGGGCTATGCCGCGACGTTCGACATCGGATTGCAAATCGCTTAGGCGGTCGGGCAACGCTGGCGTGGGCCAAATGCATCGGCCCCGTAAAATAGCGCAGCAATGGGTTCGTGGGCCGAATTCGTCGGCGCGCACCTCAGCCTGAATATCGACGCTCTTTTTCGCTCCGTTATCGATTGCCCATGTCGCCCCGCGTCGCGCAAATCCTCCTCTGGATCAGCCTCGTGAGTGTCGTCCCGGCATCCGCGCATGACGTCCCGCCGGCGGCGGGCTCGGCCTCGGAAGCGTTGGATACCGGTTTGAGCCGGCTGCACCATCCGGTGTCCACACGCAACCGGCAGGCACAGGCGTACTTCGACCAGGGCATGAGGCTCGTCTTCGCGTTCAATCACGACGCGGCGATCAAATCCTTCCAGCGCTCGGCGGCGCTCGATCCCGATCTCGCGATGGCGCACTGGGGTATTGCGCTGGCCCTCGGGCCCAACATCAACCTGCCTATGGGCCCCGCCGCGCACAAGGCCGCTTACGGCGAGCTTCAGAAGGCAATTGCCCTGAAGCCGAAGGCCTCGCCGGTCGAGCGCGAGTACATCGATGCGTTGTCCACGCGTTACAGCGCGAACGCGAACGCCGACCTGGCACCCCTGCAAGTCGCCTACAAGGAAGCGATGAAACAACTCGCGCGCCGCCACCCACGGGACACGGACGCCGCGGTGCTTTATGCCGAAAGCCTGATGGATTTGCATCCGTGGAAACTGTGGGCGCCGGATGGGACGCCCGCCGAAGGCACGCTGGAGCTGGTCCGTGTGCTGGAGCACGCGCAAACGCAGCAGCCGGATCATATCGGCGCCCTTCACTATTACTTGCACGCAATCGAAGCATCCCCGCATCCGGAAAAAGCGCTCGCGGCGGCGAAGCGGCTGGAAAGTCTCGCCCCGTCGGCGGGACACCTCGTGCACATGCCCGCGCACATCTATATCCGCACCGGCAATTACATCGATGCCGTGCGGGTCAACGAGGCCGCGGTGCGCGCCGACGAGCGATTGGCCGCGTCCGGCGCAAAGTCGTTTTATCTGGTCGCGTATTACGGCCACAACCTGCACTTTCTCGCGATCTGCAATGCCATCGCCGGCAACTTCGCGCAGGCGATGGCGGCAGCCAACAAGCTCTACGCGCACGCGTCGCCGATGATCAAGGAAATACCGCCGCTGGACGGGTTCCTGTATACGCCGGCGCTGGTGCTGGCGAAGTTCGAGCGATGGGACAATATCCTTGCGCTGCCCGAGCCCGCATTCGAGGCACCGATCAGCGGCACCGTGTGGCGTCTCGCGCGCACGCTGGCGCTGGCCGGCAAGGGGCGCCTGGTCGATGCGGCCGCCGAACGCGCAAAATTCATCGAAGCGACGAACAGCCTGCCCAAGACCCTCGAGCTGGGAAACAACAACGCCGGCGCCCTGGTGGCAATCGCGCGTCCCTACCTCGATGGCCGCATCGCGCTGATGCGGGGTAACTTCGCGGAGGCGATCCGCTACCTGCGCGAGGCCGTCGCCGCCGAAGATGCTCTCGCCTACGACGAGCCTTCGCCGTGGTACCTCCCATCGCGCGAGGCGCTCGGCGCGGCAATGCTGCGCGCAGGCGACTTTGCCGCCGCGGAAAAAACATTTCGCGACGATCTCGTACGCAATCCCGAGGGCGGCCGATCGCTGTTCGGCTTGCATGCAGCACTCGCGGCCGAGGGGCGCGGCGACGAAGCGGCAAAGGTGAAGGCGCGTTTCGAGCGGGCGTGGCGTGCGGCCGACGTGAAGCTCGACGCCGCATCGTTGTAAGGGACTCGAACTTCCGGGGCCACGCGCGGCCTAACTCTGTTGTGCGCGAATCAACGTTTTCCCGCCGCCGCTTTCTCGCCACGCTGGGTGCTGCGGCGGCGCCAACCTGGCCCGGATTCGTCGCCGCGCACGGCGGCGCACCCATCACCGCACCCAGCGGTGCGCCCCTCACCCGAGCCATCCCTTCCACCGGCGAACAGGTGCCGGCCATCGGACTGGGCACGTGGCTGACTTTCAATGTCATACCCGGGACCGCGGCCGAGGCGCCGCTGGGGCAGGTGCTGCGTACCTTTTTCGAGCGCGGCGGAGCGATGGTAGACTCGTCGCCCATGTACGGATTCTCCGAAGGCGTCATCGGCGACCTGCTCAAGAGCACCGGTCGCGAGCGGCTCTTTTCGGCGACCAAGATCTGGACCGTCGGCAAGGCGCTCGGCCGCTGGCAGCTCGAGCGCTCGCGCGGCCTCTGGGGAGTGCCTAAGTTCGACCTGGTGTATATCCACAACATGCTCGACTGGCGTGCTCACGTCGAGACGCTCAAGGAGATGAAGGCGACTGGCGCGGTGCGCTACATCGGCATCACGACATCGCACGGCACCGACCACGACGAGATGGAACGGGCGCTGACGCGCGAGCGTTTCGACTTTGCGCAGTTCACCTATAACCTCTCCGACCGGCGCGTCGAGGAACGACTGCTGCCGCTCGCCGCCGAGCGCGGGATCGCGGTGGTAATCAATCGGCCCTTCGACGGCGGCCACCTTTTCTCCGCCGCCGGCAAGAAACCGCTTCCGCCGTGGGCGCGCGAGTTCGATTGCGAGAACTGGGCGCAGTTCTTCCTGAAGTTCGTCGTTTCACATCCGTCGGTGACCTGCGCGATTCCGGCGACCTCCAAAGTCGAGCATCTGAAAGAAAATATCGGCGCGCTCTATGGTCGGCTGCCGGACGCGACGCTGCGATCGCGGATGGCGAAACACATCGAGTCGTCGTAGTGTTGCGTACACCAGGAGCAAAGCATGGCGACCTCACCCACCCGCCCAACCGAACGCGCCGAGCCCCGGATGGACCCGCACCTCGATCCTGAAACGGGTGCGACGTTGACCGGGGACCGCAGCGATTTCACCCGAACGCCCGCGCCGCGGAGGAACCCCATCGCCTGGCTGGTGCTGCTGATGGTGCTGGCCGCCGGCGCGGTGTTCTTCTACCTGTGGCGGCAAAACCCGTCGCAGCCACCGGCGCTGGCGCCGCAGGCGACGCAACCGGCCGCCGCCGAAGCCGCGCCGGCGATTCGCCATCCGATCGAGGACGCGCAAAGCGCGTCGGCGCTGAATGCGGAGAAGCCGCTTCCCGCGCTGATGGTGAGCGATACCACCATGCAAAACACGCTCGCCGACCTCTTTGGTCCCGCCTCGCTGGGCAAGGTCTTCTACGAGGATGCGATCATCCATCGCTTTGTCACGACCGTCGACAATCTGCCGCGCAAGACCGTCCCCCAGCGAAACTTGCCGGTCAAGCCGATCGCGGGACCGCTGGTCACGTCGACGAAGGACGACAATGTCTCCATCAGCGCCAACAACGCATCGCGCTACACGCCGTACGTGCAGATGGCGGCGGCCATCGACGCGAAGAATCTCGTCTCGGCCTATGTGCACTACTATCCGCTGATACAACAGGATTATCGCGACCTGGGGTATCCCAAGGGATATTTCAACGACCGGCTGATCGAGGCCATCGACGATTTGCTGGCCACGCCGGAATTGAAGGATCCGCTCCAGTTGGTCCAGCCCAAAATCCTGTACCAATACTCAGACCCGGAGCTCGAGGCGCGTTCTGCGGGACAGAAGATCATGATCCGCATGGGCGCCGAGAATGCGACAAAAATCAAAGCCAAGCTGCAGGAGATTCGGCGCGAGTTGACCGGTCCGAAAGGCGGCAATCCAGAAAGCCCCAAATAGGCGCAATGGACTTTCGCCGGCGATTTGACCAGCGCGGCATCTGCGCGTTGCGAGCCGCGCGCAAGATAAAAAGCCCGCGCTATTTGCCTCCCGTGCCCGGCTTGCGGTCGATAGACGGCGCCGGTTTGCGCGACGACGCGTCTTCGCCCCTCGAGCGGCTCTTTCCCACTTCCTCGGCTTTTTTCATCTCGTCTGCTTCGGCCTGCGACTTCGGCTCGGCGTCGCGCGCCGCATGGTAAACGCGACCCGACTTCACGAACGCGGCTTCGTCGTCGTCGAATTTCTTCGCCGATTGGTAGTCGCCTTCACCCTGGACTTTGCCCATGTCAGACTCCTTCGTTGACTGCCTATCCTGAACAAAACGGGCCGGTTTCCCGGCCCGTCTATTTTCCTGTGCCCATCCCGCGGGGGGATCGGACTCGAGGAACCCATTCCGTCTTATTTAAGTTTGTCCTTGCCTTCAACAGATGTAGGGATGAGGCCGCCAGTCAACTCTAATCCATATGGGTAGTTGAAGTTGCTGCATTGTCTTCCCTACATGGCCCGCATGTTGCGCCGGCGCAGCGCGAGATGGAATCGGCATTTGTCTGAATTTTCTGTAGGACGAAAAGGAAAGAGTTACAACACGCTCACTGGCGGTCAGCGCGGGTGCGGAAAGTAATCGAGTAGCGAAGTGCCTTCGTCGGCAGCATGCTGTGCTGCCACTGCCAGCGTATCGGCCCCTGCATGGCGTAGACCGAGCGCGGCTCGAGCTCGATCAGCACCATAGCGTTGCGGGGTGCGCGCGGGTCGAGCGGACGAAAGCGCATCCGGCCCCTACCTGCCAGGGAGAGGCCGACCACGACGCCGTAGACGGGCTTGTCGCGATGCCAGCCAATCGCGGTTCCGGGCCGGTACTCGCTCACCAGTGCGTGGATAAACGTCGTGGGATCGATCCCCTGCCACTTGGCGACCTGCTGCTGCAGGTCGCCAAGAAACGAAGGCAGCGGGCCGCTCGAAAACGTGTCGTCATCGTTCGCGTCGTACGCTTCGGCGCCTCCCGCGGGATGGAAGTGCACCACGCGTCTTTTGGCGAAATACTCCTGAAAGCGCGCCTCCCGAAACGGCAGCGGCTCGATCGCCGCCAGCAGGGTCTTTTCCTCCCCGCGGGTGATGAACTCGGGCTGATACACCAGCCCGTGCGGCAGTTGCTTCGGCGTTTCGAACAGCTCGGCTTGTCTCAGCTCGTCCATGGCACGTTTTAGAAGTCGCGGGAAGCAAAAAGTGCCGTTTGCGGAGGCATGCACGCGTCCACACCAAGCCGATCGCCAGGGTCGTTTTCCGCCGCGGGGAAAATCCAGTATTGTTTGGATGGCGCAAAAATCCCCAACAGCCCTCTTACGGTGAACCTCGCCGCTTGATTCGGAATCAGAAATCGGAGCTCGAGCCATGTTCGTCACACCTTTGTATGCCAGTCTTCTAACGCTCTTGTTTGTGGTGTTGAGCATGCGAGTCGTGAATCTGCGACGCGGCGGCATTATCTTCGGCGATAACGGTAACGTTGCGGTGACTCGCGTTGTTCGGGCGCAGGCCAATTTCGCCGAGTATGTTCCGCTGGCGCTGCTGCTGATGGGTTTTCTCGAGGTCGGTCGCTTCTCGATCTATATTCTGCACGCGCTAGGGCTGACGCTCCTCATCGCCCGCCTGATTCACGGCCTCGCGCTTTCATTTGGATGGCAGATACGCTTCGGACGCGTCGCCGGCGCCGCGCTGACGTTCATCGTGCTGCTGATCGAGGCCTGCCTCTGCCTGTATCAGGGCCTCAGAGGGCAATGGGTGTGGTGGCAGTAAACGTTGCCCGCTGCCCAACCCAAAAGCCTCGGCGGCCGGCGCAGCGATCACCGTCCGCCGCTTGGCGAATCGCGCCATTGGCGCTTGAGTTGCGGGCCGTTCCGGAGCGGCTTCAGCGTTGCCGCGAGTTCTTCTCGTCGTTCCCGCCGCCCTGGTCGCCCTGCGAGGACTCCACCGAATTCCGCGAGCCCTGCTGGCCGCGGCGGTCGTCCTGGTTCGCACTTAGCGAAGGGTTGTCCGCGTCACGGTTGCTTCCGGCACGCGGTACCGCGCCGTCGCCGGACCCTTGCTGCGAGCAGCCGGTGCCGTCGTTTTGCTGCTGCTGCGCGTTACGCGCTTCAGGGCGCGATGAAGCCTTGTCGCTGTCCGCGTGTTGTTGTTTCCCACTCTGTTGCTGGCCGGCATGCTTCTGATCGCTTTTTTGCGATTGGCGATGCTTTCCCATGGTGCTCCTCTGGCTAAAAACGGTCTGTGCGCCGGCTCCGCGCCGATGGCTCCGGGCCGGCGTGCCGAAAAGGGAGCAAATGCTATACCAGCTTGTCAAATCGACTCAGGGCGCTTTGGCCGCCCGATCGCGCTGCCCCGGACTGCGCATTCGCTGCCGCGCACGATGTATTTGCTGGTGTGCTATGTAAACCTTGCCGTCCTGCAATCCTTACCGATATCAATGAGGGGTAGTGGGTCAGTTTGAATTTGAAATTCTTTTCTTGTAGGTGCCGCGCTTCTTTGGTTCGCCCTCTTTTGCTTCGACCAGCGCGGGTATGTCTTCCAGCGCCCAAAGCTTGTCGCTCACGCCAGCGGCCATCGCGGGGCTAACCCTAAGCGACTTGTGAATCCGCGCGAAGTTGTAATGCATGAAGTAGATCGCGAGCGCGTGTTCGTGGTTCTCGATCTTCTTGGAAAAACCGTTCGTGAACCGGGTAAAGCGGCGCATCCCCATCCGCATGGATAGGTTCTGGCGCTCGACATAGCTAGTAGAAATCTTGGCTTGGTTCGGCTCGCCGCAAACCGTTCCCTTGACCGCGCCACAGCACTCACCTTGGCTGTACCGGCGTTCCGGTCCACTGCCCTGTGCGGGGCCGAGAGCTTCACCAGCCTCGCGTAGTCAACGTCAGCACCGAACGCGCCATTGACCGCGCGAATGTATGCCTTGAGGCCGTCTGTCGTTAGCTGGACCCGGCTCGCCATGCGCGGCGCTAGATCGCGCATGAAGTCGTTTGCGGACCAAGCGTCACGCGCGCCAACGTGCCAGCAAGGGACAAGCTTTGTGTCGGCGTCAATCGCGGTCCACGTCCAAACGTCGCCATAGCCAAATTCGCCCTTGAGGGCAGCCGGGACATTCTTTTCCTTCATCCCCACGAAGCTCCAAATCTCGTCGCACTGGAGCGTCTTGCAGGACAGATTGCGAAGCGTCTTATCCTGATACTCGGCGCAGACTTTGCCGGCATCTACCAGCAGCTTGGCGACGGTGTTCTTGCTCACCCCGACCAGTCGAGTAATCGACTGCATCGACACCCCTTCGACCATCATTCCGAGGATTTGGGCACGGACCTTCGTCGTTAGCTTGTTCATAGCTGAAATGTATATCATATCGATATACAAGTCAACTATTATGTTGCATTTGTATCTCAATTAGATATACAATACGACTGTCGATGCCTCGCGATTGGCGTTTAACTGGGAGGGGCGTTGCCGATGCGGTAAATCGGACGCCCAAAAAGGCGCCACGGGCCGTAGCCCGTGGCAGGCGGATGCACAGCAAAGCATCCGGGATGACAACTAATACGCTAATTATTATACGAAATTTATGGCCAAGGTCAACCCCTCATTCGCAGGTACCGTCCGAGTGGCGTGCTTCATTGATGGCTTCAATCTTTATCACGCGATAGACAGCCTCGGCGTCAATAAGTTGAAATGGTTGAACCTGCCTGGTCTCGTGAATTGCTTTGTAAGTCAGCCGCGACAGCAAGTAGTTTCGATCAATTACTTCACTGCTTATGCCGAATGGCTTGTCGATGCCTGCGCTCGACACAAGGCATTTGTAGCCGCGAACGTTCACTACGGCGTAACTCCAATACTCGGCGCATTCAAAGCACGCCCCGCCGCTTGCAACAGCTGTGGGGCGAAGTGGACGCGGCACGAAGAGAAGCAGACCGACGTTAATATCGCCGTCGCAATCGTGCGTGAAGCGTTCAAGGATTCCTACGACGAAGCCTTTATCGTGAGCGGAGACTCCGATCTCGCCCCGGCACTGGCACTCGTGCGGGAAATCGCACCGCTAAAAAGAATCAAGGTTCTTTGTCCTCCCGGTAGGAAACACAGCAAAGAGCCAGGAAAGCATGCCACAAAGTTGTCGTCGATTTTGCAGGTTCATCTAGAGCGCAACTTGATGCCCCAGTTTATCCAGGACGCACCGGGCGCGACCATAGTCACCAGACCGGCGAAATACGATCCATAGCGCATCGGTCAAAAGTTAGGACAGCACTGCATGGAAAAGAAAACAGGCAATCTTTTAATACGGCTGAGCGTCTCCGAAAAGGCCGGGTTTGAGCAGGCGGCAGCGCTGGCCGGCATTCCAATGTCCTCTTGGGTTAGGGAGCGGCTCCGATTAGCCGCAATTCGGGAGCTGGAAAGTGCCGGAAAGCGCGCGCCGTTCTTGCAGGCAGTTACATTTGGTGCCGACAAATGAGCGCGCGGACGCTAACCGATGTAACCCACCTTGGCCTTGGCGCGATTCTCCGCAACCATAAACTGAGCGTCCCTCCCAATCAGCGCGAATACTCTTGGGAAGAGAAACATGTCACGACTCTGCTGCTGGACTTTGCAGCGGCAATACTCGAAGGAAGCGAAGAATATTTTCTCGGCACGATCGTAGTCGTTTCGAAGGGGGAAAACGTATACGAAATAGTTGACGGTCAGCAGCGACTGGCGACGACCGCAATTCTTTTGGCCGCGATTAGGAATTATCTAAGACCCATCGAGCCAGTAATCGCGGAAAGCATCGATAGAGACTTTCTTACGTCTAGTTCAGCGTCGCGCCGAGATAATGAATCCAAGATAGCGCTAAATCTCGTCGACAACGAATTCTTCCGGGGAATGATAACCGGGGCCACTATCCCTCCGACAAAGCCGTCGCATGAACTGCTGGAAGATGCTTTCACGCAAGCGACGAAACAAGTGAAAAAAATTGTCGCTGCCCTTGACGTGAAGCAGCATGGGGACGTGCTCGTAAACTGGGTCAAATTTATTGAATTCAAAGCCCAGGTCGTCATGCTGACGATAAGTTCCGAGGGGAACGCGTATCGCATGTTCGAGACGTTGAACGACCGAGGCCTCAAGACAACGCAAGCCGATCTCGTCAAGAATTATTTGTTCAGTCGCGCCGAGTCTAGATTGGCAGAGGCGCAAGACAAGTGGTCCATGATGCGCGGCGCGCTGGAAGCCGTCGACGAAGATGAAGTTCCGACAGTTACCTATCTCCGGCACGCGCTGATGCTAAAGCGCGGATATTTCCGCGAAGGTGATTTGCACGAACACGTAAAGCTTGAGGCGAGAAGCCCATCGACGGTGATCACGCTGTTGAATACGCTTGAAAATCTCGCGGCAGATTACGCGGCGTTGTTCAACCCAGAATCTGAACGGTGGAATGGCTACACAGATTCCATGCGCGACGCCATTCGAACTATGAGCAGGCTTAGTCTGGTCGGAATGCGTCCGTTGATGTTGGCGGTCGCGGCAAAGTTCTCAAAGAAAGAAGCTGCTATCGCTTACAGAAAATTTGTTTCTTGGCACGTCCGGTTCCTGATCTCTGGAACTACACTGACCGGGGGCTATTTGGAAGTGCCGCTCGCGCTGGCGGCCAAGAAAGTGTACGACGAAGAGATACAGGATGAAAAAGCGCTTTCGAAGGAATTGGCCCCGCGAATTCCCAACGATGAGCAGTTTGAGCGCGCCTTCCAAGAGGCGACAGTTTCGAAGCCGGCATTGGCGCGCTACTACTTGCGGGCGCTAGAGATGGCAGCGTCGAATCAGCCAGACGCTTGGCATGTGCCCAACGATGATGCCCAGATGATCACGCTGGAACACATCCTTCCCCAAAAGCCGGGGAACAATTGGCCTGACTTTACGCCGCCCGAGGCGAAGGCCGACTACAAAAGAATTGGCAACATGGTCCTGCTGCGGGCTAAATTGAACTCTGAACTTCGAAGCGCAGGTTTTGAAGAGAAGCGCGCGGTGTACCAGAACACGCCGTACCTACTTACTTCTCCGATTGCGGACGACGCCGGCTGGAACCACCAGCGGATTGTCGACCGCCAGAGGGTTTTGGCTGAGTTCGCGCTGAAGGCGTGGCCCCTGTAGAAGCAACATCGCGAACCTGTCCGGTAGCAATATCCCCCACCAGCTTGGCTAAGCTAATCGGGTCGCGCGGGCGCTTAATTCGCTTCTCCATCTACTTGACGCCCATGAGCGCACGTATGGCTACAACTGCAATGACCATTCCAAAAGCCGCGAACGCCAAGCCCGGCAAAAACGCATACAGATTCAATTGGACTACTCCGGCAGTGAACGTAAACCTAAATTCACCTGTGCTGCCACCGACTATGAGCAAGTACCCGAGAATGACGCACAAGGCGGACAGTGCGAACGCGCCCGACGGCGGTCGTCAGGCTGATGTGGACTGGCGTGGCCATGTCGTGGAACCCCCTTGCGCCCTAATCTTTCTCGTAATTTTTTCTGCATGCCACGCACTCTGGCCCTGAGTTCTCGAACGCTTCCTTCATCGCTTCGTCGATTTCCGCCACGTCCTTGAATTGCGTGTGCTTGCCTGCTGCGAACTCCTTGTGCGCCAAGTCGTACGCCAGCATTTCGTCACCGTCGTCAAGCGGAGTTTCGTGCGGGCAAAGCTTAATACTGCCGGCCTCTACTGCGATCGCTTGCGCATCCGATACAAGCCCGTCCCATCGTATTCCCTCTTGCTTAGCGAGTCCCATGTTGCGTCCTCCACTTATTTCTGTCGGCCCATAATTGTACGCCGACGTTAGACAAGTCGTAATTCAAACTGACCCACTACCCAATGAGGCGCATAATATCGCTCGCTTCCTCGGCGTCCCGACCATGAAAACCACGCTCCGCAAACTGATTCCTGCTTCCGCTCTCGCAGCCTGCGCAATTATTTTCAATGCCCTTGCGCCGGCAGCCGCGGCCGTGCCTCCCGCCGCGAATGTGGCAGCGTCCAAAGCAACGACCGGCGATACAGGTGTCGCCTGGTTCAAGGGCGACGTCAACGCGGCGTTTGTCGCGGCGAAGGCAGACAACAGGCCGGTGTTCCTCTACTGGGGCGCGGTGTGGTGCCCGCCCTGCAATCAGGTCAAGGCGACCATCTTCAATCGCCAGGATTTCATCGAGCGATCGCGCTTTTTCGTTCCCGTGTACATCGACGGCGACAGCCCCAGTGCGCAACGGCTGGGCACGCGCTTCAAGGTGAGCGCCTATCCGACCATGATCCTGCTCAAGCCCGACGGCAGCGAGATCACGCGGCTGCCCGGAGAAGTCGAAGCCGAGCAATACATGCGGGTGCTGACCCTGGGCATGAACGGCGCGCGGCCGGTCAAGCAAACGCTGGCCGCCGCGCTGGCGCACGGCGGTGCGAAGCTCAAGCCCGAGGATTGGCGGATGCTTGCGTATTACTCGTGGGAAACCGACGAACAGCAACTGCTCTCCAAGGAAAAACTCGCGTCGACGCTGCAACGCCTGGCTCTTGCCTGTCCCGCCAACCAGCCGGAAACCGCGGCGCGGCTCAAGCTGCAGGCGCTGGCTGCCGCATCGAAGGCGAAGGACGCCAAGCCGCGCGATGACAAGGCGGCAACCGCGCAGCTCATGGCGGTCCTCACCGACCCGAAGCTCGCCCGCGAAAATTTCGATCTGCTGGTCTATTACCCGCGCGAAGTTGCGAATCTGGTGACGCTGCCGAAATCGCCCGAGCGCGCGCGAGTCGTCGCCGCGTGGAATGCTGCGCTCGAGAGGCTTATTGCCGACGCCCCCTTGTCTACCGCCGATCGCCTGTCGGTGGTCGATGCCGAGGTCGCGCTTGCCAAGCTCGACGAGCCCAAAGCAGCGCTGGCCGACGCCCTGCTAAAGACAGTGCGCGACGAAACCGCGCGCGCCGATCGCGAAACATCGGACCCGTATGCGCGGCAGGCCGTGATCAGCGGCGCGGCGGAAGTCCTCGAGAACGCGGGCCTCGGCGGCGAGTCCGACGCACTGCTCAAGAGGGAGCTCACGCGCACGCGCTATCCGTACTATTTCATGCTCGGGCTGGCCGCAAACGCCAAGAAACGCGGTGAGAAAAGCGTGGCGGTAGATTGGGCGGGAAAGGCGTATGCGGCAGCCGAGGGCGACGCCACCCGCCTGCAATGGGGCGCGAGCTACATCAACACCATGATCGACCTTGCGCCGCAGGATTCCGCGCTTATCGAAAAAACAGCGCTGAAGGTCATCGGAGATCTCGATCCGACTCCCGATACGTTTTATGAGCGCAACCGCCGCTCGCTCGAGCGCATAGGCAAGAAGCTCGCCGCGTGGAACAAGGACGGCCACCACGATGATTCGCTCAAGCGCATTCGCACGACAATGGCCAGCGTCTGCGCGAAGCTGCCCGCATCGGATCCGGCGCGCACGACGTGCAGCGGCGCGTTGCGTCCGGCGAGCGGAGCCAAAGCATAACTTTCATTTCAAATGAGGAGATGCGAATCGAACGTTCAGCAACCGGGTCGTGGACAGGCTTGCCTGGCGTCGGGACGTCCCGACGCTCGACAGCGCTAGCTTGCACTTTCGCGGCCGCGATCGCTTTCGCGAGCGCTTCCGCCATTGCCGGCGATGCCAAAGGTACGATCACCTACAAAGGCAAGGCCGGTGAAATCGTGGTGACGGTCAAGCACGCGTATCTGGTCAAGGGCCCCGACGTCGTCAGCGGCAAGACGATCCGTCGCGTGGTGCTTTCGGTTGCGGATGTCGCTGCCAAACTCGCCGCCTGCGGGACCATGATGTGCTCCGACGGAGACATCACCGAGGGCATGACCATCGATTTCGATGCGGGCCCGCGCCTTAACTTCTGGTTCGTCGGCAACAATCAGCTGGTGCAGTATTCAGGGACTGCGGAACCGGCGTCGCTGAAACTCACCGCGGACACCCCTCAGCGGCTCGCGGGCAAATGGGACTTCGATGGAAGCGCAGCGGGCGGACCCAGGGTGCAGATCGAGTTCGATGCTCCAATGGTGAAGGAAGTCACCAAGCTGCGATAGCTCGAGCTCGAAAGCATTCGCGAGACCGGCGCTTAACCGTCGCTGCTGTGCGCGGGGACGGCGCCGCCGAGGCCCTCCGCACCTTTCACACTCAGGCTCAAGCCAAACAGTTTGCCGAGCGCCTGGCGGTACCGTTCCGCGCCGGTTCGCATGCTGTTGTTGTGACTGCCGCCTTCAACAAGCAATAACTCCTTCGGCGCCCTGGCCGCGTCGTAGAGTTGCTGGCTGAAGCGCGAAGGCACGAAGCGATCCGCCGCGCCGTGCACGACCAGCACCGGCATCGTCACCTTCGCCATCTTGCTCATCGAGTCGAATTTTTGCGACATGAGGAGCCCCACCGGCAGCCAGGCGAAGGTGACCTCGCGCGCCATGTCGGCGAGGCTGGTGAAGCTCGATTCGACGATCAGACCGCCGGCCGGAGAACCGCGCAGCGACGCCGCTTGGTCCGCACTGGCAATCTTTAGTTTGGCGGCGGCGCGAACGCGTCGCGTCACCGGTTGCACAGACGACTCCGTCGACTCGCCGCCAGCAGGCGCGCTCGTGGACGGCGCGCCTTGTTCACCCTGTTCGCTGAGCGACGCCGCCAGATCGACCGCTACCGCACCGCCGAGCGAATGTCCGTAGATGAAGCGCCGCGCCGGGTCCGGTTGCCGCGCGACCAGCCAGTCCCACGCCGCATGCGCATCTTCGTAGACGGTTCTTTCCGAAGGCACGTCGCCGTCGCTCTTGCCGAAGCCTCGATAATCGATCGCCAGCACCGAAAAGCCGAAGTCGCGCAGCTGCTCCAGCCGGAATACCTGTCCGGTGAGGCTCCAGCGCGTGCCGTGGAGATAGAGCACCGCCGGGGCGTTCGGATTTTTGGCCGGCCACCACCATGCGTGGATGCGCTGCGCGTCGGCGCCATGGTTCACCGGAATATCGAATTCATGGACGCCGTCGGGCAACCCGGCGTACCACCCAGGCACCTCCTTGACCACGCGGAAGGTAAGCCGCTCTTCCTCGTGTTGCAGCGCCGCCGTGCCGCAGGCCGTCAGCACTCCCATGACAGCAACTGCTACGAGCAGCCGTCTGGCTAGTGGATGGCGCTCAGCGAAAGACGAGGGAGACATGGGCAATGAGTTCAATGATGATCAATGAGGGTCGATGATTTTCGGCAGGATGGATTCACAACGAAAAACCCACTGTGGCCGTTGACCGCGCTTTGGCCAACCTGACAGACCCTGGGCATCGCCAAGGGTTCCGCATCGCGCGTGCGAAGCCGGCCGTCGACCGCCTATAATCCCGGCGTGCCCGCCGCCGTGTGTGCGGTCATCCGTTTCCGCGAAAGGAGCACCATGAGTACCCCCCGCAACGTAGCGGTCATCGTCGGCAGCCTCCGCAAGGAATCCTTCAATCGCAAGATGGCTAAGGCGATGATCGCGATGGCAGCTCCGTCGCTGAAGCTCGAGATCGTCGAGATCGGGCAGGTGCCTCATTACAACCAGGACTTCGATGCCGACCCGCCGCAGGAGGTGAAGGATTTCAAGGGTCGCATCCAGCAGGCCGACGCCGTGCTGTTCGTGACGCCGGAATACAACCGCTCGATGCCCGGCGTGCTCAAGAATGCGATCGACGTTGCCTCGCGTCCGTACGGCAAAAGCGCGTGGAGCGGCAAGCCGGGGGCGATTCTCAGCCTCTCGCCCGGCGCGCTGGGCGCCTTCGGCGCCAATCACCATCTTCGCCAGTCGCTGGTTTTCCTCAATGTTCCCGCCATGCCACAGCCCGAGGCCTACATCGGCGGTGCCGCCAAGATGTTCAGCGATACGGGCGCGATCATCAGCGACGAGACGCGCGAGTTCGTGACCAAGTTCCTGCAGGCATTCGCGCAGTGGATCGAGAAGAACATCGCGCAGTAGCTCCACGAACCCCGCGCAGGCGCGGCGGCCGCTATTTCGAAGGTGCCCTTAGACCACACGGCGCAGGCTCGGCGGTTCGCTTGCCGGTTTTGTCCACACCGATCCGCGCATCCAGACCGCCGTTTCCGCCACGCCCATCGGGCGGCTGAGGAGGTAGCCTTGCACCATGTCGCAGCCCATGGCGCGCAAGCGGTCGAGCGTCGCGTCGTCCTCGACGCCTTCGGCCACCACCGACAGGCCCAGGTTGTGCGCGAGGTCGATGGTCGAGCGCACGATCAGGGCGTCGCTTGCGTCGGCGGCCATGCCGATGACGAATGATTTGTCGATCTTGAGCTCGTGCACCGGCAGCCGCCGCAGGTAGGCCAGCGACGAATAACCGGTGCCGTAGTCGTCGATGGCGAGCTTGCAGCCCAGCGCATGAAGCCGCTCGAGATTCTTGATCGCATGCGCGGGTTCGTCCAGGATTGCGCTCTCGGTGATTTCCAGCGCGATCCACTGCGCCGCGCACCGATGCCGCTGCAGCAGCGCCGCGAAACGGTCCGGCAATGTCGCGTCCATCAAGTCGCGCGTCGAGAGATTGATCGACACGTTCATCGGCAAGCCATTGAAGCGCCACTCCGCGCACTGCGCGATCGCGTGCGCCAGCACCCATTGCGTGATTGCGCGGATGTAGCCCGTCTGCTCGGCAAACGGAATGAACTCCACCGGAGCGACCAGCCCGCGTGTCGGATGCCGCCATCGCACCAGCGCCTCGGCGTAATGCTCGCCGCCGGGGCCGCGCAACGCGACTTTGGGTTGATAGGCGAGCGTCAGCTCGTCGTTGTCGACCGCCTTGCGCAGATCGCTCAGCAGTGAGAGACGCTCGCTGCTGAGCTGATCCTCGGCCTGGTCCCACACGGCAATGCCGCAGTTCTGGCGCTTGGCCGCGTACATCGCGATATCCGCGCGACGAAGGAGTGTCGCGCCTTCGCCGCCATGCTCGGGAAAGACCGCGATGCCGACGCTGGCGCGAACATCGACGACATGGCCCTGAAGAGTCATCGGCAGCTCGAGTGCGCGCAGCATGGCTTCGGCGAGGCGCTGCGCACCGACGACATCTCCTCCCGGCAGCAGCAAGGCGAACTCGTCGCCGCCCAGCCTTGCCACGACATCGTCTTCGCCCGTTCCTACCGCCTGCAGCCGCGCAGCCGCCTCGCGCAGCAACAGGTCGCCGATGGGATGTCCGAGCGTATCGTTGACGTACTTGAAGTGATCCAGGTCCATCAGCAGCACGGCAACCGGGGTGGCGGCCGACGCCGCGTCGACGATCGCCTTGTCGAGCAGATCAGCAAAAAGCGCACGGTTGGGAAGTCCGGTCAGCGTATCGCGGTAAGCGAGATCCATGATGTGCGTTTCGCGGCTGGCGATGCGCTGCTGCATGTTCTGGAACGCCGTCGCGAGTTCGCCGATTTCGTCGCCACGCGACGCCGCCGGCACTTCGCTGTAATTGCCCGCCGCGATGCGCCGCGCCACACGCGCGAGCTCTCGTACCGGACGCGTGATGCCACGCGCGATCGCAACGCTGGCGATGATCGACACGACCACCGCCAGGAGCGAGATCAGCGCGAGCTGGCGCTGCAGCCGGCGAAACGGCTCCAGCGCCGATGACAAAGGTTCCTGCAGCACGGCGATCACCGTTTCGCCGGAGCGCGTCGGCAAGTTCAGAATGCGTGTCACCGAGGCGTCGCTGAAGATCGCGTTGCCCTCGTTATCGCTGCTTGCGTAGAGATTAGAGGCGACGTCGTCCAGGAGCGTGCGCCGCTCCGGATCCGTCAGGGTGGTGCCCTGGATCTGCCAGGATTCGCGGCTTTGACGGCTCAAGAACGATACCTGCAGTTGCGTCAATCGCTTGAAATCCCGCGCCAGTGCGTCGTTGACCGCGAATCCGATGGCCACCCACGCGACCGGCACCGGTGCCATCACCGGCACCACCACCAGCTGATAGAGCTGGCCGTTGATGAGCACCATCGCCGACGATTGCTGGTTTTGCTCAGCCTGAGCGATGAGATTGGGAAACGGGAACAGCTTGTCTACCGAGGCGCCAAGCGTGTCGCCCAACACCCTCTGATCGAGACCGATGAGCATCATCAGCGAGGCGTCGACCCGTTTGCCATAGTTCACCAGCACCGAGGCGATGGTTTGGCGATCACCGGTAGAGATCACCTCTCGAAACGCATAGTCCGCCGACATCAGGCGTGCGCCTTGAACCATGCGCTGGGTGTCCTGCTCGAGGAGGCGATCGAACACATGCGCTCCCGCCACCAGGGCTTCACCGACCGTCTTGCGTGCCGCCGACATGCCGACGGTGTTGATGAGGACGAAACCGCCCACTTGGACGATGACCATCAGCAAAAGAAACAGCGCCAGAATTCGGCTCTGCAGGCTGCGCATGGTCAAGGTGCGAAACAAGTTCATCGGTGATGGCAGGCGAAAGTGTTTGACCGACCGCAGGAGCGGCGGCCGGAATCCCCCGGTCGCGTGCGTCGGACAAGATCTCGGGACGCCAGGGCGGCCCCGTTTTCGGGGGCTGCCGTCGACCGCAGTGCCATCGGAATGTTCAGCCGAGAAAACATGTTTCTCCAGTTCGGACCGCTATACCGCGCTGCCGTAAATCGGCACCTGCGCATCGGAATTGAGCGGCATTTTCCCGGCCGCTCCCAGACGATCCCGACTGCACTCGAGCCAATAACCTCGTTGGTGCTCCTTGTGAAACAGCCACTTGCAACACCGCACCAGCCTCAGGCGTTCGTTGTCGTCGGCTCGCATCAATCGTGCTTGCCTGAGCTAAGCTGCCAAGCCAGCCTAAGCAATTTCCCTGCCTTTCGATGGATACCGCTGCCGTCATAGCTACGCGTTGCCCCGAAGTGGATGCCGCGCCCCCTCGCTCTGTGCGGCGCGGCACCTGTCGTTCGCCATCGCCTTGGGCTTGGCGCCTGGGTTTGGGGGGCATGCTCGTTTTGAGCTGGAGCGCAGTAGCGCGAGCCGAATGGCTGTTCGACGTCGACGCGGGGGCGCGTTACGAAAGCAATCTGACACGGGCGCAGCAGCAGGCGGACATTCGCGGCGACGGGGCGGCCACGCTATTCGCATCCGCCGGATCCTTTTTTGCGTTGAGCGGTGCCGACGGACTGACGCTTGACGTCAACGGCGCGACCGAAACGTGRCACCGCTTTCAAGGACTCGATCGGATATCGATCGGTGCAAGCGCCTCGTACAAGCACAAATTCGGCCTCGGTTATTCCGCGCCTTGGCTCTCGTTGGGGCTCTCCGGCTCGCACGATGACTACCGCAACGCCATTCGCGATTCGGACCGCTTGGAAGCGCGCGCGGAGTTGGGCCAGCGCTTCAGCGAAGCATTCGACGCATCGGTCGGTGCCGTCTACGACCGGCGTTATGCCCGCAACGACCGGCCCGTCGTTCCCGGCATCTCCGGCAGGGTCTTCGACGTTCGCAGCAAGAGCGCATACCTGCGCGCCGGATACGCGCTCATCGAGCAGCTGCAGGCCGGCGCCAATTTCGCGGTGCGCCGGGGCGATGTAGTGTCGACCACCCGGCGGCACCGGCAAATCTTTCTCGAGTCGGATGCCATTGCCGCCGACCCGGCCTTCGGCGACGACTTTTTCGCTTACCGCTTGCAAGGAACCAGCACGACGCAGACCGCGGCGGTGACGTTGAGCTGGGCGTTTTCAGATCATTCATCGCTGAATTTTCGCTACGCCGACGAGCGCACCAGTGCGTACGAAGGCCTGGATTATCGCGGCCGCATCGCCGCGCTGACGTTCGCGTTCAGTTATTGAGGAGAAGCCGGTCTTGCGAATACGCAAAAGCTTTCTGGCGCCTGCCCTGGGACTCGCCTTCGCTGCCGGTCTGGCGCATGCCCAAACCGCCGAGATCGCGGCGAGCGTAGTCGACCAGCAAGGCCGCCCCGTTGCCGATGCGGTCCTGGTCGCGGTGCCGGTCGACGGCAATATGCGCTCGCCGCAGCGGCCGCGCGACGGATCCATCGATCAGGTCGACAAGGAGTTCTTCCCCAGAGTCACCATCGTGCCGGTCGGCGCCTCGGTGACCTTTCCAAATCACGACGACGTGCGGCATCAGGTGTATTCGTTTTCTCCCGCCAAGCGCTTCGAGCTTCCGCTGTACGCGGGAGTGCCGGCGCAGCCGGTCGTTTTCGACAAGCCGGGGGTGGTGGTTCTCGGCTGCAACATCCACGATTGGATGGTGGGATATGTCTACGTATCCGAATCGCCTTTTTTTGCCAAGACCGGCAAGGACGGCAAAGCGGTGTTGGCCGAGTTGCCGGCGCGCGCGTATGTGGTCCGTGTCTGGCACCCGCAGCTCGAGATGAGCGAGGACGCGACGCACCAGACGATCGACGTCTCCCGCGATCGGCGAGTCGAGGCGGCCTGGACACTGAAGCTCAAGCCGGAAGTGCGCGTGCGTCGAGCGCCGACTTCCGAGCGTGGAGGAACGAAATACTAGCCGCGCGCGGGAAGACCAGCCTGCTTAGACGGCGAAGAGCAAAGTCGCGAGCTCGTCGAGCGTACCGATGTATTTCAGCGGGAGCAGGGCGGCGATGGGCTCGAACACGTCCATCGTATGGTGCTGGGTAAGACCCACGGCCTGGCGGTGCAGCGCGAGACCCAGCGCCTGGCGGGGAAAGTCCTTGCCGACCGGCCAGTCGCTGGCCTCCAGGAACACTCGCAACAGCGCCTTGTCGCAGCCGAACATGTCGCGGTAGGGCTGGATGAGCTCGTAATGCCGATCGGTCACCATCGCATCGCCCCAGTCGATAATCCCTACGAGGCGACCGTTCTCAACCAACACGTGATTGGCGACGAGGTCGCCGTGGCAGAAGACGTGGTCGAACGGCGCGAGGCGGGCGAGATAGGCGTCGATCTGCGCAATCAGATGCGGCGCCAGCGAACTATGCTCAGCGGCTGCCGTTATGTTGACCGCCGACCAGTCCGCGTGCGTTGCAACGCCCGCCGGACGCAAGGCGTGCACGCGCCGCACCTGCCCTCCCAAATCCGCCGCGACCGAAAGCCTTTCTTCGGCGGACAGCTCGGCGTTGCGCCAGGAGATGCCGGACATTCGGATGGTGACCAGATAGGGCCACGCGGCGTCGACATCGTCGTACAACTGCCCCTCGGCCAGCAGTCCGGGCGCGGCGATGTCGGGGTCGGTCGCGAGCAAGGCATACGCCGCGCGTTCGCCCGCGTGACTCTCGCGCCACGATCGGGAATAGCCGAACAGCTTCACCACGACATCGCCCTAGAGGAAGATCGGGTACGTCGCGTTGAAGCCGGCTGCCGGCTGCCGCCCGGCGTCGGTCAGGTGGTGACGCTCCAGGACCTCGGCGAGGTACGGCTGCCAGAACTCGATGTCACCGAGGCGCGAGACGTGCTCCTGAAGCGATGCGAATGTCGGGGGCGCGATCATGGACAGGTGTAGCCAGAGACGGAGCAGCGCTTCAATGACCGCGCACGCCGATCAAGAGCCCTTTAAAGCTACGGGACCCCTGCTGTACCGGTGCCCGGATTTGTCCTGGTTGGCCCACGCTTGTCTCTCGCGACTGTCGGCGCAGAAAACTCAGCGCGAGCCGCTCCGCCTTGCGTGGCGCCGCGGTGATATCGTCGCGGATCGCCTTGTGCAGGCTCCCACTCCGCCACGCGACAAACACGACGGGATTGATGTACGACTTGCGGCAGACCGCAGGCGTGTTGCGCAGCTCCGAGGCGACCTTTTTCACCACTGCGACAATGCACTCGTTCAGCGCGCGCTCGCTCGGAGCCTCCGGCAGCGGCGTTGCCGTCATAAGCGCAATGGCGCGCAGGGTGGCGCCCCAGGTCCGAAAATCCTTGGCGGTAAAATCCGCGCCCATGACTTCGCGCAGATACGCGTTGACCTGATCGGAATCGATCGGATGGCGGCCGCCGTCCTCGTCCAGGTATTGAAACAGGCGCTGCCCCGGCAGTTGATGGCAGTGGCGCACCAGCTTGACGAGACGCTTGTCGTCGACTGCAATCTCGTGATCGGCGCCGCCCTTGCCGCGGAAGCGGAACAGCAGCCGCCCGTCGCGTACGAACTGCACGTGGCGGTTCTTTAAGGTGGTGAGGCCGTAGCTGTTGTTGTCGCGCGCATACTCGGCGTTGCCGATTCGAACCCAGGTCGCGTCGAGCAGGCTGACGATGACGGCGAGCACTTTCTCTCGCGGCAAGCCGGGAAGCGCAAGATCGCGGCGCAGGCGCAGTCTCAATCGCGGCAGCGCTTCTCCGAATTCGACCATGCGCTCGAACTTCGCGCCGTCGCGCAGCAGCCGCCACTTCGGATGATAGCGGTATTGCTTGCGCCAGCGCGCGTCGCGTCCGGTGGCCTGAAGATGTCCGCGACGATCGGTGCAGATCCACACGTCTTCGTACGCGGGCGGGATCGCAACGCTGGCGATACGGGCGAGCTCGGCGGCGGCGACCAGCGGCCGATCGTCGGGCTTGACATAGGCAAAGTCGTTGCCCTGCCGCAGCCGTCGGATGCCGGGCTCGGAGTCGGACACGTAGACGAGGCCGGCCGCGACAGCCATTTCCGCCGCCTCGGCCATCACCTCGGTCACACTCTCCACCTTCGTTGCGCGCGTGTCTTCCATGAGCCGCCGTACCTTGCCTGAATGCGTCGTTCTCAGACCGCGGGCTCGTCGCCTGGGTTCACTCGGTCGCTAATAAACCCGGCCCTGAGCCTCTGCGGCTCGTCAATCTTCGAATCCGCAAGTCAAGCGAAGCTCGTGCGTGGCCTGTCCGCTCAGCAGCTTGGCAAAGGTGTGCGCCAGCTCCGGTTGGTGCGCCTTGAAATAGACGCCGACCGCGTAGGTGGTCGCAAGCTCGAATTCGGCAGGCAGTGGTCCGACCAAAGTGACTCCCGGCGTGTACCTGATCTCGGTTACCTGAGTGCAGCCGATGGTGGGGGACTCCGCGCTCTGCGCGAGCTCGCGCATCGCCATCGCTCCGTTTGGGTAAGAGCGCAACCGCGGCTTGACTGTCTCGTAGATGCCGAGCGCGTGCAGCACTTTCACGAGATGGATTCCCGCCGTCGCCCGCTCGGCGTCCGGAATGTAGATCGCCGCCGAGGCGAGCAATAGCTTGCGCAAAGCTGCGCCGCTGGAAATATCCGGCAGCGAATCGCCCTCACGGACCGCGATTGCGGTTCGCACGCGTCCGAGCGGCGCGACGGACGCAGTGAGCACTCGCCCGAATCGCGCCAGCTCGTCGATCATGGCCTCAGTGAGGATGATGACGTCGCACGGTTCTCCGGCGAGCGCCTTTTCCTTGATTGTGCCTACCGCTCGAAACGTGCCGTGGATACCGACACCGGTCTCGGCGGCGAATTTCGCCTGGAGCGATTCGACCAGGCCTTTCGAAGCTCCTGCGCTGAGAATATTGAGGTCCATGCTGTCGCGTCAGTCTGGTTTCAATGCCGAATGCATTCGGTCGCCGGTACTTCGCGGATGGATTTATTGATCCGGCTTGGCGCCCGAGATCCTGACGATGCGCTCCCACTTCGCGATGTCGTCGACGATGTAGCGGCCGAAGTCCTCCGGATTCATCTTCATCGCGACCGCGCCCTGGCGGACCCACTCGTCGCGCACGTCAGGACGACCGATAATCGTCGTGATCTCGGTGTTGAGGCGCCGGACGATTTCCGGCGGCGTGCCCTTCGGCGCCATCACGCCAAGCCAAATCACCGTCTCGTAGCCCGGCACGCCCGCCTCTGACATCGTCGGCACGTTGGGCAGCACCGATGAGCGAGCCTTGCCTGTGGTCGCGAGGGCCCTGACCTTGCCGGCCTTGGCGAATTCGCTCATGGTGGTGACCGCGTCGAACATCATGTCGACTTGCCCTCCGAGCGTGTCGGTGCGCGCCTGCGAGCTGCCTTTGTACGGAACGTGCACGATGTCCAGTCCCGCCATCGCCTTGAACAGCTCGCCGGCCATGTGATACGGGGTGCCGGGTCCTGACGAGGCATAGTTGAGCTTGCCCGGCTTCGACTTGGCGAGCGCGAGCAGCTCGGCGAGATTGTTCGCCGCGACCGCGGGATGCACGACCAGCACCAGGTCGGAATAGTTCACCGGCGCCACGGGAACGAAATCGCGCAAAAGAGCATACGGCTTGTTGGGCACGAGCGACTCGTTCACGGTGTGGGTATTGGACATCAGCAGCAGCGTATAGCCGTCGGGCGCGCTTTTGGCTGCGGCGTCAGTGCCGATCACGGATCCGGCGCCGGGACGATCGTCGACGATGAACGGTTGGCCGAGCGCGACCTCGAGCCGCTGCGCCAGGAAGCGCGCGTAAATATCCGCCGGACCGCCGGCGGCGAACGGCACGATGATCTTGACCGGCCGCGCGGGATATTCCTGCGCCAGCGCCGGAAGGCCGGACATCACTGCCAGCGCGGCAACGAGCATCGTTATTGCACGTAACATGAAACCTCCTCCGTTAAGCCAGATCCGCGCCCAGTCGAAACTCGGTCGGCGTTGCAATCTACCGTCGATCCGTCATTGAATCACCTCGTCCGCGCGCAGCAGCAATGGCGGCGGAATCGTGATCCCGAGCGCCTTCGCGGTCTTCAAGTTGATGATCAGCTCGAATTTAGTCGGCTGCTCGATGGGGAGATCGGCGGGCTTTGCGCCATGAAGTATCCTGTCGATAAAGGCGGCATGGCGATAGTTTTCCTCCGCCCAGGTGGGGTCATACGCGATCAGTGCGCCGTCCTCCAGGACGGTTACTCGCTGCGCCATGGTGGGCAGCGCGTGCTTCAGCGCGGCGCGCATGATTTCGGCCCGAGTTTCATAGAATAGCGTATCGATGGGCACGAACAGTGCCTGAACGCGCTGCCGAGCCGCCTCTGCGACCGCCTCCTGCACCTCGCTGGCCGCGGCGACTTGGACGAAGATCGGCTGGATGCCGAGGGACAGGCACGCCTGCTCGAGGTCCTTGCGCGTAGCGCGATAATACGGATTGGTCGAATTCTCAAGCCAACCGATGCGTTGCACGCCCGGCAACAGCTCGCGAAACAGCGCGAGGCGCTTGGCGTTGAGCTCCGGACTGATAATAGAATAGCCGGGGATGTTGCCGCCGGGCCACGCCAGACTCGCGACGAGACCGCTGCGTGCCGGGTCGCCAGCCGACTTGATGACGATCGGTATCGTCGTCGTGGCGTTCTTGGCCGCCAAGGTTGCGGCCGTGCCAAAGGTCACGATGAGCTCCACATTGAGCTGGACAAGCTCCTCTGCGAGCGGTCGGAGTAGCTCCGCTCTGCCGTTTGCGTAACGTCGCTCGACGATGAGGTTCTTGCCCTCCACCCAGCCGAGTGCGCGCAAGGGCGCATCTCCTTCGTGGAGCTCGACGGTAGTCGGACGCGCACCGGACCCCAAAAAGCCGATGCGTCGGACCGTTGATGCGCTTTGCGCTTTCGAGGCGAGCGGTGCAGCGATGACTCCTGCCGCGAACATACCGATGAAAGTGCGCCGATCCATCATTGAATCACTTCATCCGCGCGGAGCAGCAGCGACTGCGGAACAGTAATGCCGAGCGCTTTCGCCGTTTTAAGGTTGATCACCAATTCGAGTTTCGTGGGTTGTTCGATCGGCAGGTCACCCGGTCGCGCACCCTTGCGGATGCGGTCCACGTAGCTCGCGAGACGGCGATAGACATCGGCGAACACCGGTCCGTAGGTCATCAGATTGCCGCGTTGTGCGAACTGCGCCCAGCCCGTGACCACCGGGATGCGGTTCTGAACCGAATAAGCGGCAAAGCGTTCGGCATAGTCCATCGCAAATCCATCCGAAAGGACCAGGATCGCCTCGATGCGCTCCCGGGCAATCTGTTTCAACGCGGCGTCAACTTCGGCTTCGGTCCGTACCGGGAAGTAACGGAGGGTGTGTCCGAGCTTGGCCGCCGCAGCCTGCGCGCCTTGCATTTCCTTTTGCTCGCCCGGATGCTGCGGATTGGCGACGAGCGCGAATCGCCTGACGCCTGGCAACACCTCCGCCAGCAGCGCCATCCGTTTGCCGGCGAGATCCGTCGCGAACAAGGTGATCCCAGTCACATTGCCGCCGGGGTGCGCGTAACTGTCGACGATCTTCGCTGCGACGGGATCGGCGCTCATGCCGAATACGATCGGCTTTTTCACGCCGGCGTGCAGCATCGGGGTCAGCGCCGACCCGCCCTGCGTCACGATGACGTCGGGCCGCGCGCGAAGGATGTCATCCTCCATCCGCTCCAGCCGCTCGCTCGAACCCGCGCCCCACCACGTGTCGATCACGAGGTTCTTGCCTTCTACGTAGCCGAGATCGGCCATGCCGGCGCGAAATGCCGCGAGCAGAGGTGAATTGGAGGCGGGCTGATCCATCGAGACCCAGGCCACGCGGTACGGGACCGCGGGTTGTGCCACCGCCCGCACCGCGACGGCCAGCGGCAGCGCGGCGAGCATTCGGCAAACCATTCTGCGGTTCATTGAATCACCTCGTCCGCACGCAACAGCAGCGACTGCGGCACCACGAGGCCAAGCGCTTTCGCGGCACTGAGATTGATGACCAGTTCCAGCTTGGACGGTCGCTCGACGGCGAGGTCGGCCGGTCTCGCCCCCTTGAGAATCTTGTCGACGGAGAGCGCCGCACGCCGAAACAGGTCGGCGAGGTTCAACCCATAAGACATGAGCAAACCTTCCTCGGGCCAAGATCTCGACAGCGAAATCGCCGATAGTCGATGCTTTGTTAGGAGCTCGACGATCTGGGTTCGACTTTGCGAGAGCATGGGCGTGCTCGCGATGATCATCGCGCCTAGGTGCGCCTCTGCGGCGGCGCTGATGGCTCGATCCAGGTCCGCGGGGCCGCGTACCTCGAAGCTGAGAATCTGCACGCCAAGCGATTTGGAGATTTCCGCCGTGGCTTTCGAAATACGAACCGGACCGACAGTCGCATCACACAACACACCCACGCGTGTTAGCTTCGGAACGGCCTCTTTCAATAGCTCCAAGCGCTTCGCGGGAACCTCCTCCGGACTGTTCGCCAACCCGGTGATGTTGCCGCCGGGACGCGCGTAGCTCTCGATGAGCCCATCGGCAACGGGGTCGCTGGATGCCGCTACCATGACGATGGGAATCGTTTTCGTCGAGTGTCTCGCCGCGTCCAGCCCGACCGGTCCACCCGCAGCGACGATGACATCCACTTTCAGCCGGACGAGTTCCGCTGCCAAGGCCGGGAGCCTATCGACCCGCCCTTGCGCATCGCGCCGCTCGATCAGGATGTTGCGACCTTCGCTCCACCCAAGGTCGTGAAGACTCTGAAAAAACGAATTCAAGGACCTCGTTTGACCGAGCACCAGCACACCGATCCTCGGAGTCTTGCCCGCTAGCTGCGCCTCGGCCGGGACAGACGCTAACAGACCCCATCCAGGCAGAGCGAAAAGAAACGCTCGCCGATCCATCATTGAATCACTTCATCCGCGCGCAGCAGAAGCGACTGCGGTACCACGAGGCCGAGAGCCTTGGCGGTTTTCACATTGATGACCATCTCGAACTTCGACGGCTGCTCGACGGGCAAATCACGGGGTCTGGCGCCCTTGAGGATCTTGTCGATGTATTCCAGAGCACGCTGCATCAACTCCGGCAGCTTCGCCCCATAGCTGATGAGTCCGCCTGAAACAACGTAATCCCGGTAGCCATAGATCGCGGGCAGCTTGTTCGCCACCGCGAATTCGATGATACGGGTTCGTTCCGCGTAGGTCAGCGAATCCTCTTCCACAATGAGCGCTCCGATTCGGTCACGTGCCGCGGCTTCGATGGCATTGCCGAGATCGCTTGCTTGTCGCACCGGAATTGATTGCACTTCAACGCCGAGTGCGCGTCCCGCCGCCTCCGTCAGTTCCAGTCCCACCTGCGCAGGTACGTTGATTCGCGCCCCCTCGGGCACCTTGGCCGCAGCGGCGGGATTCCACAGGACGCCGATACGCGACAGGCGAGGCATCAACTCCTTGAGAAGCTCGAGCCGTTTACCACCGAGGTCGGAGCCGAATGCCGTGAGCCCTGTCATGTTCCCTCCGGGACGCGCCAGGGATTCGACGAGTCCCGAGCGCACCGGGTCCCCGATGACGGCAAACACGACCGGGATCGTGGTCGTTGCCTTGCTTGCCGCCAACGCGGCCTGTTCCAGTACCGCGTAAATGACATCGACCTTGAGCTTGACAAGCTCGTCGGCCAGCGCGGGAAAGTCGCTGTACGGTCCGCTGCGGTATTCGACGATGATGTTCTTTCCTTCGACATAGCCAAGGTCGCGCAGGCCGCGCAAGAACACCTGCGGCAGCGGCGCCTCGCGGGGCAAGGCGTTAAGAATCCCGATCTTCCGGAGCTTGCTCGCGGGCTGCGCGAACGCGCTCAACGCTGCTGCACTCGTCCCCGTGCCGAGCAACCAGAAAAAGGAGCGTCGATCCACTACTGAATTACCTCGTCCGCGCGCAGCAAGAGCGATTGGAGCGAGGCCAGATCGTGTTGCTTCGCAGTTCTGCCGTTACAGGGCATGAATTTTTTCCGCTCGCCGCGTCTGGGTGGTCGTTAGTCGACGAACGATCAGCGCGTAATTTACACTGGTCCGCGTGCGGTGGGGTGCGTGTACCCGACGCCCAAGCTATTCAAACAGGTATGTGGTGGGTTCCTGCGCGGAAGACTGGGTCGAGCCATCGACCCCATCCGCGATGCAGAGCGCGCCCACCCGCACACCAAGGAGCCGGATCCTGCGATCGAGCGGCACGCGCTTCAGGCATTCGCCCGCGGCGCGCCGGATCACCCGCGCGTCCTGCGTCGGCGAGGGAATGGTCTGGTCGCGCGTCACGGTCTTGAAGTCGTCGTAGCGGATCTTGAGTCCGATCGTCCTGCCGAGGTAACCCTTGCGCTGCAGGTCGTCGGCGACACCGACGCAAAGCTCGGTAAAGATTCGCGACAGCGCTTCGCGGTCGCGCGCCGGATGGAGATCGCGCTCGAACGTCGTCTCGCGGCTGATCGATTTGGCCTCGCTGAATGTCTCCACCGGCCGGTCGTCCCGTCCGTTGGCAGCCTCGTGCATCCACGCGCCGTGGCTCTTGCCGAAATGCTCGATCAGCCAAGCCGGATCGGCGTGGGCGAGCTCGCCGATGGTGCGCACGCCCAGCGCCTCGAGCCGGGCGCTTGCCTTGGGCCCGATGCCGTTGATCTTGCGCGGCGGCAGCGGCCAGATACGCCGTGCGATATCGTCGGCGGCAAGCATGGTCAGGCCATCGGGCTTATCGAGCTCGGAGGAAATCTTGGCGAGAAGCTTGTTTGGCGCCACCGCGATCGAGCACGACAGCCCGGTCTCCGCGCGCACGCTTTCCTTGATCGCCTTGGCGACGTCGCGCGCGCGCCACCATGCTTCTCCCGGTGCGTCGGCACCGGCTTCGTGCTCCGGCAGCCGCACGCCGGTGAGATCGATATAGATCTCATCGATGCCGCGGTCTTCGATCTGTGGCGCGATTGTCCGCACCGCCGCCTTGAAACGCCGCGAATAATCGCGATAGCGCTCGAAATCCGTCGGCAGCAAAATCGCATCGGGAGCAAGCTGCGCCGCCTTCATCAAGCCCTGCGCCGAATGCAGGCCGAGTGAGCGCGCCTCGTAGGTCGCGGTCGTGATCACGCCGCGGCCTGCATAGCCGCGCAGCGTGGCAAACTTGCGCGTGACCCCACCTCCGACCGGATCGGTGATTTCCTCGGGCTGATGCCGGCGGCCTCCGCCGATCACCACCGGCTTGCCGCGCAGCTCCGGATAGCGCAGCAGCTCGACCGATGCATAAAAGGCATCCATGTCGAGATGCGCGATGTGTCGGAGCGGTTCGATGGACATGAGCTACGCCATTGTGCGACGACGTCCGAGATCCTCGCCCGGATGGAAAAACCTTGCGGTAAACTGCGCTCGATGGCAATCGCGGACATCGACGCGCGGGATCCACGGGAAATCGCGGCCAGCTTCGATCTGACCAAGCTTCCGCCCGACTTCTACGCCGATCCCTACCCGTATTATCGCGCACTGCGCGACCACGAGCCGGTCAAGCACATGCCGGATGGCTCCTGGTTTCTCACCCGCTACGAAGACATCGTGCCGGTGTACCGGGACTTCAAGGCTTTCAGCTCCGACAAGAAAAAAGAGTTCGGCGCGAAATACGGCGCGACGCCGCTCTTCGAGCACCACACGACCAGCCTGATCTTCAACGATCCTCCACTGCACACGCGCGTCCGGCGCGCGATCGTCGGCGCCATCAGCCAGCGGCATATCGCCGCCATGGAACCGGGCCTGGTCAAGCTGGTCGACGGATTGCTCGCATCGATGAGCGAGAAACGCGAGGTCGATCTCATCGACGACTTCGCGGCGGCGATTCCGATCGGCATCATCGGCAATCTGCTAGGCGTTCCGCACGATGAGCGCGGACCCTTGCGCGGCTGGTCGCTGGACATTCTGGGAGCTCTCGAGCCGGTGCTGACGGCGGAGCGCGCGGCCAGAGGCAATCGCGCGGTCACCGACATGCTGGTGTATCTGAAGACGCTCGTCGACGAGCGCCGCGCGCATTTGCGCGACCCGGACACCGACGTATTGACGCGTCTCATCGTCGGCGAGGAAGGCGGCGAGCCGCTCACCGAAAACCAGCTCCTGCATCAATGCATCTTTCTGCTCAACGCCGGTCATGAAACGACGACTAATCTCATCGGCAGCGCGCTGCATGCGCTCTCCCAATGGCCGCACCAGAAGGCAAAATTGATCGAGCAGTCCGAGGACGTGGAGAGGATGAAGACGGCGGTCGAGGAGTTCCTTCGCTACGAAAGCTCGGTCCAGCTCGGCAACCGGATTACCACTGCGGACGTTGAAGTCGGCGGCGTCAGGCTGGCTCCGGATTCACGCATCACCATAGGCATCGGCGCCGCCAACCGCGATCCGGCCCAGTTTCCCGAGCCGGACAGATTGGACATCGCGCGCGAGCCAAACCGCCATCTGGCGTTTGCTTTCGGCATTCACACTTGTGCCGGAATCAATCTCGCACGTCTGGAAGCGCGCGTTGCGCTGTCACGGTTTCTGAGGCGATTCCCCGACTACGCCCTCACCGCCGATCCCGTTCGCGATGGGCGAGCGCGCTTTCGCGGCTTCCCGCACCTCCCGGCCAGCGTCGCCGCGTGATCTACTTCCGCCGATCGAGGTCGATGTCGAGATACTTCCAGTATGTGGAAAAAATTGGCGAACTGAATCCGCGCAGCCACGGCTGCACGAAATCGTTCTCGAGACGAAATATCACCGGCAGCAAGGGTGTGTACGTTCGCGCGAGCTCGGACATCTTGCGCGCGGCGGCAATCTGCCCTGCGGCCGTCCCGCTGCGCATAAATTGCTCCGCGACGCGGTCGTACTCGGGCAAATTGAATTGACTCGCATTGACTCGCCGCGGCTGCTTGCTGTAGATCTGCAAGAGCTCAGCATAGCCTGACGGCGAACCGCCGAAACCGCGAAAGATAATCTGGAATTTCCCCTGCTGCATTTCCTTGATCGCGTCCTGGAACGGCGTTACATGAAAGTCCATGCGCAGCCCGATCGCATCCATGTTCTTCTTCCACAGTGTCTGAATCTCGCGCGAGAGGGCTCCTGAACGCAGCGTCACGGTGATCGTCAACGGTTTGCCGTCGGGGCCCTTGCGGAAGCCCTCCGCATCCTTGCTCGCATAGCCGAATCGATCGAGCAAGGCCCTCGCCGCCGCAGGATCGTATTGCGGTTTCGTTGCGATGGTCGGATCGTGACCGGTAACGCCCGGCGGCACGATCTGATTCGCGGGCAGGGCCTGCCCGCCATAAACCACCTTGACCAGCGTGTCGAGGTCGAACGCCAGCCCGATGGCGCGCCGCAGCGCCACGCGATCGTTGCTCATGCCGCCGATGACGGGATCGGCAATGTTGAAATTGAACGAGAACAGATAGGGCTCGGGATGCACGTGGCGTGTTACGCCCCGCGCCACGTATTCCGGCTTCAGCTTTCCGTTCACCAGAAGCCTGCTAGCGATCTCACCCCTGAGCGCGAGATAGTCGATGCCGCCCTGCTCGAATTGCAGCAGGCGGGTGAGCTCTTCGTCGATGATGTTGACTTCCACCACGCCGACCGCCGGCACCGTTTTCCCATGCATGCTCTTGACCAGCGCAGCCCGCGCCGGATCGTCGCTCGCCGGAAAGTGCGCTGGCCGGTAGCCGGGATTCGCATCGAGAATGATGCGCGAGCCGCGCTTCCATTCGCGGAGACGAAACGGTCCGGTACCGATCGCCCGGCTGCGGATGTCGGCGCCGGCGGCATCGACCACCTCGCGCGCCGCGGCGCCGACGAAGCCGATCATGTCCTGAACGTTGGCGTAGTCGACGTCCGTTAAACGCAGCTCTAGCGTGTAACGGTCGAGCGCGCGCAAGCCCTCGATCGGCCGGTCATAGTCGAACTTGCCGCTAGCTCGTGCGGCGTCCACAACCGCGCGGGCGCCAACGATGAGATCGGTGATGATCGGGGCGCCGCCGCGACGCCCGTTCGGGTCGAGCCAGCGCTTGTACGAGTACACATAGTCCTCGGCGACAAGCTCGCGCGGCTTGCCCTTGAATGCGGGATCATCGGTAAAAAGGATTCCGGGCTTGACGCGCATGGTCCAGCGCTTGCCGCCGTCGGTGATCTCGATCGGCGCCGTGGCGGTGAGTGGCGTCAGCTTCGGTGGCGACTCCAGATAAGCCCATTCGTAGAGCGGCTCGAAGATCGAGATCAGAACCTCGAACGAGGGGTTGTCGTTGTACTGGTGCGGGTCGAGCGTGTCGATGTCGTTGGCCGCCACGCGCAGGATCTTCTTCGGGTCCGCGGCCGCGGCTGCGCAGGCGCAGGCGATCGCCGCGATCGCCGCGATCGCCAATATGCACCGCACCCCTTGCGCCCCAGGCCTCATGGTGACCCTCCGCTCCGGTTTGAGTTTCCAGGAACCGCCCGGAGGCGCGTCGATTATGCATCAAGCGGCGTCGCGGCCCGGGACGGCTCTTCCACACGTTCCGCTATCATGGGACCTTCGAACGGTCGAAAACAACGAGGAGGCTCGATGAACAAAACCATCACTTGCGGCGTTGCGGCGGCGATGTTGACGCTGGTGGGCGCGGCGCAGGCGCAGATCAAGATCGGCGTGACGGTGTCGGCGACCGGACCCGCGGCATCGCTTGGCATTCCGGAGAAGAACACCGTCGCCATGTGCCCCAGGACCATCGCCGGAAAGAGCGTCGAGTACATCGTTCTCGACGATGCCAGCGACACGACGCTCGCGGTGCAGAACACCAAAAAGCTGATTGCCGAGAGCGCGGTCGACGCGATCATCGGTTCGACCACCACGCCCAACTCGCTGGCCATGACCGACGTCGTGGCGGAAGGCGAAACCCCGACCATCTCTCTCGCGTCGTCAGTGCGCATCATCGAGCCCGTCGATGCAAAAAAGGCGTGGGTGTTCAAGACGCCGCAGACCGACGTCATGATGGCCGGCGCGATTCTGGAGCATATGGAAAAGAACAATGTAAAGACGCTTGGCTACGTCGGTTTCAACGACGCGCTGGGCGAGGCGTTTTTCGCCGAGATCGACAAGGCCGCCGCGGCGCGCAAGATTCCGCTGACCGCCAACGAGCGTTTCGCACCCAAGGACACCAGCGTCACCGGGCAGGCATTGAAGCTCATCGCTTCCAAGCCGGACGCCATCGTCATCGGCGCTTCCGGAACGCCCGCGGCGCTGCCCGCGCGCACGCTCATCGAGCAAGGTTACAAGGGCAAGCTCTATTTCAATCACGGCGTGGCCAACAACGATTTTCTACGTGTCGGCGGCAAGGATGTCGAGGGAGGATTCGTGCCGGCCAGCCCGGTCATCGTCTCCGCTCAGTTACCGGACACTCATCCGGCCAAGAAACGCGCCCAGGAATACGTAAGGATGTACGAAGCGGCGCAAGGCGCCGGCAGCGTTTCCGCGTTCGGCTCCTACACCTGGGACGCGTGTCTGGAGCTTGCCAGCGCGATTCCTCAGGCGCTCAAGGCAGCGCAGCCGGGAACCAAGGAGTTTCGACGCGCGCTACGCGAGGCGCTGGAGCAGATCAAGGGACTGGAAGTGACCAACGGCGCGGTCAACATGAGCAAGACCGATCACCTGGGCCTCGACGCTCGCGCCCGCGTGATGGTGCAGATTCAGAACGGAAAGTGGGTGCTGCAGAACTAGCGGCGCGAGCCACCCGGCGTCGCCAGTCGCCCCGCGCGAAGCGTG
>JRHI01000427.1_pt1 | contig 45839 bp, 52 predicted proteins | sample 215371 | NCBI WGS metagenome assembly JRHI01 (sample SAMN02929681, study PRJNA255918) | sediment metagenome | biome: cave system; feature: Ice Cave; material: Sediment; isolation source: sediment from deep within a dark volcanic ice cave with no known source of... ... | reverse complement strand
TCGCCCCCGTCGACGAGGCCGCTTGACATAGGAGAGAGGAGTGGACCACTCCGGCGCCCGGCGCGTCGGCTCGGCCTTCGCCGAGCTGGCTCGCTTCATCTGAGAGGACAAGGATCCCCGCATCCACGCGGCACCGCATACAGCAACGCAACAGAGCCCGGCGACAACTCGCGGAGACACTGTGCGAGCCCTATCGCTGGCGTCGCTCGCGAAAGACCTAGGATGCTCGGCCCGCGGTACTGGGTGCGTTGGAGTGGAAGTCGGTCGGTCGGATTGTGGCGAGGGCGGGGGCTCGCAGTCGGCGGAGACCGGCTCTGATCCTGCTCTTGATCGTGCCCTCCGGCTCGTCGAGGAGCTGCGCGATTTGGCGATAGGTATTGGCTCCGAAGAACGCGAGTTCGATGGCGATCCGTTCGTTCGCGGGCAGTGCCGTCAACATGGCCCGGATGGCCCCGGCGTCGAGTTGGCCGAGGACCTGGTGCTCGACGGGCGCCTCCGACCTCAGTTCGTGGGACCAGCGGTCTTGGCGTCGCCGCAGCGCGGTTTCCGATCGGTAGTGGTCCAGCGCCCGGCTGCGGGTCTCCATGATGAGATAGCCACGCAGGCTCCCTCGGCCCGAATCGAACCGTGCTGGGCTGTACCAGAACCGCAGGAACACATCTTGAACTACGTCTTCGGCCACGTCCGCATACGCGAGCGCCGCTCGAGCGTGGCAGAGCATCGCCGGCCCATAGCGGCGATACAGCTCGGCCATGGCCCGATGGTCGCGGGCTGCGACTCCGGCCACGAGCTCCCGATCATCCTCATCCGCCAGTCGCATGCCTCTAGTTGTAGAGGTATTGCATAGCTTGTGTCAAGATTACGCCGAGGTTACTCTTGCCAATGTGGACACTTCGGCCCCAGCGTTTCGTATTGGTGAGCTTGCCCGTCGCACGGGGGTGGCCGTGCCCACGCTGAGATCGTGGGAAATTCGCTACCGCCTTTTACGCCCCGCACGCACGGCCGGCGGCCAGCGCCTCTACAGCCTCGAGGACCAGCAGCGGGTGATGGCAATGCGCCATCTCGTTAGTAGAGGTGTGGCTGTCGGGCCGGCGGCGCGCTCGGTCGCCTCCCACCAAGTCGGCTCCGCCACCGTCGTCCAGCCGAATATCCCCCCGCCCGAGTCGGCCGAGACGGCTGTCCCGATTCCAAGACGGCCCAGCGCGGCCGTGCCCGCCTTGGACAGGCTCGCCGCCCCGTCCCTGTTTACAAGCGCCCCGACCGGGCGCGCCAAGGCGGTGGCCACCGAAATCGGGCCACCTCGCCTGAGCGTTCGCCCGGAGGACACCGACCTGCTTGCTCTCGTCCATATGTCGACCCGGTCCGCGCTCCATGCCGAGACACCGCGGGAGGTCGTCGACGTGTTACGGGCATTCGTGGAACGTGTCGGCGGGACCGTTGTCGCTGCCGGCGCGACGGGCGATCTCTTCGGCGATGACGTCATTCCGGTCGATCTCTCCTTCGGGGAGGGACCGCCGTTGCTACCTCGTGCCGAGCTGATGAGCGTCGGCCGCCTCTGCCTGGAGCAGGTACTTCCCGAGCTGGTCGAGGACGCCCGCCGGATCATCGCCTTGTTACGGAGCCAGCGGCCGTCCGATTGAGCATGTCTATACTCCGCCCGGTGGCCACGCCAGAGGCGTTCCTCACAATGGTGTTGGCAGGAGATCGATTCGGCGCCGGCGCCTTGGTCAAAGACCTCGCGCGGGCCGGGGTCGCCGTCGAGGACATCCTGACGGACGTGCTGTCGGCTGCCCAGACCGAGGTCGGCCGGCGCTGGGAACGAGAGGAGTGCAGCGTCGCCGACGAGCACGCAGCCACCGGTATCGTCGACTCCCTGCTCGCGGAACTGACGATGGTCCCGGTGCCATCCACCTCGGCCGGCGACGTCGTGGTCGTGTGTGCAGAAGGGGAATGGCATGTCCTCACGGCTCGTCTGGTCGCCGAGCTACTGCGCCTGTCGGGTCACCGGGTCCGATTCGCCGGCGGCTCGGTGCCCGGTGACCAGCTGGAGCGCTATCTGGCGCGGCAGACTCCCGTGGCGTTGTGCATCACCTGCTCCCGGGGCCGGTTCATTCCGGGTGCACTCCGATCAATCGAGGCCGCACACCGCGCCCAAGTACCAGTGATCGCCGGCGGCCGTGGTCTCGGAATCGACGACCATGTCGCCTTGCGCATCGGGGCGGACGCATGGGCGGCATCAGTAGACGAGGCGCACCGGACAATTGTCGCCTGGCATCAGAGTCCGCCCCGCCATCTCGCACCAGTCACGGCTGACGTCACGTCGTGGAGCGCCTTCGAGTTGGCGCGACCCGATCTCCACGAGGACGCCCGCCGTCGGCTCGCCACACCCGCAGCGGCCGAGCTGGTGGACGACAGTCTGGCCAGCCTTTCTGCCGGGATCCTCGTGAGCGACGAGCGGGTGTTCGGAGGCTTTGTCTCTTGGTTGGACGGGATCCTCGCCTTTCGGCCGGGGTGGGGGGTGAGCGGGAGAGACGTCATCAGTGCCGTTGCCGACGCTGTAACCACGCTCGACAACGTGCCGTCGCGAGCTGTTCAACTCGTAAGAACGCTCGTGCCCGGTGGCTGACGTCACCCAGGCCCTCCCAGGTCGAACCGTTATGAAACCATAGCGACCGTAGGCGCCGACAACCCCGATCGAACGCGACCACGGCGCCTCCCCCACGGTCCCCTCTCGGCCTGGCTCGGATCATCAACTTGTGGTCGCACCAGGCCCGCTACGACCGGGTCCTGGCCATCATGCACGCTTTTGCGCCAGACCTGCGTCGGTCACGACGAGCCGCGGTGTACGTCAGGGCTGGCCGTCACGTATCTGGCTCAGCACCAGATTCGAAAGGCGGGATCCTCAGGCAAATGGCCTCGAGCAGCGAAGTTTCGGCCCCCACCGGCTTCGGCGTCGTTCGCCGCGGAATAGCTCGCGCCGAGGGCTTGTTACTCTATTTACTACTAAATGGAGGCATGTGTCGATGCGAGTTCATTCCCCCCGGCGCAGAGCGGTGCTACGGGTGAAGTTGTTGTCTGTCGCGGCCGGGATGGCGTCGTTCCTATTGTCGGTGGTTCTGTGGTTCACGGGTCACCACGACCAAGGGATCTTCGTCGGCATCTGGGTTCCGAGCATCTTTTCCTTCGGTGCCCTCCTGCTCGCGGCTGAGTCGATGGGAGGTCCTCAACCGTGAGCGAAGTGTGGCTGTTCCTCATCGGGGTCGTCATCTTTGCTGTCGCCTTCACCGGCTCGCTGACCTACGCCTACCTGCTGGCCATCGGCCGCTACGACATGGATCTGGCCAACACCCATGACGTAACGAACGCCGCGGACGTCCTCTAGGCCGAAGGCGTTGGAACCCACCACGTGCAGTTCCTTGAACTGAAGAGACGTCCATTCAAAGCGCCTGGTGGTTCGACACCCCTGATGATCAGCGTGCCGCCGGTGGTGAGCAGGCGCATCGACGTTTCCACGGTCTCAGTACTGCCGATGGTGTCGTAGACGACTTTGGTTCCGTCCTGCGCCAGCCATGCTTGCTCCAGGGCTCCAACGGGCGGACACCTGCCCGCCTGGCCACTTCGTCCACCAGACGGTCGGGCTCCGGGGGCAGCACCGCGTCCGCACCAATCTTGATGGCCACGGCGCCCCGAGGGCCCGGCCCGCAGGCCGCCCAGATCTCGACGCCCGGATACAGGTGATGAAGCAGGGCGATAGCGGCGAAGGCAAGCGTGCCCGACCCATAGACGAGCGCGGGCAACCCGGGATCGGGTGGCTGCAGCAAGATGGACCGCAGCGAGACGCTGGCTGGATCGGCGAGAACGGCGGCCTCGTCGGTCATGCCGGCCGGCACCACCAAGAGCTGGCCACGGTGAGCACAGAACCGCTCCGTGTGCGCACCCGGAGCGGCGGCACAGTTACCCAGGTGCAGGGCGGCCGGGAAGCGCCCCGTTGGTGAAGTTGCGGCAGGAGGGATAGCGGCCCCCGGCGCAGGCGGCACATTGAGGGTGGATGCCTCAAGGGCCACATGACAGCCACGGGTTGAGCACGACCCGCTCATCGAGTCGCCGGGTGACCGCCTCATGGCCGAGCAGGTGCGGGAGCGACAACATTGCCGGTCAGCGGATTTGTCGCGCCGTCCGTTGAGGAAGATCTGCTTGGCGTCAGAGCCGCACACGCCGCTCAGTAGCGTCTGACACGTAACCCAATCCTCATTCGGGGGGAACCGGTTCGGGGATGTCCTCGAGCCGCACCGGCGCGTAGCCGGCAACAAAGCCCCGCGGGTTGAGCTCGCCGGTGATCTTGGCCGCAGCCTCCCGAACGAGATTGTGGTGGAACACCAATGCTCTCATCCCAGCCTCCGGGTTCGGGCGCTGCCGTCCCGCGCTCTGGGTCCAAACGCTAGCCCCGGACCGCGGCAGGCGATGTCTGGGTGGGGATGGAGAAACCTTGGCAGACAACCCGCGGCCGGAACATCGGGTGCTGCTGTAGCCCGTCAGCGTAGTCAGCGCGTTGGCCACGCCATCGGCACAAAAGATGGCGCCGAGACGGATCGGTAGTCTTGGCGGCCGATGAGATATCGCCCCCTCGGTCGCACCGGACTCGTGGTCTCTGAACTTTCCTTTGGTGCGATGACCTTCGGGACATCAATGCCGCCGATCGGCAAGGTTGATGACCGCCTGGCGGACCAACTTGTCGGGCAGGCTCTGGACGCGGGAGTCAACCTTTTCGACACCGCCAACACTTACGGTATGGGTGAGTCAGAGCGATTGCTCGGTCGTGCACTCGGAAGCCACCGTGATGACGTGTTGGTGGCAACCAAGTTCGGCTTTTCCTACGGCGGCGTCAACGATGGCGGACTCACCGCCCGGCATGCCATCGCGTCCGCCGAAACCAGCTTAAAGCGGCTGAACACCGACTGGATCGATCTGCTGCAGCTGCACAAGCCGGACCCCCTGACGCCGCTCGATGAGACCCTCTCTGCTCTCGATCAGCTGGTGCGCAGGGGTCTCGTACGTCATGTCGGCTTCTGCAACTTTCCCGCCTGGCAGGCAGCGCTGGGCCTGTCCGCTCAGCGCCACGCCGGCTTGGCCGCGTTCGCCAGCGCCCAGGTGTACTGGTCGCTGGTGGGACGTGACGTTGAGGAGGAGATCGAACCCTTCTGCCGTGAGGTTGGGATTGGGCTCCTGGTGTGGAGTCCGTTAGCCGCCGGATTCTTGACCGATCGGTGGCGAGCATCGACCGGAGAGAACGACTCCCGCCGAGGCCAATGGGCCTTTCCCCCGGTGGATCCCAGCATCGGCAGTCAAGCGCTGGCCGCGGCCGGACGCGTCGCCGACGGCAGGGGCGCCACGGTGGCGCAGGTGGCGTTGGCCTGGCTCCTGGCTCGTCCGTCGGTGACGTCGGTCATCATCGGTGCGAGCACGTCGGCGCAACTCGAAGAGAACCTTGGCGCCGGAAGCCTGGACTTGACGGACGATGAGATGGCGACGCTCGACCAGGCGTCCGCAGGTCCGGATCGCTACCCACGATGGTTGGCTCGCGAGCTGCCCGATCCCGTGCGTGAATCTCTGGCGACCGATCGTCGGTCACCGCCGATGCCCAAGTTGCGATGACATCGGCTCGGCAACACCAAACCGAGCAGCAGGTCCGGACCTGAATTGATGTTGTAAATGGGCCGGGACCGCGGTTATGGCAGGCCGCTCGCGGCACTCTGTGTCGCGCTGGTAGCGGCCTGCGGGCAGAGTTCCTCGGCGTCGATGAAGCCCCCGCTTCCCCGGGCGGGCACGTCGCTGAGCACGACGACCGCGTCGGTGTCGGTTGGTTCACCATGCACGGACGCGTCAATCGTCGGAAGCTGGCCTCTCGCCCGCCGAGCGGCGCAGTTGGTCGTCATTCCTGCCCTAGACGGCCAGATCGATCCGCTGGCCAACTCCATCGCGGCCGGGGTCGGCGGCGTCATACTTATTGGCGGCGAGCCACCGGCCGATCTGGCTCGACAAATCACCGCTGCCAACCAGAAGACCTCTCCCCCACCACTGGTGATGGCCGACGAGGAGGGCGGCGGCATACAGCGACTGGCCAACCTCGTCGGATCGCTCCCGTGGCCCCGCCAGATGGCGGCCACGATGACCCCTGAAGAGGTAAGAGTGGCCGTACAGCGGGTCGCGGCCAGGATGCGAGCACTCGGCGTCACGATGGACCTAGCGCCAGTCCTCGACGTCGACGGCGGCGACGGCCCGAACAGCCACAACCCCGACGGCCAGCGCTCCCTCAGCTCAGACCCGGCTACAGCCGGGCGCTACGGGGTGGCGTTTGCGGACGGGCTACGGCAAGGCGGCGTCATCGCGGCCATCAAGCACTTTCCGGGACTCGGTGGCTCCAGCCCCAACACCGACTACGGCCCGGCCGATACGCAACCCATCTCGATTCTTCGCACCCAGGCCTTGCCCCCCTTCCAGGCCGCGATATCAGCGGGCGCTTCCGCCGTCATGGTCGCTAATGCCACCGTCCCGGGCCTCACAACTGGCCCCGCATCGCTCTCACCGGAGGCCATCGACACTCTTCTGCGTCGCCAACTCGGGTTCGCGGGACTGGTGATGACCGACAGCCTCTCGGCCGACGCCATCTCCGCGGCCGGCTTCAGCGTGCCTCAGGCCGCGGTCGCCGCCGTCAAGGCGGGGGACGACATGGTGCTGTTCGGCTCGACGCTGACTGCGGCTGAGACGGCGCTGCTCAGTCCGGCAAATGTGTCCGCGACGACGGCCGCCGTCATCACTGCCCTCGTGACCGCGGCTCGAAGCGGCGAGTTGCCGGCCAGCCGGCTCGACCGAGCCGCCCTCAATGTTCTCGCAACCAAGGGAGTCCAGCTCTGCTCGAGGTGAGTGAAACGGGCGACTACCTCACCAACGAGGCGGCCGCGTGTCCGAAGGCGATGTCGAGCGCCGCAATGGCGGCCGCAACGCCCACAACCGCGGCAGCGATCAAGAGCGCGTTGTGAATCGTCGAATCGCGGGTCGGCCAAGCCACCCTTGCCATCTCTCTCCACACCGCCCGCATGAACCCGGCTCGCTCACCAGCACCACTGTGCAGAGGCGGGGCACCGCCCCCGGACGGCTGGCCCACCCACCCGGTAGTAGGCGGCGCGGGCGGACGGGGCGGCCGCGGTGGGGTACGGGCACCCGAGGGCAGCGGTTCCACGTCGAAAGTGTGGCACCAACCCCCACCGCGCCGCGTGCAGGGCGACTTACTGGTCCCCCAGTGCCGACCGATCGACGGTGATGACGATCTTGACACCCTTGGGCGTCGAGCCGAGAAGGTCCCCGGTGTTGTAACGGCCCGGTACGCCCGGATTGCGGTGTCGAGCGGGTACGGCGCGAACGGATCCGACAGATAAGGGCCCCCGTTGAAACTGGCGGACTCGTGGCTGACCCAGAAGTCCGGCTTGCCCGCCCGAGGGCCGGTGGTGTTCGGCGCCACGTGCCCGATACCGAAGTCCTGGACGACGCATCGCCCGGAGAAGGGCTGGCGGAAGAGGGCGCTGTCGCATCGGGTCGGTCCGCTGTTGCCAACCACGAGAATGCTGGCCGCTGCGTTACTTGCCCACTCGCTTGAACGAACGCGCTGAACGGTTCTCCAGCGACTGGATCCACGGAGGGAGGACGCCGGCGTTGGCGCAGGAGCCCCCGGCGCAGGTGATCTTCACGCTCACGTTGAATGGCCGGCTCGGACGGCAGGCCCGCCCGCGGCCGACGCTGATGAAGACATCAGCGGAACGGCAACCGCCACGGCCACTGCAACCGAGGCTGATGCAACGACCGCCATACGCCTCCCGCGACCGACAATTTCCATGTCGGGTCCCCTCCCTGGCCCTCCGGCCCGAACGTGACCGGTGCGTTGTATTCGCCGGAGAGACCGCAAATGGATCACCAACTGCGGTGACGTGCTGCTAGGTCCGGCCCGTCCCCGCCAGGCCTTGCCGGCAACGTCGGGCGCCTAGGCCTGGCACCATGGTGGCGTGCCAGGGAACGGCCAGACTCCGAGCTCCAAGGGTCATTCCACGTTTCCACCGATCGCCGATTACTGCTTTTTGTCCGACTGCGAGAGCCAGGCGTTGGTCGCGCCGAGCGGCAGCGTCGAATGGCTGTGCCTTCCCCGGGTCGACTCGCCAAGCGTGTTCGGTGCATTGCTCGATCGCGACGCCGGATACTTCCGCCTCGGTCCAGCCGATCGCGCTGTTCCGGCCGCCCGGCGCTACCTGCCCGGGACCATGATCCTGGAGACGAGCTGGGGCACGCCGACCGGCTGGATCATCGTCCGAGACCTCCTCGTCATGGGACCTTGGCATCACCACGGGGGAGATAGATCACATACGCATAAGCGGGCTCCCACCGATTACGACGCCGATCACGTGTTGTTGCGAACGGTGCGGTGCGTGAACGGCGAGGTTCAAGTCGTGCTGGACTGCGAGCCTCGCTTCGACTACGGCCTGGTGCCGGCTCAGTGGTCCTACTCCGATCGCGGCTACCACAAGGGCATCGCTCACGGCGAAGGCATCGCGTTCGACTTGACGCTGACCACCGACCTGCGGATCGGGTTCGAGGGAGGTCGGGCCATCGCCCGAACGCTCATGAAGACGGGCGATACTCGCTACTGCGCGCTGTCCTGGACCGAGCACGAGCCGCCGTCCTCCTACGAGGAAGCGTACGGCCGGCTCGTCTGGACGGCCCACCACTGGCAGCACTGGTTGGCACGAGGCAACTTTCCCGACCACCCGTGGCGCCACTACCTCGAGCGCAGCGCACTCACGCTGAAGGGGCTCACGTTCGCGCCGACCGGCGCGTTGGTCGCGGCCGCGACGACGTCTCTACCGGAAACTGCGGGTGGGGAGCGCAACTGGGACTACCGCTACAGCTGGATACGCGACTCGACATTCGCGCTCTGGGGCCTGTACACACTCGGCTTCGACTGGGAAGCGGACGACTTCTTCTGGTTCATCGCGGATATGGCCGAGCGCGATGTCGAGCTGCAGATCATGTACGGCGTCGGTGGCGAGCGAGATCTGGAAGAACGCACGCTCGACCACTTGAGCGGCTACCGCGGCGCACGGCCGGTTCGAGTCGGCAACGCCGCCTACAAGCAGCAGCAACACGACGTCTGGGGCGCCGTTCTGTCCGCCGTGTACATCCACACCCGGAACCGGGACCACCTCGATGACCGCCTGTGGCCCATTCTCAAACACCAGGTGGAGTCGGCCCTCGCCCACTGGCGTGAGCCGGACCAGGGGATATGGGAGGTGCGAGGCGAACCGAAGCACTTCACGTCGTCCAAGATGATGTGCTGGGTCGCAGCCGACCGAGGCGCCCAACTGGCGCGAATGCGCGACGAGGACGCGCTCGCCACTCGTTGGCAGAGCGCGGCAGACGAGATGCACGCCGATATCTGCGCCAACGCTGTCGACGAGCGGGGTGTCTTCGTGCAGCACTACGACACCGAGGCCCTCGATGCATCAGTGCTGCTCATGCCGTTGTTCGGTTTTCTCCCGCCCGATGATCTTCGGGTGAGAGCAACCGTCCTCGCCGTCGCGGACGAGCTCACCGATGATGACCTCGTGCTGCGCACCGCGTCAAGGAGGTCGACGACGGACTGACCGGTGAGGAGGCCACATTTACCATCTGCTCCTTCTGGTTGGTCTCGGCCCTGGCCATGATCGGCGAGCAGACGCGGGCGCGAACCCTCTGCGAAAAATTACTTTCGTTGTCCAGTCCGCTCGATCTCTACGCCGAAGAACTCGACCCACGCAGCGGTCGGCACATGGGCAACTTTCCCCAAGCGTTCACCCACCTTGCTCTCATCAATGCGGTCATCCATGTTCTCACGGCAGAGGAACAAGAAGCCGACAGACTGTCCCCCGCGTAACGAGAGGGTCAGCTCAGCAATGCGTGGCTGAAATCGGCGAGAAGGTCGTCGGTGTCTTCGAGGCCGACGCTGAGTCGTATGAGCCCGTCCGCAATTCCCTGGGCTCGGCGAGCGTCAGCGTCGATCTGGCGGTGCGTCGTGGATGCCGGATGCGCGACGAGCGTGAGGGTCGCACCGAGGCTGGCGGCAATCCACGCCACCCGGAGGGACTCGCAGAGCCGCCGGGCGGCAGCGAGGCCTCCGGCCATCTCGAACGCGATCATTCCGCCGAATCCCCGGAGCTGCGTGAGAGCCACAGAATGGAACGGGTCGCTGGGCAGACCCGGGTAGTGGGTAACCGCCACCGCATCGGAGCCGGCCAGCAACTCAGCCAGGCGAAGGGCACTCCCGCAGTGACGGTCCATGCGCAGCGCCAGCGTGGCCAGGCCGCGCAAGCAGAGCCAGGCCTCGAATGGCTGCATGGCCCCGCCCACTTCGAGGGATGTGGCCCGCAGCGCGATGCGCCCCGCATCCGAGCAGCACACGACGCCGCCCAGGAGGTCGGCGTGGCCGCCGATGTACTTGGTGGCGGAGTGGACGATGTAGTCGAACCCGAAGGCAGCCGGCGTACACAGGTACGGCGACGCAAACGTGTTGTCGACGACCGCAGGTATGCCCGCCTCGGCGCAGAGCCGGCCCAGGCCGCGGAGATCTGCCACCGAAAGTAACGGATTGTCGATGGTTTCGACGTAAAAGAGCCGGGCCCCGCCCAGCGCGCTCTCGACCGAGGCCAGATTGTGCGGGTCGACAAAGGAGACGTCTATCCCATACCGGGGCAGCACTTCGTGGAACAGCGAGTAGGTGCCTCCGTACAGGCGCGAGCTGGCGACGATGCGCTGGCCGGACCGGGCCAGGGTGGTGACGACGGCATGTATGGCGGCCATGCCCGAGTCGAAGGCGATGGCGGCCTCGGTGCCTTCGAGGTCCGCGAGAACGGCCTCAAACGCTTCCACCGTGGGATTGCCGTAGCCACGGCCGTACACGTGCCCCGGCTGACGCGCCGAGATCACCTCGGCGAAATCATCGAGCGTGTCGAACCGCCAGGTCGAGGTCTGATACAGGGGGACACTCGACGGTGACTGCCGAACGGGCGGGGCAACGGCCCCGTGGATGGCCCTCGTCGAGAACCCTCGGCCGGCGGGACCTTTTTCGGAAGCGCGCATCGCGCCATCCTCACACGAGACAACCACGTCGTTTGCCGAGGAAGGGGGGAAGACACAGGAACAAGCATCCGAGTTGGCGGAAGCGCTATAGAAGGACCTCAGTCCTTGTCTTCGCGACGGTCTCGCCGCCTTCTGCGGCTGCACCACCAGCAAGAAGGTATCAAAGACGTGTCGATTGCGGCCTGCACCGGCGGCCTGACCACCGCCCGACCGATGTCAAAGGGTTCGTACCCGGCAAGGTGGCCGGGGTGACCCGTATCCAGGCTCCGTCGTCCTGAGCCCGTCTCTAGGGGCATCTTTCGGGCACCGATTGGGCAGGAATTGTCCATGGCTGAGCCCCGCCACGCAGCAAAGCGTTTTCCCTGTGACGACACGGCACCAGCTCTGGCCCGACGATGGGCGGCCTGGGTCCTTGATTCGTGGCGCATCTCTAACCGGCGAGAGGACACACTCCTCTTGCTTTCGGAATTGGTGACCAACGCGGTTGAACGATGTCGAGTCGGCGTGGACGTAGTCATGCGACCTGATGACGCGCTCCGCGTCGAAGTGTTCGATGACGATGCCGGCCAGTCTCCCCAACTACGGGACGGAGAACCTCTCGACGAACATGGGCGCGGACTTCAGCTGGTCGACGCTATTGCCGACCGGTGGGGATACCGCGTCGTTCCGCCCCGCAAGGCCGTCTGGTTTACGATCTGACGCATCGGGAAGAAGAACGCTCACCTCGCTCACCTAACGCAATGGAGGTCGTCATGCCCGATGCCATCAACCTACTCGAGACCGATCATCGCGAGGTCGAAGATCTCTTCGCCAAGGCGGAAGCCAACACTGGTGCAGCCAAGAGCCAGGTGGTCAACAAGATCTGTCAGGAGTTGACCATTCATACTCAGATCGAGGAGCAGATCATCTACCCCGCGATGCGCGAAGCGGGGCTCGACGATCTCATCGACGAAGCCGAACAGGAACACCAGAAGGTCAAGGACCTCGTCGCCAGCCTGCAGGGCATGGACTCCGCCACGGCTGAAGCCGATGCGACTCTGGCCGAGATCAAGGCCGGCGTGACCCATCACGTGGAAGAGGAAGAGAGCACGGCCTTTCCCCGTTTTCGCCAAGCGGTCGACCAGAGCAGGCTCGATGACCTCGGCAAGGAGCTTCGGCAAGCCAAGCAGGAAGCCATCTCGAGTTCGTAGTGTCGGCCTGGTCCGAATTGCTCGGCATGACCGGTCACGGCCAAAGATCGGTCTCGACGCGCGGGCGCTGTCCCCGATACCGTCTGGACCACGAGCGAGCCTGAGTCCTCAGGCTCCGGGGGCGAGAGGAACCAGCCGAATGCGAAAGATCGGTGTCGGAGCACTGTTCATCACCAGCAGCCTCCTTGGGCTTGGCTCAAGCGCGGCCGCGGTGACGGCACCGCTCGAATCTCACCGACCGGCCATCCTGGCCAGCCGGGTCGCCGCCGGATGGACCTCGACCAACTGGTCCGGTTACGCCGTCTCGGTGGCGTCGCCGGCACGGTCCGCAGTCGGCCATTGGGTGGTTCCGACCGTGTCGAAAACCAGAGGCAATTCGTATTCCTCGAGTTGGGTCGGCGTTGACGGTTTCACGAACTCCAACCTCATCCAAACCGGTACCGAGCAGGATTGGCTCAACGGAAAGCCCTTCTACGCCGCATGGTGGGAGATCCTTCCAGCCGCGGAAACGATCATCCCGTCCCTGACCATTCATCCCGGCGATGCGATGTCCGCGAACATCGGCCAAAGGGCCACGTCCAGGACGTGGGACATCACCATTACCGACGTGACCACCGGTTCGTCGTTCCACACGACGCAGAGCTACGGCGGTTCGGGGGCGTCCGTGGAGTGGATCCAGGAGGCACCGAGTGTCAACGGACGGACCGCCAAGCTCGCTAAATACGGGCAGACCACGTTTGACATGTCCGGATTCAACGGAGCTTCGGCCGTCCTGTCTGCTTCCAATGCCGGAACCATGACCCAGGGTGGGAAGAAGGTCTCCTCGCCCTCTTTGCCCGACAGCGACAAGGAAGGCTTCTCCGTGAAGTACGGCGCCACCGCACCTTCGCCGCCGCCGAGCTAACCATGGGCGGCCCTCCGCCGCGCACATCCACCGAGTCAGACTGCGAAATCAGTACCCTGACGCGGGCCGAAGTGGGACGGCTGGAGGGAGGCATCAGATGGAGTCAGCGTCGGGGTCAACAGGCCGGGCGTTTCGTCGGCGGATGTTTGGATACGAGCGGGCCGAAGTTGAGTCCTATGTAGCGCGCGCCGCCGAAGCACACACCGCGGTGTTAGTCGAAGTAGAGCGACTGAAAGCGGCCGAGCCGTTGACGCGAGTAAGCGGCGACGTCGCCGCCCTCCTCACTACCTTCGCCGATACCGTCGCGGCGCGGCGTGAGGAAGCGATCGCGGAGCTCGACCGGACCCGGGCGGAAGCTGAGGCCTACGCCGAGGAGAAGCGGTCGGAGGCAGACCGCCTGCTCGGCGAAGCCCGCGAGCAGGCGGAGTCCGTCGCCGACGAGTTGATGAGCAAGGCCCGCCAAGCCGTGGCCGTGACCGCCGAGCAGTGGGTGACCGTTTCCCGATCGCTCGAGACCGCAGCTGGGGGCATCCAGATTGCGGTCGAAGCGCTGCGCGAGTTGGCCGACCTACCCGCCTCGCATGAGGTCGACCTCAGGGAGTCCAGCGGCCTGATGACGAACCACTACACCGAGTCCTCAGCAATCTACGAGGACTCGGCTCGCATCGAAGTTCCCCCCGGCTGGGTCTAGGCGCGTCCACCCGTTATAGGGTGACGGTTTGCCAACCTTCACGGGGGGACATATGAGACGGCTGTTCCTACTTGCCTTGGCCATCGCTCTTCCGGGTGGGGGTGTGGCCGGGTTCGACCTGGCCGCGGCGGCGTCGGCGCATGCGGCCGGCACGACCCCTACGACCACCAACCTGACGTCGAGTCCCAATCCGTCGATCTACGGCCAGTCTTTTACGGTGACGGCCACGATCAGCCCGACACCCACCGACGGCGGCACGGTGACCTTCAGTCAGGACGGCACCACCCTCTTCGGCTGCACCCAGCCCGTCACGACCGGACAGGCCGGCTGCGTCATCAATATGGCCGGCGCCGGCGCGCACACGATTGTCGCTGCCTACCAAGGTGATGCCATGTTTGCGCCGTCGACGGCCTCTATCGCCCAGACCGTCACCCAAACCGCGAGCGGCATCGCGCTCACCTCGTCCGCCGACCCTTCCGTGGTGGGCCAGTCGGTGACCTTCGAGGCGATCAGCCCGCCGGGGTCCGGGCCGTGCTGTCCCACCGGGACCGTCGATTTCACCGACAACGGTTCCCCTCTGCCAGGGTGTACTGCGCTCCCACTCTCGAACGGTGTTGCTACCTGCGCGGTTACCTACGGCGCGTTGGGCAACCATTCGGTCGTTGTCAGCTATCCCGGCGACCCCAACTTCACGGCTACCTCGGTGACTCTCGGACAAACCGTGGCCGGTTGCGACAAATCTCTCGTCAACTGTGACCTCGCCGGCGCCAACCTCGCGGCCGCCAACCTGGCGAGGGCCAATCTCTCTCGGGCCAACCTGAGGAGCGCCAATCTGTCCGGCACCAACCTCTCCGGGTCCATTCTCAAGAACGCCACGCTCAACCGCGCTGACCTCTCGAATGCGAACCTGGCAGGTGCCAACGTCAAAGGTGCCAGCTTCTACCTTGCCGTCTGGTCCAACACCCTCTGCCCGGACGGAACCAACAGCGACACCGACGGCGGCACGTGTGTGAAACACCTCGCCTGAGACAACGACTACGGCAGATCGGATCGGTCCGAGGCGGGCACGCGCCACAGGTAGACATCGGAGAGTTCCGGAGCAGTGCCAAACGCGACCAGCGTGGTCCCGTCGGTGGCGGTGCGGTTGAGCGTGCCCCCGGGATGGGCGCCAAGACCGGGTCGAGACACGAACGTCGACCCGTAGGCGGACACCCACGCGCCGGGCACCCCGGTGGCGTCGGCACCGGTCGCCACGACGTACGGGCCGATCGTCGTCAGGGCGTCGACGATGCCCGACCCGATCTCTGGCCCCAACCCGGTGGGTCCGCGCCAGGTGACGCCGTCGCTTGATCGCCACACCGCGCCCGCTCCGGCGTTCCCGGTCGGGTAGGTCAACGCCACGGCCTGCCCCTGCCACAGACTCAAGGTCTCGCTGCCTGGATCACGGCTGGCTCCGAGATCGGAGCCAGCCGTCCAGGAGCGGCCATCTGGAGAGGTGAACGTGACGTCCTCGCGTCCATGGGCGGAGGGCACTTCGACGAGCGCAGCCAGTCGGGTGCCGACGGCGACCATCCCGGCCACGACGCCGGGGACGGGCGTCTCGTCCCACCGCAACCCGTCCGGTGACGTCCAGATGGCCCCGGCCGGCGGCGAGCCGCTGGCCACCGGCGCCCCGTACGCGATGGCCACCGCGCCGGACCTCACGAGACCGTTCACCGTCCAGCCCGCCGGTAGCCCACTGGACGCCCTGGTCTCATCGACCCAGTGGGAGCCGTCATCGGAACGCCAGACGATGGCGCCCGAACCGTTCGGCCCGGAAGAACCAACGGTCAGCAGCCGGGGACCGATCCAGCCCACCGCCATGAGGACCGCATCTGGTGCGGGCAGCTCGGCGGTCGGTACCTGTGTCCACTTGCGGCCCGTCGGTGAGGTCCAGATCCGGGCGCCGTTACGTGCGCCCGTCCCCCCGACGGCGACGAACCCTCCTGGTCCCCATACCACCCCGGCGATCACCGAGCCCGGTTCGATGTCGGCATCCGTCTTCGACACGCGCACCCATCCCGACCGCAGGACGCCGGGAGAAGGCAAAGCCAGCCCTTTCGGCAAGCGGTTTCCCGAAGAAGCCGACCCCGAGATCGCCACGAGCGTCACCAGGCCGAAGGCGGCCAGACCGGCCATCGCGGCCGGTAGCAACCAGCGCCGGCGCCGTTCTCCGGTCATGGCGACGTCGCGGTCCCGGGTGCGGCCGATGGGCTGCGGTCCTCGATCTCCCACGCGTGGTCCAGGGCGTGCCACGCGATCCGGCGGGCGGCGTAGCGCCGCGGCCATCCCTTCTCGGATACGGCGGGGCCGGGGGAACCCTTGGCCAGGGCTCCCAGGATTGCGGAACGCAGCGATGCGATGGCCGCCGCATCGCCCCGTGATGGCTCGCGCATCCGGATGCCGAGTTTGCGAGCGTACGCGCTCTCGGCGCGCAGCACGTGTTGGAGCATGGCGTCGCGGTCGCGGCCTTCGCCGCGCGGGCCCTTGCACAGGACTTCTGGCGCACCCGCGGCGACACGCTCGAGAACCGCCCACGACGCCGCCACCAACGCGGCCGCCCGCTTGGCCTCGCTCCCCCGCAGAGGTTGGGTGTCGCGCGCGGCAATCTCACCGGGAACGCCAAAGTCCGTGGCCGCCGAACCGGTCAGGTGCTCAACCACATCGAATGCGGCGCCGGCCGTGAAGGGCAGGCCCGCCTCGGCGGCGACGACCGCATAGCACGCCGCAGCCGAGTTCAGCGCGGCCAGGGCCTGCCCCGCGTCCTTGCCCGAGCGACACCAACCGGGCCAATCCGGGCAGGCGAAGACCCGTCGGGTCCCCGACTCGATGTACACGGCCGTCGGGGCGGCCCGGCGCCCGGGTGCCGGCATGCCCGCCAGCATCGCACCGTTCTCCGTCACCGGAGGACAGTCTCGCCCGGGCGTGACACGATCGACCTGTGCCCGACCTGGATCTCGGTCCGATCGTCGAAGTGGATGGCTGTCGCGTCCTGGTCGGTACCTGCTCGTGGACCGATCCCACTTTGGTGAAACAGGCGCACTGGTACCCGCGCCCCTCCATGTCGGCCGCCGAACGCTTGGCCTTCTACGCGGCTCGGTATCCCATCGCCGAGGCGGACAGCACGTACTACTTCCCTCCCAGTCCGGAGCTCTGCCGATCGTGGGTGGAGCGAACACCGGCCGGCTTCACCATGAACGTGAAGGCCTACTCGCTATTAACCGGGCACCCGACCAAGCCCAACTCGCTGTGGCCCGACCTGAAGGAAGCCATAAAGCCGGAATTCGCAGAAAAGGCGAACACCTACGCCGACCATCTCCCGGCCGAGGCGATCGACGAGGCCTGGAAACGATTCCACCACGCCGTGAGCCCCCTGGCGGCCGCCGGAAAGCTCGGGGCAGTGCTCCTTCAGTACCCGCGTTGGTTCACACCGAAGGCGGCCAACCGCCAGGAGCTGGTCCGGGCACGCGAACGAATGGGGGACTTGCCGGTGTGCGTCGAGTTCCGTGCGCCCGGCTGGACGGAGCCGGACGATCTCGATCGGACTCTGGCGGTGCTGGCCGACAATCAACTGGCCCTGGTCGTCGTTGACGCACCGGCCGCTTCGCACCTCCCCGCCGTCGTGGCGGCGACCGTCGAAGACCTGGCTGTGGTTCGCTTCCACGGGCGGGCGGACTCGACGTGGAGCCACCGGGGCACCACGGCCGCAGAACGGTTCCGTTACCTGTACGAACGCAACGAACTGCGTGAATGGGCGCCAAAGCTGCGACAGCTGGCCGACCAGGCGAGAGAGGTGCACGCCCTCATGAACAACTGTTATCAGGACTTCGGCGTCAGGAATGCCAGGGATCTCCAGGAGATCCTGGCGGAGGACGGAGACTAAACAGCGCTAGTCATCAAGCCCAGCTGGCGGAGCGTGCGGCGCACCCGCCGGGCGGTGCCGTCATCGACGGCCAGTGAGACCTCCCCGACCAGGGCCGGCAGAGGAGCAAATCCACCCAGGAGCCAGCGGGAGAGCATGCCCGCGTCCATCCACTCGGCCTCCGCCGGTGTGACCTCCTTGTCCAGCCAGCACCGCTCGACACACTGATGTCGGATGTCTTCCCACTCGTACACGGTGGCAAGGGCACGGGCGGCGGGGACCAGGACATCCGGACCGACCTCGCGGCTGAGGTCGGCCAGCATGCGGACGGCGGGATGGAGGCCGGCCACCTCGCGCCACCCGAGTCGTCGGCCCAATCGACGGGCAACGGCGAGGATGTCACCGAGCCAGAGGGTGGCGAAGAGCATCTCCGTTCCGACTGAGGCCGCCGGGGTCGCCAGCCCGAACACCCGCCGCAGGCAATCAACGAGCGATCCCTCGGGGGCTTCGTCGAGCATGCCACCACCGGAAAGGTGGGTGCGGCCGGCGACGCCACCCGAGCGATCCACGGCCAGGACCGTCCGCGCCCGCTGCCGGTCGGGATGAGCCGACGGCCGGCCCTGTTCCGGTGGCGCGGCCCATCCCCAGGACACCAACCCCAGGGCCAACCATTCCGCCGGCGCCACCTGCCCGATGAGGAACTCGCGGGGATGGCGACCGTCCAGCGCCAACAAGCCGACGGAGTCGGCCTCCGCCCGCATCAGCAGCCCGCAGCCGTCATCGCCCTGCTCCGTGCCTATGCGGTCGAGGACCTCGACCAGGCCATGAAGCGCCGCACCGTCACCCGTCATCGTCCTACCTCACGCTCAGCTACCGAAGAGAGCCGAGGGGGAAAGGACGCACCGCGCGCCGGGGGCGGGCCCTCAGGACCCTGCCCGCAACGCTGACCCTACCTCTTCACGATGACGACTGATGCGTTGGCGCCCCGGCCGACGGTGTGGCCCAGCCCGACCCTGACCCCCTCGGCCTGCCGCACCCCGGCGGTGTGCCGAAGCTGGCGGGTCAGCTCGACCACCTGCGCCAGAGCCGACGCGCCGAGCGGCTCGCCCTTAGACAGGAGACCACCGCTCAGGTTTACCGGAAGGCGTCCGCCAAGCACGACGTCGCCGGAAGAGATGAGCTTGGCCGGCTCGCCCAGCCTGAGCTCCTGATACGACAGCAGCTCGCGGGCGGCGTCGGTGTCCTGGCACTCCACCACCTCAACGTCGTCGGGCCCGAGGCCCGCCTCCTCATACGCGGCATCGACGGCGAGCGTGGTCGGCGGGACGATGGCATCGTCGGCGGCCAAGCCCGACAACGGAGTTCCTTCGTTGAGGACACTGCCTGGCAGGTGCGATCGCAATGACGCCGCCGCCAACTCGACTCCCGAGGTCGACGGTCCGCGGCGCAGGACGATCGCGGCCGCTCCTTCATTGGGCGAGCACAACATCCACAACCGCAGCGGCGGTGACACCATCCGGGATCCCAGTACCTCTTCGGCGGTCACCTCTTTTTGGAACATGGCATCAGGGTTGTGCACGCCATGCCTGCGGTTCTTCACGACCACCTCGGCCAGGTGATCGTCGGTCACTCCGCTTTCGCGCATGAGCCGCTGGGCCCGCAACGCGAAGTATGCCGGCGTCGCCGCCAGCCCGGCCTGCTCGCGCCACGGTTCGAAGAAGGAAGATCGGATGATCCCCTTGGGCATCTTCTCCATCCCGAAGACGAGGACCGTCTCGTACTCTCCAGCCCGGATGGCGGAGGCCGCCAACATCAGCGCCGCGCCTCCACTGGCGCAGCCGGCTTCGACGTCCACGATGGGCACACCCGTCATGCCCAGCGTGCCGAGGACCTTGTGACCGGCCGCCACACCGGAATAGGCCGTGCCGCAAAAGGCCGCCTGGAACGACCCTTTCCCCAAACCGGCATCAACAAGAGCGGCTCGGACCGCCGTCGCCCCCATCTCGGTGACCGACTTGCCGTCGAATCGACCGAACGGATGCATGCCGATCCCGGCGACGATGACGCTCATCGCACCGGCGCGAACGCGTACGTGACGACGTCGGCATGCAACGGGACGATCTCCAAACGCATGGCTTCGCCGAAGCGAAGCCGAGACGGGTCAGGCTCGGTGAGGCGGGCGACGACCCGCAGGCCTTCGGGTAGCTCGACCACACCGAAACCGAACGGCACATCACCCTCGTAGCCGGGCGGCGGAGCGGTCACCGCCGTCCACGCCCACAGCGTCCCCTCCGCGGACAGCACCACCCGCGCGATCTTCTCGGCCGAGCAGTACGGGCAGGTGTCCAGCAACGGAAAGTGCCGCTCGCCACACGCCGCACAGTGGCCGCCGATGAGGCGGCCGTCTTCGAACAACCCCTCCTTCACCGGCACCATGTCCAGAGCCTGCCCTTAGATCTGCTCGCGTGCCAGTACGCAGAATGCCGCGCCGGCCGGGGAAAGGGGGCCGCGCCGGAACAGCAGGCCGATGGTCCGGACCAGCGGCGGGTCGAGGGCGGCGACCACGGCCCCTTGGCGGGCGGCCTCGAGCGCCATCGGCCGAGGCAGGAATGACGTCCCCGCTCCGGCCAGCACGAGAGGAACAATGGCCTCGCGCTGTCCGGTCTCCACCGCCACGCGTGGAGAGATGCGCGCCGACGACAACGCCTGGTCGATCAGTCTCCGGGTGGACGTGCCCGGCGGGGCGGTGATCAACCGCATCCCCTCGAGTTCGGATACGAGCAAACGCTTGGCGCTCCGGGTTCGAGTCCCGGGCGGCAACACCGCCAGCACGTCCTGTTCGAGCAGGGGCTCGGCCACGAGGTCGGTCGGACCCCCGTCGCGGTCGATCTCGGTGAGGCCCACCTCGCTGCGACCGGATCGGATCAGCTGCGCCAGGGCGTCGGTGTCCTCCGGTTCCGCCACCCGCACGACGATCTCCGAGTGCAGGCGGCGGAATGCGCCGATGAGACGGGCCAGGGGCTCGGCCGCCAGCGTGGGCAGCGCGACGACATCGAGATAGCCGCCCGTCAGCCCGGCAACGGCCGCCACCGAAGCTCGCGCTGTCTGGACGTCGCGAAGGACCTGACGGGCCGGCTCGATGAGCGCCTCTCCGGCCGCGGAGAGAACGACGGTTCGGCCCAGGCGATGGAACAGTTCGATCCCCAGCTCGGCCTCGAGCGTGCGCACCCCCTGAGACAGCGATGGCTGGCTGACGTGCAGGGCGGCCGCGGCTCGGGTGAACCCGCCGTGGTCGACGACGGCGACCACGTACTCGAGCTGGCGGAGGTCCATCGGCCAAGCATGCCGCGCCGCCGGGCTCAACCCTGCACGAGCAACAGACCCTCATGGAGTGGAACGCGATGCTTGCGGTTGTGCCACTTCACGTTGCGATCCCTGACCTTCACGAATGTCCAGCTGTCGAACCCGGCGGCCGTCGCCAGCTCGCCAAGCCACCGTTCGACCGGAACGTGCACGCCGTAGGGCGCAGAATCGCCGACGACCATGCACACGGTGGCGCCGGAGCGGCAGACCCGGCGCAGGGCGCGCCAGGTAGCCGCCATGTCGGCGAAGTAGGCAGGCACCATCACGTGATAGGCCTTGCGGCCGCCCCGGCCGGCCCGGGCCTCCCGCAGCGCGACATGCACGGCGACCAGCTCGGCCCGGATGGACTCGACCTCCGGACGGTCGAGCAAATCATCGACCACCAGGCCGCCGACCTGTTGCGAGGAGGACCGGGTGAGGGAACGGCGCAATGAGCCCAGGTCACCCCAGCCATCGACCTCGCCGAGAAAGGTCATCTCCAATCGGGTGGCGTCGGCGTAGTCGAAGTTGTTGGCGTAGGGGGGCGAGGTGACGACCATGTCCGCCCACCGGTCACCAGCGGCCAGGCAATCGCGAGCGTCTCCGTTCACGACCTGAGCCGGACCGGCGCCGTCACCGATCGTCGCCTGCAGGTGCGCCATGTCGTCGGCCATCGCCGCTACCTGGGCGGTGAACGCTTGACAGGGATCGGCCACCCGGCCCTTCGTGCGCGCGGGGAGGACGTACTGCCAGGGCGCGGTACCCGCGTGGGAGCACCGGCGCAGGATCGAGACCAACGCCAGCCAGAGCAGCTCGTCACCGTCTTCGGCCACCGCCGCCTGCACGCCCCTCAGGCACGCCAGGGCGTCCGGCGCGAAGCAGCGCACGAGGAGCGATGGTTCGTCTTGGTTCGTGACCGGCGCCGCCGCGGCCAGGACGCGGGCGGCCCGGGCCCGCAACGCTGCCGGTGACGACAACCACCCCAACTTGGCGCGAGCCACCCTCGCCACGAACGGGTGCGCCTCGATGCCGAGGGATGCGAGACCGAGCTGCTGCGCGGCGACGGCCGTGGTGCCGCAGCCGGCGAAAGGATCGAGGACGTTGATCCGCCGTTGGCCGGCGACCGAGGAGAGAGACGAGAGATAGGAGCCGACCCAGCCGCCCGAGTAGCCGGCGGGATAGCGAAACCACCGGTGGACAGGAAGGGCGCGGTTGTCGGCGAAGGTCGTCGGGTTAGACGATGCCCTCACCCCTCACTTCGTGCAGGAAGGCTTCGGCTTCCTCGGCCGGCTCCAGCGGGTGCATGACCAGGTCGATCGCCGCCCAGAAGGTCTTACTGAACGGGTAGGTGATGACCGGCATGACTACGGCGAGGCCGGCCGCCGTCCCCAGGTAGGGCCAGATCGACGTTCGTCCCCCGCCCGCCAGGGCGGCGATGTAGACGGCTGCGACCACACCGAGCACGCTCTCGGCCACGACGAAATTGATCACCAATGCGCCGAGAAAGAATCCCTCCTCCGCGCTGCGTTCGAATCGGTGACGGCAGCGCGGGCAGCGCTCTCGCATTTTCGTCCATTGCTCGAACAGGTGCCCCGATCCACAGACCGGACATCGTTTGGTGAGGCCGCGCCAAAAGATTTGGCCCCGTGTCGTCACTGGGACAATCCTCGCACGCTCCTCCTACGGCTGCGAGGTCCTCTGGCCGATACACCCCTATATGGACTCGGACCAGAACGCCTGCCCCGACTGCCATACCGCGCTGGCGCGGGTGACCGGCCGCGGTGGGCTGAGATTTAGCTGCCCATCCTGTGGCGGCTTCGCCGTCGGCGTGGCGGTGCTGCGCCGCGAGCTGGCCGAAGGAGTGGAATCGGGCATCTGGATGGCCAGCGCCGACGCGGCCGACGATGGCCCTCCGTGTCCGTTCTGCCTCCGCCGGCTGCGGGAGGTGAGGCTGACCTCCTCGTCCGCCGGGGTGTGCCGGACCTGCGAGATGCTGTGGCTGTCGAAGGAGGCGGCCGCGCAACTCCCCGCTGCGGCCGCGCCCAAAGCCACCGCCGCCAGCCTGGTTCCGGACCGCTGCAGCAACTGCGGGGCGGCCTACACCGACACGCCCGATGGTTCGTGCCGTTTCTGCCACCACTCGGTCGTCGCCCCCCAGTTGGTGGTCATCGCCGGAACGGGGGGAACGGAGGGAAGCAGCCGGGACGGGCCGACGGGCGGGGTGTCGGCGCTGCTCGACGCCCTCCTCCATTCGCTCTGATGGTCAGGTCAAGCCGCGGCTGAACACGCGGAAGGCGCGGTAGGCCCGGGCGCCGGCCACCCGGGCGTAGAACCGCTCCGGACCGACCCAGGAAATGTCGGCCACGCTCCTGCCCTCGGCGGCCAGTCCGGTCAGGGCGACGGCCAGCGTGCCTGTGCCGACGCCGCGGGTGCTGCGCCCCTCCCGAAGATCAGGCCGGGTGGCCATCGGACCGAACCAGCCCTCCCGGGTGACCGACCAGCAGGCAAAGCCCAGGAGCTCGTCGTCCTCGAACCACACGGAGCACCGGGGTGAACCGATCTCGTCCATCCCCCGGGAAAACGCCCATCCGGCCTCCACCTCCCAGTTGGGATAGTGCTGACGACAGAACTCGGTGACGGCGGCGGTGTCTTGCGACTCGGCCCGCCGAGCCGCCCCGGACGGAAGCCGGCCCGGCACCTCCACCTGTTGGTTGACCGCCCACATGACCGGCGTGTACCCCCGCCCGAACAGCAACATCTCCAGGCTCGACAGCCCGAGCTCCACCCCGGGCCAGAGATAGCCCGGCGCGCCCAGACCGAACAGGACAGCGCCATGGCCCGCCGCCCGGCCTCGTTCCTCGATGGCCTCCAGCAGGGCACTCCCCGTGCCGCCGCGCCGTGACCGGGCGTCCACCGCCAGGTACTTCACGACCGACGAGTTGAACCGGGGCACGACGACGGCCGCTCCCGTCTCGCCCGCCACCAGGCAAACCTGGTCGGCGTCGTGCAGCAACGAGAAGCGAAGGTCCCGCTCGGTGGGCGGATCCACGTCACACCACGCGGACAGAGAAGCCGCCCGCGCCGCCAGTGTGTCCGGGCCCAGCTCGTCGATCCGCCCCGCGAAGCCCACGACCGATCATCCTACGGGCCGGCGACGCGTCCAGGCCCGGGCGACCAGGACCTCGAGATCGGCCTGCCGGTCAACCAGCTGCTGCAAGAGGCGCAACTGGGTGCGGGCCCGGTCCAGGTTGTGATGCGGGCGGGTGACCCGGTAGTACCGGTCGCCTTCGTAGTGGTCGGTGAGGAAGCGGACGGCCTGCTCCCAGCAGATGGCCTGGCCGGCGGTGACCACCCGGTCCACCTCCTCCCCGGTCAGGACGTCTCGGAGCTCCCCCAGCCAGCCACCGGTCACCGCTCCGAACAGTTCCGGCTCGAAGACCACGCGCCGAAGGTCGGCCTCGTCCTCTGCCGCCCGGCAGGTGGCGCTGCGGATCAAGTCGCCGGCGTCGACCAACAACGCGGCCGGACCGGTCGTGTCGAGGTCGACGACGGCCTGAGTGATTCCGGAGACGTGGTCGAGCAAGACGTTGCCGGCCTTGGCGTCGCCATGGGCGATGCGCACGGGGAGCCCGTCCAGGCCGTCGGCCAGGGCGGAATGAGCGGCGGCCGCCTCCAACTCCGGGCCACCCGCTACCGCCTGGCAGTGCGCCCATCGGGTGGCCAGGTCGTGCATCCCGGGCAGGGTGACGGTGAGCGCGGGTCCCGGTAGATCGACGAGCCGCGCCGCGAAGCGGCCGTACGCCCAGCCCACCTCCTCCGCCTCGGCCGCCGCGCCGATCGGCTCAGCCGGACGGACCCCTTCCAGGAATTCGAACACCCGCCACGCCGACCCGTCGTCGTCGTCCTCCCACCAGAGGTCCCCGTTCGTCGTGCGCACCACCTCGGGCGAGGTCATCCGTGTGGCTCGCAGATGGTCGCCAATCCGCACGGTGTTGACCATCAGCGCATCGATGTCGGCGAACACGGTTCGGTTCAGCTCTTGCAGCAGGAATCTTGCGCCGCGAGCGGACAGCACCCAGCTGCGGTGGATGTGCCCGCTGGCTAGGGTCGAGATGCCATCGACCTGATCCCTGCCAAGGAAGGCCGACGTCGCCCGCCCCGGGCCGGCCGTCAGCTCCACACCGAACGGGGTTCCACGCCCGCGTCGACCAACTCGGCCACGGTGGCGCGGGCGCCGCTCAGATCGTCCGAGTAGGTCAGGCCGATCCACCGATCGGTGGCCGGAAGCACCCGCACCACCGCCCGGCCCTGGGCGATCAGATCGCCCACGACCGTGGGCAGCAGGACCTCGCCATCGCCGGCGCCCTGGCCGGCGGCGAGGAACCCGCGCACGGCCTCGGCCAGGCCATCGAAGATGCTGGGCTGGAAGGCCCACACGTTCATCGACACCAACGTGTCCGGCGCGACAGGGGCCTCCCCGACTCCGCCGACGACTCCGCCGACGGCGCCGGCGGTTCCGCCGATGGCGATCAAGGTCTCGGTGATGGTGACCAGATGACTGTCGCTGTCCTGTTGGCACAAGCCGCGCATCACCGGACCCGACCCCGGCGTGACGGTGTCCGACAGCCGGAAGCCGACCAGCGCATGGTCAGACCCCATCGGCGAGTGGAAATGGTCGACGATCAACCGGTAGCAGCCGGGGCCGTAGAGATCGTCCGCGTTAATGACGGCGAACGGTCCGTCCACGACCGGCCGGCACGACAGCACGGCGTGGGCCGTGCCTAGCGGTTTCCGGCGAGCGAGGCCCACCGCCGAGGCTTCCTGATCCTGGCAGACCAGATCCACCCGCAGTACCGACGGCCACCGGCTATCGAGGTGGCGGCGCACCTCCGGCTCGATCTCGGATCGGACCACGAGTACCACGTGGTCGAACCCGGCCGCGACCGCGTCCGAAGCCGAATAATCGAGGATGGCTTCACCGTGGGGACCGACCGGCGCCAGTTGCTTGAGTCCGCCGAACCGGCTTCCCAGTCCGGCCGCCATGATCACGAGCGACGGCACCATTCGGCAGCGTACCGGCCCACTTGACGGTGCTCGCCCGGCCAGAGCAGTGTGCGGGACGCAGCCGACGACTGCAGCCGACGACCGGACCCGATCAACCCGTCGCGCACGCCAGAGGGGGCATGTGGCCAGCCTGGAGGACTTGACCCAAGCGGCGGCGGGCGGGATGTCCATCGCGCTGGTGGCTTCGGAGGCCCCGGACCGCCTCGCCGTCATGTCCGCCGCCGGGGACCGGACGTTCGCGGAGCTCAACGCCCGGGCCAACCAGATCGCCAGAGGCTTTCGCCGGGCCGGCTTGCGGCCCGGCGACAGCGTGGCCCTGCTGTGCACCAACCGGCCGGAGTTCGCCGAGGTGTTCTGGGCCGTGCACCGCGGCGGGCTACGACTCACCGCCCTCAACTGGCATCTAACCGCCGAAGAGGTGGCGTACATCGTGGAGGACTGCGAAGCCAAGGCGTTCGTGTCCGACGCCGCCCTGGCCGAGGTGAGTGCGCTGGCCGCCAAGGCGGGGACGGCTCGCCTGCACCTGGCCTGGCCGGCCCCATCGAGAGGTTCCTCTCGCTGGACGTGTTCGCGGGCGCGGAGGACCCAGCTGACCTGGCCGACCCCGTGCTTGGCGGAACCATGCTCTACACGTCGGGCACGACCGGACGGCCCAAGGGCGTCTACCGTCCACCCGTTCCGCCCACGGCCGCGGTTCTGGCCACCGGCGGCTACGTCGGGGAAACCGACATCCACCTGTGCACCGGTCCGCTGTACCACGCCGCCCCGATGGCCATCTCCCTCGCCGGACCGCAACTGGTCGGAGCTGGCGTGGTGCTGATGGAACGCTGGGATGCCGAGGAGAGCCTGTGCCTCATCGAGCGACACCGGGTGACCCACACCCACATGGTGCCGACCATGTTTCACCGGTTGCTGTCGCTGCCGCCCGAGATCCGGGACGGCTACGACACGTCGAGCCTTAAGCTGGTCGTGCACGGCGCCGCGCCCTGTCCCATGGCGGTAAAGCAGGCGTTGATGAATTGGCTTGGCCCCATCGTCTGGGAGTACTACGCCGCCACCGAAGGCTCCGGAACCCTCGTCGATCCACACACGTGGCTGGCTCATCCCGGCACCGTCGGGAGACCAGCCCTACCTAGCGGGGTCATCGTGCGCAACGAGCACGGCGCCGCCGCCCCCGCCGGCGAAGTCGGGACCGTGTACGTGCGGACACCGGCGGAGGGCCGCTTCCAGTACTTCAAGGATCCCGACAAGACCTCGAGCGCGTACGACGCCGAGGGTGAGTACTTCACGTTGGGGGACATGGGCTACATCGATGAAGACGGATACCTATACCTGACCGACCGCAGCGCCAACCTCATCATCACCGGTGGCGTCAACGTGTACCCGGCCGAAGTCGATGCTGTGCTGCTGGACCACGACGCCGTCGCCGACGCCGCCACCATCGGCGTGCCCAACGATGAGTGGGGCGAGGAGGTGCGGGCGGTGGTGGAGTTGAAGCCTGGTGTCGAGCCATCCGAAAGGCTGGCCGCCGAACTGGTCGAGCACTGCCGGGCCTCCTTGGCCCGCTTCAAGTGCCCGCGTCAGGTCGACTTCATCGATGTGCTGCCGCGGCAGGACAACGGCAAGATCTACAAGCGCCTCCTGAGGGAGAGATACCGATGACCGGCATCATGGCAGACCGCGTAGTCGTCGTGACCGGTGCCGGCCGCGGCATCGGCCGGGGCCACGCCCTTGAGTTCGCCGCCCAGGGCGCCAGCGTCGTGGTCAACGACATGGGTGGGAGCCGCGACGGCTCCGGAAGCTCGGGCGGCCCGGCCGCCGAAGTTGTGGAGGAGATCAAGGCCATGGGCGGCCATGCGGTAGCCAACATCGACGACGTATCCGACTGGGAGGGGGCGGCCCGGTTGATCCAAACCGCCATCGACTCGTTCGGCCACGTCGACGTCCTCGTCAACAACGCCGGCATCCTGCGCGATCGGATGCTCGTCAACATGACGGAGGCGGAGTGGGACGCGGTCATCCGGGTGCACCTCAAGGGCACGTTCGCGCCGTCGCGCCACGCCGCCGCGCATTGGCGCGAGCTGGTGAAGTCCGGCCAAACGGTCGACGCCCGCATTGTCAACACCAGTTCGACGTCGGGCATCTTCGGGAATCCCGGTCAGACCAACTACGGCGCGGCCAAGAGCGGCATCGCCGGATTCACCGTCATCCTGGCCCAAGAGCTGTTCCGATACGGCGTGACCGTGAACGCCATCGCACCCGGCGCCCTGACGCGGATGACCGAAGACCTCATGCCCGACCGTCCGACCCCCGAACCGGGCCAGTTCGATCGTTCCGATCCGGCCAATATCGCGCCCCTCGTCGTGTGGCTGGGCAGCGCCGAAGCCAAAGACGTGACGGGCCGGGTGTTCTTGATCAGCGGGGGGACGATCAGCGTCGCCGAAGGCTGGCGGCGGGGGCCGACCGTAAGCCAGGAAGATCGCTGGGATCCGGCCGCCCTCGGCTCCGTCATCCCTGACCTCGTGGCCAAAGCCCAACCCAATTCCACCATGAGAGCCTGAAGGAGCGAGCTATCCATGCCCATCAACCCTGATGCCGTCGGCACTGTCGCGGAGCCGGTCGAAGTCAGCTGGACCCCGAAAGACTGTCTGCTCTACGCCGTCGGAGTGGGCGCAGGAACCGAGGAGCTGGCGTTCACCACCGAGAACACCTCGGGTGTCGAGCAGCAGGTGCTCCCCACGTTCGCGGTGATCATCGGTGTGGGCGGCGCCGCGTTGGCGTCCATCGGCAGCTTCAACTTCGCCATGCTCGTGCACGGCGAAGAGGGCATCGAGTTGCACCGCCCCATCCCGGTCGAGGGGAAGATCAAGGTCACCTCCAAGGTGGCCGGGATCTACGACAAGGGCTCGGCGGCGGTCGTGGCCATGGAGGCGGAGTCGGTGGACGCGGTCACGGGTGAACCGATGTTCACCACCCACATGTCGGCGTTCATTCGCGGCGAAGGAGGATGGGGCGGAGACCGAGGCCCGTCCGGGCCGCGCCAGGTCGCCCCCGAACGCGAGCCCGACCGAGTGGTGAGTTACCAGACGAGCAAGGACCAGGCCCTCACCTACCGCTTGTCGGGTGACCGGAACCCTCTGCACTCTGATCCCAGCTTCGCCAAGCTGGGCGGCTTTGACCGGCCTATCCTCCACGGGTTGTGCACGTACGGGTTCACGGGCCGGGCGCTCCTGCATGCGTTGTGCGGATCGGACCCGAGCCGGTTCCGGTCGATGGACGGGCGGTTCTCCCGGCCCGTCTATCCCGGCGACGAGTTGACCGTGAAGATGTGGTTATCCGATACCGACGGGGAGGCCATCTACCGCACCGAGACGCAACGCGGCGAGGTCGTCATAGACAGCGGTTTGTGCCGGTTCGCGGCTGAGTAGCAATGTGCTCGATATGAACACGACCGTCGATACCACCGCCGGCACGGTCAGGGGGGTCGATCACCGATCGCACCTGAGCTTTCTGGGCATACCGTTCGCGGCGCCGCCGGTGGGCGCGCTCCGCTTCTGCCCGCCGCAGGCCGCCGTGCCCTGGGCGGGGGTGCGAGCCGCCGACCGGCCCGGGCCCTGGGCCCCCCAAAACGAGACCCTCGTCGCCGCCCGCGTCGGGGGTGAGGACCGCGGCCATGACGAGGACTGCCTGACGCTGAACGTCTGGACGCCCGCGGTCGACACGGCCCGGCGGCCGGTCATGGTCTGGGTGCACGGCGGGGGCTTCGAGACCGGCTCGGGCGCCGGCTTCCTCTACCAGGGCGCTCATCTCGCCGCCCACGACGTGGTGGTGGTGACGATCAATTACCGCCTGGGGGTTTTGGGTTTCGCCGCCGGCGAGGCGCTCCGCGACGACGAATCCGGCGCGGCCGGGAACTGGGGTCTCCTCGACCAGGTGGCCGCCCTCCGCTGGGTACGGGACAACATCGCCTCGTTCGGGGGCGACCCCGACAACGTGACGCTCTTTGGCGAGTCGGCCGGGTCCATGAGCGTGACCGCGCTGTGCGGGATGCCGGCGGCCGCCGGCCTTTTCCGGAGGGCGGTCGGCCAGAGCGGCGCTCCCACCGCGGGAACGTTCGAAACCTCCGAACGGTCGGGCCACGCCCTCTTGACCGAACTCGGGCTGGCCGGAGACCCACGCGGCCTGGCCGCACTGCGCGACGTGCCGATCGACCGGCTCCTGGCTGCGCAGGCGCAGGTCTCGGCCACGCACCGCATCACCCAGGGGCTGCCCTTTTCCCCCACCGTCGACCACGGCGTCCTGCCGCGTCCGCCGATAGCCGCCATCCGCGCCGGCGCCGCCCGCCACGTTGAGGTGATCGTGGGCACCAACCGCGACGAAGTCACGCTGTTCGCCATCGGCGACCGCGCCGCTTTCACGCTTGACGACGCCCGCCTACGGCGCCGGATGGGGCGGGTGCTCGGCGAGCACGCCGACGAGGCTATCGAGGTCTATGCGAAGGCCCGCACCGTTCGAGGCGAGGCGGCCACGCCTACCGCCCTCTGGTTCGCCATCCTCACCGACCTGGTGTTCCGGGTCCCGGTCCTGCGCTTCGCCGAGGCCCAGGCGGCGCACCAGGCCAACACCTTCTCCTACCTCTTCGCCTGGACCAGTCCGGTGCTTGGAGGAATCCTCGGATCGCCTCACGCCCTGGAAATCCCCTTCGTGTTCGGCACCCTCGACCAACCCCCGTTCAACTCCTTCACCGGCGCCGACCAGGATCCGGCCGCCGGCGAGCTGTCGACGGCGATGATGCAACGATGGACGTCGTTCGCCCGCACCGGGCAGCCCGACGCCACCTGGCCGGGCTACGAAAACAACCGGCGGGCCACCATGATCTTCGATCGGGACCGCCGCGTCGACGACGCGCCGATGGACGAAGAGCGCCGTTTCTGGGACATATTCGGGGAAAGGGTCAGCTGACACCTGGCTACGTAGGAAACCCCCACCGCTAGGGTCCCGGCCCATGGACATCGGCGTCGGCCTTCCGGCCATGATCCCCGGGGTGGAGGGGAGGGCCATCGTCGACTGGGCCCGGCGGGGCGAAGAGCGAGGTTTCGCCAGCCTCGGAACCATCGATCGGATCGTGTACGGCAACCACGAACCGCTGACCTCCCTCGCCGCGGCCGCCGCGGTCACGGCTCGAGTCCGTCTCACCACTGCCATCCTCATTGCCCCACTGCGCAGCAACGCCGCGTTGCTGGCCAAGCAGGCCGCCACCATCGACTCCATCTCGGAGGGGCGCCTGGTGTTGGGGATGGCCGTCGGTGGCAGGGAAGACGACTACACGGCCAGCGGCGTGGATTTCAGCCGGCGCGGCCGGCTGTTCGACTCCCAGCTGGAGGAGATGCACCACCTCTGGGCGGGCGACTCCAGAGGGACCGCCGGTGCGATCGGCCCCGCCACCCGCCGCCAGGGTGGGCCGGCTGTTGTGCTCGGGGGTCAGAACCCGGCCGCCATGACGCGGGTGGCCCGGTGGGGAGACGGATGGATTTCCGGGGGCGGCGGCCCGCATTTCTTCGCGGCCGGCGCCGAGGCGGCCCGCGCCGCGTGGGCCGCAGCGGGACGGGAAGGGCAGCCCCGGCTTCTCGCCCTCGCCTATTTCTCGCTCGGTCCCCTCGCCACCGAACACGCCGGCGCCTATCTGCGTGACTACTACGCGTTCATGCCAGGCATGGTCGACATCATCGCCGGCGGTACCTTGACGTCTCCGGGTGCGGTGCAAACCACGGTGGACGCGTTCGCGGCGGCGGGCTGCGACGAGTTGATCCTGTTCCCCTGCTCGCCGGGAATCGAGCAAGTCGATCTCCTGGCCGAAGCCGTAGGGTAGGTCCATGCCTACCAATCTCGTCCAGAAAGGCATGGCCCAGACCCACCGCGCTATCTTCCACGCCACCAAGGGGCGCATCGGCGGGAGGATGGGCAAGGCGCCCGTGCTCCTGCTGACGACCACGGGCCGCAAATCCGGGCAGCCCCGCACCTCCCCGCTCTTCTTCCAGCCCGACGGTGACCGGCTGGTGGTGATCGCGTCCAACGGTGGGAGCTCCCGTCACCCGAACTGGTATGTGAACCTGCTGGCCCATCCGGACGTGACCGTCGAGCTGGAGGGAGAGGCACGCAAGATGCGGGCCCGCACGGCAACCGACGACGAGCGGGCCCAGCTGTGGCCGGCCATGCAGGCCGTCTACAAGGGCTACGACGGCTACCAGCGCAAGACTGAGCGCCACATCCCGCTCGTGATCCTCGGGCCGGTCTGAGTCACCTCGCCCATGAGCACCACCCTCCGGCCGGTCGCCGCCGGGTTCGCCTGTTACGGCCTGTTCTGGGGAAGCTGGGCGATCGCCACCCTCGACGTCGAGCGTTCCCTGCATCTCAACGACGACCGGTTCGGGCTGCTACTGGCGGTCGCCGTCGCCGCCGGGGCGGCCGCCAACGCCATCGGCGGACCGCTGGCCGAGCGGTGGGGCACGACCCGGGCCATGACCCGTGCCCTCGCCCTGTGGGGGCTGCTCACGGTGGCTGTGACTCTGACCCGCGGCGTCAGCCTGTTCACCATCGTGTTCGCGGTGGCGCTGGTCGCCGGCGGCGGCGTGGACGTGGTCATGAACATCGCCGCCGCCGCCGGGCTGGCCGGTTCGTCCGGCCGCCTGGTCCGCTTCCACGCCTGGTACAACGCCGGCACCGTGATCGGGGCCGGCCTCACCGGCCTGGCCCTCCACCTCGGCGTGTCCTGGCGATGGTGCTGGGCGGCCATCGGCATCGGGGCGTGCGGGATCGCCTTTTTGTCCCGGCGTTCGCCGTTGCCAGCGGGAGGAGCGGGCGAGAGCCACGGGCTGTTCCATTCCCTGACGATCCTGCGCCGGGAGCGCCTGCTGCTGCTCGCGGCCGTCTTCTCCGCCTGCGCCCTGGTCGAGGGCGGTATCACCACCTGGGGCGTGCTCTTCCTCCGGTCGAGGGTGGCTGCGGGCGTCCTCATCGGAACCGGCGCCTACGTAGCTGGTCAGGCCCTGGCCACGGTCGGGCGGGCCACCCTGGGACCCTCCGTGGGCGCACTTGGCGGCGCCAGAGGCGCCGCTGCCGGCGGCGGCCTGGCCGCGGTTGGCATCTTCGTCGAGGCCATCGCGCCGTCCACCCCTGTGGCGGTGGGCGGGCTGGTGGCCGCCGCCCTCGGCATCTCGATGTGCTGGCCCCTGCTCGTATCGTCCGTCGGTGACGTCTTCGAGCGACCGGCCGTCGCCGTGGGCGGCCTGACCGCCGCCGGCTACCTGGGCATCGTGGCCGGCCCGCCCCTGGTCGGAGGCGTCTCCGGCCTCGTCGGTCTGCGGGCCGGTCTCGGGCTGCTGGCGGCCATCGCCGCCGCCGCGTCGATCGCCGCCGCCTTCCGCCTGGCCCCGCTCAAGGACCGGCCTCGGGGCGACCGCCGCTGAGCCGCCCGGCGGGTTGGCGGACGACGACTCCGCCCGCGCCGCGCTATGCGCTTTGGCACGGGTCCGGTAGTCTGAACTCGGCGTTTCCGCTACGCCGAAGAGGAGAATGACATGGCTGCCACGTTATTTGCCGAGATCCTCGGCCCGGACCTGCTCATTGTCATCGTCGTCATCGCCGTGCTCTTCGGAGGCTCGCAGATCCCCAAGCTGGCCCGCAATCTCGGCTCCGCGCAGCAGGAGTTCAAGAAGGGCCTGGCGGAGGGCGCCAACGCCAAAGAAGACGAGCCGGCGAAGCCCGAGTAACTCGGTCGATCCCCATTAGGGCCGACTGCCTCCGCTAGGGCCGGCCGACGAGKGGATACAAACCGGACCGGTAGATAGACGCGTAGTGCACAACCGTGCCGCTGTGTTCGGCTTCGATCATCTGGCCACCGCCCACGTAGAGGCCTTCGTGGTACATGTAGCTCCCGCTGCCCCAGAACACGAGGTCACCGGGCTGGGCTTGGGCCACGGGTACGTGCGCGGTCGAGAAGTACTGGGCGGTGGCGCCGTGGGACAACGACACGCCACCGGCTCTCCATGCCCACATGGTCAGACCGGAACAGTCGAACGAGCCGGGGCCGGCTCCCCCGTACACATACGGCTTGCCGAGCTGAGCCTGAGCGGCAGCCACCGCGGCGGCGGCCCCGCCGTTCGGCGCCGGCACCGGACCCAGCGGCCCGCCACCGGGCTGGCCCAGGGCGGGGGGGGTTGACCGGGATCGGGAGGCGGCCGAAGACGCCAATCGGGCCGCCAGCTCGGCCTGGACCCGGGCCGCATCAATGGCGGCCAGACGCTGCTGCTCGACCGCCACCAGGGTCCCCAACTCGCCCTGGAGCCTTCCCAGGATGGCCAGCTGCGCCGCTTCGGCGCCCGCCGCCGCCTGCCGATCGGCTCTCACCTTGGCCAGCGCGTCAACGGCCTGGCGCCGCGCCGAATCCAGCGTCGCCCGCTGATCCTTGAGCTGCCGGCCGATGCTTCGCATCTGGTCGAGGGAGTCCTGCTCGCTGGCGAAGGTTCGGGACAGATAGGCCTGGGTGATCACCATGTCGGAAGGACGGGTTTGCGTCATGGCCTGCAACGTCGCCGCCCGGCCGCCCGTCACGAAGAGTGTGACCGCTTGGGCCCGCAGCGCCCCCCGAACCTTGGCGGCCTTGGCAGCCATTTGCGCCAATTGCGCTTCGGTCGTGACGATCTTGGCCTGGAGGGCCTCGGCGAACAGACGGGCCTGATCCAGGGCCTCGGCCAGGTGCTCCACCTTGAGGCCCTGCGCCTGGATTTGCTGCGCGATCCGCGCCGCCTGGGCCTTTTTGTCGGTGATGGGACTGGCGCCCGCCGGTAGGACGCCGGTGAGCGGAGCCGCAAATAGTCCACATAGGGAAGCGACGACGACGCGTACGCCGAGCCGCCGAATACGCCGTGGGGTCATAGGTATGGCCTCACTGCCTCTCGTCGGTTGGGGCTCCGCAGGCACCCCCCCACACTTGAAACCATGACCACCCTAGACATTCGGCGAAGGCCACGTCCACCTGGAGTGCATGTTGGACCGCACCTCGCGACCTTACGGGGTGGCCCTCCACCAAGCCGCGGGTGGCGGGCCGGCTCAGGCCCGGGACGCCGTTTCCAGCTCGGTCATGGTGAACAGCGGGTGCAGCTTCACCCCCTCGGCGGCCAGGTTGGCTTCGCCTCCGGCCTGGCGGTCGATGACGCACAGCGCCCCCACCACCGTGGCTCCGAGTTGTCGAAGGGCGGCCACTGCATCGATGACCGCGCCGGCCGAGGTGACGACGTCCTCGACGATCAAAAGACGCTTTCCCTCGATGTCGCCGCCCTCCGCCAGTTGGCAGGTGCCATAGGCCTTGGCTTCCTTCCGGATGAAACGAGCGGGAAGACCGGTTCGTTGAGAAAGCAACGTCACGATCGGAACGCCACCCAACTCGAGGCCGGCCAGCGCGTCGACGTCCGGCGGGACGAGGGCGGCTAACGCGGTGACGATATCGGCGAGAAGGACAGGGTCCGCTTCGAAGCGGTACTTGTCGAAGTACTGATCACTGACCGCTCCGGAACGCAGCGTGAAGTGTCCGGTGAGATGGGCGGCGTCATACATCCTCCGCGCCAGGGCGGCGTTGCTCATCGGGGACCTCCGGGTGCCGGACTCGTATCCCGTAGCATTCCAGCGGGCCGCCCGCTCGCGGCGGACGTCCCGGGAAGCGAGCGGCGAGCATGAACCCTGCGGACGACGAGGACGAGGCAGCCACCGCCGCCGCCAACGCAGAGACCCCGCCCGGCAGCGACAACGGCCGCGGTCAAGTTCCTCAGTCTCCTCCGGCTCCCCCGCCTCCCCCGCCGGTGTGGGTGACGTCCCAATCGACGCTCCGCAACGCCACCCGGTCGGTGCCGGTGGGAACCATCGTCGCCACGATCGCGCTCGTCCTCCTCGCCGCCGCGGCCATCGAACTGGTCATCGCCATTCAGCAGTTGATTGTCCTTGTGGTCATCTCTGCCTTCTTCGCGACCATCCTCAACCCCGCCGTCGACGCCCTCGTCCGCCGGCGAATCCGGCGCGGCTTGGCAACCGGGGTCGTGTTCTTTCTCGGGTTCGTGGTGACGGTCGGCCTGGGCTATCTGTTCTTGCATCCGGTGTACACCAGCGCCCAGAAGCTGAGCCGCGATCTTCCCAACATCATCAAGCAGACCGAACAGGGCCGAGGCACCATCGGGAAGCTGTTGACGAGGTATCACCTCGACAAGTGGGCGAGGAAACGCATCCCCGCCGCGCAGAAGGCGCTCAGCCACCTCGGTGGTCCCGCACTCAGCGTCGCGCGACGGGTGCTCAGCGGCGTCGTCGGCTTTGTCACCGTTCTGGTGGTGACCTTCCTCATGCTCCTCGAAGCACCCGACATGTCCCGCAGCTTCCTGGCCCTCCTGCCCGAAGCGCGGGCCCGACGGGTGCAGCGCATCGCGAAAGACGTGGCTCGTTCGGTCACCGGCTACGTGCTCGGCAACTTCGCCACCTCGATCATCGCCGGCGTCGTCGTCTTCGTGACCCTCTTCCTGCTCCATGTGCCGTTCGCCGGGGTGTTCGGGGTTTGGGTCGGCCTCGTTGATCTCCTCCCGCTCGTCGGCGGGCTCCTGGCCGGCGTTCCTACCGTTGCCATCGCCGCCTTGCATTCGCCCAAAGCCGGCATCGTGACGCTCATCGTCTTCCTCGTGTACCAGCAGGTCGAAAACCACATCCTCAACCCGGTCATCATGAGCCGCACCGTTCGGCTCAATCCGTTGTGGGTCATCCTTTCCGTGCTGATCGGCGCACAACTCTCCGGCATCGCCGGCGCTCTCCTCGCCATCCCCGCCGCCGGCGCCATCCAGGTCATCGTCCGAGACGTCTGGAACGAACGCCAAGCCCGCCTAGCCACATCGGCCGACGTCACTCCTCCGACCTCCCCGCCCACCCCACCGGCCGGTGGCGACGGCGGCGATCCGCCCGGCTGACGCCCCGATCGGGCGCCCGTTATCTGAACCGGCGACCAGTTCGTGGCGCCGACGCGGTTCACCCGGTCGCGTCGGCGCGGCGGCGGAGATCGGTGTCGGCGAACCACGGCCGCAACGTCAGCCGCGCCGGAGACAGGTGTCCGTACACGAGCACGCCGTGGCCGGGCCGGATACGGCGCAATTCGTCGGACGCCGCTAGTCGCCGGTAGCCAACCGATGACGTGTACGAGCGGCGGTGCTCCGCGGTATCGGCCGTCATGGAGTGCTGCCGGTAGGCCTCGTCGCCAAGCAGGGACGAGACGAGGTCGAGCGTCGTGGGGTCGGAGACCTCGCACAGGCGTCAAGGACATTAGAGGGGAGGACGGACCAGTCACTGCGGAGGTTACTTACATCCGTGTAATAATCAGCCGCGTGACCGAGCAGCTGCCCGTCATCAGCCTGTTCAGCGGAGCGGGCGGGCTCGACCTAGCCGTCGAGCGGTGTGCCGACCCGCCGCTCGTCCAGGACGGGCGGCGCGGCCCCCTGCGGGTGGCGGTCGCAACGGACTACGAGCCGGCTGCGATCGCCACGCTCGAGGCCAACTTCGACGCCTCGACCATCATCGGTGACATTCGAACAACTCCGACAAGGTCTCTCCTCAAAGCAGCCGGGATCCGAAAAGGAGACGCAGTGCTCGTGGTCGGCGGGCCACCATGCACTCCGTTCTCGAAGTCAGGGTTCTGGCTCGACTACAAGCGTGAGGGCCGCGATCCTAATGCATCGCTCCTCGACGAGTTTGCTCGAGTGGTCGAGGATGCGCGGCCCGAAGCCTTCGTCCTCGAGAACGTGCAGGGCTTGACCTACAGAACGCACGCGGAGCAGTTCGCACGCGTCCTCCAGCGCCTTGACCGAGCTGGCTACCGACCGGGTTGGAAGGTCCTGAACGCCGCGGACTACGGAGTACCTCAGCTCCGGAAGCGGGTCTTCGTGGTTGGACGGCGTGATGGCAAGCCGTTCCGGATGCCGCGTCCAACCCACTCTGGCTGGACCGAGCACACGACGACATTCGACGAGACGCGAGAGCCGTACGTGACGGCCGGGGAGGCGATCAAGGATCTCCTTCCGGGCGACCCCGAGGCCGGGGAGGTCGCAGAGGGCACATACGCCGACCTCCTCGCGGAGGTTCCTCTGGGTCAGAACTACCTGTGGCATTCCGAACGTGGGGGCGGGCGGAACGAGTTCAAGTGGCGGAGCCGCTACTGGACGTTCTTGCTCAAGCTCGATCCCGACCGTCCCGCGACAACGGTGCAGGCCCAGCCCGGGCCTTGGGTCGGGCCGTTCCACTGGGAGAACGTCACCAACGAGGCCGGTCAGTTGCGCGGGAGACGCCTTCGGATGCGCGAGATCCTTCGGCTCATGACGTTCCCTGACGACTTTCGAATCCCGACCGACCGCAGAGCCTTCCAACGCCAGCTCGGCAATGCGGTGCCGGTCGAGCTAGGCAAAGCCGTCGTCCGTGCGCTCACGGAGCAGCTCGGCCACATCGAGCCCCTTGCAAATCCGCCAGCCCGCAGTCAGCTTGAGCTGCTCTGAGGACAGAGTCAGATCGGAGGGGCCGGAACGTCCATCTGCTCGACAGCGGCCAACCCGCTCAGCAACGTCGACCTAACGTGCGGCGTCGTCAAGAACCTGTCGATCAGCTGGCGAAAGGGAATCGTCTCCGTGTTCACGCTCACGTGGACGTTGGGGTCGGTGTTCATCCTCTGCCGGTAGACGTAGGGGCTGCGACCGTGATTCTCGAAGAAGACACGCCGGCAGCGAGCGCCTGAGATAGCCCGGAAGGGCGGATCATCGGGCGCGAGACCGGTCAGATTCAGCAGGGCGTCGAGACGATCGCCGACCGTCGCCTCAATGAACGCGTCTTCGACGGCCCTTGGGATGCCTCGTATGCCGGTAAGCATCTGAAAGACCAGCCGCTCCTCCTCGGATAGAACCTCGTTCCAGTAGGCGGCGCGGAGCCGGCTGAGAAGGGTCCAGTCCACGAGGTAGACGTAGATCAGCGGGGGAATGGGTGCCACCTCGGAGCCGAAGATCTTGTACGTCGCAATCGGAAGCGTGTCCGCCGGCAGAAGCCCAACCCACCTCTCGCTCTCGCGATACTGCACGCCGGCGTTCTTCACGTTGATCGCCACCTGGAACTGTGAACCTGGGTCGCTGATGCGGAAGTCGATCCAGTTGCGCAGTGCTGCCTCCTCGGTGAGTTCCAAACCGAGGTCCTCAAGGTCCTCCCTGTACGCACGCTCGAAGAGCCGCTCGGTGAATCGCCCCGAGACGAGGTTGGTGAAGCGGATCTTCCAGTCGGCTGCCTGCACAACCGCCACACCACTACGTCCGGGAATGGCCAAGCCCATGGAGGCTGCTCGCCATTGCCTGAGGAGGATGCGAGTCGCCGTCTCAGCCATGACCGCGTCGACGAAGGTCGCCGGAAGCGTGCTTGACGTGAGAACCGACCAAGCAGTTGCGGCAGACGGCTCGGCCCCAAAGGTGGTAACGGCTTTCCACTCGACCTGGTCGAACCCGGGCACGGCCGACCAAGGTAGCTTGCCCCTGATGTCGCCGTCGCTTCCGTACCCGTTGCCCTCGAGCGATGCCATCTCCGCTGCGATGCGAGGAAACCGGAGACGAGACACCGGTCCAGAGCTTCGGCTGCGCCGGGAGCTGCACCGGCAGGGGCTGCGCTATCGAGTAGACGCCCCCCTGCTTGCCGGCAGCGTCCGTGTGCGCCCCGACATCGTCTTTTCGAGGGCGAGAGTCGCCGTCTTCGTCGATGGCTGCTTCTTCCACGTGTGCCCTCAGCACGGGAACGTTCCCCGACGGAACACCGACTACTGGGTGCCCAAGCTGCATCGCAACGCAGAGAGAGACGAGCGAGTCACCCGTGCGCTTGTGGAGGCGGGCTGGAAGGTCATCAGGGTCTGGGAGCACGAGGAGCCAACCCAGGCCGCAGCGAAGGTCGCTGCCGTCGTCTCCGACCAGACTGGCTCGCCCCGTGTACGCGACAGCGCCAGCACGACATGATTCTTCTTGGACCGAACACACGTTTGGTCACCACAAGGAGAAGACAGTGACCGCGAGGAAGAAGCAAGCAGCAGCGGAGAAGCCCGAGCGAAAGAAGGCAGGCAGCACCGGAGGCAAGGGCGAGGCGATCGTCGCCTACGTCGCCGAGCACGGACCAAGCAAGCGAGCCGACGTCGCCGCTGCGGTCGGCTGTGTCGTCGGGCGCGTCGGCGAAGTCTGCCGAGACCAACAGTGGATCGACCACGGTGAGGGCAAGTGGGGACCGGCGATTGCGAGTCGAGCCCGCGCAGCGAAGAAGGCCACCGCCACTCGCCGCTGACGAACCGAAGCAAACAAAGGAGCCGGTCCTCAAACGAGGGCCGGCTCTTTCCGTTTTAGCCTTTCCGCTACCTTTAACGGAAAGAAGCCGAGCGACTCAGATTCGCTCGGCTTCCTTCGGGGCGCGCGGAGAGGACCTGCTCTCGGCAGCCTTTGCGCGGAAAATCAGGAGAGGAGACGAAACCCGATTTTCCGCACAACCTTGAAGAGCGGGTCCTGCCAGCGACGAAAACCAGCAGGACCCGCTTGTTGCGCCAGGCAGGTACGGAAGAACCTTCCCGGCAGCAATCTGCGCCGCTAGATAGCGCTAGTGGCCACGATGATGACAAAGCAGAAAACGATGGCCGTGACGACCAGGACGCGACCCAACCAGTGGGTTTCCGGCAGGCGCACGCGAGTAGCAACGTCGCGAATCCGCAAGTCGCGGACAGCCGCGCGGACGGCAGTGTCGTCCATTTTACAAAGGTTGTATGGTGAGACTGGGGCTGTAAAAGTCGACGGAGCTAGCGCCGGGCTGCTGCACCTGATACGCAAATTTAAAAACATGCGAGCCCTGCGACAGACCGCTGATTATCAGTGTCCGCTGTTCGTTGGACTGCCCGCCTATGTAGGCGGCGCCTGCACTTACGGAAAAGTACGACGTGCCGTATGGCGTGCTGCTATCAACGATGACGCCGATGCCGCCCACTTGACCGGAGACATAGGTGAAGATTTCTGCGAAGCTTGTGACGAGCGCCTGGCCTGAGGCCGAAATGTCGACAGTCAGTTGGCAATCCAAAGGTGTGGCCCACGAGATGTTGGTCTTACCAGTCAGGTCTGCTCCGAACACGCTCTGAGCTCCGCCAATGCGCTGCAAGACGCCGGCATCGTTTGCGACCTTGAGGCCGTACGTGCCGTCCGCCTGCTGTCCGATCACCGCGACAGCAACGCCGGCATTGTTGCGGATAATGAGGGCGCCGTTCTGGATGACACGCGTGCGCGCCTCCAAAACATCCATACGACGGATCAAGTCCTGAAGAAGACTTGCATTGCCGCCTAGCGGCGGCGTTTCTACGTACGGCACTAGTTCACGTCTCCCTGAGCAAATGGGTTTGCGGCCTTGGGCTTCGGCTTCGGGCGCGGCTTTGGCTGTGAGGGTTTGGGGCGCGTCGATACCCGCGGCATCACGCGTCCTCGCCGAAAGGCGTCCAGTACTTTACGGCTTTGGCGGGCTTTGGTGCCTTGCGTTTGGCCACTCGTACGACACCGGGATCTATGTCGCCCGACGCCTTGACCATAGCGGGGCGGACGCGCACGAGACGAGTATCTTCACGGCGCGCCGTCTCCTGAGCGAGGAGCTCTTTGTACCAGGCTCGCCGCTCCATCTCCTCGATGCGCTGGCGAGCTGCATCCACTTGCTCCGCACGTCGTGCTCGGCCAGGGTCGATGCGCTTCTCTACAGCAGGAAACTCCGCTCGCACTCTATTGGCTGCTTCTTCTGCGGCGCTAGCCTGAGCGAGCTGCACTGACCGATCCGGTGCCAACGCGACCAACTGGCATCGCTTGACGATCTCTTCGCACGCTTCCACGATGCGTTGGGCTTTGGTGCTCATGACTGACTTTCCTCAAGTTCGCGGATTCGTTGTTTCAGGGCTTGGATTTGGAAGGGAACAGCGGCCTGTGCAGCTGCGTCGTCTCGTAGCCGGTTGTACACCGGGCCTAAATCGCGCTCGCAGTTGTGGGCACTGCCATGTGTCATCGGCACCGTCGTGGGATCGCCGACCATATGTTCGGACGGCGGAACTGGCAGCTTGCCGCACCTTTCGCAGTGCCGGCGCTTGCGTGATTCCTGAACCTCTTCGAGCGCTTTGGTGCGCAGCCGCTCGTAGGCTTGCTGGGCAGGACTGGACCAGTCCGAGAGTGGCACGGAGCGGGTCACCTGTGCATCGGCTGCCGCTATGAGCTCACGCCTCTGGAGCTCGCGCCGGTTCCGCTCAGCATTGCGCATCATTTGGAGAGCCGTGCACTCGTGCCTCGTAAGCGGACTGTAGGACGCCTCGCACAACGCACAGTGCGCCACGACCGTCACAGGAGCCTCGCTGGTAAAAGTCATTTGTTGGTGTTCCTCTCAGGCTGCAAGTGCCTTCCGGTTGCCGGCGCCGGTATGAAGTCTCCGGTCGTCGGGTTATACACGGCTGGCTCGCGCTTCTTGTCGGTCTCAGTGCTCACGCGAGTTCTCCTGGCAGTCGAATCTGATAGCGGCCGTCGACATCGAGCTCAGCGGTTAACCGACCGGTGCGAATGTGCCGCCTGATGGTGCGCTCGGAGACGCCAAGTATCGAAGCAGCCTCATCAACTGTCACCATCGCTACATCTACAAGAATGTCGTGACCCGACAACTCAGCAACTCTTGGCCTGACAACGATGCCCGGATACTGCGCGGCCTCGAGCACGTCCAAAATGGCGTCTCTCTCGGATGGCGACGTCGGCAGATCGAGCGCCTTGCGCCATCGGAGACCGTCAATGACGACCGAGGCCAGGAACCTGGCCTGCGTTTCGGTATGTATGAGTTCGGGCAACGGTCTCCTTTGTGGTGCGTTCTTGGACGCGGCCCTGGGGCCCCGTGCCGTTTACACGAACGCCCGGAGTACAACTAGCCGTTTTCGGGATTACACAGCGACACGGGTCAACGTGGGCTGCCTGGTGGCGTCCTGGTCAGCGAGCTGGTGAGGTTTTCGCAGCGGCCTGGCGGTAGAGCGTCAACTGATCGGCCACAGCCGTTGTTTCTGGCTCTTCCAAGGAGATGGCACCCAGCTTCAGCTTCTCCTGCGGGCTCAGGGCCAGGGCAGTTTGCAGGCCGATGATTTCCGTGGACAGCCGGCGGAGTGGCGACAAGAGAGGATGAGCATGCAGCTTCTCTCCGACGACCACACCGCTCGCGCTGATGTGGGCCTCGGAGATGACCATGCCCCGCGCCTTGATGTCATCGCGCATTTCTTGGGCCTGCTGAGTGGCGCTGGCAAGCTGGTAGCAAAGTCCATGGTCTGCGGACGTGATCCAAGCGACCTGCCTCACGATCTTCCACACCTGCTTGCCGTAGGTGCCGAGGTCTGCGGGCGGCGGACCGAGTTTCTTGGTCTCCGAGCTGTCGGCCAGCCGCTCGAGGAGCTCTGCCTGCCGTGCTTTTTCCGCTCTCGTCTTTGGGCCGCTGCGTTGTCTGACTGTCATTGGATTCTCGCTCTCTCTCCGGAAATCCGGGCACGCTTGCGTTCGAAATGCTGTCGGACGGCATGGCCAAGCCGGCTCCGATGATCGCGGAGCTGCTGCGCTTTGTCTGCCCTGCTGAACAGCGCAGGCCGACCGATGATCGCCGCTTGCTTCTGACGGGTCTTCTCGCGGGCCTGCTCGTCAACGATGCTGTTGGCAAGGCTTGAGACCTGGAATCGCAGATAGCGGAGCCTTTGAAGGGCCTCGTCCGCCTCTTCCTCTTTGGCCTCGCGCTCGTCGCTGGTCAGGTCCGTTGACATGTCGATTTCCCAAAGGAGTTCCGTGAGCTGCTTGTCGAGATCCTCGCCCTCGGAAAAAGCAGCGCGACGTTGTGCTTGCATGGCTCGGGTCTTGTCATTGTGGTAGTCGGGCATTCTTGGACTTTCTTCCTGTCTTGAGGAACCTGGTTCGATGTAGGCGGCCCTTGGCCTCGACACGCCGGAGATAGTTGAAGTTAAAGGAGGCGAATAATGGGTCATGCCGCCGTCGGTCGTTAGGCACTAGGTAGGCCCGCCCGGCCTAAAGGAAGCTCGAGCCCGACGACTTCAGCGTTGGTGTGGTGAAGGCGGCTGGCAAGGTCGGGAAGTCGGTTGGCCTGGGACCTTGACCGAAGGAGCACCACCTACATGCTGAGCAGTTGCTTCTGTTCACCACGGCCGGCGAGCGAGCATCAAGGCCGACCAGGTTGGTGACGACACGGACGACCACAGACACCAACCGTGTGGACGTGGTGCAGACAGCCCGGCAGGGAAGGCCTTGCTAGTAACGACCGGACCAGACCGAGACCTGACCTGCTTGCCCGCCGCCCGGAGCGCCGGGTGCCGTCGGCCCGGTGTGGTTGGCCAGGAATCCATCGGGGAAAATCCTCAGGAACACGAGAGCCGGTGGCTACAAAGTTCACGGTCCGCCACGGAATACTCTCGAGACTTTTTCGTTTCAAAACCACACGGGCATCTCCGAGAGTAGAAGCAGAAATCGTTCTTGCGCGTTCCGCTCGTAGATGCCCCAGCCCACCAAGATGAGGCGTCTACGGCTGTCTCTCGTGAGGTGGCCTGCTGCTCGTACTCGATCGGGTCTTGGCCAGGCTCAGGCAAAACGTGGACCGTGCTCTCCACGCTTCTTGCAGCCGGTAACCTGCGACGCCAGTCCGATGCAGGCCGCCCCACGCCACACGCCACGGAATGCGGGCTGACCGTCAAAGCGGCCCTTCGCAATCACGCGAGCAACGCACTTTGTGCCGGCCTGGCTGGTGAACTCCACCAGGTCGCCAACCTCGAAGGCCAAGGCCGTCTCCGTCGTGGCCGTCACGCCCGGTAAACAATCTGATGCTCAAACTTCATTGGCTTGCTTCCTCTTCTCTTGGACACGGGCACAAACGAGGGCCAGCTCTTGGACAACAGACGCGCCGAAAAATGCTCTTGAGCGACAGTCGTCCCGTCGACAGTCGTCCTAAGGAAAATGTCGGGACAACTCTCGTCGTTGGTCGTGGGCCGTAGCAGCTAACGCTCTGCTGCTACTACGGCGTCACCTTGCGACTGTTTCTCCAAAGTTGCCCCGAGCGGGACAACTCTCAAATGCTCGACGAGGTAGTGATACCAAGCTCTGTTCCACATTGCGCTCGAAAGTCATCCCACAGTCGTCCCGCTCGGGACAACTGTCGCACCTGGCATCCAGTCCTTTGAAACCCAGTAGGTTCGCACCGAACGAGCGTTTTGGCGCTTGAGCTTGACAGTTCGCACAGAAACGATGCCATTGGCGGCTTCCAGGATCTCCTTCACTCTGGTTCCTCGGAAGGCAATGCCTCTTGCGCGAAGCTCGATCTCGATCTCTTCGCGCGTCAGGCCATCGGCGAAATCAAGTCCTTCGGGCCTGTGTTCGCGCACGATGGCGAAAACCGCCTCACGCAAACCGTCTTCGGATACCGAGGTATCGGCGCTGAGGGGATCCCGATAGCTGGTCCACCGGCTATGCG
>JRHI01000426.1_pt1 | contig 45876 bp, 47 predicted proteins | sample 215371 | NCBI WGS metagenome assembly JRHI01 (sample SAMN02929681, study PRJNA255918) | sediment metagenome | biome: cave system; feature: Ice Cave; material: Sediment; isolation source: sediment from deep within a dark volcanic ice cave with no known source of... ... | reverse complement strand
GAATTCCACCCCCGGATCGGGTCGACCCAGGATCGTGCGCGTGAGCTCGCCGCCGCCGCCGGCGGGCCGGCGGTCGTCGTTGCCGAGCTGCAGACCGCCGGCCACGGTCGGGGCGAGCGCCGCTGGCAGGCCGCCTCCGGTCAGGCGCTCCTCGCCTCCTGGCTGCTCCGCCCCGCGCCGAGCGAGCCCGCGCTGTTCTCGCTCCTTGCCGGGGTCGCGGTGTGCCGCGCGCTCGACGACCTGGGTGCCCCGGGCACGGGGGTGAAATGGCCGAACGATGTCTGGTACGAGGGGCGGAAGATCGCCGGTGTGCTCGCGCACGCGACGGCGGACGCGCTCGTGGTGGGTATCGGCGTGAATGTCTCTCAGGAGCGCTCGGACCTGCCGCCCGAGCTCGTCGATCAGGCGACCTCCCTGCGCATCGCCGGGCACACGGTGGATCGCCTCGCGCTCCTCGTCCGGCTCACGCGCGAGCTCGATCGCGTCGCCGCCCCGGCGTCCCGCGCCGCGGCGCTCGACGTCTGGCGCGGTCGCGCCGTGATGCTGGGACGCGACGTCGAGGTCCGCGAGGCCGGACAGCCGCCGCTCCACGGGCGGGCCATCGCGCTCGCCGATGACGGTGCGTTGGTGGTCGGAACCGCCTATGGTCAGCAGCGGATCCTGGCCGGGGAGGTGTCGCTCGTCGTATGAGCGCGAAACATCCGTTCGCCATCGTCGTCGATGGCACGACCGTCCTCGCGCCGGACGCCCGCCATGATCTGGACATCCGGTTCCTGCCGCTGCACGTGAGCTTTGGCGCGGAGTCGTACACCGCCGGAGTCGACCTCTCAAGCGACCAGTTCTACGCGCGGATCGCGCAGCCGAATGCCCGCCCGACCACCTCGCAGCCCTCCATCGGCGAGTGCCGCGAGGTCTATGAGCAGGCCGTGCGCGACGGGTACGACAAGCTCCTCGTCCTCACCGTGGCGACGGAGTTCTCCGGGACGTATTCGGTCGCGACGACCACCGGTGGGCAGATCCTCGGCACCGAGATCGTCGTCGTCGATACCCATACGACGGCCGGGTCGATCGGGCTGATCGCGACCGCCTGCGCGCGGTCGCGCCGGGACGGCCGCTCGCTCGCGGAGACCGCCGCGCTGGCCCGAACGCTCGCAGACCGGACCCAGCTGCTGGCGCTCATCGACACGCTCGACTTCCTGCGTCGCTCGGGCCGCATCTCCGGCGCCGCCGCGATCTTCGGCTCGCTCCTGTCGATGAAGCCGATCCTCGATATCGCGCACGGAAAGGCCGAGTCGATCGATCGGGCCCGCACCCGCGAGAAGGGGATGGCGCTGTTGCAGGAGCTGATCTCGGCCCGGATCCCCGCCGGGGCGCGGATCCATGCCTCGAGCCTTCATTGCAATGCGCCCGAGCGTGCCCGCGTGCTCGGCGAATGGGTCCAGGCGCGGTACCACTGCGTGGAGTACTGGACCGACGAGGCCGGGCCGGTGCTCGCGGCGCACGCCGGGCCAGGCACGGTCGCGCTCTGCTGGTACCTCGAGGGGGACCTGGCGGCGCGATGAGGCTTCGCATGCCGTTCGGCCGGCAGCGCAGGGAATTCCCGTCCGACCTCTGGACCCAGTGCCCGACCTGTGGCGAGATGCTGTTCAACAAGCAGCTCGCCCGCAATCACAACGTGTGCACCAAGTGCGCGCATCACTTCCGGCTCGGGGCACGCGAGCGGATCGAGCTGCTGGTCGACAAGGGCAGCTTCGGTGAGATCGACCGGGATCTCGTGAGCGGCGACCCGCTTGGCTTCGTCGATCAAAAGCCGTACCCCGCGCGGATCCTCCAATCGCAGACGAAGAGCGGTGAGAAGGACGCGGCGATCTGTGGTCGCGCGCTGGTGTCGGAGATCGCGGTGCAGCTCGCGGTCATGGACTTCGATTTCATGGGCGGATCGATGGGGAGCGTCGTCGGTGAGAAGCTCACCCGCGCGGCGGAGCGCTCGCTCGTCGCGCGCGAGCCGCTCATCATCGTCTGTGCCTCCGGCGGCGCGCGCATGCAGGAGGGCACGCTGTCGCTCATGCAGATGGCGAAAATCGTCGGCGCGCTGGCCCGGCTCGCCGACGCCGGGGTGCTCTATCTCAGTCTGCTGACCGACCCGACGACCGGCGGGGTCCTTGCCTCGTTCGCCTCGCTCGGCGACATCATCCTCGCCGAGCCGGGTGCGCTCATCGGATTCTCCGGCGCCCGGGTCACCGATCAGACCATCGGCGAGAAGCTCCCAAAAGGGTTCCAGAGCGCCGAGTTCGTCCTCGAGCACGGCTTCGTCGATCAGGTGGTGCCGCGCGCGCAGCTCCGCGACCGCGTCGCCTACTTCCTCCTCGCGTTCCGGCCGAGCGCCCGCGACCTGCGCTGGAGCCTCTAGTTGTCGGTGGTCGATCGCCTCCTCGGCAAGCGCGCGACGGAGCTCAACGGGACCGCCGGGCCGAACAGCGGCCTCATCGTCGACGCGACGGCCATCCCCGGGGAGCGACGCACGTCCGCCTGGGATGCGGTGCGGCTCGCCCGCGATCTGGGCCGGCCGCATTCGCTCCAGCTCATCGAGGCGGTGTTCGAACGATTCCAGGAGCTGCACGGCGACCGGACCTTCCGGGACGACCCGGCGATCATCGGCGGGATCGCCGAGCTGGCGGGCGTCGGGTGGGTCGTCGTGGTGGGACAGCAGCGGGGCGCGGACACCGAGGAGAACATCCTCCGCAACTTCGGGATGCCGTATCCCGAGGGCTACCGCAAGGCGATCCGGCTGTACCGCCTTGCCGAGAAGTTCCATCTTCCGCTGGTGACGTTCATCGATACCCCCGGCGCGTATCCCGGTCCCGAAGCCGAGGAGCGTGGCCAGGCCGAGGCGATCGCCAAGAGCATCCAGACGCTGTCCACTCTGGAGACCCCGATCGTCGCCGTCGTCCTGGGCGAGGGCGGCTCCGGCGGCGCGCTCGCCCTCGGTGTCGGGGACGTCGTCCTCGCGCTCCAGAACGCCATCTACTCGGTCATCTCGCCCGAAGGGTGCGCCGCGATCCTCTGGCGGAGCGGGACCGAAGCCGAGCGGGCGGCGGGCGCGCTCAAGCTCGCCGCGCCCGACCTCCTCGGCCTCGGGATCGTCGACGGGCTGGTCCCCGAGCCGGCCGGTGGCGCGCAGACCGACGGGCCGGCGACCGCCGCCGCGGTGAAGGTCGCGCTCCGGTCCGAGCTCGATCGCCTGGGCCGCGTGCCGATCGCCGACCTGCTCTCCGCGCGCTACGAGCGGTTCCGGGCACTCGGGGTGTTCATCGAGCCGACGCCCGGGGCGACCCCCGCGCCGCGCAGGCCCTTCTGGCGGCGCATCATTCCCACATGAGCGACCCGACCGCCGATGCGCTCGCGCTGCTCGACGAGCTCCTGCAGCTCGCCGCGGGCTCCGTCGCCGGGACAATCGAGGTCGAGTCCGGCGATCTGGCGGTCGTGCTCGTGCGCGACGTCCGGCCCACGATCGCCGCACCTGCGATCGCGGGACCCGGCCATACCGGGCGGGCGACGGCCGAGCCGCAGCGCGTGCACGCGACATCGGTGGGCATCTTCAGCGCCGCCCGAGAGTGGTCCGCCGGCGATCCGGTCACGCATGGCGAGCCGCTGGGCGCGATCCAGTCGCTCGGCCACATGACCGAGATCATCGCGCCGATCGACGGCGTGCTCAGCGACGTCCTCATCGCCGGCGGCGCGCCGGTGGAGTACGGCCAGCCACTGTTCGCCCTCAGGGGGATCTGACCGGGAACCAGCCGCCCGTCGGCGTTGTAGGTGGGTCGAAGAGGCGTTCCGGTCTCGCCCGACCGACGCCCATGAGGAGGCCCGTCATGTTCGCTCGACCGCTCGCCATCCTGGCCCTCGCGCTCACGGCCTCGGCCAGTCTCGGCACCATCGCCGCCGCCGGCGGCGGGTGCGCCCCGGCGACCGTCGCGACCTCCGGTGCGGGCATCGCCGTCGCCATCCGGGACTGTGGATTCGCGCCGACGATCCTGCGGGTGCCGGTCGGTGCGGTGGTGACGTTCACGAACGCCGAGGCGTACCTGCCGCACGTCGTGAGCGGCATCGGATGGGGGAATCTGTCGTACAACGGGAGCAATCTTCTGCCGGGACAGAGCCAGTCCCAGCGATTCGAGGCGGCCGGTATCTACCCGTACATGTGCTACCTGCATCCCGGGATGGCCGGGGCGATCGTGGTCGGCGATGCGACCACCGTCGGCGCTCCGGCAACCGCGCCCCTCGCGCTCGCCGGCGCCGCTCCGACGCCTGCGCCGCTGAGCGCGCCGACGGCCGCGCCGACATCGCGGTCTGCCACGCCGGTCCCCGAGCTGGCGCTCGGCATTGGCCTCGCCGCGGTGGCCGGCGGGACGGGATATGCCCTCGCTCGCCGTCGGTAAACTTCGACGGTGCCGACCACCGTCGCGTGGCTGTTCCCCGGGCAGGGCTCGCAGGTCGTGGGGATGGGGAAGGCCCTCGCCGAGCGCAGCCAGCTCGCGCGACTCGCGTTCGAAGAGGCGAATGACGCCCTGGGCTTCGATCTCGCCGCGCTCTGCTGGGACGGACCGCAGGACCAGCTCGATCGCACGGCGAACGCGCAGCCGGCGCTCCTCACGGCATCGGTCGCCGCGCTTCGTGCGGCGCGCGAAGCCGGGATCGCGGCGCGGCCGATCGTCGCCGCGGGCCATTCGCTCGGCGAGTTCAGCGCCCTCGTCGCGGTGGGCGTCCTCAAGCTGCCCGACGCGGTACGGCTGGTGCGCCGGCGCGGGGAGCTCATGCAGTCGGCCGATCCGTCCGGCGGGATGGCCGCGGTCATCGGCCTGGACGCCGGGACGGTCGCGGCGGCCATCGAGGGAAGCGGGCTCGTCATCGCGAACGACAACGCCCCGGGCCAGGTCGTCGTCTCCGGACCGCTCGCGGCCTTCGCGGATGCGACCGAGCGCCTCAAGGCGGCGGGCGCGAAGCGCGTCCTGCCGCTACGGGTTTCCGCGGCGTTCCACTCGCCGGCGATGCGTCCGGTGGGGCCGGCCCTTGCCGCGGCGATGGCCGAGATCCGATTCGTCCACCCGGCGGCTCCGGTGATCGCGAACGTCGACGCCACGCCGCACAGCGACGAGCGCGAGTTCCCGGGCCTGCTCGAGCGACAGGTGTGGTCTCCGGTACGATGGGTCGACGTGATCAAGCGCGCCGCCGGGGAGGGCGCGACCACGTTCGTCGAGTTCGGCGCGGGCGCGGTGCTCACCGGGCTCACCAAGCGCATCCTCCCCGCGCCGCGGACGGCGAACGTCTCGGACCCGGCGACGCTCGAGGAGGCACTCACTGTCCTTCGATAAGGTCCTCATCGCGAATCGCGGCGAGATCGCTCTCCGGGTCATCCGTGCCTGCCGCGAGCTGGGGATCCAGACCGTCGTGGTCTACAGCGAGGCCGACGCGCATAGCCTCCCGGTGCATTCGGCCGACGAGGCGATCTGCATCGGCCCGGCGAACTCGCGCGAGTCGTACCTGAACATCCCGGCGATCATCTCCGCGGCCCTCATCTCCGGCGCGCAGGCGCTCCACCCCGGCTACGGCTTCCTTTCCGAGAACGCGGACTTCTCCGAAGTCTGCAGGGAGCATGGGCTGGTGTTCATCGGGCCGCCGCCCGAGGTGCTCGCGCGCTTCCACGACAAGGCCGCGACGCGCGCGGCGATGAAGCAGATCGGCATGCCGGTCATCCCCGGCTCCGACGGACCGGTGCGCTCGGCCTCGGAGGCGCTGCGCATCGCCGAGACGATCGGCTACCCGATCATGCTGAAGGCGAAGGCCGGCGGCGGTGGGCGCGGGATGCGCAAGGCGACATCGGCAAAGGACCTCCAGCGCCTCTGGGAGCAGGCGCGGAGCGAGGCGAAGGCCTCCTTCGGCGATGACGGTATCTATCTGGAGCGCTGCCTCGAGGGCGTGCGTCACGTAGAGGCGCAGATCCTGGTCGACGATCGCGGAACCGGCGTGTGCATGGGCGAGCGGGAATGCTCGATCCAGCGCCGAAATCAGAAGATGCTCGAAGAGGCGCCATCGATCTCGATCAACGAGTCGCTGCGCCGGCGGATCAAGAAGCTCGCGGTCGACGCCGCGCTGCGGTTCGGCTACCGCGGGGTCGGGACATTCGAGTTCCTCGTCGACGCGGTCGGTGAGCCGTATTTCATCGAAGTGAACGCGCGCATCCAGGTCGAGCACACCGTGACCGAGATGGTGACCGGTATCGACCTGGTGAAGGAGCAGATCGCCCTCGCCGCCGGCGAGCCGCTCTCGTTCTCGGACGAGCAGATCTGGGTGAACGGGCACGCGATCGAATGCCGGATCAACGCCGAGGACCCCGATGCGAATTTCGCGCCCTCCACCGGCGTGCTCACGACCTGGCTCCCCCCGGCCGGACCGGGCATCCGCCTCGACACCCACTGCTTCCAGGGATACGACGTTCCGCCGTTCTATGACTCCCTGCTGGCCAAGGTCATCGCCTGGGGCCGCGACCGGCCCGAGGCCGTCGCGCGGATGCAGCGCGCGCTCGACGAGTTCACCGTCGTCGGCGTGAACACGAACATCTCGGCCCACCAGAAGATCCTTCGCAGCGAGCTGTTCAAGGCCGGCCAGGTGACCACGCACCTCATCGACACCGTGGGGATCGAAGCGCTGGCGGGATGATGCTCGACAAGGCCGGCATCGAGGCGCTCATCCCGCATCGCGATCCGTTCCTGCTCATCGACCGGGTCATCGAGCTCACCCCGGGCCTGCGCTGCGTCGCCGAGCACGACTTCACCGGCGAGGAGTGGTACCTCGCGGGCCACTTCCCGGGGAACCCGATCGTGCCGGGAGTCATCCTGACCGAGAGCATGGCGCAGGCGGCGACCGTCGCGGCGATGGCCCACGACGACTATCGCAACGGCCTCGGGCTCTTCGCCGGGATCGAGGAGATGCGGTTCAAGCGCATCGTTCGCCCGGGGGAGACCGGTCGCTTCGTCGCGGAGTTCGACAAGCTGCGCCGCGGGTTCGGCCGGGCGAAGGTCTCGGCCTACGTCGGCGACGAGCTCGCGGCCGAAGGAACGATCCTCGCGATCTTTCAGAAGGCCGTGGAGGTGGTGTCATGACGAGGGCGATCGTGCTCCGCGAGTCCGCGGAATACGTCGGTGCGCAGGGCCCCCGTTACGGCGGCGGCGTGAGCGCGGAGAGCGTGGGGAGCGCGCATCTCTGGTTCGGCCGGGTGACGATCGGTCCTGGCGGTCGGACGAAGGCGCATCTGCACGAGCGCCATGAGACGGCGATCCTCGTGCTGTCGGGCGCGTGCGTCGTCTACTCCGGCCCCGAGCTCGCCGTTCGGGAGAAGGCCGGCCCCGGGGACTACATCTACATCCCGGCGAGCACGTCGCATCTCGCCGCGAACGCGAGCGCGACCGAGCCGCTCGTCGCGATCATCGCGCGCACCGATCCGAATGAGCAGGAGAGCGTCGTGCTCCAGCCGGAGCTCGACGCCCGGGTGCCCTCCCCCTAGAGCTCCAGCAGCGTTCCGTCCTGCGCCGGCTCGAGATCGCCGAGCTCGCCCAGGCGCGCGAGCGTTTCGTTCCCGAGATGCGTGAGCACCAGGCGTCCGCAGCGCAGCTCGGACCGGTGCGCGCGCAGCTCATCGACCGACAGGTGGACCGGATGCGGGGTCGCGTAGCTCGTCGCCTCGCAGATGAACAGGTCCGCCCCGTCGGCGAGTCGAGGGAGCGCGTCGCTCCAGGTCGCGTCGCCGGAGTAGGCGATGAGCCGATCGCCGATGCGCACGCGGAGGCCATGCGGCTGGCTTTCCGGAACGTGCTTGACCGGATGACCGGACACCTCCGCACCGCCCACGGTGGCCGGCGCCTCGTCCAGCACGACCCACTCGACCGGGTAGCCGAGCGTCGGCCCGCCGGGGCCGCCGAAGAAGTCCTGGAAGAGCGCCGCGCCGGCGGTCATTGCCCGCGTCCGCAGCTCCGGTGGTCCGATGACGGTGAGCGGGGCCGTGCGGCCGGCGTAGTGCTGCTCCATCACGACGTACGGGACTCCCCCGAAATGATCGCCGTGCAGGTGGCTGATGGCGATCCCGTCGATCGTCGCCGGGTCGATGACCCGCTTGATCGCCGGCAGCGCCGATCCGCCGCAGTCGAGGAGCAGCGATGCGCCCGGGGCGGTCAGGTGGATGCAGGCATGGCTCCGGCCGCCGTCCGCGAACGCGTTTCCGGTGCCGATGAACCGCACGGTCACGCTCATGCGACCTCCGCCAGCGCGACCGGCCGGCGTTCGCGCCACGAGCGGCCGGCGGCCTCGGCGATCCGCAGGGCCGCCAGCGCGTCGGCGGCGGTGCAGGCGTTCTCGGTCTCCCCGCGGGCGAAGCGGAGGAAGTGCGCGAGCTCGGCCCGGTACGCGTCGCGGAACCGGACGAAGAACGAGGGATATGCCGGTCCGGCAAGCGCCGGCGCGTCGACCTCGACCGAGCGCCACGGGGTCCGCGGGTCGATCCCGATCGCGAGCGTCTGGCGGGTGCCGTGGATCTCGGCGTGGATGTCGTAGCCCGCCTCATTGTGCCGGAGCGCGGTGACGAGCCCGAGCGTCCCGTCCGTGAGGGTGAGCGTGACCGCCGAGGTCGCGACGTCGCCCATCCCGTCGTAGTGCGCTAGCCCGCGGGTCGAGCCGGTCGCGCTGACCTCCGCGACCTCGGTGCCGAAGAGCCAGCGCGTGATGTCGAAGTCGTGGATGAGCTGATCCTTGAACTGCCCTCCGGACGTCGCGATGTACGCGTCCGGTGGGGGGAGGCGGTCACAGCTCACCATGACGAAGGACGACACCGGCCCGAGCGTGCCCGCGGCGATCGCGTCGCGCGCCGCGCGGTACCCGGCGTCGAAGCGTCGCTGGAAACCGATCTGGAGCCGTCCCTTCGACCGGTCCGCGTGCGCGACCACGGCCTCCGTCTCCGCCATCCCCATCGCGACGGGCTTCTCGCAGAACGTCGCGACCTCCGCGTCAAGGCACCGATGGATGAGCGCCGCGTGGGTCGGGGTCGGCGTGACGATGACCGCGGCATCGATGCCCGCGAGCGCGTCGTCGGTCGATGCCGAGGTGCGCGCGCCAAGTGGTGCGGCGATCTCCGCGGCTCGCGCGGGATCGGCGTCGTAGAGGCGGAGCTCGGAGATCCCCGGCAATGCGGCAAGGGTGGCGGCATGCGCCGCGCCGAGCCGGCCGACGCCGAGGACCGCGACCTTCATCCGCAGCGCAGCCTATCCTGACTGCCTCATGGGTAGCAGCGGGCCGGATCTCGACGTCATCACCATCGGGCGGGTCGGCGTCGATCTCTATCCCGAGCAGATCGGGGTCGCGCTCGCCGAGGTCCGGTCGTTCGCGAAATCCCTCGGAGGAAGTCCGACGAATGTCGCCGTGGCGGTCGCCCGCCTCGGGCACCGGGTCGCGGTCATCACGAAGGTCGGCGACGATCCGTTCGGCGCGTATGTGCGCGACGCGCTGCGCGGCTTCGGGGTCGACGCCCGGTGGGTGGGCACCGATCCACGGCACCGTACCCCGATCGTGTTCTGCGAGATCCATCCGCCGGACCGGTTCCCGCTCCTCTTCTACCGCGAGCCGAAGGCGCCGGATCTGGAGATCACCGCGGCCGAACTCGACCTGGAGGCCATCGCGCGGGTGCCCCTGCTCTGGACCTGCGGGACGGCGCTCTCGCAGGAGCCCAGCCGCACCGCCACGCTGGCAGCGCTCGCGACGGCGCGGCAGGCCCGGATCCACGATCTCGACCACCGCCCGATGTTCTGGTCGTCGACCGCCGACGCGCGGACCGCGGCCCACGAGGCGATCGCGCACGCCACGGTCGTCATCGGCAACCCCGAGGAGGTCGAGATGGCCGTCGGCACGTCCGAGCCCGACGCGGCGGCCGAGGCGCTCCTGGCGCTCGGGCCGGAGATCGTCGTCGTGAAGCGCGGCGGCGACGGCGTCCTCGCGCGGACCCGCGGCGGCGAACGGATCGTCGTTCCGCCGGTGCCGGTCGAGGTGCTCTGCGGCCTCGGCGCCGGCGACGCGTTCGGCGGCGCGTTCTGCCACGGTCTGCTGTCCGGCTGGCCGCTGGCGCGGACGCTCGCGTTCGCGAATGCGGCCGGTGCGATCGTCGCTTCACGGCTCGCCTGCGCCGATGCCATGCCGACCGTCGCCGAGGTGGACGCGCTGCTGGCGGGGGCCGGCACGGCCGGAACGGCCGGATCGGCCGGTGCGCATGTCTGACCTGGTCCGCGACCTCGTCAACGCGCGCGCCACCGATCCAGGGATCGTCTCCCGTCGGCTTCTGGCGCGCCGGCGTCCGCGGCCGCTCGCCGAGTGCCCGCGGGTGTTCCTCGTCGCCGCCGACCATCCGGCGCGCGGGGTGCTGAAGGCGGGCGGTGATCCGCTCGCGATGGCCGACCGCGGCGAGCTGCTCCGCCGCCTCGAGCTCGCCCTCGCCCGGCCGGGGGTCGATGGCGTCCTCGCGAGCGCCGACATCGTCGATGACCTCGCGATCCGCGGTGCGCTCGATGAGCAGCTGGTCTTCGGCACGATGAACCGCGGCGGCCTCGCCGGCTCGGTGTTCGAGCTCGATGACGCGTTCACCGGGTACACCGCGGCGCGGCTGGCGGCGGTGCGCCTCGATGGCGGCAAGATGATGATCCGGATCTGCGACGACGATCCGGGCACGCTCCGGACGCTCGTTGCCTGCGCCCGGGCGGTCGATGAGCTCGCGGCGCTCGGCCTCCCGGCGATGCTCGAGGTGTTCGCCACGCGCCGTGACCCCGCGGGCGACCTGACGAACGATCTCTCGACCCCGGCGATGCAGCGGGCGATCGCGGTCGCCAGCGGCCTCGGCGGCGATTCCAGCCTGCTCTGGCTGAAGCTCCCGGTGACCGACGACACCGCGCGGATGCTTGCCGCGACGACGCTCCCGGTGGTCCTGCTCGGCGGCGACCCCGGCGCCGACGCGGCCGCGACGTTCCGGCGCTGGGAGGAGGCGATGAAGCTTCCGCAGGCGCGCGGCCTGGTCGCCGGCCGTGCGCTGCTCTATCCCGAGGATGGTGACGTCGCCGGAGCGGTCGATCGCGCCGCCGCGGTGGTGCGCGGATGACGACCGAGCGGCTCACGATGGCCCAGGCCCTGGTGCGGTTCCTGGCGGTCCAGCAGGTCGAGCGCGACGGCCTGGTGTCGCGGTTCATTCCCGGCTGCTTCGGGATCTTCGGCCACGGGAACCTTGCCGGGATGGGCCAGGCGCTCGATCAGTACGCGGATCTCCTCCCGTACCACCCCGCGCGGAACGAGCAGGGGATGGTGCACATCGCGGTGGGCTACGCCCGGATGCGCGATCGCCTGGCGACCTTTGCCTGCACCAGCTCGATCGGCCCGGGGGCGACGAACATGGTCACCGGGGCCGCGCTCGCCACGGTGAACCGGATCCCGGTGCTCCTCCTCCCGGGCGACGTGTTCGCCTCGCGGGTTCCCGACCCGGTGCTGCAGCAGCTCGAGGTCGCGAGCGGCGGCGACGTCTCGGTGAACGACGCGTTCCGCGCGGTGTCGAAGTACTGGGACCGGATCAGCCGGCCCGAGCAGCTCATTCCGGCGGCGCTCGCGGCGATGCGCGTCCTCACCAGCCCGGCGGAGACCGGCGCGGTCACCCTCTCCCTCCCGCAGGACGCGCAGACCGAGGCCTACGACTACCCCGCGGAGTTCCTCGCCGAGCGGGTCTGGCACATCGAGCGGCGGCCGGCCGATCCCGCGGCGCTCGCCCGCGCGGTCGCGGCGATCCGGTCGGCGAAGCGGCCGCTCATCGTGGCCGGCGGCGGGGTCATCTACAGCCGCGCGACCGAGGCCCTCGCGCGCTTCGTCGACGCCACCGGTATCCCGGTGGCCGAGACCCAGGCCGGGAAGGGCGCGTTGCCCTACGGCCACGCCGGCGCCCTCGGCGCGGTCGGCGCGACGGGCACGCTCCCGGCGAACCGGATCGCCCGCGACGCCGATCTGGTCATCGGGATCGGGACCCGCTGGTCCGACTTCACGACCGCCTCGAAGTCCGCGTTCGCGGCGGACGGCGTGCGGTTCGTGAACATCAATGTCGCGGAGCCGGACGCGGTCAAGCACGGCGGGATCGCGGTGACCGCCGATGCCCGGGTCGCGCTCGAGGCCCTCGCCGGCATCGGCTACCGGATCGACGATGGCTACCGGGCCGAGATCGCCGCGCTCGTGGCGGACTGGGACACCGAGGTCGAGCGGCTCTACGACCTCGACCAGCGGCCCCCGCTCGCGCAGAGCGCGGTCATCGGGGCGGTCGAGCGCGCGAGCGCTCCGGCCGACGTCGTCGTCTGCGCCGCGGGCTCGCTGCCCGGCGATCTGCACAAGCTCTGGCGCGCGCGCGACCCCAAGGGCTACCACGTCGAGTACGGCTACTCCTGCATGGGCTACGAGATCGCCGGTGGCATCGGGGTCAAGCTCGCCGCACCCGAGCGCGAGGTCTACGTCATGGTCGGCGACGGCTCGTATCTCATGCTCCCGGGGGAACTCGTCACCGCCGTCCAGGAGCGGGTGAAGCTCATCGTCATCCTCGTCGAGAGCCACGGCTACGCCTCGATCGGCGCGCTGTCGCGGTCGCTCGGGAGCGGGGGCTTCGGTACCCAGCTCCGTGACCGGGGCGGCCTGGTCATGCCGATCGATCTCGCCGCGAACGCCGCCAGCCTGGGCGCGACGGTCATCCGCGCGACGACGATCGGCGAGCTCCGTACCGCGCTCGTGACGGCGAAGACCGCGACCGGGACCGTCGTCATCCATGTCGAGGTCGACCCGGCGATCGGCGTCCCGAGCTACGAGAGCTGGTGGGACGTCGCGGTCGCCGAGGTCTCCACGCAGACGAGCGTGCGCGCGGCACGCGAACGCTCTGCGCAGGCGCGCCGGCGCCAGCGGCGGTATCTCTAAGATGCCGGACCTTCTCATCCGCCCGACGAAGGGCGTTCTCGACGTGTCCCCCGTTCGCGCCGGTTGGGAGTTCGTCGGGTTCGCCGCGCTCCGGGTCGGTGAGGGAAAGCGCCACCGCAACGAGCACGCCGATCGGGAGTCGTGCATCGTCGTCCTCGGCGGCCGCTGCGACATCCGGGTCGGCGAGACCGAGTGGAAGGACGTCGGCGGCCGCGCGACGCCGTTCGACGGGCCGCCGCACGCGGTCTACGCGCCACCCGGTGCCCAGTACCGGGTGAAGGGGGGCCCCGGCGGGGTCGAGATCGCGATCGGCACCGCGCCCGCCCGCGGGGGGGTGCCGGCGCGGCTCATCGGCCCGGACCAGGCCCGTCTGGAGGTCCGCGGCTCCGGCGTGATGGAGCGGCGGATCCACCACATCCTGATGGAGGATGGCGCGGCCGAGTCGCTCCTGGTCACCGAGGTCCTCACCGCCGGCGGCCATTGGTCGAGCTATCCCCCGCACAAGCACGACACCGAGGATCCGCCGAACGAGACGCGCCTGGAGGAGACCTACTACCACCGGCTCCGCGATCCGCGCGGCTTCGCCGTCCAGCGGGTCTACACCGCGGATCGCTCGCTCGACCTGACCGTGGCGGTCCATGACGGCGAGCTCGTCCTCGTGCCGCGCGGCTTCCACACTGTCTCCGCCGCGCCCGGCTACGACCTGTACTACCTGAACGTCATGGCCGGCCCGCTTCGTTCCTGGAAGGTGACCTTCGACGACGCGCACGCCCGGTTGCGGGGCTAGGGCGATGCCGGCTCACGTCGAGATCGTCGGGGTCCCGATGGACCTCGGCGCGGGCCGGCGCGGGGTGGACATGGGGCCCTCCGCGATCCGGCTCGCCGGACTCCGGCCGCGCCTCGAATCGCTCGGCTTCGCGGTCCGCGACCGCGGGAACCTCGTTGTGGGTGACCGCGTCGCCATCGATCCGGGCACCTCGCAGGCCCGCCACGTCGCCGAGATCGTGCGCGTCGCCGTCGCGCTCGCCGACGTCGTCGCCGACATCGAGCGGGGCGGGGGCTTCCCGATCGTCCTGGGGGGCGATCACTCCGTCGCGATGGGGACGCTCGCCGGCGTCGTCAAGGCGGGCCGCCGGCCGGGGGTGATCTACATCGACGCGCACGGCGACATCAACACCCCCGAGACGACCCCGTCGGGCAACGTGCACGGGATGCCGTACGCGGTGGCGCTCGGCCTTGCCGGGGAGCCGTTCCCGGCGGCGCTCCGCGGCACCGTCGATGGCGCGCACTGCGTGCTCCTCGCGATCCGCGACATCGACCGGACCGAGCGGCCGAACATCGCCGCTGCCGGGGTGACCGCGATCACGATGGCCGACATCGACCGCGAAGGGATGGCCGCGGCGATGGAGCGGGCGATCGGCGTCGCCGGCGGTGGCGAGGGGATCCACGTCTCGCTCGACATGGACGCGATCGATCCGGACGAGGCGCCCGGGGTCGGGACGCCGGTCCGCGGCGGCCTCTCGTATCGGGAGGCGCAGCTCGGGATGGAGATGCTCGCGGCCTCCGGGAAGCTGCGCTCGCTTGAGATCGCCGAGGTGAACCCGATCCTTGACCGCGAGAACCGGACGGCCGAGCTCGCCGTCGAGCTCATCGCCAGCGCCCTCGGGCAAACGATCTTGTGATCCCTGCTCCCTCCGCCGCCGCTGCTGCGCGGCTGCTTCGGTCGCGGGGCCGGCATGGAGCTGACCGTGATGGATGACCGCGATAAGGATCTCACCCGGACCAGCCTGGCGGACCAGCCTGGCGCCGTCGCCCCGCGGCGACCGCGTGGCGTATCTGGCGATCGGCGCGTCGGGGCCGGCGATCCACAAGATCGGGTTCATCAGCGGGGACGCGTTCCTGCTGTTCGGGGTCGACGACGGGTCGACGACGACGGTGTTCCGGGGGCTGAAGATCGGCGGCGGCCTCGAGCCGGGCGCGTCGCTCCGGACGTTCCGCGCCGACGGAAGCGCCGCGCTCATCGGCGCACCGTCGGTACCGGCCTCGGCTCGACCGGGTACATCCTCATCCGCCTCGCCGATGGCGCGAGCGCCACGTTCCAGACGACCGGCGGCCTCGGGCCTCGCTGCGGCTGCGCCAGTCAGATCGCGCGCCGGCTGACGACGACTCCGGAGGGCGGACCCTAGACTCGGAGCCGCAGATGGAACAGGACGGCACGCGCCGCCGGGTCGTGGTCACCGGCCTCGGGATGATCACCCCGCTCGGCGCGTCGGTGGAGACCTCCTGGGCCGGGTTACTGGCGGGGAAGAGCGGCATCGGGCCGATCACCCGGTTCGATACCTCGGACATGGAGGTGAAGATCGCCGGCGAGGTGCACGATTTCGATCCGCTCCTGTATCTCGAGCGCAAGGAGGCGAAGCGGGCCGACCGGTTCGCGCAATTCGCCGTCGCGACCGCCGGGCAGGCCCTGAAGCAGGCGAAGCTCCAGATCACGAAGGACCTCGCCCCCCGCGCCGGGGTCATCTTCGGCTCCGGCATCGGCGGCGTCGAGACCCTGGTCGACAACATCGTCGCGCATGACAGGGACCCCCGGCGGGTCTCGCCGTTCATGATCCCGATGATGATCATGGACATGGCGGCCGGCGAGATCGCGATGAAGTACGGTGCCAAGGGCCCGAACTTCGCGACGGTCTCGGCCTGCGCCTCGAGCGCCCACGCGATCGGCGAGTCCGCCGATGTGATCCGCCGCGGCCAGGCGGACGTCATGCTCGCCGGCGGCAGCGAAGCCGGCGTGATCAAGGTCGCGATCGGGGCCTTCACCGCGATGCACGCGTTGTCGCGGCGGAACGACGACCCGGGGCGGGCCTCTCGCCCGTTCGACAAGGAGCGGGATGGCTTCGTGTTCAGCGAGGCCGCCGGCTGCCTGGTCCTCGAGGAGCGGGAGTTCGCCCTCGCGCGCGGCGCCGTGATCCTCGGTGAGGTCGCCGGCTACGGCGCCACAGCTGACGCATATCACATCACCGCGCCGCCGGACGGTGCCGAGGGCGCCGTTCGGGCGATGCGGATGGCCCTCGCCGACGCCGGGATCGGACCGGAGCGGATCGGCTACGTGAACGCCCATGGCACCTCCACCCAGGCGAACGACAGTGCCGAGACCACCGCGCTGAAGACGGTCCTCGGCGCGCGCGCCGCGCAGGTACCGATCTCGTCGACGAAGTCGATGACCGGGCACACCCTGGGTGCGGCGGGTGCGATCGAGGCGGTCATCTGCGTGCTGGCGATGGATCAGGGGATCCTGCCGCCGACGATCAACCAGGAGGTCCCGGATCCGGCCTGCGATCTCGACTACATCCCGAATGTCGCGCGCCGGGTCACGGCCGAGTACGCGCTCTCCAATTCGATGGGGTTCGGCGGTCACAACGTCGCGCTCGTCCTGAAGAGCGCCCGCGACGGTGCGGCGTGACCGACGGGCCGGAGGACCGGACCGAAGCCACCGCGCTGGTGAAAGAGCTGCTCGCCCGCCTGGAGGCGAGCGACGTCCGGGAGCTCGAGGTGAGCGCCGGCGATCTCCGAGTCCGGGTGAGCCGCGACGGCGCGGCCGCTGCCGCGCCGGCCGGCGCCGGGCCTGCCGGTCCCGGGCAGGCGAATGCCGCGAGCATCCCCGCGACGGCCGGCGGGCCGGTGATGGCGACCGTCGTCACCGTCGCCGGCGCGGCGAAGGATGCCGACGCGATCAGCGCGCCGCTCACCGGGGTCTTCTATCGTTCGGCATCGCCCCAGTCACCGCCCTTCGTCCAGGCCGGCAGCGCCGTCTCGGTGGGTGACCTCATCGGGCTCATCGAGGCGATGAAGCTGTTCAACGAGATCCGGGCGACCAAGAGCGGCCGGGTGCGCCGCGTGCTCGCGGAGAATGGCCAGCTCGTCCGGGCCCATCAGCCCCTCGTGGAGCTCGATCCGGCGTGACCGCGCTGCCCTGTCCGATCTGCCATGCCGAGCTGCCCGACCCGCCGGCCCTGCGCCTGCGCTACGAGAGCCGGCTCTATGCATTCGACCGCGATGTCTGCAAGCGGCTCTTCCAGGAGAATCCGGACCGCTACCTCGACGCGAACGGGAACGTGCTGCCCGAGCCGCGGTAGGGACCGGCGTCAGCTCGACGGCCGGGTCAGGACCACGAGAAGATCTGGCTCACCACGTAGATCAGCGACATCACGCTGACCAGGAACGTGATCCCCCAGCCGAGGAACTGGAGCACCCGGCCGCCGGCGAGCGCGCCAAGCCGCTGGCGATCCCCACTGATGAGCATGACGAAGGTGAGGATGATCGGGAGCAGCAGCCCGTTGAAGACCTGCGTCGCGAAGAGGACCCCAATGAGCGGCAGGCCGGGAATGATCGTGAACAGGGCCGAGAATCCGACGAAGAAGGCCAGGAGGCCATAGAAAACCGGTGCCTCCCGCCATCGCCAATGGACGCCGCTCTCCCAGCCGAAGGCCTCACAGGCGAAGTACGCGCTCGTCAGCGGCACGACCGCGAGCCCGAGAAGTGACGCGGCGAGCAGTCCGATCCCGAAGATCACCGTGGCCGACTGGCCGGCGAGCGGACCGAGCGCGAGCGCCGCGTCGGCCGCGCTCTCGATCGAGCCGCCGGCGGTCCAGATCGTGGCGGCACAGGCAACGACGATGAATGCCGCCACCAGGTTCGTCAGGAACGAGCCGAGTCCGACGTCCAGGCGGGCTGCGGCCAGGTCCCGCGGACCCAGACCCTTGTCCGCGACGTAGGACTGGATGAACGCCTGTCCCCACGGCGTGATCGTCGTGCCCACGACACCGACCAAGGTCACGATGTAGACGGCACTGCCCTGCACCTCAGGGACGAGGCTCGCCACCGCGGCGTGCCCCCAATCCGGCCGTGCGAGGAACGCCGAGACCGCATAGGCGACGGACACGGCGAGCCCGACCGCGAGGAACGCGTACTGCACCAAGCCGAAGTTCGCGCGCGCCACGAGGGCGATGACGAACAGCGCCGCCAGGACGCTGCTGACCTGCGGGGCGACCCCAAAGAGCGAGAGGGCCGCGGCGATACCGGCGAACTCGGCGACGATCGTGCCGAGGTTCGCGGCGAGCATCACCGCCACCGCGAAGCCGGTCCACCGCACCCCGAATCGTTCGCGGATGAGACCGGCAAGACCCTGGCCGGTGGCGAGGCCGAGCCGCGCCCCGGCCTCCTGGGTGATGCCGAGGGCGAGCATCGTCACCAGCAGCGACCACATCAGGCCGTAGCCGAAGCGCGCCCCGGCAAGCGAGTAGGTCGCGATGCCGCCGGCGTCGTTGTCGGCGAAGCCGCTGACCAGACCCGGCCCGAGGACCAGGAGGAGCAGACGGACGTTGCCGCGCAGCCGGAAGCGCCGGATCCGCCGCGGGCGTGGCTCCGCCGTCATCGCGCCGGGCTTCTGTGGGAGCGCTTCTTCCAGCCCCGCGGCAGCATGAGTTCGACGACGTCATCGACGGTGACGGTACCGAGCAGGACGCGGCGCGCATCGACGACCGGCAGGGCGAGGAGGTCGTACTTCGCGATGAGCGAGGCCACGTCCTCCTTGCTGGTGTCGGCTCGGACACGAAGCGCGTTCGGATTCATGATCTGGGCGAGCGCGGTCTCGGGCCGCGCGACGACGAGGTCGCGCAGCGACACGTTCCCGTCGAGCCGTCCCTCGGCGTCGACGACATAGAGGTAATAGGCCGCCGCCGGATCAGGCTGGAGCTCGCGCAGCCGGTCGATCGCCTGGCCCGCGGTGAGCTCGCGCGGGAGGGCCACGAAATCGGTGGTCATGATGCCGCCGGCGGAGTCCTCGGGGTAGGCGAGGAGCTCGGCGACGTCGTCGCCCTCCTCCTGCTCCATGAGCTCGATGAGCTCCTCGCGGCGTTCGGCCGACAGATCCTGGAGCAGGTCGGCCGCCTCATCGGGATCCATCTCGTCGAGGATGTCGGCGGCCCGCTCCTCATCGAGGTCATCGAAGATCGAGACCTGCATATCCGGCTCGATCTCGCCGAGCGCCTCGGCGGCGGTCTCGATGTCGAGCTGCTCGAACACCGCGCGCCGCTCGTCGGCGGTCATCTCCTCGACGATGTCCGCGATGTCGGCGGGATGCAGGAGCGCGAGCTTCGCGTGCGGCACGGTGAGGCGGACGTTCGCCTGGGCCGCCTCGAGCGGCTCGACCAGGTGCCAGGGAATGATGCCGCGCGGCAGTTTGCGACCGACGACCCCGGCGACGCGCTCGGCGATCTGCTCGCCACCGACCCGCCGGAGGAGCCCGCGCAGCCCGACATCGGCTCCGACCAGGCGGAGCTGCCCCCCGGTGTCCTCGAGCTGGAGGTCGTTCACCCGCACCACCTTGGCCCCGTGGGTGTCCACGATCTGCTTGTCGAGGAGGTCGCGGGCCAGGCGGAGCGCCTCCGGGGGCAGCTCGGCGGGTCCTTCGGCCCCCCCGGTGAGGCGGTAGTGGCCGCCGGTGGCCTCCAGATCGGACCAGCGGAGCGTGCGCTCGCCGCCGGCGCCGCCCACAACGGCCCACTGGACCGCCGGGAACTGCTCCTTCGGGATGACCGCGACGTCAACGAGCCTGCCCACCAGGGCGCCCTCGCGGTCGACGATGCGGCGGTGCTGGATCTCGCTCAGATATGGCATCGCGCGGAGCGTACTCATAAAGAGGGTAGAATTCACACCATCACCCCGGATGGCGCGATGTTCCGCTTGCGCCTGCGTTGGAGGCAAAGACCGTGGCAACGATGACCGAAGCATCCGCGCGTACCCGCGCCTTCGCCGATCAGGCGGTCCAGGCGGCCCTCGAGGCCGATTGGGACCGCGCGATCGAGCTGAACACGAAGACCGTCGACGTGGCCCCAGACGATGTCGAGGCGCGCAACCGTCTTGGCCGCGCCTACCTCGAGCTGGGCAAGCTCGATCTGGCCAAGGCGGCCTACACCGAGGTGCTGAAGACCGAGCCGAACAATCCGATCGCGCTGCGGAACGTGGCCCGGATCGCCACGCTGTCGGAGCACCGCTCGAAGGTGAGCGTCACGAAGTCCAAGACCCAGCCGCGCCTGTTCATCGAGGACATGGGAAAGACCGGGATCCTCCGGCTCATGAACCCCGCGCCGGCGCACGTCGTGGCGCGGTACTCCCCCGGGACCGAGGCCGGGCTTCGCGAGCAGGAAGGCCTCGTCGCGGTGCACGCCGGTGACGGCGAGCTCCTCGGCTTCCTCGAGCCCAAGGTCGGCCGCCGGCTCCTCGACCTCATCAAGACCGGCAACGAGTACGTCGTCGCGGTGGTGAGCAACGATCAGCAGAACCCCCGCATCGCGATCCGCGAGACCTTCCAGAGCCAGGAGAACGCGCAGCGCATCTCGTTCCCCGGCCACCACCGCCCGGCCGAGACGAAGGAGCGCGCCTACATCAAGGGCAACTTCTTCCGCTTCGGCGCCGAGGACGAGCCGGAGGGCGACGACGACGGCGACCAGGCGGAGGACAAGCTGGTGCCGGGCCCCGACGAGGATGCCGATGCCGACGCCATCCTCGAGCCGCTGACCGCCCTCGCCGAGGACGACGATGACGAGGATGAGGCCGACGAGTAGGGAGCGATCCCCGAGGCCCCGGGGATCCCGGGGCCGGACGCGCCGGCCCGTCGCGTTCCTTCTCGCCGCCGCCGTTCTCGTCTCGGCATGCACCGCCGAGCCGAAGGCGCCGCCCTCGGCCGACGTCCCGACCGCGCCGGCGCTGACCCGCGATGCGGCGTCGCTGCTCCTGCAGTTCTCGGTCTACGATTACGCCGTTGCCGGCAGCCTTGCCGGCGAGAAGGCGCGGGTCGTCGCACCCGAGCGCTATGCGGTCGTCGCCCGGGCCGCCGTCCGTGGCCTGCGGGCCTTCACCTCGAGCGCGCTCGCCGCCAGCGCGAACACGGCCGGCCCGACGCGCGACCGCCTCGTTGCGCTCGCGGACGCGGCGACCGATCTCGCGAACGACGCGGGTACCTATGCCGATACCGGAGACCCCGCGACCTTCGCCAAGGTCACCGGCGACCTGGACCGGTCCTGGCAGCGGCTGCGGGAGCTGGGAGCGAGCCTTCCCGCGGATCCCGAGCTGGAACGGACCATCGCCCGGGCCCTCTCGTTCACCGTCGCGGTGCGGGCGGAAACGGTCTACATCCTCACCGCGGGGCCGTACTCGACGCAGGCCGAGGCCGAGGCCGCGGCGAAACGGGCCGGCACGGTCCAGTCCATCACGAAGAGTCCACCGTTCGTCGTGCGCATCGCGGCGTACCCGACCAGGGCGGCCGCGGAGACGGCGGCGACCGCCCTCGTGCCGAAGGGTCTCGATCTCTCCACCGTCGCACCGGAGGAGCGATACAGCTTCTCTCGCGGCACCGTCGCACCCGACGCCGAGCTCTGGCGCGAGCCGGTGCGGACCTTCGATTCCTGGGCGGGCGCACGTCGCGTCGCGCTCTCGCCGGATGGCGCCTGGATCGCCACGGGCAGCGATGACGGGACCGTGGCGATCTTCTCCGCCGACGGGGCGCTCCGCGCGCTCCCGAAATTCACCGCCGGCATCTCGCAGATCCTGTTCAGCGACGACGGCCGCTGGCTCGCGGCCGGCGGCGCGACGCTGGCCACGCTCGCCGTGCCCGCCGGCACGGCCTCCGGAAGCGCGATGCGGTTCCCCGCCGCGACCGGGCAGCTGATCTTCGTGCCCACCGCTCGCGCGTTCGTGGCGGCATCGAAAGGCGCGACCGGTCTGCCCCCGGGCGGCGGCGGCGTCGTCGGCGGCCGCGCTCCGGACGGTGCCGCGATCACGCCGTTCCCGCTCCCCACCCCGGCCGGCGGCGCGCTCATCGCCGCGACGAGCGGGGGCGACCTGTACATTGCGACGCCGGGCCCCCGGGGGACCGACCTCGAGGTCCTGCGGATGGCCGGTGATCGCCGCATCCGTGGTGTCCTCCAGCTGCCCGGCGCCCCACGGGCGCTGGCCATCGACCGCTCCGGTGCCTTCGGTGCGGCGGTCACCGAGCAGGGCACCTTCCGCTTCGTCCCGACCGCCGCCGACCCGTCGAAGACGGTGGCCCGGATCGCCGACCCCGCGCGCGACATCGCCTTCGGCAGCGATGGCACGTTCTACCGCCTCGATCAGAACCGGGTCACCGCGACCGCGCCCGGCGGGGCGGTCCGCTGGGAGGTGGTGCTCGTGGACGGGCGGCGGATCGTCATCGGCCTGCGCGCGCTCGTCCTCGATGGGACCGACCGTGTCGCGGTCATCGGCGCCGACGGGACGGTCGATGACCTCGGCATCGGCGGCACGGTGCAGGATCTCGCCGCATCGCCGGATGGCCGGCGGATCGCGGTGCTCCTGGAATCGAGGAGGGCCGTACTCTTCAATTTGCCATGACCGCTGAACGGATCGACGCATTCGTCCCTGTCGAGACCGTTCCCCTTCCCCGGCCCCTCCACCGATTCGGCACCGCGTTCCCCCAGGTCCTCGCGGAGACCTACGCGACCGCGTACACACCGCGTCGCGGCGTGGTGCTCGATCCCCTCGCGTTCCCGCGGTCCGCGGCCGACGCGGCCGAGCGGGCCGATCACGTCGGCATCGCCCGTTCGCCGCAGCCGCTCGGGGCCTGGGCCCGCGGCGTCGTCGCGGACGCGCCGTCCCGGGCGGCGGTCCATGCGGGCCTCGAGGCGGTGGGGGGCAGCGCCCTTGCCGGAGTGCCCCACCGCGTCGCGATGCGCGATCTGTATCGATCCGAATGCGGCACCTGCCGCGCGCCGGTCACCGTCGAGGCGTTCCTCTGGGAGCGCGACGCGCCGGCGCCGACGAAGAAAGCGTTCCGCTGCGCGGTCTGCGCGCGCGAGGGCCGGGCCCTTCTCATCGAGCCGGTCAGTCCGGACGACGAGGATCGCGCCCGCCGGGTCGAGGCGCGCGGCCTCGCATACTGGCAGTTCGTCGAGCGTTTCGGCGCCGATCCCGAGCGCAAGGCCTTTGCCGAGAGCGTGGCGGTCCTCTACACGCCGCGAAATCTCGCCGCGCTCATGGCGACGATGCGCGCGCTCGAGACCGCGCTCCCGGACGGCCCGGTGCGCTCCCTCCTGCGTCTCGCGCTCCTCGAGGTCATCGTCGGCGGCAGCCGGCTGAACGCCGTCGCCGGGCACGGCGCGCCGCTCCGCCTCGAGAAGGGGCGCGCGCGGCGCGGTCACGCCGCGCAGTCGCGCGAGATCAATGTCTGGTTGGAGTTCGAGCGCACCGCGCGCGAGCTCGTCGCCTGGCTGGCCGCGAATCCGGCGAGCCTGGTGGCCACGCGGTCCCGCGCGCCGGTCGCGCCGAGCGCGGACCTCGTCCTCCTTCAGGCCCCGGCCGACGATCCGCTCGGCGGCTGGGCCCATGTCGCGAGCATCCTCCTCGCCGGCGCGGCGAACGGCGCACCGGCCGACGCGGACGGCCGGGTCGTCGGGCGCGAACGGCTGCTCCGCGCGGTGCGCGCGGCGCTCATCGATGGGCATCACGGCTCGGGCCCCGAGGCGCCGGCGGTCGTCTACCTGCCGCGCGCCGATCTGCCGGGCATCGCGGCGTGCGCGCTCGCGGGAGCCGGGGCTGGATACCGGCTGCGGGGCATCAACTATCAGCGCGATGCCCTGCCCACCGGCTACGGCGGCACCTCCGGCGCGGCGGCGGTCCTGGACTTCGATCGCGACGCGCCCCTGTTGCGGGACCAGCGCGCCGCGGACGCGCCGGCGATCGAGGAGACGATCCGCGCCGGTGTCCGCGAGGCGATCGTCTTGCGTGGCGAGCCGGTGACCCAGGAGCGCGCGGCCATCGCCGCGCTGACCGCGCTCGCGGCCAAGCAGCTGCTCGCGCCCCTCGCGCTCGCCCGGGCGGGGGGCGTCTCCGAGCTCGAGCTCTTCCTCGACCATTTCCGGTCGGCGCTCGGCGACGGACACCGGTCCGGGCTCATGCGCACCGCCGGTGAGGACCCGCTCTACGCCCTTGGTCCCGACGCGGCCACCGAGGCGCCGCTCGACGATCGCGTCGAATGGGGCGTCTGGGGCCTGCTCGCCGCCGGCCGCGACACCGAGACCCGCGCCCTCCTGCGGCGCACCTATGCGCTCTTTCGCGGGACCCAGACCCCCGACCGCGAGCTGGTCGAGCGGTGCGTCGCGGCATACGGGCTCCAGGGCGACGATGGCCGCTGGCGGCTGCGCGAGACCGATGGCCTGGCCCGCCGGCAGCAGGATCAGGCCCTCCTCGCGGCGCAGCTCACCGAGGCCGGCCACCGCATCGGGTTCAAGGTCCACATCGGCCGCGACCTCCGCCGGCGCGCGCTCGGTGAGGCCTACGCCGGCCAGGCGGCGATCCTCGCCGACCTGCTCAGCGACACCGAAAAGACGGTGTCCCTCGGGCGGTTCCTCCGCGGGCCGGCGGAGGTCCTCGATGCCGTCGACGTGGTCTGGTACGACGCCGGCAAGATGGTGTTCCTCTGGCAGCTGGATTGGACCGCGCGCCTGCACCGCAGCCTGGTCAGCCTGGGGGAGGCGATCCCCGACGACCCCGCGGTGTTCCGCTTCATCGCGATCGCCGACGAGCGGCGCCCCCTCGCCGGATACAAGCTCGCCCGCTCGGCCGCTCTCGCGGAGGCGGTCCGCCGCCGCGGCTGGCGATTCGTGAAGTGGGCGCCGCTCCGGGCGTTCGCCACCGACCCGGCGGCCGGCCTCGATGGGCTGGAGCCGGTCCTCGGTCTGGARCCTGCAGTGGAACAAGCCGGGCAGCAGCTTGCGTTCAAGTGGTGACACACTTGGTCCTGACGAGACAACCGGCGCGAACGACAGAAACGTAAGGAGCGATACAGACGATGGGTAAGCCGAACGCGGTGACCGACCAGACCTTCGAGCAGGAGGTCCTGAAGTCGGACACGCCTGTGCTGGTCGACTTCTGGGCGACCTGGTGCGGGCCCTGCCGCATGGTCGCTCCCGTCCTGGAAGAGATCGCCAGCGAGAACGACAACGTGAAGATCGCCAAGCTCGACGTCGATGCCAACCCGATCACCGCCGGCCGCTTCGGCGTTCGCGCGATCCCGACGCTCATCCTGTTCAAGGACGGCAAGGAGGCCCAACGCCTCGTCGGATACATGCCGAAGGAGCGCCTCCTCCAGCAGATCCAGCCGCACATGGTCAACGTCTAGCTCTCGCCCGTCGACCGGGTGACCGCTCGGTAGCCAGGGCCGAACAGGGTCATTGCGCCCCGGCGCTCGACCGTGCACGTCGAGGTCACCGTGACCGACCTCCCGCCGCTCCATGGGCTGCAGCGGTCCGCTCATCGGGACCGGAGTGAGCGTGAACCTCTCGATCCGGAATCTACGGATGCCGGAGCTGAAGGATGCCATCGCCAGGACCCTCGAGCGGTGGCGACTTCCGTTCGGGTCGCTCACCGTCGAGATCACCGAGAGCATCGTCATCGAGGATCCGGAGCACATGATCGCGCTCCTGCGCGACCTGCAGGAGATCGGTGTCCGTGCATCGATCGATGACTACGGCACCGGCTACAGCTCGCTCGCGTATCTCCTGCGACTGCCGGTCCGTGAGGTGAAGATCGACCGCGCGCTCGTGGCGGACATGGCGACCAACCCGCAGAGCGAGACGATCGTGCGCTCGACGATCGACCTCGCGCACGACTTGGGCCTGCTCGCCGTTGCCGAGGGCATCGAGGACCACGCGACCTGGGACGCGCTCCGCAGCCTGGGCTGCGACCTGGCCCCGGGCTACTTCATCGCCCGGCCGATGCCCGCCGACGCGGTCCGATCGTGGCTTCGCGATCGTCGGCGCGCGAGCCTCCTGCCGGAGCTGAAACGGGCCTGATGTCCGACGTCCTCCGGGTGCGGTGGTCGAGGGACCGCGTCCGCGATGACGACCTACCATGAGGCCATTGCCGAAGCAGACCCCATGAGAGTGCGAGGCATCCGGTGATGTCCTCGGTCTTCAAAACCGTTGACGGGGCGTAGCACGTTCCGTGGTGGGTTCGACTCCCATGCACTCTCGCAGTGAGTGACCCTCGCACCGCCGCCGCGGAGCTCGAGGGCCCGTCCACCGATCTCGCGGCGGAGATCGAGCCGGGCCGCACCTCGGCGATCGCGGCGCTCCGCTACCGCGACTTTCGGCTGTTCTGGTTCGGTCTGCTCGTCTCGAATGTCGGGACCTGGATGCAGATGTTCGGTCAGGGCTATCTCGTCGTCGAGCTTGCGGTTCAGGGTGGCGTCCCGCAGCTCGCGCCGCTGTACCTCGGGCTGGTCGGGCTCGCGCGGGCGATCCCGGGGCTGTCGCTCGGGCTGTTCGGCGGCGCGCTCGCCGATCGCGCGGACCGTCGCCGGCTCCTCCTGGTCACGCAGTCATGCGCCGCGGTCACCGCCGGGATCCTCGCCGGACTCACGATCTTCGGTCACATCACCGTTCCCGAGATCCTGCTGCTGGGCGCGCTGAACTCGACGATCTTCGCCTTCGACGCGCCGACGCGGCAGTCGATGGTGCCGCGGCTGGTGCCGCGGCGCGATCTCCTGAGCGCCATCGGTCTCAACTCCGCGGCCTTCACCGGACCGCAGGTCATCGGCCCGGTCATCGGCGGGCTCATCTTCGCGCCCTTCGCGGAGACCCCCTTCCTCGGCCTGGGGATCCTCTTCGCGATCAACGCGACGAGCTACCTCGCGGTGGTCCTGGCGCTCCTGGCGATGCATCCGATCCCGGTGATCGCCCGCATGCGGGATCTGCCGCTCCTCGATTCGATCCGCGAGGGCCTGCGGTACATCCGCCGCGACCCGGTCATCCGCTGGGTCATCATCCTCTCGGTCGCCTGCTCGCTCTTCGCCCGGCCCTACATCCAGCTCCTCCCGGCGGTGGCCCACGACGTCCTGCGCGTGGGGGCGGTCGAGCTCTCCTGGATGCTCGCCGCGGCCGGAGTGGGCTCGCTCGCCGGAGCGCTCGTCACCGCGTCGCTCGGTGGCTTCGGGCGCCGCGGCGCGCTGCTCCTGGGGAGCGTCGCGGCATTCGGGCTGTTGCTCGCCGGCTTCGCGCTGCAGCGCGAGCTCGTCGCCGCGCTTCCGTTCCTGGCGGCCCTCGGCCTGGTCACGATGCTGTTCAACGGGATGGGCAACACCCTGCTCCAGACGACCACGCCGGACCATCTCCGAGGCCGCGTGATGAGCGTCTACACGATGGTCTTCCTCGGCCTCATGCCGCTCGGCTCGATGATCCTCGGCATCGCCGGAACGTTCGTGGGAACCGCGCCGGCGCTCCTCATCGGCGGCCTGATCCTCTTCGCCACCGCGGCGTACGCGGTCGTCCGCGCACCGCAGGTGCGGCGCCTCCAGGCGTCCGGGCCGCGGCCGATCTGACGGATCCGTCGCGGGTATGCTTGGCGCGACGTGGCAGACCGACCGCGCGTGCCGGCGCAGGTCCCGACGCGCATCCTCATCGCGATCGAGGATTCATCCCTCAAGCGGCTCGTCCACCTCACCCTCGGCCATGGTCCGTATGCCTGCGGGAAGTCGAGCGGTCTCGCGGCGACCCGGATGGCGATGGCCGACTTCGCGCCGCATCTGCTCATCCTGGACATCGACGACGCCGATGGCCGGGCGATGGAGCTCATCACCGAGGGGGACAGCGAAGGCCGCACGCCGACCATCGCGCTGGCCCGGCGCAGCGACCTGCGGCGGCAGTTCGAGGCGCTGGACGGCGGTGCCGACGACTGCATCGGGCTGCCGTTCGTGCCCGGGGACCTCATCGCCCGGGTCCATGCCGTCCTTCGGCGGGCCTATGGCCCGGCCCCGACGAGGTTCAAGCCGATCCGGGTCGGCGAGCTGGAGATCGATCTCGTCGGCCGCGACGTGCGCACCCACGGCACCGAGATCCACCTCACCGCCCTCGAACCGCGGACCGACCGTCTGGATCCGGCCGGGGTGTACTTCGGCACGGCGAGCGGCGAGCTCTGGGGAAGCGCCGATGCCGGCCGCGGCTGGAGTCGCATCGCCGAGCATCTGCCGGCGATCCTCTCGGTGGAGGCCGCGACCGTGTAGGCGGCGGCGTCAGCTCGCGCGCTGCACCGGGGTGCCGGGCGTCGGCGGAGCGCCGCCGGCCGGGCGTCGGCGGGCGGCCCGGGTGGCGAAGCAGTGCGCGCAGACGAATGCGTCGTCCCCAGCCATCTGGATGTAGGCATCGTCCCCGCAGTCGGCGCATTTTCCGGGTGCGTTCTCGTCGGTCATGTCGCTTTGGCGCCCCCCTTGGCGCTTGACGGTGCATATTGCTGGCCACCGCGCTCTTGACGAGTGCCGGGCCCCCTCCTATGTTTCTAGAACATCTGTTCTATCTGGAACCAGATCGCGGAACGGACCGGGGAGCGTGACGTGGCAGGACAGGCCGGGCGGAGCGCGGCGGGGGATCTGGGCGTGGCGATCGCGAGCGTCGAGCGCCGCTTCGGCGCGCGGGTGCTCGCGCGCGGGGCGGTCACCGAGCAGCGCGCGCGCGAGCGACGCCTGTGCACCGATACCGCCCTGGATCGGATCACCGGGGGCATCGCCACAGGCGCGCCGATCGCGTTCGTCGGCCCGGGGACCACCGGGAAGATCGCCCTCGCGCACCGCGTGGTCGCGGGGGCGCAGCGCGAGGGCGGGATGGCGCTCTGGATCGACGCCGCGGCGTCCTTCGATCCGGTCGCCGCGGCGCGGGCCGGGGTGGATCTCGTTCGCCTGGTCATCGTGCGTCCCCGCGGCAAGGATGAGGCGCTCCTCGCCGCGGGTGCGGCCCTTCGGAGCGACGGGTTCCGCCTCACCGTGATCGACACCGGCCCGTCGGTCGCGCCGGCGCCGCTTCGGGTCGACGATCTGGCGCCCCTCCTTCCGGTCGTGCGCGGCTCGGCCGCGGCGCTCGTCGTCATCGCCGAGCGGCGCGCGGCCGGTCTCGCGCTCCCGGCGATCACCTTCGAGCGGATCGCCTGGGAGACGCGCTTCGGCCGGACCACCGGCTGGGTCGTCGCGGCCGCGGCCGGACCTGGCGCCGAGCGCGCGCTGTTCCACGGCGACCCGAGCGGTGAGCTCGGTGATGCCGGCACGCGCGCGGACCCGGCGGTCGCCACCGGATGACCGGCACTGACGACGCCGCTGCCGCCGCTGCCGCCGGTGATTCCGATGACGCCGATGACGACCAGATGACTGGAGTGACGTGATGAAGGCCTATCTCGCGCTCGTCGTCCCCGACGGGCCCACGGTCCCGCGGGCCCGGCTGCTCGCCACGCTCTGCGCGATGCTCCCGCGGGTCGGGATCGCCGACGATGGCGCGTTCCTGTGCGATCTGCGCGGGACCGAACGCCTGCTCGGCCCGGCCGAGCGCGTCGCCCGGCGGGCGATCGACCGCTGCGCGAAGACGGGCGTCGTCCCCGCGGCCGGGCTCGCGGTCACGCCGTTCATCGCCCGGCTCGCCGCACACACGACCCCGCCGGGCACGGTGCGGCAGGTCGCCGGCGGGGCGGAGCGCGACTTCACCGGCCCGCTCCCGCTCGCGGCCCTGCCGCTCGATCCCCGGGTGGTCGCGGAGCTGGGGCTGCTGGGCCTGCAGCGGGTGGGGGACTTCCTCGCCCTGCCCCCCGGAGCGGTGCTCGAGCGGTTCGGTGCCGCCGCCGCGCGGGTCCAGGCCCAGGCCGGCGCGCGCATCGAGGAGGACATCCAGGGGTTCGCGCCACGGCGGCGGATCCGTGCGCGCCGGCGCTGGGACGAGCCGGTCGATTCGCGCGAACGATTGGTGTTCGCGCTCCGCGCCGCGGCCGACGAGGTCGCCACGACGCTCCGGACCGCTGGGCTCGCGGCGCTCGAGATCGTCGTGGTCCTGGAGCGTGACGGACGCGGCCCGCTCCGGCTCGTGCGCTCGCTGCTCCCACCCACGGCCGATCCGGTCGCGATCATCCGCTCGGTCCGCTGGGGGCTGGAGGAGCTCACCGACGCGGCGGGTCCGGAGGCGGGCAGCGGCGCGGTGAGCGGCGCGTGGCTCGAGGTGAGCGCCGCCCTGCCGGCGCGTGGGCGGCAGGTCGGCCTCTTCGCGCCGGATGGCGCGCGCGCCGAGGAGGCGATCGCCGTCGCGCAGCTCCTGCGCACCCGGCTGGGCCCCGGCGCGGTGCTGGAGGCACGGGTCGTCGATGCCCAGGCCCGGCTCCCCGAGCGCGGCGCCGAGTGGCGTGAGCTGGTTCGATGACCCGGCTGTTCGCGCAGCCGCTCCCGGCACGGATGGAGTGGAGCGAAGGCGAGCCCGGGCTCCTCCGCGTCGGGGCCCAGCGGCTGGTCGTGGTCGAGGTCATGCGCCGCTGGCGGGTCGATGGCGAGTGGTGGGCCGATGGCACGGCACGCGAATACCTCACCCTCCGGACCGCCGATGGCCTGGTGTGCGAGGTCTATGGCGACCGGCGCACCGGCCGGTGGTTCCTCCAGCGCGTCATGGATTGAGTGGACCGGCCGGCTCGGGCGGCTTCGTCCATCTGCGCTGCCACTCGAGCTACAGCTTCCTGGACGGCGCCTCCGGCGTGGAGGCCCTGGTGTCCGCCGCGGCCGCGCACGGGCAGGACGCGCTGGCACTCACCGATACCGGCGGCCTCTACGGCGCGGTCCGGTTCTGGAACGCCGCCCGCGTGCGCGGGATCCGTCCCATCTTCGGCTGCGAGCTCGCGCTCCGCGATCTTCCCGATCGATCCGATCGATCCGATCCGGGGAGCGCCGTCGCGCTGCTCGCCGAGGATCGCACCGGGTGGACGAGCCTCTGCCGGATCGTGTCGGCGGCGCAGCTCGCCGGGGCCAAGGGAACGCCCCGGGCCACGCTCGCGGCGGTCGCCGAGGAGAGCGCCGGGCTCACCGCGCTCACCGAGAGCGACGATCCGGAGACGCTCGGGCGACTCCACGAGGTGTTCGGTGACCGGCTGTATGTCGAGCTCGTCGATCGCTGGGGGCCGGACGACATCGCCGGTGCGGACGCGCGCGCCGAGCAGGCGGCCTCGCAGGGGATCGCGACGGTGATCACGAACGACGTCCGGTACGCCCGGCCGGAGGACCGCCGCCTGCATGATGTCCTCCGCTGCATCGCGCTCGGGACGACCGTGGATGCCGCGGGCCGCCGGCTCGCGGCGAACGGCGAACGCTGGCTGAAGAGCGAGACCGAGCTGCGCGCGCGGCTCGGACATCACCCCGAGGCGTTCGCGAACGCCCGCCGGATCGCCGACCGCTGCCGCGTGGATCTGGGCTTCGGCCATCAGCGGCTGCCCGGCTTCAGCGTCCCCGCGGGGCACACCGCGTTCTCGTTCCTCTACACGCTCTGCGGTGACGGCGCCCGGATGAAGTACGGGCGCGTGACGCCCGCGGTGAGCCGCCAGCTCGCGCACGAGCTCGATGTCATCGACCGCTGCGGCCTCGCGGAATTCTTCCTCATCAACTGGGACATCGTCCGGTTCTGCAACGAGCGACGCATCCCGGCCCAGGGCCGCGGCTCGGCCGCCGATTCGATCGTCGCGTACGTCCTGGACATCACGAAGGTCGACCCCATCGCCCACGACCTCCTGTTCGAGCGGTTCCTCACCGAGGACTCGCGCACCATGCCCGACATCGACCTCGACATCGCGTCGAACGACCGCGAGGAGGTCATCCAATACGTCTATCGGCGGTACGGCGAGCGGTACGCCGCGATGGTCTGCAACGTCGTGACCTATCGGCCGCGGAGCGCCTCCCGGGAGGTGGCGAAGGCCCTCGGCTTCCGGGCTGCGGTCATCGATCGGCTGTCCAAGTCCGTCGAGACCCCGCGGTACGGCTCATGCGGGCCCGCCGGCGAATTCGTGCGCGGCCAGGATGTGGGGACGGCTCCCCCGGAGGAGCTGAACGCGCTCGAGCGGGAGCGCTGGCCGCTGTACGAGGCGCTGCGCGGCGAGATCGCGGACCTCCCGCGACACCTGTCGATCCACAACGGCGGGATGCTCATCACCGCGCTCCCGCTCGTCGACACCGTGCCGATCGAGCGCGCCACGATGCCCGGACGGAACGTCGTGCAATTCGACAAGCGCGATATCGAGGACCTCGGCCTCATCAAGATGGATCTGCTCGGCCTGCGCACGCTCTCGCTCATCAAGGACTGCGTCGCGATGATCGACGAGCTCCACGCCGTGCGCCTCGACCTCGGCACGATCCCGCTCGAGGACCCCGCAGTGTACGACCTGCTCTGCGAGGTCGATACGATCGGCGTGTTCCAGGTCGAGAGCCGGGCGCAGGGGCAGGCCCTCCCCCGGGTCCGGCCGCGCTGCTTCGCGGACATCGTGGTCCAGGTCGCGATCATCCGGCCGGGGCCGCTCCAGGGGAACATGGTGAATCCGTACATCCGCCGCCGGCAGGGCCGTGAGCCGGTGACCTACCCGCACCCGCTCCTCGAGCCGATCCTCAGGGAGACGCTCGGGGTCATCCTGTTCCAGGAGCAGATCCTCAAGGTCGCGATGGCCGTCGCCGGATTCAGCGCGTCGGAGGCCGACCGGCTCCGCCGGGCGATGAGCCGGGCGCGCTCGAGCACCGACATGGAGCGGCTGCGCGAGCCGTTCGTGCGTGGCGCCCACGCGCGAGGCGTCGACGCCGGCACGGCGAACGAGATCTTCCGACAGATCGCGGCCTTCGCCGAGTTCGGCTTCTGCAAAAGCCACGCCGCGGCCTTCGCCCTCACCGCGTATCACACCGCGCATCTCAAGCTCTATTACCCGGCCGAGTTCGTCGTCGCGCTGCTGAACAACCAGCCGATGGGCTTCTACTCGCCGGCGGTCATCGCGGGTGACGCGAAGCGCCACGGGATCGCGGTCCTGCCGGTCGACGTGGAGCGCTCTGCCGCAAAGGCCGTGATCGAGGAACGGACGGACTCCGCGTGGGCGGCGGGCGTATCTCCTTCGCTCGGGCGGTCACGCGCGTCCGAGGCTGCGGCATATCCCTCCGGGCCGCCGCTTCGCTCACGAGACACGCCCGCCGCCCATGGACGGCGCGTCGTGCGGGACGGCGCCGACGTCATCGTCGATCGATCGGTCACCATCGCGCGGCATCGGGCCTGCCGGACGCACGACATCCGGCTCGGGCTGCTGGCGGTAAAGGGGCTGGGCGCAGCCGAGGCCGAGGGCATCGTGAACGAGCGTGGGGCGAACGGGGCGTTCCGGTCGTTCGACGACTTTGCCAAGCGTGTCGGCATCACCGAGGAGGGGCTCCGCAATCTCGCGCTCGTCGGGGCATTCGACCGGTTCGGCGAGCCGCGGCGCGCGCTGCTCTGGCGGGCGCGCGAGGCGCATCGCGGGTCGCCGGCGTTCAGCCGCCCGGTGCTCGCGTATCCGACCCCCAGCGCACCGGCGCTTCCCGCCCTGGGCGAGCAGGAGCGCGCGGCGCTCGACTACCGGATCACGGGCATCCCGACCGGGCCGCAGGTGATGCGCTTCTACCGCGAGCGACTCATCGCGCGCGGCGTGGGCTCGTCCGCCGATATCCAGCGAGGCCGGCACGGTGCCGCCGTCCAGGTGGCCGGTGCGATCGTGGTGAAGCAGCATCCCGAGACCGCGAAGGGACATGTGTTCCTCTCCCTCGAGGACGAGTACGGGCTGTTGAACGTCATCATCCGGCCGGCGACGTACCAGCGGTTCAAGCCGATCGTCGACCGGGGTGGCGCCGTGGTCGTGGAGGGAACGCTGCAGCACGTCGACGGCGTGGTCTCGATCCTCGCGCGCCGCCTACAAGAGCTCGCCCTGTTCGTGACGCTCGCGTCGCGGGACTGGCAGTAAGAGAGATGCGCGGGATCCGCGCCGTCCGATCCGCGCCGCCTGTCCCCCCGACGGGCGCCGGTCATCCTCATCAGGACGGCGGCGTGCGTCCAACATCGCGCTACTTGACCGTGACGGTACCGACCATCGACGTGTGGATCGAGCAGAAGTAGGGAAAGGACCCCGCCTCATTGAAGGTGAAGCTGAAGGTGCCGGGGGCATCGTTCAGCGGGCCGTCGAACTTGGAGTCCGACGTCCCGTCCTTGCCGCTGGTGACGGTGTGCTTGGTGGTGTCCTTGTTCGTCCAGGTCACCTTCGTGCCTTTGGCGACCTCGAGGGTGGCCGGGGCGAACTTGAAGCCGCTCACCTCCACCGCGGAGCCGCCGGCCGGTGCGGCCGGGGCGGCCGGGGTCGTGACGGCCGGCGCGGCGGAGCAGCCGGCCAGCAGGGCGAGGGACGCGGTGGCGGCGAGGGCGAAGCGGGTGAGCGCGGTCATRGGATTCCTCCGGGCGAAATTCCCTCTCCATACGCGGCAGGACGCCCCGGGGATGTATCCCCAGGGCGTCCTGCGGGGAGGAGGGTTGGGGGTGGGTCAGTCAGTGGTGAACGCGTAGGCGACACGGGCCTCGTTCCCGACGGCGATCGTCAGCCTCCAGGAGCCGCTGGAGACCTCTTCCAGCGACAGCTCATAGCGACCGGGGACCGCTTCGCGGGAGATGAGGATGTCGTCGTGCTCGTGTCCGGTCTCGGTGCCGGTGTAGGCAAGGATCCCGGTGAGAGGCTTGCCGGCCACGATCTGGCCGGAGCGGTCACGGAGCGTGATCGTCGCCGCGCGGGGTGTCCCGCGTGACGGCGTGAACGCGACCTCGGCCCGGTAGTCACCGGCGTCGAGGGTCCGGACCCCGGCGACGAGGGACGACGCGGCCCCGGTGAGGGGCCGCGTCGTGTCGGAGGCGGGTTCCAGGCTCAGGAGACCGATGCCCAGGGCGATGCCCGCGGCGGCGGTGAGCCTGAGGAGACTGGTCGTTGCCACTTAGAACTTGGCGGGGAACTGCTTGACGATCGCTTCGGCAAGCGGGTCCGCGATCTTCTGGCTGTGACTCGCGGCGGTCTCGATCTTGTCGTACTGGGTCGGGTCCTTGGCGTTCTGCGCGGTCACGAAGGCGGCGATGCCGGTGACGTGGGGGATGAGGAGCTCGGCGACGGCGCCCTTCGGGAGGTTCGGGTTCGCGCCCGAGAGGAAGGCGTCGAAGTCCTTGCGGTACCCGTCGAGGTCCGCGACGGCCTTGTCCTGGCCGGCCTTGTCACCCTTCGAGGTGGCGACGGTGTAGTTCACGAAGAAGCCGATGTGCTTGCGCCAGAGGTCGAGGAAGGTCGTCTTGGCGGCGTCGCCGTAGACGGAGCCGATCGCGTCGCCGAGGGCGACGGTGTTCGTGTCCAGGGTCGCGGCGCCGGCCTTGAAGCCGGCGTCGTCACCGCGGAGCGCCGCGCCGGTCGCGATGCCGGTGATCTGGACGTGCTCGTCGAGGAGCAGGTTCAGGGCGGTGCGGAAGTCAGCGGCCTTGCTGGCAGCGGACGGGAACTTGTCCGGGAACTGCTTGGCGATCGCGCCCGACAGCGGGTCGGCGATCTTCTGACTGTGGGAGGCCACGGTCTTGATCTTCTCAGCGACCGTGGGGTCCTTCGCCGCCTGCGCGTCGATGACCGCGAAGAGGCCGGAGACGTGGTTCACGAGGAGGTCGGCCACGGCGCCCTTCGGGAGGTTCGGGTTCGCACCGGTGATGAAGGCGTCAAAGTCCTTGCGGTAGCCATCGAGGTCCGCCTTGGCCTTGTCCTTCTTGGCCTGGTCCTTCGCGGCCGCACCCTGGGTGTAGTCGACGAAGAAGCCGATGTGCTTGCGCCAGAGCTCGAGGAACGTCGTCTTGGCGGGGTCGCCGTAGACGGAGCCGATCGCGTTGCCAAGACCGACGGTGTTCTTGTCCAGGGTCGCGGCGGCGGCCTTGAAGCCGGCGTCGTCACCGAGGAGCGCTGCGCCGGTGGCCTGGCTGGCGTTGTACACGTGATCCATCAGCAGCAGGTTGAGGGCGACCCGGAGGTCGGCCGACTTGCTGACCGAGGTCGCCGCGGCAGCGGCCGGGCTCGCGCTCACCGCGGCCGAAGCCGCGGCGGTCGGAGCGGTGGTCGGCGCCTTGGATGCCGCGGACGACGGTGACGCGGATGAGGTGCCTGCGCCAGTGCAGGCGGCAGCGGCGAAGGAAATGGCGATCGCGCCGGCAGCGAGCCGGGGGAGGGTGCGCTTCATGGACAGTGTTCCTTTCATCTCTACCGGACGACGACCCGACCGGTCATGTTGTTGTGGCGCGAGCAGAAGTAGGCGTATTCACCGGGCGCGGTGAAGGTGAAGGAGAAGCTCTTCCCCTGGTCGTCCATCGTTCCGTCGAAGGTGTTCGTCTTCTTCAGCTCGTAGTTGCCAAAGTTGTCCTTCTTGGTCGAGGTGCCAGAGGTGACGGTGTGCAGGATCGCGTCAGCGTTCGTCCAGGTGACCTTCGTCCCGGCCGGGATGTCGAGGGTCTCGGGCTGGAATCGGAACGCGCTGACGAGCACCTGGGTGCCGCCGGACGCGGGGGCCGCCTTCGCCGGGGAGCACCCGGCGGCGACGGCGAGCGCGAGGGCAGGGATGATCGCCAGGCGGGCCAGGCGACCGAGGTGGTGAGGAGGAGAGATGTGCTTCACGGACGTACCTACGGTGCCCGCGGCCGTTGTGGATGACTCGGCCGGGGCCGACATCCGGGGGATCACAACGATCGCGTCACGTGACCGGGTCCGTGCCGTCCCACGGCCGAACGCACGCCGACCGCCGGACAGCGAACGGCCCCGGCGCTCGCGTGCCGGGGCCGTTCGTCGCGGGGAGAAGTGCTAGGCGGTGACGGTCTCGCGCGGGGCCATGAAGCCGAAGTACAGGGCAAGCGCGCCGGTGACGGTGTGGAGTAGGTTGTCCGCGAGGAGTCCCTCACCGCCGGGGTTGAGAAGCGAGTTGAAGAGGGATGCGGCCACGAAGCCAAGGACCGCGAGGACGATGTAGACGATGCCGATGATCTGGGAGGTCACGCGGGGCGTGAGCGGGCCGATCGGCATGAACGCCGAGATGAGCCAGAGCGCGCCGACGCCGAGGTGGGCGATGTTGTGGAGCGCGTTGACGCCGAAGATGCCAAGGAGCGGGCTGGGGAGGATGAATCCGAGCACGCCAACGAGGAGGTAGACGGCGCCGAAGACGATCGCGAAGGTACGGACCATGATGTGCCTCCTTTCGCCGGAACTCGCCCTGCCCCCCCCGGGAGGCCGGGCGGCGATGGATACGAAGCGTATACCGCCGGCGGATGAACCGGCCGAACACCGTACAGTTGGCTGAAATGTGTGCTGCGACGGTCATCCATGTCCGCGGCTGATGTCGTATCCCGGGTGAAGGCCGCTGAAGAAGATGCAAAGCTCCTCGAACGCATCGCCGCTGCGGACCCCAGGGCGCTTCGCGAGCTGTACGACCGGTATGGGCGCACGCTGTTCGGGGTCCTCTACCGCATGCTCGGCGACCCAGAAGCCGCGGAGGAAGTCGCCCAAGATGCATTTCACGCGGTCTGGCGCCAGGCCCGCACCTACCGGAATGACCGGGGCTCGGTCCGTACCTGGCTGCTCGCCATCGGGCGGAATGCCGCCATCGACTGGCGCCGGACCAAGGGCCGCCGGATCGAGCGTGAGACCGTGGTCGAAGAGGCCGCCGAGCTCGTGATCGAGTCCCGGGTCGAGGATCGGGTCATCGCCGGTCTTCAGGCCGCGCGGGTCCGCGCGGCGGTCGAGACGCTGCCGGTGGAGCAGCGGACCGCGGTGAGCCTCTCCTTCTGGGGCGGCTTGTCGCAGAGCGAGATCGCCGAGCGCACCGGAACGCCGCTCGGCACGGTGAAGAGCCGTGTCCGGCTCGGAATGGCGAAGCTGCGCGATCGTCTCGCGATGGAGGCGTCGGAGTGAGCAGGCATCCCTCCGACGATCTGGCGGCCTACGCGCTCGGCGCCCTCGACGCCCGGGAGCGCGAGCCGATCGAGCGGCACCTCGTCGAATGCGCTCCCTGCGGCGCCGAGGTGAAGGGATTCGCGGAGACCGCGTGGTCCATCGCCGAAACGGCGGCCATCGAGCCACCGGCCGGATTGCGCGAGGCGATCGTCGCCCGGGCCGAGCGTGAGGACCGCCCGCTCGGGGGTCCCCGCGGCTCGTTGCTGGATCGGCTCGTCGGGGCGCTGCGGCGCCCGATCCCGGTCGCCGTGCCGCTCGCCCTGTCGCTCCTGCTGGTGGTCTCGCTCGTCGGCCTCGCCGGCGCGCGCCGGGCCGCCGGCGAATACGCGTCCGCCCTGGCCGGCGTCGCCGGCGCGCGGGTCGTCCCCCTGGTGGGGAGCGACACCGCGCTCCGCGGCTCGGTCGTGCTGCCGCTCTCCGGCGCACCGGCCTACCTCATCCTCGATCTTCCGGCGCCGCCCTCGGGAAAGGTCTGGGAAGCCTGGATCCTCAACGGCGAGAAGCCGATCGCCGCCGGTCTGAGCGATCGCTCCGGCGTGACCACGCTGTTCCTGAGCGCGCCGCTCGGTACCGGCGACGGGGTCGCGGTGACCCTGGAGCCCGCCGGAGGCACGACCGCCCCGACCTCCGCGCCGGTCCTCGCCGGCCGCACCTAGGGGCGTCGCGGACACCGGGACACCCGTCCCACTCGGGCGCGCCGGGGCGCCAGGTATTGTGTTCAGTTCCACTAAACTGGCGGCTCCTCGGTATCTCCCGTCCGTCGGGCTCCTCGGCGGCGGTGGGCGGCCGGAGCCTGACAACCGATACCGAATGGTCATCGTCACCGCCCCTACAGTTCGGGAGACTGACCCGCGAGCGAGCAGGCGACGCCCCGGTCGTTGGGCGGGCGCGCGGACGATGGGGAGTGGGGCGGTGAACGGTGTCGGCGCGGGCCTGGCGCGGGACCTTCTCGATTCGGTATTCCGGGTCGCGACGGAGCTCGTCCACGGCGAGCGGGCATCGCTCCTCCTGCGTGACGACGCGACCTCGGATTTCGTCATCGCGCACGCCGTGGGCCTGGCCGAGGACGTGAAGCGGGCGGTACGGGTCCGCGAGGGCGAAGGCATCAGCGGACGCGTCGCCGCGTCAAAGCGATCGATCCTGGTCCGCGACGCGGACGGGTCGCGGGTCGAGATCGAGGGACGCTACCGCACCGCGTCGTTCCTCTCCGTCCCGATCCTCGTCGACAACGAGTCGCGTGGCGTCCTGAACGTGGCCGATCGCATCGACGGCCAACCGTTCGAGGAGAACGATCGCGAGACCCTGGAGCTCCTCGCCGGCCACATCGGCGCCTGCCTGCTGCAGCAGGAGCAGGGCGAGGTGATCGCCCAGCTCGCCGAGACGGATCCGCTCACCCGGCTGTTCAATCGCCGGCACTTCGACCGTCGCCTGGAGGCCGAAGCGAACCGGGCACTTCGCACGGACCACCTCCTCGCGGTGCTCATGATCGACGTCGATCGCCTGAAGACGATCAACGACCGCTTCGGTCACCAGATGGGGGATGAGGCCCTCCGGGTCGTTGCGACGGGCATCAGGCAGGCGGTCCGGCTGTACGACGTACCCACCCGCCACGGCGGCGACGAATTCGCGGTCATCCTTCCCGAGGCCGACACCGAGGCGGCGTCACGCGTCGCACGACGGACGCTCGACCGGATCGCCGCCCAGGCGCTCCCTCCGGAGCTGGTCGCCGAAGGTCGGACGATCTCGGTCTCGATCGGTATCGCCACGTTCCCGCGCCCGTTCGCCGACGCGCACAGTCTGATGGAAGCGGCGGACGGGGCGATGTATCAGGCCAAGCAGGTCGGGGGCGGGGTGCGTGTCTGGGAGCACGCGCTCTCCACCGGGCCGCGGCAGTCCGCCCGGCGGGCGCCCGCGATGATGCCGCCGGCCCCCTATCTCGCCGATCCGGCCCGGCTGGCCACCCCCGAGCTGCAGACCCACCTTCCCGCCGCCGTCGCCGCGGAATGGAACGCGCTCGTCGTCGGGCGGGAGGGCCACGTCCTCACCGTCGCGCTTCCCGACGCCGATCCGGCCGCCGTGGACGCCATTTCGAAGGCGTCAGGGTTCGCGATCTACCCGGTCTATAGCAGCGCGGCGGACCTCGAAGCGACGCGGCACCGGCTGCTCAGCGCGTCTCCTCGCGCGTGACGCCATCGCCGGCGCCCTTGAACAGATAGCCGACGCCGGGGACGGTCTGGATCACCTCGCGCCGCTGACCATCGTTCCCGAGCTTGCGGCGCAGCCGGCTCACGTTCAGCTTCACGAGATCTCCGCCGACATCGGCGTCGTAGCCCCAGACGCCTTCGAGGATCTCCTCCTGGGTGAGGACGCGTCCGGGATTCGCCATGAAGTGCCGCAGGAGCTTGAATTCGGTCGGTGAAAGGTGGATCGGCACCTCGCCGGTCTTCACCTCATGGAGGGCCTCGTCGAGCACGATGTCGCCGGTCCGGTACAGCGCCGGCGCCGGTCGGCCACGGGCGTGGACCGTGCGGCGCAGGATCGCCTTCACCCGCGCGACGAGCTCTTTCGGCCGGAACGGCTTGGTGATGTAATCGTCGGCCCCGAGCTGGAGACCGCGGAGGATGTCGGACTCGTCCTGACGGGCGGACAAGAGGAGCACCGGGACATGCTCGTCCCGGTGACGGATGCGCTCGAGCACGACGAAGCCAGCGAGCTTGGGCAGATTGATATCGAGGACGATGAGATCGGGGCGGTCGCGGTCGACGGATTCGAGCGCCGCTTCGCCGTCGTACGCGCGGGCGACCTCGTAGCCCTCGCGCCGCAGCGCGTACTCCAGGAGCTCGACCAGATCGCGGTCGTCGTCGACGACGAGCAGCTTCACGCCGTGGCAGCCTCCGCCGCGAGGACCCGCGCTTTCGGGAGGGTGAAGTGTACCGACGTACCCGTCTCGGCCGTGCTGGTGATGCCGATCTCGCCACCCTGGGCCCGGACGATCGCACGGCAGATCGCGAGACCGAGACCAAGGCCGCCGGATTCGGCGCGGACGGTGCGGGCGCGGAAGAAGCGTTGGAACAGGCGGCCGATCTCGTCCCCGGAGATCGCCGGCCCGGCGTTCTGGATCGTCACGCGCACGTACCCGGGCTCCGAGACGGCGGTGATCGTGATCGGGGTCCCGTCCGGCGCGTACTTCCCCGCGTTCGCCAGCAGATTCGAGAACACCTGGGCGGTCCGCCGCGGGTCGGCGACGACCCGGTCGGTGCCGCGTCCGAAGCGCGTGCGCAGCTCCTGGCCCTTCTGGTCGAGGATCGGCTGCACGAACGCGAGGCTCTCCTCCAGGACCGCGCGGACGCTCGTCGGGATCGCCCGCACCTCGAATGTGCCGGCCTCGATGCTTCCGGCGTCGAGGAGGTTCTGCACCAGATGCTCCAGTCGGAGCGCGCTTCGCCGGAGCGCACCGACCATCGCCCGCAGCTCCTGGGGGGTCATCGAGCTCGCATCCTGGTGGAGGAGATCGAGCGAGGCGGTGAGCCCCGCGATCGGCGTCCGCAGCTCGTGCGCGACGTCGAGCAGGAAGTCCTCCTTCAGCCGCAGCAGCTCGGCGCTCGCGGTGACGTCCCGGACCGTGCGGATCTTCGTCGGAGCATCGCCGCCGACGACCGAGGTGGTCACGATCTCGAGGACCCCCATCCGCTCCTCGCGGGGGAACCAGGCGCGCTGGATGAGGTGTCCCTCCGGCTGAGGGATCGTGATCGCGCCGCTCACCAGGAGCAGCGACCCGAAGCTTCGTCCAACGAGCTGGTCTTCGCCGAGGAGGCGGAACGCGGCGGGGTTGGCGCTCTGGATGATGTCCGAGGGATCGGTGATGAGGATGCCGTCGGTGAGCGCCACGAACGCGTCCTCGAAGGCGACCCGGGCGATCGCGTCGCGGCGTCGCCGCCCGCTCGAGCGGCGCTCGCTCACCATGCCGACCGGCGGCACCGGATCCGCCGGGCCACGACGCGGCGCGCAGGCCGCGAGGTCGCACCGAGCGGTGTCATCGGCCATGAGTATCGGGCCCGCCGATCGCCCGCACCGTTTCGAGCGTGTCGATCTCCGCGACCGGCTTGTCCGGGCGGAGCCGGACGATCCGCGGGAACCGCAGCGCGTAGCCGGAGGCGTGTCGGGTGCTCGGCTGGACCGCGTCGAACGCGACCTCGATGACGGTGTCCGGGTCGACCAGCCGGGTCCGGCCGAATTCTCGGATGGTGTGGGCCTTGAAGTGCTCGGTGCGCTCGGCGATCTCGGCATCGGTGAAGCCCGAATAGGCCTTGCCCACGTTCCGGTACCGCTCACCCTCGCGGACGGCGAAGGTGTAGTCGGACAGCGCCGCGCGCCGCCTCCCGTGGCCCCATTCCACCGCGGTCACGACGACGTCGATGGTCCGTAGCGCCCGCTTCACCTTCAGCCAGGCCGTCCCGCGTCGGCCGGGCCGATACGCCGACCGCAGGTCCTTCACCACCCGCTCGTCCGTTCGCGGGAACGGAGTGCCCGCGAACAACCGCGACGCGGTGGCGAGATCCCGGTCGTCCGCCAGGCCGCTCAGATAGCCGCCAAGGAAGCCAAGCTTCTCCATTTTCCTCGGCGTGGACCGCACGGCATCCGCCGTGCTTACCCATTCAGCAAACCGGTCGCTCACGCGGTGGGTGACCGAGCGTTGGGAGGCGTCATGGGCGTTCTCGAGCTCCTCATCGTGATCCTGCTCCTGATCTGGCTGTTCGGGTATTTCGGGCGTGGTCGGGCGTTCTCCCGCGGGCCAGCGATCGATACGGCCGGCGGGTTCGCCGGCGGCAACTGGGTCCACATCCTGCTCGTCATTGTGGTCATCCTGGTGATCCTTCGGCTCGTGCAGTAGCCGCCGGGCGGGTGCCGCGAGTCGCCTACAGTCCACCCCATGACCGGTGGGGATCAGGGGCGCAGGCACCGCGTGCCGTACGGGCATGGCGAGCTCGAGCTCCGGGTCCCGCGGTGGGCCGACCTCGATGTGCTCTCGTCCGTGCCGGCGACACCGGTGGCGGACCTCCACGCCGCCGCCGCGGCCGCCCTGGGCCGGCCACTGGCATCGCCACGCCTGCGTGCCCTCGCCGCCGCCGCCCGCTCCGCGGCCGGCGGCCGGAGCGCGACGGCGGTCATCGCGGTCACCGACCTCACCCGCGCCTGCCCGGACGAGGCGCTGGTCCCGCCGGTCCTCGCCGAGCTGAACGCGGGGGGGATCGCGGATCGGGACATCACCGTCATTGTCGCGGTCGGGCTGCACCGGCCGACGACCGAGGCCGAGAAGCGCCGGAAGCTCGGGCCGGTGGTGGACCGCGTGCGGGTGGTGGATTCGAACGGGAACGATCCGGCGATGTGGGCCGACCTCGGACCGATCCCGCCGTACGGCGTGCCCGGCTTCACCCAAAAGTTGGTGAAAGCGGCCGACCTCGTCGTCGCCACCGGCATCGTCGAGCCCCACCAGTACGCCGGGTACTCCGGCGGGCGGAAGACCGTGGCGATCGGCTGCTGCGGTGAGCCGGTCATTACCGCCACCCATGGCATGCGCTTCCTCGAGGACCCCGGTGTCCGCCTGGGCCGGATCGACGGCAACCCGTTCCATCAGACCGTGACCGAGATCGCGCGTCGCGCCGGCCTGCGGTTCTGCCTGAACGTGGTCGTGGACGATCAGGAGCGGGTCGTCGCGGTCGCCGCGGGCGAGCCGGACGCCGTGCTGCGGGACCTTGCCGCTCGGGCCGCCGCGATCTACACCCGGCCGATCAGCCGGCAGTACGACATCGCGATCGCCGGCGTCGGCGCGCCGAAGGATGTGAACCTCTATCAGGCGTCGCGCGCCGCGACCTATCTCCGCTTCGCGCCGACACCGGTCGTCCGCGAGGGTGGCGCGATCATCATCCCCGCCCGGCTCGAGGAAGGCGCGGGCGAAGGGGCGGGCGAGCAGCGCTTCCTCCACGCGCTCGAGTCGGCGGCCACGCCGGCCGCCGTCGTGGAGTCCGCGCGGCGGCACTTCGCCGGGGGCGAGCAGCGCGCGGTCATGGTGGCGCTCACCCTGGCCCATTGCCAGATCATCGTGGCGGCGTCCGAGGCCCCGGAGATCGTCCGGCGGGCGAAGCTCCGCGCCGCGCCCGACCTGGACGCGGCCCTGGACCTCGCCCGCGAGCACATCGGCCGGCCGGCGCGGGCGAGCGTCCTGCTGGTGCCGCGGGCGCTCCACACGCTTCCGGTGCTCCAGACGCCCGCGGGCGTGGCATGAATCCCGCACAGGAGTAGATCGTGGGCTGCTGTTTGACGAGCTGCGTGCGGCTGCTGTTCTTCGCGCTCTGGCGCGCGGTGTTCGCCGCGCTCGCCGCGATCGCCTTCGCCCGCATCGATCGGTACATCGACCGGACCGCGCACCGCGACGCCGTGACCGGCCGGGCCTGGCGGGCCTACCGGCGCGGCAAGGGAAAGGTCCGCCGGGGGACCCCGACCGATGCCGGCACGGCCATCGACACCGCGGGGCATCCCAAGCCGTAGGTCGACCGTCGTCGGCGACCCGCGCCCGCGGCCGCCGCTTCCCTAAACTCCCCTCGTGACCGCACGCGTCGACGTCTTCCGCATCCCTACGCGGATCTCGTTCGGCCGCGGCGTCGCGCTCACCCTAGCCGACCCGCTCCGTCAGGTCGGCGCGACGAAGGTCCTGCTGGTGACCGACACGGGCGTGGTGCAGGCCGGGCTGGTCGCGCCGCTCGAGGAACGGCTGCGCGAGGCCCGAATCGCGTACGAGATCTATGACGATGTCGTGCCCGACCCCGGCGTGGGGGAGGTCCAGCGCTGCTACGAGCGGGCGAAGGAATGCGGCGCCGATGCGTTCGTGGCGGTGGGCGGGGGATCGGCGATCGACACCGCGAAGATGGCCGCGGTGCTCCTGGTGAATGGCGGGACGGTCCTCGATTACATCGGCGCGGATAGGGTCCCCCGGCCGGGCGCGCCGGTCGTCGCGATCCCGACCACCGCGGGGACCGGGGCCGAGCTCACGATCAACTCGGTCATCGCCGATCCGGATCAGCACAAGAAGCTGGTGATCATCAGCCCGAACGCGACCGCGCTCTTCGCGCTCGAGGATCCCGAGATGACGGTGGGCCTGCCGCCGTTCCTCACCGCGATCACCGGGATGGACACCCTGGTCCACGCGATCGAATCGTTCTGCTCCAGGAACAGCTACCGGATGACCGAGCTGCTCGCGCTCGAGGCGATCCGTGACGCCGCGCGCGCGCTGCCCGCGGCGGTGAAGGACGGCAAGGACCTCGATGCGCGCGAGGCGATGATGCGCGCGGTCGTGACCGCCAGCCTCGCCTTCAGCAACACCCGCCTCGGGAACGTGCACGCGATGGCCCTTCCGCTCGGCGGTTGGTGCCACGTGGCGCATGGCACCGCGGTCGCGGTCCTGCTCCCGCGGGTCATGGACTTCAACCGCGCCGCGGCGCCGGACCGCTACGCCGCGGTCGGCGAGGCCCTCGGCACGACGAAGGACGGCAGGGCCGCGGTCGAGCACGTCTACCGGATGAACGAGGCGATCGGCATCCCGGCGGGCCTGCGCGGCCTCGGCGTCGACGAAGGGGCGATCCCGAGCATGGCGAAGGACGCGATGCTCTCGGGCAACATCCTGGTGAATCCGCGGACGACCACGCAGCCGGACATCGAAGCGCTCTACCGCGAATCGCTGTGATGCCGGTCGCGATCTTCGACATGGATGGGGTTCTCTATCGCGGGGACACCGTCATGCCCTACGCCCGCGAGGCGCTGTCCCGGCTGCGGGTGGGCGGGTGGCAGGTCTTCTTCGCGACGAACAACTCGAGCGCGTCGCGCGAGGACTATGTCCGGCGGCTCACCCGGATGGGCCTCGGCGGGGATGCCGAGCACATCATCACGAGCGCGTACGCGACCGCGCACTACCTGGAGCGGCTC
>JRHI01000425.1_pt1 | contig 45902 bp, 41 predicted proteins | sample 215371 | NCBI WGS metagenome assembly JRHI01 (sample SAMN02929681, study PRJNA255918) | sediment metagenome | biome: cave system; feature: Ice Cave; material: Sediment; isolation source: sediment from deep within a dark volcanic ice cave with no known source of... ... | reverse complement strand
ACTCGATTTTCCACACGGCCTCAATCGTCTTGTGAATGTCGGTCATGCTTGCCTGACTACATCCTATCGTCGTCGCGCACAGCAACTCTATGGATGTACATGGGGCGACGCCAGAGGAACTTCCGTTCCGTCTGACCACCGTGGCACAGGAATCACGAACTGAGTCAGCTGCTCCTGGGGGTTCTCCAAACCAAGGACGGGAGAGCCTGGCAGATTCGCTCCCCAGATTGCGGGGTCGGTCTGCGAATAGAAAAACATCAGGTGGGAAGGCCGGTGTGCTATGCTGTCGCCGCCGTATCCTTCCTTCCCCATCATGTAGCACATCGCTCCGGCTCCATCGCCGGCAGCTCTTTCTTGGCGATAGCGGCGGCCATGGCCTCGTTCACCTGAGCTAGCGTGCGTCCCGCCAGGGCCAGGTCGGTGATTTTGGTGATGCGTAGAAGGTACGTACGCGCGGCTGGCGCATTAACGCACATAGGGACACGCACCTTCGGATTCCAAAAGTCAGGATCGGCTGCGGAAGTCCACCCCCGTCCTACGATACACACGAAGCCGTTCTTGCCTTTGACCGCTGTTTCAAAACCGTGACGCCCAAGAACCATCACCTCTGCATCGCGTGAAATAGACTCCGGTGCTGCACTTCGCGCCAGGGCTATCTCCGCACTCTGGTCCGGCATGAGGTATTGATCGATCGGCGCCATCTTCGGATAGGGTGTCGTGGCATCCTGTGACCTCGCCTGGTGCGCCATGCCGAGCACAACAAGCAGAGCGATGCCGTTGATTGCGATTGCGCCAACCTTCTTTTTCCGCATAGTTTTTCCTCCTGAGAATGGGGCACCTTTTTCGCGAGGACGTCCTTCAGCGCGCAGTGGCGTGTCGCCACCGCCGCTCACTTTTCTTTCTGCCGTGCCGCTCAGTTCTTTGCGGCGGCCGGCATCTGGAGAAACGCTCGAACCTCGACCGGCGCACGGCACGCTTTGGCGGCCTTGCGCCCCCACGCCAGCGCCTCGTCCAGGTCTGCGGTTTCAAGTATCCAAAAACCACCCACGTGTTCCTTGGTCTCCAGGTACGGCCCGTCCGTGATGAGGACTCCGCCATCGGGCTGCGGACGCAGCGACTTCGCCTTGCCCAGGCCGCAAGCGTAGATCCTGACGCCCGCAGCAATCATCTCTTTGTTGAGCGCGTGGATGTCGCGGCCCATCGCTTCGTCCGCTAGGGACGGGTCGAAGTCGTCGGGGAGATAACCAGCAACCAAATATTGCGGCATTGTCTTCTCCTGGAATGGTCTTCAGGCGGGCCAGTTGACCTGCCTTCACTATAACGACGAACGGCGGGACCGGAATTCTACAAATCGTCCAAGAAATTTTGGCTCTTTCCGCGCTTTAAGTAAAACGTGGCGAGCATCTTGGAAGTAGCTTCTCCGCTGGTAGGGAGGACTTGCACTCCTCGCCTCTCTCGAGCCGCTTCGCGTCATCCGCCACCCACCACAGAGGGCCTGCCCGCAATGCCGCCCCTAAATTTGGCGTGCTCAGCACGCGAATCGGTGATGATAAGTCTGCTTGTCGGCATTAACAAGTCGCCAAATCGCGATTGTCGCCCGAGTCACGGGCCCCTCGGAACTAAATCCGTCTGCGAGTGAGTCGAATAACCCGGACAAGTTGAAGAGTAGGTCGTTGTTATCGTTGGAAATTGTGATGAGCTGGAATTTTCAAACCGATACAGTGAACGTCCGGCGAGTGCCTGCTACTGCTGATAATTTATAAATTCTTATCGGCTGTAATTACTTGCGGGCGAAGCGGTCGAAGTCTGCCATCTGGCGTTCCATCTCCTCGCGCGGGGAGTCGGCAGTCGAGCGCACACCTTGAATGCGCAGTTTGAATTCGTCGGCATTCGATGCGCGCAGCAGCGCTTCGTCGAGGGTAATCAACTGCTTGGTATACAAATCGAAAAGCGATTGATCGAAAGTCTGCATGCCGTACTGGCTGGTTCCGGCTGCGATGGCCTCGCGAATCAAGCGCGTCTTGTCGGCATTGATGATGCAATCGCGAATGTATCCGGTAGCGATCATGATTTCGACCGCGGGCACGCGGCCTTTGTCATCGGCGCGGCGCACCAGGCGCTGCGAAATAACCGCCTTCAAAGTTGCGGCCAATTGCAAACGAATCTGCTTTTGTTCCGGCGGCGGAAAAACCGCGATAATGCGCTGGATGGTTTCCGTCGCGTCCAATGTGTGCAACGTAGAGAAAACCAGGTGGCCGGTTTCGGCGGCGAGCAAAGCCGTTGAGATAGTTTCCAGGTCGCGCATTTCGCCGACCAGTATCACGTCCGGATCCTGGCGCAGCGCGGCGCGCAGCGCGGTAGAGAAATTGGCGGTGTCTACTTCCACTTCCCGTTGATTGATGAAGCTGCGCTTGTCGCGATGCAGAAACTCAATCGGGTCTTCAATAGTAATCAGGTGGTCCGAACGGTTGGCATTGATGCGGTCAATCATCCCCGCCAGAGTTGTGGACTTACCGGAACCCGTGGTGCCGGTTACCAGCACGAGACCGCGCTGCTCTTCGCAAATGTGCGCGACTACGGCCGGCAGATTCAATTCTTCAACGCTGCGAATTTTTGTGGGAATTACGCGCAACACCATGCCCACGTTGCCGCGCTGTTGAAAAACGTTTACGCGGAAGCGGCCCAGTCCGGCCACGCCATAAGCCATATCCAGTTCGGCGGTTTCTTTGAACTTTTGTTTCTGGCGATTCGTCATCATGCTGAACGCCATCGAAAGCATTTCTTCGGGAGTCACTCGGGGTATGTCGGCCAGTGGCGTGAGGACGCCGTCAATGCGCAGGTAGGGATGATTGCCGACTTTTAAATGCAAGTCGGAAGCCTTCGTTTCCACCGCGCGGCGCAGGAGATCGTCGATGCTTAGTGCCATAGCGATTTTGACCCCGCAAGATTTCTACTATTACCGGACACTAACATCCGCGGAATGGCGTCACAAGCGGACATCCGGCGATGGTTACGCGCTAGTTACCTGAGCCCGGGTACAGATGCCGCGTGACACGAACCGTGACAACGATCAAAGCCGAATCGCTAAATTCGTTTCAAGTATAGCGAATCGTACAGTAATGCTGCGGCGAATCCGCCCGCCAGCGGCCCTACCCAGAAGACCCCTTGATTGGCCCAATGTGTTGCCGCCAGCGCTGGCCCGAAAGCTCGCGCCGGATTCAAAGCGCCGCCGGTGAATGGCCCCGCGACCATAATTCCCAGTGCATACACCAGCCCGACGCCAAACCCCGCGATGGAGCGATACGTTCCGCGATCGTCAAGCGTGGTGGCAAAAGCCAGCAGCACCACAAAAAAAGTCGCGACTGCCTCCAGCGCCATACCCGCCCAGCGTGGAAAATCGCGTGCGAATTCCGGCGTACCCAGCGCTACGGCGCGCCAGGTGTCGTCTGGAATGATGGCTTTCAAAAGAAACGCCGCCGCAATCGCACCCGCAATCTGCGCCAGCCAGTACATCAGTACATCGAGCGTGTTAAGGCGTTTGGTCACCCAGTAGCCGATGGTTACCGCGGGATTAAAATGCCCGCCGGACACGTGGCCAATCGCGGAAATCATGACCGCCAGAGCCAATCCATGCGCCAGCGCGATACCGAGGACGCCGATGCCCGCTGTGCCGTGCAGAAACTGATCCGCGCACGCGGCGCCCTCGCCAAAAAAGACCAGCGCGAAGGTTCCCAGAAATTCCGCCGTAAGCTTTTGCGTGCTGGTGTACATGCAGACTTCCTCCGAGCCCCGGCAAGTATGGGGCGGAAATCACGCACAAAAGTAACACGTGCGCCGGGCAGCGTTGATTTTAGCTTGAACTGCGCGACGGAACTACAGCAAGCCTCTCGCGTGTTTCTTCACTGTGTACTCAGAGGCAGCAGTCGAGTGAACAAGAGAAAAAGCGGCTACTCCTCAGAGTAGCCGCCGCGGCATTCAGCCATTTTAAACTGTTAGCGCGAGGCCGCCGCCACCGGAGCGTTCACCGGTGTCAGCCAATTGTGGCGATCGGGCTTGCTGCCGCTGGTCAGCGCGAAAAATTCATCCTGCAGCTTCTTGGTGACGGGACCGGCCGCGCCTTTGCCAACCACAATGTGATCCACCGAACGAATTGGCGTAATCTCGACAGCCGTTCCGACAAAAAACACTTCATCGACGATGTACAGCATTTCGCGCGGGATCACCGTTTCTTTAACTGGAATTCCCAAATCTTCGGCCAGCTTCACCACCGTATCGCGCGTGATGCCCGGCAGAATGCTGGTAGCCAGCGGCGGTGTGAACAGCGTGCCGTCGTGAACCAGGAACACGTTCATGCCCGAGCCTTCGCTGACGTGTCCACCGGAATCGAGCGCTATGCCTTCGGCGTATCCGTTGAAACTTGCTTCCATGCGAATCAGCTGCGAATTCATATAATTTGCGGCCGCCTTGGACATCGCCGGCAAAGTGTTCGGAGCGATACGCGTCCACGAGCTGACGCCGATATCCACGCCTTTCGTCAACGCTTCCGGTCCCAGGTATGCTCCCCATAACCAGCACGCCATGTACACGTCGATGGGAGAATTCAGCGGATTGACGCCCACCTCTCCATATCCGCGCAGCACGATCGGCTTCACGTAACACGAATTCAACTTATTTTGGCGCACCAGCTCCGTTGCGGCGTTGCCGAAATCTTCCACGCTGAAGGTCAGATCCATGCGGTAAATTTTTGCGGAATTAATCAGGCGTTGCATGTGTTCGCGAAGCCGGAAGATCGCAGGACCCTGCTTGGTTTCGTAGCAGCGGATGCCTTCAAACACCGCGGAGCCGTAGCTCACCACGTGCGACAGCACGTGCAATTGCGCTTCGTCCCAGTTGATCCATTTTCCGTTGCGCCAGATTTTTTCCGTTTTCTGAATCGGCATGCCTGCTCCTCTTTACCACAATCTTGCAAAAGTGCGTTCGAATCGCAGAATACGGCACCGCGCGGGGAGCGTCAATGCAGAGTGTTTTATTTGCTCTCGAAAGCAAAACCAATATGGCGTGGCCTCAACCTATGCTTCACGCACTCCGCGTTATTCTTGCGGCTGTGACTGGCTGTCGGCCTTGTGCCCGTCTCCGCCGGTATTCTTGGCATCCGAATTTTCGGCCGCATGATACGCGGCTTGCGCTTCCGCGATCAGCCGCCCGGTCCGGTTCTCGTATATCCCTAAAATAAGAAACGGTATGGCCGTTGCCGCAGCCCACAGCTTGGCTTTCCGCGGAATTTTTGATTCCGGCTCCCAGCGAAACAATTGCGCCGACACAAAGAAAGTCGTCGACGCCCAAAAAGCCAACAACCCAACGTCCAGCAACAGATGCCAGATCGGAACCGAAAAGTAAATTGCCCTTTGTAGGCTTGTAACCAGGTAGGTTGCCGGTAAAAACACTCCGACATGCTGCACCTTGATCGGTAGCGCTATCAGCGGCAGTGTTGCGCCGGATAAAAAAATCGATGGCAGCCACAATAACTGATTCAATACCTGCGTCTCCTGCATGGTATTGGTGACGCTGGCCACCACCAGGCCGAGTGACGCGAAAGAAACCGTACCCACGGTAACGAGAATAAAAACCGCGAGTACGTTCCCGAAGCTATGCACGTGAAAAAATACCCGCGCGAAAAGTATCTCCACAAGCACCGTGGGCAACGTCAGAACATAATTTGCGACTATGCTCGACGCCAGCATGTCGCTCGGCGTCACGGGTGTGACGTGAAATCGCCTCAGGATGCCTTGTTCCCGAAACATCACCAGCGCCGCGCTTAGTCCCCAGAAGCTCCCCATCACCGTCAGCGCCACCACCGGCCCCAGCAGGTAACTCACTTTGTCCGGCACGCCTTTTGCGAACACTCCCGCGTACAGAAAGAAAAATCCGAATGGCATGATCACGCTGAAAAATAGAAACATCTTGTTGCGGACCGTCAACTGGATCCGCATGCGGGTGAGAGCGGCAAAATTCTTCAATCGCGCAGCCTCCTGCCGGTAAGTTCGATGAACACGTCCTCAAGCGAAGGAGTCGCGATTTCCAAAGAGATCAATTCGTTCCCCTGCGCTTCCAGATGCTTCACCAGCGAAACAATGGCTTGCGGCGGCCGCTGGCATTGCAGGATGTAGCTTTCGCCCAGCATCCGGCACTCCGACACTCCGTCCAGTGTCTTCAGTGTGTCCACGGATTCCGGCCGCGCCAGGCGCACTTCCAGTCTGGTTTTGTCCCCGGAGCGCTCTTTTAACTCGCGCGGCGAACCTTCGGCAATGACCACGCCGTGGTCCACGATGGCCACGCGATCGCAAAGGCGCTCGGCCTCTTCAATGTAGTGCGTGGTCATCACAATAGTTTTTTTCTCGTTGCGCAGTTCCGCGATGATGTCGTAAATCTCGCGTCGCACCTGCGGGTCCAGCCCGGACGTTGGCTCGTCAAAAAATAACACCTTCGGATCGTTGACCAGCGCCATCGCCAAAGCCAGGCGCTGCTTTTGCCCGCCGGAAAGCTGGCTGTAGAACGCGTTGCGCTTTTCTTCCAGTCCGAAGCGTTTCAGCAATTCTTCGGGCTTCCGGCGCCGGCGATAAAAACTCGCAAACAGCCGCAGCGCTTCCATCACTCGCAGCTTGTCGGGAAGGGAAGTCGCCTGCAGTGCCGCGCCGATTTCGTGCTTCAGTTCTTGCGGATTTTTCTGTGGATCCAGGCCGCACACCGACACTCGCCCGGAATCCGGCGTGCGCAACCCTTCGACCATTTCCACCGTGGTGGTTTTTCCGGCTCCGTTGGGCCCCAGCAGGCCGAACACTTCGCCTTCTTCCACCGTAAAGCTGACGCCACGCACGGCTTCTACATCTCCGTAGCGTTTTTTCAGATTTTCAACCTGCAGGATGGAGCTCGGCATGAACAAGAGATTATCGCACAGGTGCGTAATCCCTTCGTTAAGGGAAGGGATAAGCTAAGCGAGCCAAAGACGAGAAGTAGGGATTAGTGGTTCCAGTGATTAACTTCGCGATTTCACTTTGTTTCCAGCGATTATTTTTCTGGATTTGGCATCCGGCTTCTTCGACACAGGCTTCCAGCCATGCGCTTTCACGTCCACGCGCGATTCCGCAATCTGTACGCCTTCGCTTTCCAGCAGCTTTTTCTGCAGCATCGCGTACGGTCCGCGAATCAGGATTTTCCCGCGCTCGCCAACCACCCGGTGCCACGGTATCCCTCTGCCCGATGGAGTCGCGGCCATCGCCCGGCCGGCGCTTCGTGCTCCGCCTGGTAATCGCAGGGCGCGAGCCAGCGCCCCATACGTTAGAACCCTTCCGCGGGGAATTTGTTGCACCAGTTGGTAAACGGGATCCCAGGACATCGCCATGTTCTCCAAAGTGAGAAAAGCTACAGTACGGTCCGCGGCCCGCACGATACAACAAACGATGCAGCAAGACAAAATTCCCGCAGTGGGGTTTAACGAAGTGAAAGCAGCGCGGCACAAAAAACACGCTGTGGTAAAGGTGATGAAACAAAACAAAAAAAGTCGATAAGCGATTTGAACGCAGAACAGTTATTTTACCGTTACTGATTGGATGCACCGCTTCTGAACCTGCAATTCCAGATTGACCGTGTAGTGGAAGAGAAATACACTACAGATAACGGGGCTGTCGTACGAGGTAATCGTCATGGCTTTCGTCCGCCGCAAAGGAAATGTCTTCTATCTGGTGCACAACGTGCGCCACGGCGGAAAAGTGCAACAGCTTCATCTGGCCCGTCTCGGAAAGCGCGCGCGCATCACCGATCAGGTGGTTCGCGAAGTTTCCAAAAAACATCCCTTCATCGATCTCAATTGGCGTTCTCTGCGCGAGCAGTTGAACAGCAGGCTGGATCTCGCGGATGCGGACTCTCCGACCGTGCAACAACTCGTGTCCAACCTGCGAACTCTCAATCTCGATCTGGCGGATGTGTTTCCGCCGATGTTCCGGATTTCTGAATCGCCCGTCGTGGCTCAGGAGTTGCTCCTGCAATTGCGGCTCCTGCAGTCCACGCTTCAGGTCAAGCTCGATCAATTTGACCGCAGCGGCGTGCGATTTGGTAACGCGTCCTCGCTTTTGCGGGGCGCCAGGAGGCGGTCATGAGCACATCCATTCTTCCACTCGATCCCAGTAAGCGCAGCACCGGCACGCTCGATTTCGAGACGTCGTTGCGCTCGAAAATCGTTGGCCAGGAAGAAGGAGTCCAGGCGTTGGTCGAGCTCTACCAGGTCTTCTGCGCCGGATTGAATTCACCGGGCCGCCCGGTCGGAAATCTTTTGCTCCTCGGGCCCACCGGCTCCGGAAAAACGCGCATCGTGGAAGCTGCCGCGGAAATTCTGTTCGGCGACTCCCGCGCGATCATCAAAGTAGACTGCGCCGAATTCCAGCATTCCCACGAAATCGCCAAGCTGATCGGATCGCCCCCGGGATATTTGGGACATCGCGAAACGCATCCTTTAATTACCCAGGAAGAGCTGACCAAAAGCCACACCGAAAAGCTGAAACTCTCGTTCCTGCTCTTCGACGAAATTGAAAAAGCTTCCGACTCGCTGTGGCAATTGCTGCTCGGCATGCTGGACAAAGCCACTTTGACGCTCGGCGACAATCGCAAGGTCGACCTGTCGCAAACGGTAATCTTCCTGACCTCCAATCTTGGCGGCGGCGAAATTACCGAAATGATGCACGGCGGTTTGGGATTCGTTCAGCCCAAGGATAAGCCGATAGCCGGATTGGACCAGAAAGTCGAGCGCACCGCTTTGGAAGCGGCTCGGCGTAAATTTTCGCCGGAATTTATGAATCGCCTCGACAAGGTCGTGGTTTTTCATCCCCTGCAGCGCGAACAGCTCGAGGAAGTATTAAACATTGAGCTCGGCAATGTGCAACGTCGCGTGCTGGAAACCGCCAAAGGGCAATTTCTGTTTCGCGTGACCGGCGCGGGCCGCGATTTCCTGCTGCGCGAAGGCACCGATCAACGTTATGGAGCGCGCCATCTGAAACGCGCGATCGAGCGCCACGTCGTCTATCCGCTCGCGAATCTTCTGGCCACCGAACAGGTGCACCTCGGCGATCTCGTGCGCATCGATTGGGACGGCGAGCACAACCTGCTTACGTTCGTGCGCGACGGCGAAGGCGCATTGATCAACAGTGAGCCTCCGCTGACCGCACGCACAGCGCCGCCCGCGGAAGTTCGCGACGGCAAAGCCGTGGATGCTCCCACCGAAGCCGTGGTGGAAACCAGAAAATCGCGCGCCGCATTGCCGGGCGGCGGTCCCGCGGCTGCGCCGCAAAGCCGCAAAAAGCACGAACGCTGACCCGCTATCGATCGCGGCACGCCACATACTCGTGAACACGCCAAAACGCATCAACCATGTCAGCGCAACGATGCGCATCCTGGCTCTAATCTAATCTCTAATCTAATAATGTGCCGCTTTGTGTCGTCCTTCGACTGACACAAACTGTTTTGCCGTTGCCACTTGTGTCGCAGATGAAGCACTGTCTCACCTCGTGAGACAGTTTCCATCATAGCAACTACCGTATCTTGTTGAGATAACTCCGTTTCTTAATCGGTTCCCGCGTCCCCGCGATTGGCATTCCCCATGCTCTATTTCAAAGTAGCGTCGCGTTGAGACTCCGTCGCGTTCCTCTGGCAAGCGAACGTGGAGAAGGACTGGAGACATGAGAGCTGCTGTACGGCAACAACTTGATCCGTCAATTCGCAGCACGGACACGCGCGACTTCGAAACCGCTTTGCGTTCCAAAATCGTTGGACAGCCCGAAGGCGTCCAGTCTCTCGTCGAAATGTACCAAGTTTTTTGCGCCGGATTGAATTCGCCCGGCCGCCCCGTCGGCAACTTACTTTTTCTCGGGCCCACCGGCTCCGGCAAGACTCGCATCGTGGAAGCGGGCGCCGAAATATTGTTCGGAGATCCACGAGCCGTACTCAAAGTCGACTGCGCGGAATTCCAGCACTCTCACGAAATTGCCAAACTGATTGGCTCGCCTCCGGGATATCTCGGCCATCGCGAGACCCATCCGCTGATCACTCAGGAAGCCCTGTCCGCCTGCCACACCGACAAGCTGAAGCTATCCTTTTTGCTGTTCGATGAAATTGAAAAAGCTTCCGACGCTCTCTGGCAACTGCTCCTCGGCATCCTGGATAAAGCTACTTTGACCCTCGGCGACAATCGCCGCGTGGATCTTTCGCAGACCGTAATCTTCCTGACCTCTAACCTTGGCGGCGGAGAAATCACCGAAATGATGGGTGGCGGCATGGGCTTTGTTCAGCCCAACGGTGATAAACCAGCGACCGGCCTTGATGAAAAGATCGAACGCACCGCCGTGGAAGCCGCTCGCCGCAAATTTTCTCCGGAATTCATGAATCGCCTCGACAAAGTGGTGGTCTTTCATTCGCTCAAGCGCAATCAGCTGGAAGAAGTTTTGGAAATTGAGCTCGAGTGCGTGCAAAAGCGCGTCCTGCAGACTGCCAAAGGGCAGTTTTTGTTCCGCGTCACTAATAACGGCCGCGAATTTTTACTGCAGGAAGGTACTGACCAGCGTTACGGCGCACGCCATCTGAAGCGCGCCATCGAACGCCACGTTGTGTATCCTCTGGCGAATTTGCTGGCCACCGAACAGGTTCATCTCGGCGACCTCGTGTGCATCGATAGGAACACCGAGCAAAACGCTTTGACCTTCGTGCGCGAAGGCGAAAACCTCGCCATGCCCGCGCGTCGCGTGGAACCTGCGGTTGTCGCGCGTCCCGTCCCGGCACGCAATGGCCGCACTGTCGAGGCCCCTCCCGTTTCGTTCGGGCCTGAGCAAATGCCCCGCATGGCTCGTTAACTTTTCCAGAATTTCAAAATGAAACGCCCAGGTGAATTTTCCACCCGGGCATTTGTCTTTTAGGCTAGACGTTGTTCTGCGGAACCTTGATAGCAATCCACGCGAGCGATGATGTTCAATCCGCGGCTTGTGTTAGCGGGGGAGCGGGGTTCCAGCGAAGCACTGGTTTGCGCGCCGCACCGACTTCATCCAGCCGCGAGACCCGCGTGCTGTGAGGCGCAGTCTTCACGAGTTGCGGATCTGTCGCGGCTTCTTCCGCGATCGCTTTCATCGCGGCAATAAACAGATCGCACTCTTCCTTCGACTCCGATTCCGTCGGCTCGATCATCAGCGCGCCCGGCACAATCAGCGGAAACGCCGTGGTATAGGGGTGAAATCCGTAATCGATCAAGCGCTTGGCGATGTCCATCGTGCTGACGCCGTTCTTCTTTTGCAGCGCGTCGCTGAAAACAACTTCGTGCATGGACGGTAGGGAATAGGGCAACTCAAAAATGCCTTCCAGATTTTTCCGGATATACGTCGCGTTCAGCACCGCGTCTTCCGTGGCCTGCCGAACGCCCGGCCCGTAGGCAAGAATGTAAGCCAGCGCACGAACCAGCACGCCAAAATTTCCCGAGAACGCTTTTACGCGGCCGATCGAATCCGGCCGCACGCCTTCCAGCGCCAGGCGTCCACCCTCTTTTTCTACCAGCACCGGCACGGGGCGAAATGGTTCGAGGATTTTCTTCATCGCTACGGGGCCGGCTCCCGGTCCGCCTCCGCCGTGCGGCGTGGAAAATGTTTTGTGCAGGTTGAGGTGCATCACGTCCACGCCCAGGTCTCCCGGACGCGTCACGCCGGTCAGCGCGTTCATGTTCGCGCCATCCATATACAGTAGCGCGCCGCGCTCGTGCAGAATCTCCGCAATCTCCGCGATGCGTTGTTCGAAGATGCCCAGCGTCGAGGGATTGGTGATCATCAGCGCGGCGACGTCGTCGGTGACCAACTCCCGAAGTTTGTCCACATCGATCTGGCCGTGCGATTCGGATTTTATGTTTTCAACCTGGTAGCCCGCGATGACCGCAGTCGCGGGATTCGTCCCATGCGCCGAGTCCGGAATTAAAACTTTTTTGCGCGGATTGCCGCGTTTTTCCAGGTACGCGCGAATCAACAGCAGTCCGGTCAGTTCTCCCTGCGCTCCCGCTGCAGGCTGAAACGTGATGGAATCCATCCCCGTAATCTCGAGGAGGCAATCCTCCAACAATTTCATGATTTTCAGGCAGCCTTGCGAAAGTTCCTGCGGCTGGTACGGATGCTCCGTAGCAATCCCATCCAGGCGCGCCACGAATTCATTCACACGCGGATTGTATTTCATCGTGCAGGAGCCCAGCGGATACATTCCCAGATCGATCGCATAATTCCACGTCGACAGGCGCGTGAAGTGGCGCAGTACTTCTATCTCGCTGACTTCCGGAAATTCAGAAACGCCTTGCTTACGATAATTCGTGCCCAATAAATCGGCGGGATCGGCGGCCGGTACATCCAGCGGAGGCAATTCGAACGCGCGTTTCCCCGCGGACGATTTCTCAAAAATCAGTCCTTCGTTCTGACTAACGTGTCGTGATGCTTTTCCGAGGCTTTCGCTCAATGTTATTCCTGTGAACTCATATAAACTCGATCGTTATCTCTACAAATTTCGTCGACCGGCCGCAGCGCCGCGCAACCAAAACACTATCGCGTACTTTAAACGGCTTGTTCCAGCGCTGTGCGCACCGCGCCCGCGAATCGTTCGATTTCCGCCCGCGTGGTCGTTTCCGTAACGCAAACCAGCGCATGCTTGGTCAACTCCGGGTAAGCCGTGCCAAGCACAAACGGTCCGATTATTTTATCGCGCAGCAGTTGCGCGTTCACCAATTTGACCGACCGCGGAAGCTCGACCGTGAACTCGTTGAAAAACGGTCCGTCAAACGCCCGGCGCACGCCCGGAATCTTCTCCAGTTCGCTCAAGGCGAACCGCGCTTTCGACAAGTTCTGGTGCGCCATTTCACGCAACCCTTCCTTGCCCAGCAAACACAAATGCACCGTAGCGGCGAGCGCGCACAGCGCCTGGTTCGTACAAATATTGGAAGTCGCTTTCTCCCGCCGTATATGTTGTTCACGAGTCGCCAGCGTCAAAACAAATCCCCTCCGCCCATTCGAATCCGTGGTTTGCCCAACCAGACGGCCCGGCATCTGCCTGACAAATTTTTCGCGTGACGCGATAACGCCCGCATAAGGTCCGCCATAACTCGGCGGCAATCCAAAACTTTGCCCTTCCATCGCCACGATATCGGCTTCCACGGGAGGCCGCACCAACCCGAGCGAAACCGCTTCCGTGATCGAAACCACCAGCATTGCGCCGCTTTTGTGTACCGCGCCGGATAACTCTGCGACCGGTTCGATCACGCCAAAGAAATTCGGCGATTGCACCAGCACCGTGGCAACATCGTCCTTCAAGGTGGCTTGCAGCGCCTTACGATCCACCGTTCCATCAGGCGCCACGCCTATCTCTTCAACCTGCAAGCCGGAATTCTTCGCGTACGTTTTCAGTACCGCGCGATATTCCGGATGCACGGAACGCGCCACGAGCACCCGCCGGCGCCCCGTCAATCGTTCCGCCATCAACACCGCTTCCGTGCTGGCCGTTGAGCCGTCGTACATCGAAGCGTTCGCCACTTCCTGGCCCGTCAACTGGCACATCAACGTTTGAAATTCGAAAATCGCCTGCAGCGTGCCTTGCGTGATTTCCGCCTGGTACGGCGTATATGAGGTTAAAAATTCGCCGCGCTGAATAATCGTATCGGTGATCACCGATCGCAGATGGTTGTACACGCCCGCGCCGAGAAAACTCGAGTAGCCCAGCGAATTCTCCGCCGCGCGGTCTTTAAAATATTGAATGATCTCCGCTTCGGACAGCGGCCCGGGCAGCTTCAACTTTCGTTTTAATCGGTAAGCCTCGGGAACGCTGGAAAACAGCGCTTCCATCGACTCCGCGCCCACTTCGGCAAGCATTTCCTGGCGCTCCGCAGGACTTTTCGGAAGGTAGCGCATTAAGCGGAGGCTTCCTTGTTTTTGTCGGCGATGAACGCTTCATACGCCGCCGCATCCATCAACCCGTTTGCTTCGTGGGGATCGCTCAGCTTTACCCGTACAAGCCACGCCGCGCCGTGCGGTTCCGAGTTTAATTTTTCCGGCGTCGCTTCCAGGCTTTTGTTCGCTTCCACCACTTCGCCGCTTAGCGGAGCGTAAATCTCGCTCACCGCTTTGACGGATTCCACGTTTCCCAGGGATTTTCCCGCTTCCAGCTTGGCGCCCACCTTTGGTAGCTCCACGAATACCACATCGCCAAGTTCATGTTGCGCGTAATCGGTGATTCCGATGGTCCCAACGCCATTTTTTACTTCGACCCACTCGTGTTGCTTGGTGTAGCGGTAACCCGCCGGATACGTCATCGACAATTCCTTTCGATTGCTGGCAAAAAAATCTTCGACGCTGCAACGTTGCAAATTAAACGGGGCTTGTGGCCTGCTGCGGCGTAGCTTTTTTTGCCCGCTTATAAAATGGCGTCGCAACTACTCTGGCTTTCGCCTTCTGATTGCGAATCTCTACATACACCGTCGTGCCAATCGCGGACATCGCCGGTGGAAGATACGCCAACGCAATATTTTTTCCCAGTGTCGGCGACGGGGAACCGCTGGTCACCACGCCCACTGCTTCGCCATCCTCATTCACGCAACGGTATTCATCGCGCGCAATTCCGCGCTCCACCATTTCCAGCCCCACCAAAGTGCGCGTCAATCCCGCAGCTTTCGCGCGCTGCAACTCCGCGCGGCCAACAAAATCTTTTTCCATTTTACAGTAGCGCTCGAGACCCGCTTCCCACACATTGATTCCATCGCTGATCTCGTGCCCGTAGAGGGCCATCTTCGCTTCCAGCCGAAGAGTATTGCGGCACCCAAGTCCGCACGTAACAATCCCGAACTCACGTCCCGCATCCATCACCTTCGACCAAACAGCTTCGCTAGTGCCCACATCCGAAGGTATGTAAATCTCAAAACCATCTTCGCCCGTGTAACCTGTCCGCGCGATTAACGTATTCTTCAATCCGCACACCATGCCGTGCGTGAACCAATAATTTTTGATCTCGCTGAGCTTTGCGTCCGTAAGTTTCTGCAGCACGTCAACCGCGCGCGGCCCCTGGATCGCCAGCTGCGTATACGAATCGCTTAGCTCCTCCACCACGCAATCGAAACTCTTGGTATTTTCCCGCACCCAGTTGATATCTTTTTCTCGCGTCCCGGCATTGATCACCAACAAAAAATCATCATTTTCGAGCCGGTGCACAATCACGTCATCGACAAACGTGCCCGCCGGATAAAGCATCGCCGAATAATGCGCTTGGCCCACGGCCAACGCCGCGGCGTCGTTCATGCTGATGTGCTGCACCGCCGCTAATGCGCCCCCGGCCGCGCGTCCGGTCTTGATCCGGATATCGCCCATGTGGCTCACGTCAAAAACACCCACGCTCGTGCGCACAGCTTTGTGTTCCGCCATGAGTCCGCCGGTTGCCGGATATTCCACCGGCATATCCCAGCCGCCAAAATTCACCATTTTCGCGCCCAAACGGCGATGAACCACATTTAGCGGTGTTTTGCGAAGCTCGGTAATGACAGATGGGTCTACGGGTTCACTCCAATGAGTCGAGGCAAAAAAAGTTTAGCACGCGCTACTTGCAGCGTCAAAATCGCCCAAATTTTAGATAGGAAAGATTTTTCGTATCCACGCATGGAGTCAAACGGCTTTATCTTAAGCCTCGCCAGCTGTTCAGTCCGCCGTGCCGTCGCCGCTCAAATGTTGCCGCGTCATCCATCCTCAGGTACAGTTTCCTCGGAGGCTTCCATGCCCGGTCCAGTCGTCTGCGTCCAGTGCGATAAGACGGAAGAATATTGCTCTTGCGAAAAATATTGCACCATCTGCAAGGGGCAGCTTAGCGTGCACCTCTGCCAGGATGGACTTTATTATTGCCCCGACTGCCGGGAAGCCTGCGACATCGCGCTCGCTGATAATCGTGCCAGCTGACATTCAAACTATTTCGATGCAATTTGACCCCGACGTGCGTTTAGCGGCGGCGGCCGGAGGCGTTGCGCGTTATTTCGCGGACGCCGCTGAATTGGACCATGCGCTGGTGTCGGAGTTGCAGGCGTCGATCGTTGCGGTGTGCAAACAGGAATTTGGACAGTTGAAGGCGGGAAGTGCGCGACTCGAAGTCACCCTCACGCGATTGCCGGACCGCATTGAAATCGTGGTGAAACGCCAGGCCGCGGAAGGTTCGCGCGATTCGGAAAAAACGCCAGCCACCATTGCGGGAATCGATCAGGTACAACAAGAAACCCAGGGCGATTCTGCAATCACGCGTTTGATTAAGTACGTGGGCCAGTCGGCTTCCGGGGCGTAATCGTTAGTGTGGATGCAGGGAAATATTTAGCCGCGCGAATATCCTCGTCAGCTTTTTCTGAACACGCCACGACTCTACATTTTAAATGTGAACGTATTGTTGCGAATGAGCGAAGTCACCTGCGCATCGTCCAACGTCATGGTGAGCACCACGCGGTCGCCCGATGGGGTAACGCGCGCCTGGTCGAGCAGTTGCGCCAGTTCCGGATTGTCTTTTTGCGACTGGTAGCGCTTGTACAAAAATCCCGCCTGAAGCAATTGCGCCAGCGTGTTGGCGTCTTCCGTCGAGCCGCACACCGCCTGGAACTTGCCATCCAGGGACCCGCTCGCTTCCACGCTGATGATCATGTTTTTCATGCGCACCACCAGCTTCGCAGCCTCCGGGAATTGTTGAATTTCCGGAGCTAGTTGCTGCATCGCCAGCCGCGTATACGCCGGATTCAATACCGCCCACACCGTGCCGGTTCCGTTCGCATCGTTAATCAACGGATAGAATTGGTCATTCCGCAGCAAACCTTCTTCGCTGCCGGAGCGCACCTCAATCATTTTTTCCAGCAACTTCCGGTGGCCAAATGCCGCGGTATTCGAATCGATGAACAAAAAGAAAAGGTCGTTCGGTCCGGCGCCTGTGCCGAACGCATACAAAGTGTAGGAGCGCGACTTGAACGTCGGCAATTTTTGCTGCTTGAAATACGCTTCCGTCGATCCCGGATTAAAGTTGCCCAATGCCACCCCGACGATTTGCTCTCCTGTCGGTACTGCAGCCGAGCCGGCTTTTTCCGTCTTGGCGGTCACGCCTTCCGGCACCAGTCCCCACGCCAACTCTTCCACCTGAGAATTCGGGTCCACGCCCGCGGAGGCCAGAAATTTCTCGAATTGCTTGAACCGTTCCGGCAGCATTTGTTCTTGCAGTTGCGGAAACCATTTGAGCGCGCGGGCCTTCTTCAGATCGGCATAGGCGAATTCCCCAATTTCTTTCGGGAACAAGCCGATGATGTCCGCGCCCAATCGGTCCGCTCGCGCCGGCTTGGGCAGCGCGGTGATGATCACCAGCGATGCGAAAACGAGCAACCGCGTAACACGTTGCACTACTCGTGACCTGCTGGTGTTATCCGAATTCATCCAGAGATTCATTTGGTATTCCTTTCAAAAAGCCGCGGGCATTCGTGCTAGGCGTTTGTAGCGGCTGGAACTTTGTCCAGCCGGCGTCGAAGAGCGGCAATGTTTGACTTCATCTGCGATACAAAGGCCGTGTCATGCAGGCTGTCGAGATTGATTTCCACATTTGCCAACGCGCCGCGCGCTCCGGCTGCTGCCATGAAGCGGGCTACTTGCAAGTCTGAACGCATGGATGCCGCGGCGATACCTTCCAGTTGTCCCAACTGTTCGAAAAGCGCAACGCTTACGTCCGCCACCTGCATCGGAGTTTCCGCCGCCGCGCGCGTCGCGGCTTGAATCGCTTTGTCGCGGGCCTTTGTTTCCGCAGCGTCTCCGTGCGGTAATTTAAAGGCTTCCATCACCGCGTCAAACGCCGCTGCGTCTTGATCGATCGCGTTCGCCAGGTTTTCAGTAGTCTGCCGCAATCGCTCGTGCGTCTCTGACAATTGCTCCACGAACCCCGCTTGCGATTTCTTTTTCCGCGAAAGGCTCGCCACCATTTGTCCCAGTGCGCCCGCAAGCGCCCCGGCAAATGCGGAAACGCTGCCGCCACCTGGCGTAGCAGTCGGCGCGGCCACTGCGTCGAGAAAAGGTTTTGCTAAGCCGGCAAATTTCGTCTCTTTATTCTTGGATTGCGGTTGCGCACCCGCCAGCGCTGACTGCAAACGATTTTCCAGTACCTGCGCGGGAGAGAAATCTTCCAGCTGCAGAAAATAGTCCGCCGCCATCTCCAAAGCTTTTTTCGGAACCAGTCCCACAATCTCGCTGCCCACCGGAATCGCCCCGTAGCGTTCAGCCTCGCGTTTCACCATTTCATAAACGCGGTGCATCGGAGTAGCTTCGAAATCCGTCAGGTTGATGGACACCTGCGCCAGATTGCGCGCTTTCAATGCTACGCCCATCGATTTGACGTGGCGCAATCCGCCGGATGAAAAACGAATAGCCTTTGCAATCTTGTTGGCGATGCCGATGTCGGAAGTGTTCAGATTTACGTTGTAGGCAATCAGGAATTTCCGCGCACCTACCACCGTCACGCCCGCTGTCGGGTGGACTTTTGGTTCGCCGACATCCGGTTGGCGGTCGTGGTTGCGCTTCAAGTCCTCACGCAAACCCTCGAATTGTCCACGCCGCACATTTTCCAGATTTATGCGATCCGGCCGCGTCGCGGCCGCTTCATAGAAAAAAACCGGGATGCGATGCCGCTTCCAGATTTCGTTTCCGATGCGCCGCGCCAACGCCACGCAATCCTCCAGCGTCACGCCTTCAACCGGGATAAACGGAACCACGTCCGTCGCGCCAACTCGTGGATGGGCCCCTTCGTGCTTCGTCAGGTCGATCAGTTCCGCGGCTTTGCCCACGCCAAGCAGCGCTGCTTCCGCCACCGCTTCCGGCTCGCCCGCCAGGGTCACAACGCAGCGATTGTGGTCCGCGTCCATCTCGCGATCGAGTACATACACGCCCGGCACTTTGCTCATCGCTGCGATGATGGCTTCGACTTTTGCGGCGTCGCGCCCTTCGGAAAAATTAGGCACGCATTCGATCAATCGATTCATCTTTGATTTACCCGTGTAATTTTGACCACCTTGAATCTATCGACCAACCGCCCCAGCCATTCGTGAATACAGCATTTCGTGGCTGGTGAACCTGGGTGCCCCACACGCCGTACGTGCGTGTGGGGTTGTTTGTAATTAATAGGTACCCTATCGATCACCGACCGGACAACACACCCGCCCGGATCATCCAATTGCTCAACCCTACACAACTCCACTCTTCGAATAAATAATTTCACCACGCTTGATCGTCGTGTGGCACAAGTTCATCCCAAAATAATAGGGAATTTCCCGGTAGTCATCCACCTCGAAGATAGCAACATCGCCAAGCTTGCCAACCTCGATCGATCCAATGCGCTCCTGCCGGTTGAGCGCATACGCAGCATTAATCGTCGCCGCGGCGATGGCTTCCGACGGAGTCATCCGCAATTGCGTGCACGCCAGCGAAAGAATCATCGGCATGCTCACTGTCGGACTCGTTCCCGGATTGTAATCCGTAGCCAAAGCAACGATTGCCCCCGCATCGATCAACTCGCGAGCCGGAGCGTATTTCGCAAGACCCAGATGAAAATCGCAGCCGGGAAGTAATGTCGCCACCGTGTCCGATTTTGCCAGCGCATGAATATCCGCGCGATCTACTTGCTCCAGGTGGTCGCAGCTTGCGGCGCCCAATTTAACGGCCAGCTGCGTCGCGCCGGTGCGCGTCAATTGTTCCGCATGCATTCGAATTTTCAGCCCGCTCCGCTTGCCCGCTTCCAGAACCTGTTTCGCCTGTGCCAACGTAAACGCGCCGCGATCGCAGAAAACGTCACAGTATTCCGCAAGTTTCTGCGCCGCAATATCTGGGATTAATTTGTCCGTAAGAAGCGCAATATATTCCTTCACGCCTGATGAACGCGTGCGGTACTCGGCGGGAATCACGTGCGCGCCTAGAAACGTGGAAACAATCTCCAACGGTTGCTCCGCGGCCAGTTCCTTGTGCAGCCGTAATACTTTCAGTTCACTGGTTACATCCAGCCCGTATCCGCTCTTCGCTTCAATGGTCGTCGTTCCATAAGCCGCGAACTGTTTAAGAGCCGCTAACGCGCGTTGCTTCAAAGCGTCTGCCGTCGCCGCTCGCAACTTGGCGACGGAACTTAGAATTCCGCCGCCGCGTTTTGCGATCTCCTCATAGCTCGCTCCGGTAATGCGGAGCTCATACTCCTCGGCGCGGCTTGCGGCATGGATCAAGTGCGTATGCGAATCGACAAATCCCGGCAGCACTACGCGCCCGCCGGCATCCAGTCGCCGCGCTCCGGACGCCAATCCATGCGCCTCAACTTTCGCACGCGGCCCGACAGCAACGATCACGCCATCGCGAATAAGCACCGCGCCATTTTTTACAATTCCCGCGTCCGCTAGCGATTCACCGCGACGAGGGCCGCGCCCGCGCAGAGTCAGCACCTGCGACGCGTTGGTGATGAGCGTATAGGATTTCAAGGTTTCGACAGTATGCGGTGCGCACAAAAACTGGAAAAGAAGTTATTGCCGATGAACATTAATGGTTTCGAATCAAAGACACCCACAAAAATGCCGGCCTCGTCTCGCCTCAAGCGCCCGCAGCTTTCCCGCGAAACGCAGGCGCAAAAACGTCCCTCACAAATGTTTCAAATGAGGTAGGCGTGCTGTTTGCTTCCGATCGCGCTTCTTCGTTCCCGACAACGCCGTCGTTGAAGCTGCGATACATCTCGGAATACAGGCTCGCTGATTTCGCGGGAACCCCCATTTGGCTAAGCGCCAGTTCAAACTGTTCGTACGGCATCTGCATGTAGCGAAGTTCCGGCTTGTCGATAGCGCGGCCGATGATGGCGGTCACTCCGTTCATGGACAAATCTCTTTCGCCAAGCAGTTCGCGCGTCCCCTTGCCGCTGAAATCCAGCTGCAACAACCGCTCCGCCGCGTACGCGCCAATGTCCCGGGCCGCAATCATCGGGATCATCAACTCCGGCTTCAGCGCGCCCGCAAAAACCCCGATGCTCTGGATCATATTTACCACCGCCAGGTTATTTTCCATAAAATACGCCGGCCTTAAATGCAGCACGTTAAGCGCGGTGATGCGATTTAGTTTTTCTTCCATGCTGTGCAATCCCGCGATCGGTCCGGTCCCGGACACCGCCTGCGCGCCGACGCTGCTCAAATTTACCGCGTACTGCACTTGCGATTCCTGCATCGCCGACGCAATCGAGTTGCCGATGCGCTCCTGATCTTCTCGATAATCCGGTGCGGTCATCGACGGCGGGATCATCAGGAAAGCCGCGCGCGCTCCCGCGAACGCCTTCGCCAGCGCCGCGCTGTCGTTTACGTCAGCCGGAAACGCCTCCGCGCCCGCGTTTGCCAGCAGATTCAGCTTCTTCGCATCGCGTGCCACGGCGCGCACTTTTTCGCCTTTGCCCAGAAGTCTCGTAACAATCTCCGACCCGATATTTCCGGTTGCGCCGAGAATCGCGTACATAAAAACCTCCTCAACTTCTCAACAACATCACTAAACATCTATGCCATATGGAAAAATGTCCGCGCCGAAAACTACGTAGCTCCTACTTCTACGCCATCGGAACTTTGAGCCCGGTCTTCTTCGCAAAAGCAATCGCTTCTGGATAGCCCGCATCCACATGCCGCGCCACGCCGATTCCCGGATCGTTGGTAAGCACGCGTTCAATCCGCGCGGCCATTTCTTTTGTTCCGTCCGCCACGGTGACTTGCCCGGAGTGTTGCGAATATCCGATGCCCACTCCGCCGCCATTATGAATGGAAACCCACGAAGCCCCACTAGCCGTATTGATTAGCGCATTCAGTAGTGGCCAGTCCGCAACCGCATCGGAGCCGTCCAGCATCGCTTCCGTCTCGCGATATGGCGAAGCCACCGAGCCGCAGTCCAGATGATCGCGCCCAATCACGATCGGCGCTTTCAATTCTCCGCGAGCGACCAGGTCATTGAGCGCCAGCCCAAATTTGTCTCGCTCTCCGTAACCGAGCCAGCAAATCCGTGACGGCAAGCCCTGAAACTTTACGCGCTTCTGCGCCAGCTTGATCCAGCGCCCGAGATGCTCGTCGTGCGGAAACATTTCCAGCACCAGTTGATCGGTACGCGCGATGTCGGAAGCTTCCCCGGAAAGCGCCACCCACCGAAACGGTCCTTTGCCTTCGCAGAACAGCGGCCGGATATACGCCGGCACAAATCCCGGGAAATCGTACGCGTTTTTCACCCCATGCTCAAACGCAAACGTTCGAATATTATTTCCGTAATCAAAAGTAATCGCGCCGAGCTTCTGCAAATCCAGCATGCCCTGCACATGCGCCGCCATCGCCGCCATCGATTTTTTCTTGTACTCGTCGGGATTTTTCGCGCGCAGCTCGATCGCAGCATCGAGGCTCATACCGTTTGGTACGTAGCCATTCAACGGATCGTGCGCGCTGGTCTGATCCGTCAGCACATCCGGCACCACGCCGCGCTTCGCCAGTTCCGGAATCACGTCCGCGCAGTTTCCCACCAGCCCCACGGACGCAGCCTCGCGTTTTCGCACCGCGTTTTTCAGAATGCGCAACGCCTCGTCCAGATTTGTAACCATGACGTCGCAATAGCCCGTCTTCACGCGCCGCTTGATGCGTTCCGGGTCCACATCAATTCCCAGAAACGCCGCTCCGTTCATGGTCGCCGCCAGCGGTTGCGCGCCGCCCATTCCACCCATCCCGCCGGTAACCACCAGTTTTCCCGACAGGTCGCCGCCGAAATGCATCTTCGCCGCCGACGCAAACGTTTCGTACGTCCCCTGCAAAATTCCTTGCGATCCGATATAAATCCAGCTGCCCGCGGTCATCTGGCCGTACATCATCAGCCCGGCGCGATCCAATTCGTTGAATCGATCCCAATTGTTCCAGTGTCCTACCAGGTTGGAATTGCACAGCAATACGCGCGGCGCATATTCGTGCGTGCGAAATATCGCCACCGGCTTTCCCGATTGCACCAGCAGCGTTTCATCGTTCGCCAGCTCTTTTAGCGACCGCACGATGGCGTGAAAGCATTCCCAGTTCCGCGCCGCTTTTCCCGTGCCGCCGTAAACAACCAGGTCTTCCGGTTTCTCCGCGACCTCCGGATCCAGATTATTCATGAGCATGCGCAGCGCAGCTTCCTGCTGCCAGCCCTTGCACGAAAGCGTCGTTCCGCGCGGCGCTCTGAACGGACCTTTATCAGTGGAGGCCAAAACGGGGGGTTCCGAAGAAAGTGAGGTCATCAAATTACCCAGCGCACATACTATCGCAGCGTGCCAGCATTTGCACTGCGCGCTCCATTACTCCTCGTGCCCGAGCATATCCGCACCGTTAAGCCACCGGTCGCACCGGTTATTAAGTAGAGCGCAAACATCCCCGTTGCTCAATTGCGCTCTCCTACCGCCTGGAGTAGAGTCGAGAAATTCCCATGAATCACGGCACTCTTCCTTCCCGATTCCTGAACGCCATCGACCAGTTGCCGAACTCGCGTGCCCAGATGTATCGCGTGGGGAACCGTTGGGTATCCATATCGTCAGCGGAGTTTCTTCGCCGTGTCGCGGGTCTCTCCACGGCGCTCGTTGAACTTGGCGTAAAAACGGGCGATCGCGTCGGCATTTTCTGCCCCAATCGTCCCGAATGGCACACCGCTGATTTCGCCATCACCGGAGCGGGTGGCGTCACCGTTCCGGTGTACTTCAATGAATCGCCGCAACGCATGGCGTACATCCTGAATCATTCCGCCGCAAAAGTTATCTTCGTCTCTGGTATCGCGCAATTGGGAAAATTGCTCGCTTGCCGCCCGGAACTCACCGCGCTCGAACACATCATCGCCGCGGACGCCGGCTCCGCTCTGCCCCCGGAGTGCCTTTCTTACGAAACGCTCATCGCTGGCGCTGCTGCACCGGACATTTCCGCGTATCGCCTTCGTACCGCCCACGTCTTGCCGTCCCAGCTCTCCTCGCTCATCTACACCTCGGGCACTACTGGCGAGCCCAAGGGCGTGATGTTGACGCACACAAATTTTTGTTCCAACGTCACCGACACGCACCTCGATCTTCGTTTTGATTCGCAGACCGATCTCGCGCTTTCTTTTCTTCCGCTCGCGCATGTCTACGGCCGGATGATCGACTACTTATTTCTTTTTCATGGCGTCACCGTGGCCTATGTCGAGGCTGTCGAGTTGGTCTCTCAAGCCATGCAGGATCTCCGTCCCACCGTCATGGCTGCCGTCCCCCGCGTGTTTGAAAAAATGTATACGCGCATCATTGAGCAGGGAACTAAAACCACCGGCGCGAAACGCAAGCTCTTCGATTGGGCCATGAAGATCGCAAATCAGTCGGCCAAGTGGCGCTGCAATGGAAAACCTGTGCCTTTCAGCATCAGGGCGCAATGGGCCATCGCCAACCGCCTGGTGTATTCCAAGATCAGGGCGGGAACTGGCGGCCGCTTGCATTTGGTCTTTTCCGGCGGCGCGCCGCTTGCCAAAGCTCTCACCGAATTTTTCTGGACTGTCGGTATCCCTATCTATCAGGGCTATGGCTTGACGGAAACCTCACCCGTGCTCAGTTCCAATTACCCGCACAATCGTGCAGGAAGCTCCGGCAAGGCTATTTCCAACGTAGAACTTCGCATCGCAGACGACGGCGAAATTCTGGCGCGCGGTCCCTGCGTGATGCAGGGCTACTACAAAAATCCCGAGGCCACTCGCGAGGTCTTGACCGCCGACGGTTGGTTCAGCACCGGCGACATCGGCTATTTGGATGAAGACGGTTATCTCTTCATCACCGATCGTAAGAAAGACCTGATTAAAACCGCTGGTGGGAAATTTGTCGCTCCCCAGCCCATCGAAAATGCCCTGAAGAGCAGTCCATATTTATTGAATGCCATGGTCGTTGGCGATCGGCGCAGCTATGTGGTCGCCTTGCTGGTGGCCAACGTGAACACCATTTCCGCCAAAGCCGCGGAACAGCAAATCACTTTTGCTTCGCCCGCCGAACTGATCTCGCATCCATGGGTCCGTTCGCTCATTGACGCAGAAGTAAAACGCGTCACCGCGCATCTCGCGCAATACGAATCCATCAAACGCTTTGCGTTGATTCCTGAAGATTTCACCTTCGACAACGGCAGCCTCACCTTCACTCTCAAGCTCAAACGCCGGGTAGTCGAGCAGCATTACCGCAAAATCATCGACGAACTCTACGGCGACGTAGCCGAACCCCGCCCCCAATTGCAGGACTAAACTCCCGCGAGTCAAGTGTGAGTCACAACTGACAGAATCATTCTCTGCCCGGGTCAAAAAATCTCGTCACTCAGCACTCCCATCCGAACGAAACAGAACCTGACGTCTCGCCGACCAAATCAATCCACCCACGAAAATCCCCCCTCCCGATTTGCCGCCAGCGTCGCCCAGGACTAAAATTATCTCCGGAGCTCCAATCCATCCCATGTCCGAACAACTCGTCATCGCCGGCCGCGCCTTCAAATCCCGCCTCATCGTCGGCACCGGCAAATATCGCAGCTTCCAGGAAATGGCCCGCGCGCACGCCGCATCCGGCGCCGACATGGTCACCGTCGCCGTCCGCAGAGTAAACCTCACCGATAAATCCAAAGAGTCTCTGCTTGATTACATCGATCGCGAAAAAATGTTCATCCTCCCGAACACCGCGGCCTGCTACACCGCCGATGAAGCCATTCGCACCGCTCGTCTCGGCCGCGAAGTCGGGCTATCCAATTGGGTAAAGCTGGAGGTGATCGGCGATCAGCAAACTTTGTTTCCAGATACCGAACAGTTGATTGCGGCCACCCGCATCCTTGTGAAAGAAGGCTTCATCGTCCTCCCATACACCAATGACGATCTCATCGTCGCGCGCAAGCTTATCGATGCCGGTGCTGCTGCCGTCATGCCGCTCGCGGCGCCCATCGGTTCCGGCCTGGGCATTCAAAATCCCGCTAACCTCCGGATTCTGCGAGAACGTATCACCGAAGTTCCCATGATCGTCGATGCCGGCGTGGGAACCGCTTCCGATGCCGCGTTTGCCATGGAGTTAGGAGCAGATGGCTTACTGATGAACACCGCCATCGCCGAAGCGCAGGACGCCGTGCTTATGGCCGAAGCAATGCGCGATGCAACCATCGCTGGCCGCAAAGCGTTTCTCGCCGGCCGCATGCCCACGCGCCTCTACGCTGCCGCCTCCAGCCCGCTCGCCGGCGTGGTCCGCTGATGCGTTAATCGCAAGCTGCGTATACAATCCAGCCGTCTCGCGATGATCGACAAAAAATCTCCCAACAGTACCGCCGCGCGTTTGGATTATATCGACTGGATGCGCGGCCTTGCCGTCGTCATCATGATTCAGGCGCACTGCTACGATTCCTGGCTGAATCCCGCCGCAAGAAAGACTTTTCTTTATCGCTGGTCGCAGAATGCCTCCACGCTGCCCGCGCCCATCTTTATCTTCCTCGCTGGTGTTTCCTTCGTTCTGGTTACCGAGCGCCTTCAGGGAAAGAAAATTCCTGCCAATAAAATTTTCAGAACCGCTCTATTACGCGGCGCGGAAATCCTCGGTTTGGGAATTCTTCTTCGCGTGCAGGAATTCGTGCTCGGTTTTCCAAAATCACCATGGACCGATCTTTTCCGCGTGGACGTCCTGAATATTCTTGGTGTCTCGATAATTCTTATGGCAGTGTTCTGGCGCGTGGCCGCGATGCCAGGTTTGCGCAGTTCGAATCGCGACGAAACCTCGACAAGTACAGAGCCGGCGTTACACGATCACCCATGGCGAAATCCCGCCATTCTCTATTCGCTACTGACCGCCGCGATCATCGCGCTCGTCACTCCGCCGTTGTGGACCACCCATCGCCCGCGGTTTCTTCCCTGGATGCTCGAGTCCTATATAAACGGCGTACACCTTTTTAATTCGCCGCAACCGTGGCTTTTTGCCATCTTTCCCTGGTGCGGATTTGCCTTCGTGGGTCTCGCGTTTGGTTTATTTATCTTCTCGGACTTCGCGCAACGCCGCCAAACTTTGGCTCTTTCAGTAGCGGCCGGCACCGGCATCCTGGCATGCGCCCTCTCGCTTCTGTTCGATTCCTCGCGCATCAACCTCTACGCCATTTACGATTACTGGCACAGCAGCCCGGATTTTTTCCTGATGCGCTGCGGCCTTTTATTAATTCTGCTATTTGCCATTTACGCGTGGTGTCGCTGGGGATTCGCAACTACAGGATTCAGTCCGTTGATCCAGTTTGGCAAAACTTCCTTGCTGGTCTATTGGGTCCACATGGAGTTCGTCTACGGCAGGCTTTCCATCTTGTACAAGCGGCGAACCGGCATTCCCATGGCCACCGCGGGAATGGTCGTCATCTTCGCCGCCATGCTCGCGCTTTCAATCTGGCGCACCAAAACAAAAAAGCGCGCAGCAGTGAAGTTGGCAGGACCTGCCACTGCCACGCAAGGCCTGAGCCAGCCTATATAGTTTTTTAAAATTAAGTATTGAGAGGGAGGGTACTTCGCTACGGTTTTTCAGCAAGCGTCTGCTGAATAATCTGCGCTTGCGGAATTTTGATAATAATCTCGCCGGGCTTGGCCAGGATCAACTCTTCGCGCGCCATTTTCTCGATCGCGCGCGGATCGGTTTTCAGGTCCTTCACCACTCTTTCCAGCAGCGCATTATCCTTATTCAAACGTTCGATCTCGCTGGTAACGCGCTTGATCCCATCCTGCGTGCGGCGCATGGCCATATATCCATGCGCGCCAAAAATATCGTGCACAAAAAGCACCACCACAAACAAACCAAGCAACGCGGGAGCATGTTGTTTGGCTGTCGACCGCAGTGTTTCGCTAAGTTCCTGTTTCATCTTTATCCTTGTAACACCCAGTTTTTTGCTTCGCTCGCCAGCTTTGCAGAAGCTTCGTAGCTGTCGCCCTCGACATACAATCGCAACAACGGCTCTGTTCCGGAAAGTCGCAAAAGCATCCACGAACCGTCTGTGAACACGAACTTTGCGCCATCTGTGCGATCTACGGAAGCAACTTTTCTTCCCAATAGTGTCGAAGCGTCAATGGCCACCCTCTTCACTGCATTCGCTTTTTGTTCGTCACTCAGGTGCATGTTCTCGCGCAGCGGCCAGAATTCACGCCCGAGTTTCTTAAATAGCGCCCGAATCTGTTCGTCAATCGACGCGCCGCGCGCCGCCAGCATTTCCGCGATTAACAGGCACGCGAGAATGCCATCTTTTTCCGGCACGTGTCCGCGGATCGTGAGACCCGCGCTTTCTTCGCCGCCCAGCGCAATTTTATCTTCGCGAATCAATTGCCCAATATATTTGAATCCTACCGGGGTCTGATACGTAGTCTGGCCGTGCATGCGCGCCACGGCGTCCACCATTTGCGTGGTCGCTACGCTTCGTGCCGCTGGCAAATTCCATCCGCGCGTTTCAACCAGGTAATCGTAAAGTAGCGCGAGGATATGATTCGGTTGCACCCACGAGCCGTTGCGATCGATCACGCCAAAGCGATCGGCATCGCCGTCCGTCGCCAAGCCGGCGGCCGCGCCGGAATCGACCACCGCCTTACGCAGCGGCGCAAGATTTTCTTCCGACACGTCCGGGCCCGTGCCGTCGAACAGGCAGTCCCTGTCCGTGCGCATCGTTTGTACCGCTACGCCGTTGCGTGTCAGAACTCCGTCGAGATAACCCGCGCCGCATCCGTGCAGCGCATCCGTAAAAATTATCCCTTTCGATTTACGAATCACCTCGAAGCGCACTAACTCCTCGAGCCGCTTCAGATATGTTTCTTTGAGATTGACCATCTCGCTCGCGGCGTGTTTTTCATGCGCGCGCGCTGGCGTCATCGGAAATGGCCCATCCTTTTCCACCGCCGCAGCCACTCGCGCTTCAATATCCTTAGTCACTTCCGGCAGCGCCGGCCCCGCATCCGCGGACGAAAATTTCAATCCGTGATATTGCGCGGGATTATGGCTGGCGGTGAAGTTGATCGCGCCATCCAGCTTTCGGCGCATGATCTCGTAAGCGATCGCCGGGGTCGGTGTGAACGTCTCGCACAGCAGCGCGCGGATTCCGTGCTGCTCCAGAATGTCCACCGCCAGCTGAGAAAATTCTTCGGAGTAAAAGCGCGTGTCGTAGCCCACCAGGATGGTGGGCTTTGCGGTTTTGCTCTTTACGTGTTCGGCGATGGCCGTCACCGCCAGCCGCACAGTAGCGAATGTAAAATCGTCGGCAATCAGTCCGCGCCATCCCGACGTGCCAAACTTGATAGGAGACTTGATAGGAGAAGGGTTCATGGGGGGTATTCTAGCTCGGAGTTCGAAAACCACAATAGAGCACCACTCGTGGCCCAATGAATTGACAGCAGAGTGCTGCGATTATTCTTCAGAAGCCGATTGTCGCGATCGTTGAGGAAGAGAAGGGCAAGGAATGAAAAAGCATCAGGCCCGCGTCGTGCTGGTCACCTGCGGAACCCTCTCCGAGGCGCGGCGCATCGCTCGCAGTGTCGTTGAGAAACGCCTCGCGGCATGCGTCAACATCGTCGTAAGTCCGGTCGAGTCGATTTATCGCTGGAAAGAGAAAGTAGAAGCTTCGCGAGAATATCTGCTGGCGATCAAATCAACCGCGAATCGGCTTCCGGAGCTGGAGCGCCAGGTGCAACTCCTGCACAGTTATGGTGTACCGGAATTTATAGTTTTACCGATCGTCGCCGGCTCCCGCGCCTATTTGAAGTGGTTGGGCGAAAGTGTCGCGCCGAAATCGCGCCCAAAAAAGTGACTGGCGATGTTTCGCAGTTTCAAAAATCGCTACAGAGTGAGCAACGCCTGATCCAGATCCGCGATAATGTCTTCCACATCTTCAATGCCCACCGACAATCGCACCAGTCCCTCGGTAATCCCCACGCGTTCACGCACCTCTTGCGGCATCGACGCGTGCGTCATCAGCGCAGGTAGCGAAATAAGCGTCTCCACCCCGCCCAGACTCTCCGCCAGCGCACAAAGTTTCACTTGATTTAGGAACCGTCGGGCCGCGTCCAGCGATCCCAGATCGAAGGACATCATCGCGCCCGGACCTTTCTGTTGCCGGCGCGCGATTTCGTGGTGCGGGTGGCTCGTCAATCCCGGGTAAAACACCTTGTGCACCTTGGGATGAGCGTCCAGATGGCGCGCCACCATCAACCCGTTGGCATTGTGTTGCAGCATGCGAACCGCCAGCGTCTTGATCCCGCGCGAAATCAGAAAGCAATCCATCGGCGCCAGCCCCGAGCCCGCCGAGCGCTGGATAAAATAAATTTTCTCCGCATCTTCCTGCCGCGTCAGCACCACCGCTCCGCCCGTCGAGTCGCTGTGGCCATTCAGATACTTGGTCATGGAGTGCACCACGATATGCGCGCCCAGTTCGATGGGCCGCTGCAGGTACGGGCTAAGAAAAGTGTTGTCCACCACCACCGTGATGTTTCGCTGGCTCGCCAATTTCGACAAGGCCGAAATGTCCGCAACGCGCATCGTGGGGTTCGTCGGTGTTTCGATGTACAGCATCTTGGTGTTTGGCCGGAAGGCCGTCAGCACCGCGTCCGACGACGACGTATCCACAAAGCTGAATTCCAAACCGAAATGGACCAGCAGTTGCGTGGAAAGCCGAAACACTCCGCCATACACCGCTTCGGAAACCACCACGTGATCTCCGGGACGCAGCAGGCGGAAAACCGCGTCGATGCCCGCCATGCCCGAAGAAAATACGTACGCGCTCAGGCCATCCTCGAGTTTGGCCATCGTCCGCTCTAAAGCTTTGCGGTTTGGATGATTCGTTCGCGCGTAGTCGTACCCTTTATTTTTTCCGAGTTCTTCGTTCACGTACGTGGAGGTCTGATAGATCGGCGCAACGATTGCTCCCGTTGCCGGGTCGGGTTCCTGGCCGACGTGAATTGCATTAGTGGAGAAACCCATGCTCTGCTCCTTTATGTACAAAAAAATATTGCGACAATTCCCCGACCACGCTCGTATTCGCGGTCAAACCCTTACCCACACGAACGCCCGGCTCGCAGCTCTTCGTTTTTACGCAGAGAGGCCAAATTCTCGGATGAACCAAGCGTAATCTACACGCCCACATGAGGCCAAAGCTCTTTGTCTTTCGTGTTTCTTCAGACGTTACAGGACCATTTCCGGCGAGTCAAATACCGCTTTGCCGCAGTTTCTCGCGGCGCCCATCGATACATCAGCCCGCCTCAGTTTTGCATCAAAATAACGACCGTAAGGGCTTGACCGCGAGTGCTGCTTACGTGGAGGATGGTTCCAGCGATCATGAAATTGCCTATTCTTATTCTTGGCTGTCTCGGTTTCGTATTTCTTTCCACTTTTTCCTCCGGGACAGCCGCTCATAACTCCCCATTGCCCTCCAGACCACCGGCGCAACGCTCTGACTCCAACGCCCGTGTGACTGTGGAGGTTACCGGCGGCGCAAACGACGCTCCGGTTGAAAATGCCAGCGTATATTTAAAATATGTCGAGGAGCGCAAGATTACCAAGAATAAGAAGATCGAGCTCAATGTGAAAACCAATCGCGAAGGCATCGCTCACGTGCCTGGCGCGCCGCTCGGTAGAGTCTTGATCCAGATTGTTGCCGAAGGTTGGAAGACCTACGGACGATGGTATGACATCACCGACGCTCGTCAACCGATCAAGATTCACCTGGAGAGACCGCCCAAGTGGTACTGATTTGACAAATTTCTCATAGCAACGGTTCAAATTCGGAATTTCTCCCGCCAAATTTTTTGCTCTGTCACTCCACAGCCTGTTCATCAAAATTTTGCACGAAAATTGTGCAAAGCGGTCAAGACTGTTGAACCGCGTACAGTTACGCCGTACCGCGCCATCGTTTTCCACACGCTTTTGCACACATGTGTGCAAAACTTAACCTTAGCGAAATATTTTTCGTGATTTTCGGAATCTCTCGTGCAATAACTACGCCCGCTCTTTTTTGGCGCGCGTGAAATGCCGGTGATACAGTTTCACTGCGGACTGAAAACATGAACGACACCTTCTCCGGACGTTTCTCATTAGTGCAGATGTTTTGGGGCAGTATCTCCGCCCGTCCGCTGCGAAGTTCCCTCAGCGTCATCGCAATCGGCATTCAGGTTATTTTGGTGCTGATGATCGCCGGTCTAACTTCGGGCGTGGTTTCAGAATGGGGCAAGCGCGTCGAAGGAGTTGGCGCCGATATTATCGTGCAGCCGCCGAATTCTTCCATCTTTTTCGCGTTTTCCAGCGCCGTCATGCAGGAATCTCTCGGCGCCCGCATCGCCGCGCTCCCCGGCGTAGACGAGGTCGCTCCCACCGTCATTCTCACCGAGCCAAAAAACCTCGTCATGGTCTACGGCATCGACTTCAAGCGTTTCAACGCGCTAAGCCGCGGCTTTTTGTTCCGCGCTGGCCAGCCGTTCCAGGGTCCTGACGAAGTCATCGCCGACGACATCATCACCCAGACCCGCAATCTCAAGGTTGGCAGCCAGATCACCTTGCTCAATCATCTCTTTACCGTCAGCGGAATTGTTGGCCACGGAAAGGGCGCGCGTTTTTTTATCCCCATCCAGACCGCTCAGGACATTGCAGGGGCCGAAAAGCGCGTTTCCATGTTTTACGTTCGCAGCAAAGGAGATACCGAAGCGACCCGCGCCGCCATTCTGGAATTGGGTCCCCAGAACAGTGTCCGCTCGTTGTCTGAGTACGTCACCCTGATGACCTCTTCCAACCTTCCACAGTTGCGACCCTTCACCAGAACCATGGTCGCGCTCGGCATCGTCATCAGTTTTCTGGTCGTGCTCCTCAACATGCACACACTGGTCATGGAGCGCACGCGCGAGATCGGCATTCTAAAGGCCTTAGGTTTCTCCCGCTTCGACGTTGTCCGCATGCTTCTCGGTGAAACTTTAATCCTCACAATAATGGGAACCGGCCTGGGAATCGCCACGACGTTCCTGATTCAGGTCATTTTGAAGCAGACGAGTCCGGGCCTCACGATTCTCATTACCCCGTCCTGGATTTTTTCCGCGGTAGTACTAGCCATCGTGGGCGCCGCCACTGGCGCCGTGTATCCCGCGCTCCGCGCCGCCAGTTACGATCCCGTCGTCGCTCTCGCCTACGAGTGACCACGTCATCCCAACAGAAACTCCGTACGCTATAAATCCTGCACGAGTTGCAGCAACCGCGACCAGAGATTGGGGACGACCTGAGAGGGAAATAGGTGCAGCGTGGGGCAGGTGAGATGATTCGTTTCGTCGGTCGTGCGCTGATCAATAGTTAAGCGCGAACGGAAAATAGATATCTGCTCGCGATGCTGGAGTTAGCCGAAAAAATCCATCTTTTGACGATCGAGCGTATCCGCAGCTTCACGTCGCGCCACGTTGTTTTCCTGACGGGGACTTCTCCTTCAATCACCGTAAGGTGCGCCTGCAAATAATCCGCTTCCGTACATATCGTTAGTTGCGTTCTCATTGGTTATTCCTGCAAGCCTGAGAATTTACCTGCGACAAAATTCCATTCCACGAGCAAAATCCCCTCGCTGAGCCGTAAAATCGCAAAAACGCGGGCCTTAGTTCTGTTGCCCCGCGACCGGCTGCGTAGCCACCACCGGTGCCGCCGAGTGTAGCCCCGATCCAAATCCCTGCCGGAGCAGTTTGAAAATAGTGCGTCGATTTTCCACAATCGATTTCACCCACGCGAATCGGCCCATCTGCGGAAAATAAATTCCCCGGAAACAGAGCCGCGCAATCAGGATGTTGATGCGGTAACCCAGCGGCTTATGATTTATCGCTTCCACCGCTTTTTCAATGGCCTCCGGACTGTACGAGGCCGCCCAACCCTTGCGTACTTCGTCATGCGCCTCGTCGATGGTCATCTTCAAAGGTGTATGCGCCATCGCAAACGGTATGAACTCTTGCCAATGCTTCGGTCGCGTCAGTCGACCCGCTGCTTCTAATCTTTTGTACAGCGGCGTAGCAGGCAGCGGCGTCATCAAGCCAAAAATCGGCAATCCCGGCGGCCAGCTGCGTATCTCTTTCAAGGTTCGCTCCGCCACCCCGGTTGTGTCGTTGTCCATCCCGAAAATAAATGACGTGATGGCATACACGTTCCGTCGCGCCAGCCGGTCCAGCACCACGCCATATTCGCCTGGCTTGTTAAAGCCTTTTTTGACGTCGGCAAGATTGGCGGGATCGATGGATTCCATTCCAATGAAAATCCACTTGCCCCCTGCCGCCGCAATCAGATCCACCAGCTCTTCATCGCGCAGCAAGTTGGCGCTGATCTGCGCCACCCAATGTACTTGCGCATTCGCCGCAATAATATCGCGCAGCAGTGACTTCGTGCGCTTCACATTAATGGCAAAATTATCGTCGATGAAAAATACCGCGATCTGCCCGCCCTCTTCGCGAGCCCGCGCTTTCAGCAGTAATAATTCGTTCACCACACTTTTATTGCTGCGAAAGCGTATTGAGTCGCCAAAAAATCCCGTAACCGTGCAGAATTCGCACCCATAAGGACAACCGCGCCCGGACTCCACCGGAATAATCCGGAACGTTCCCCAGCCCGCGCCGACTCGCTTCAACAGCGGCTGCAGCATGCGTGGGAGAACATTGAATTGGTCCAGTTTGATTTTGTCCCAGGGAATTACTGGATACGGTTGCAGCGACGGTTTGCGCTCCTGCCCAAATTCATCCACCGGAGCGTATACATCCTTCAGCGTACCGCGCGCCGCGTCTTCCACAATTTTCGGCCACGTTTGATCCGCTTCGCCCAGCGCCACCGCGTCCGCATGTCGCGCGCCGCCGTCCCGACCAAGCGCTTCGTCGGCCATTTCGGTAACGTGCGGCCCGCCCATCACTACCTTCACTCCCGTGGCGCGTACTGCATCCGCCATGCGATAAGCCTTGGCCACCATTCGGGTCATCGCGCCGATGCCCACCAGTCCGATATTCTCTTCCCGCACGTAGCGCGCGATCGCTTCTTCATCCATTGGTTGCGCGTTGCCGTCGATCAGCACCACTTCGTGCCCTGGCGGAGTCAACGCTTGCAGCAAAAACATCCATAAGTGCGGCATGAAGTTGCGTGTGACGCCGTTGTCGGGGTTGTACAGTAGGATTTTCATTAATCCTTTGCAGGTGCCATTTCCCAAGCTTAACTTGCGAAGCGAGAGGGCCTTATCCGCGTGAGTGCGGAATAGGTTGGTGCAATTACTTTTTACTTGGCTTGACGGGACTTACGCAGCGTATTAGGGCGATATGGGATAGTTCGCGCTGTGGTCAGCTTCCCCACTCCGCAGCTAACCATAGGTCATGGTTGATGACAAGATAAAAAATCTAGCCAAAAGGAGTATACCCGCTTCCGCCTCCGTTAACTCACAACTTTCCTGAATTTATCGAGCCTGGGTAGTTGAACCTTGAACCGTCTTCCAGAGACGGCTCACTCGCGCCCCGCCAAATACGTTCCCGTCACATACCCTAAAGTCGCCCCGATCAATATGTCCGAAGGGAAATGCTTCTTCGCCGGATACCGGGACAAACTCACTCCCGTGGCCAGCGCGTATGCGCCCCACTTGATCCACGGATTTTTCGGATACCGGTGCGCCACCACCGCCGCAAACGCGAAGCTTGTAGCGGAGTGCCCCGAAGGAAAAGACCTGCCGCCGCCCCAGAACTTGCCCCCACCCGCTGGCGAAGGGAATTGACGATCGAAAGCCAGTTTCAATGCCAGATCGACGCTACCCGCTGCTCCCATGGCCGCGAGCGCTTTAAATCCCGTGTCCCGTAAATAAGAACTGTGTTTGCCGCAGCCGATCCCATACGCGAGAACACCTGCGCCAAGCTCCATGCCTAACCCGGCATTCGACCAGCGGCCTGCGTTTTGCTGGAACGGCAGCGATTGAATGCGATTGTCAGCGGGTTTGTCGACCTTCGCGATCAACACGCCGGTCACCACCGCAATCGGCAGTTCCCACTTCAAGTTGCTTGGACGAACAATTCCTCGTGGAACGGCTTTCAGTCCCTGCCCAAAGTGAGTGACTTCCGTCCACGTGTCCTGAGAAAATTCATGCACACCACACGCGGTATCTCTGGCTGTTTCTGCTTTACTCGCCTGCTCGCGATCTTCACGGCCCTGCTCGTCACGAGTTGGCTGAGAAGACCGACCCCACTCCGTGTCTGGCCGCCCGTATTTGGCCAGCCAATCGTAGGATTGGGTCCCTTGAGCGAATGCCGGTTTTGACCCATAAACTGCCGTCCCACAGAAAAACAAACAAAAGCAAACAAACCGCCAAGCCACTTCCCATCGGCGAATCGCCATTCTCTATAAGCACCTCATGAACTCAGATGCACCTTTGCTCTCGAACGTGTATCGCGATGTTCTTCGAATGCAAGAAAAAAAACTCTGAGCGCCAGATACAATCCGCAATTCTGGCTCGACACCAAAGGTTCAGGTGCGGAACTGAGTTACTGCCGCTAGTCGTACCGCCGCTCCTTAACAGGCGTTTTGTCTAGAAACTCGAACTGCGCCCTGTGTTGATCACTCGTCGCCTGCGGATTCGCCGACAGATGCATCACCGTGTATCCAGTTTTTTCTTCATAGCGCGGCCAATCCGCCGCTCCCACACCATTCGGATTTCCCGTCTTGGCAAAATTTGTCCAGTACGCACCCATCTGTTTGGATACCTTGTAATCTTCCTCGCGCCAAGTAAGGTTCTTCGCATCCAGCGTGCCGAAAACAAATTCAATCTCCGCCGAATGATACGCCGGAGCCTCCTCGTCATTTGGCGACCCCTCTCCCGCGCGCGGCGGAGCCTGATCGAACTCATAACGGAAAATAGCTGCATCCCCCGTCTTGCGTTGCATCTCCATCCATTTCCATGTTCCGTAGGCGATAAATTCCGCGCCGCTCAGTAATCCCGCCGACTGCTTCATCTCTTCATCAGTGGTCGCTGGGAAAATCTTCAAAGCCTCCGCAGCCGCATCTCCAAAAAATTGTTTCATCTTGGTTTCGTAATTTTCTCTGCTCGGTTGATCCTTCCCGAACAGTTCGCGATAACTCGATTCATCCCGGTTCCACCCCGCCATCAGCGGCACATGCGCCTGTTCGCCCGCCGCATAAATCTCCTCGGTGCTTTTCGGCAGGAAATAGCCATCGATATTGGGTTCAAAGGTGATTTTGTTCTTCCCGCTCAGCGCGGCCGAAAGAAGTTGCTCCGCATCCATCGCCCGCAACGCCTTCAGCGAATTCGCGCCCACCGATTCCGCGAATTTCGCGCCCTCTTTTTCCGTTTCCCCCAGTCCCTTCGCTCGCAGCGTTCGCCCAAAAAACGCCCCACTCTCCCCGATCGCCGTGTGAATTAAATCCTTCGCAACCGGCGAAGCCATCAACGCGCTCACTGAAAACGATCCCGCCGATTCTCCAAAAATCGTTACATTGTTTGCATCTCCGCCAAACGCCGCAATATTTTCGCGCACCCACTTCAGCGACGCCGCCTGGTCCAGCAAGCCATAATTTCCAGATGCATGATGCGGCGACTCCTTGGTCAACTCCGGATGCGCGAATAGCCCAAAAATTCCCAGCCGGTAATTCATGCTCACAACCACCACGCCCAGGCGCGCAAGTTGCTCTCCATCCTGTCGCGGCTCCGAAGTAGCTCCCGCTTGAAACCCGCCGCCGTAAATCCACACCATCACCGGGAGCTTCGCGCCGCTCGAAATCTTCGGCGCCCACACATTCAGGTACAGACAATCTTCGCTGGGCCCCGCATCGCGAAACACCATGTCGCTGTAAATAGCCCCCTGCATGCAGCGCGGCCCAAACGCCGTTGCATTGCGGGTCCCTTTCCAATGCCGCACCGGCTGCGCTTCTTTCCATCGCAGCGTGCCAATCGGAGGTGCCGCAAATGGCACGCCCTTAAAAATCTCAATCTTTCCATCTCCGCTGGCCGTGCCCTTCACCATGCCCGCTTGCGTGCGCACCGGCCCCGCAAACGAGCCGCCCGCCAGCAGCAGTCCGCCCACGACGACTACGCCTGCCAAACGCCACGCATTTTTAACCTGCCTGCTCATGAACACTCCTCAATCCTGACGATATCCCCCGCCTGACCATCCGGCTGGCAATCACCAACCAACCGTACCTGCCCGCTAAACCCACCTTGGGTCCGAGGGAGAGACTATCCGATGGACCGCTGCGCCGTCGAATAGACTTGTGCAGTCACACCCTCCAGGTACCTCCGCACCGCGCCCGAACTCCGCCTGCCACCCCGGTCAGCGCCCATCCCTGGTACAACAGTCTTCGGGCCTCCCCGGTCTCCGAATCAAATCCGAATTTGTCCGCTCGCCGTATAACATCCAGGACAGCATGTACCGGGGCTTTCGAACCGGAACCTGTCCCCGTGCCACCGTTCTATGAGTGAAATGCAGCAGTTAAGCTTCATCTCCACGAAACCACTCTTCGCGCCCCGGTCAATCTTCATCCAGCCACTCTTATCTTCGGCCACCTCTCCAACCATTCCTTGCATTCATGCTTCAAATCCATTGCATGAAAGTTTCTGTGGTATCGCTCCCCGCTTCAGCGTAACGTATTTGGGAGTTTCGACTCACCACCTGGCGCACTTGCGCCGCCCAGCGCAGTCACCGATCTTCGGCCGCAGTGTGCAACAGCACCATGCTCCACCACTCGGCTCCACAATCTTCATGGCAGATCCTTTGCCTGAGGGCTGCAGTTAAATTCAAATCGATGGGGGTTCTTCAGGATATGAAAAAGTCAAATAAGTTTCTCATCACTGGCGCGGCTGTCGCGGGCTTGCTCGCAGGCACCGGCGCTAGCATTCAGGCGTCCAATCTGTTGCCTGGGCTAAAGTCCGCTGTAACCGCCCAGGACGAGACGAAAGACAAGGCCGCCGACAAGAAGGTCAAAGAAAAACACGCTTGTAAGGGCCAAAACTCCTGCAAGGGTAAGGGCGGCTGCAAGTCCAGCGACAACGGCTGCAAGGGCAAGAACTCCTGCAAGGGTAAGGGCGGTTGCGCCACCGACGGCTCCAAGATGCCGGAGTAAAATAGCACCCACTTTTTCCGCGCGATAGAGGGCCGGTCATGCTCCGGCCCTTTGTCCGCTTTCCGTTCGGAGACCTCATGGGCACCAACCGCTTCAATAATTTTACCGAGTATGGCATCGGCATCGGCCTGCGCGCGCCGCATTACGAGCACATTCTTTCCCGTAAGCCGGTTGTCGACTGGTTTGAGATCATTTCCGAGAATTTTATGATCGATGGCGGACGCCCCATGCAGATCCTCGATCAGATTCTCGAGCAATATAAAGTTGTCCAGCACGGCGTTTCCATGTATTTCGGTTCCGCGGAAAAACCCAATCGCGAACATCTCCGCCGTCTCAAGGAACTCGTCAAGCGCACCAAGACTCCTTGGCTTTCCGATCATCTTTGTTGGGGCAGCGTCGATGGCCGCTATACTCACGACCTTCTCCCCATGCCCTACACTTTTGAAGCTGCAAAAATTACCGCGCAGAAAGTTCGCGACGTGCGCGATTACCTGGAAGTTCCCATCGCCGTGGAAAACGTCAGCAGCTACGCGGAATATCACGTCTCCGAAATGACCGAGTGGGAATTCCTCAATGAAGTCGTCGAGCGCGCCGATTGCGGCATTCTTCTGGACGTAAATAATATTTACGTTTCCTCCCAGAATCACACTTTCGATCCGTTCGCCTACGTGAACAGCGTTCCGGCCGAGCGTGTAGCGCAGATTCACATCGCCGGCCACTCGAAATTCCGCAAATACATTCTCGATACCCACGACCATCCCGTCATCGATCCGGTCTGGAAACTTTACGAACGCGCCATTCAGCGCGCCGGCCACACCGCCACGCTGCTGGAGTGGGATGACAGCATTCCGAGTTTCAAGGAAGTTCACGACGAAGCTCTCAAGGCCAATCGCTTTCTCGCCGCCACGGCGCTCGCCACCGCCGTATGAAACTTCTCGAGCTCCAGCGCACCATGGCCCGCGCGGTAATGCAGCCGCTCACCTTCAGCGAACGCATGCAGCGTGTTGCGCCCGACGGCCAGCCGATGCGCGTGTACGCGTCGCGCTTTATCAAACCGAACGATCGCCTCACCTCTTTCGAGCGTCTCGAGATTTACAATCGCCAGTATTGGTTCCGTCTGCTGTCCAGCATGGTCGAGGATTTTCCCGGCTTGCGCTCCGTCCTGGGTGCCACCCGTTTCGAAGCCATGAGCAAGGCCTACATCACCGATTGTCCTTCGCGCTCGTTCACTCTTCGCAATCTCGGCTCGCAACTGGAGTCCTGGCTGCACAAAAATCCGCGTTGGGCAGGGAAAAAGCAGGCACTGGCTATCGACATCGTAAAACTCGAATGGGCCGATATCGAAGCCTTCGACGGAAAAGCTGAGCCCGCTCTTCGCCCGGAAGATCTCGCCGGGAGCGCCGGACCGAATCTCCGCCTCCGCCTGCAGCCCTATATTCAGTTGCTCAGCCTGCGTTATCCCGTGGACGATCTTTTGCTCGACGTGAAAAAAACCGACGAAGACACCGATTTTGCCAGCAATGCGTTCCACGAACGCCGCAAGCGCAAACGCGTTCACGCTGTGGCCAAACTAAAACCCGCCGCCATCCATCTCGCCGTTCACCGCATCGACAACAGCGTTTATTTCCGGCGCCTCGAGCCCGAAGAATTCAACGTGCTTAACGAGCTAAAGCAGGGAAGAACGCTCCACAAATCCATCGATCTCGCTTTTCGCCCCAGTGAAATCGCGTCGGAAGAACGCCCTGCAATTGTGCAGCGCTGGTTTCACAATTGGGCCGCGTTAGGTTGGTTCTGCCGCGCCACCGAAAAAATTGCACCTCCGGGGCAACGCTCGAAGAGAAAGCGGGTCTAACTCACCATGGATTTGCTTCTTCGCCTCAAAAAACTTTACAACTCATTTTTCTACTACGTGGCGTTCGGCCAATCGCCATTTCTTCTTTTCGTCAGACTTTATTGGGGCTGGCAGCTTATCGAGAGCGGCTGGGGAAAATTGCATCATCTCGAGAAAGTCACCGAGTTTTTTACCAGCTTGGGCTTGCCCATGCCTGCGCAAACCGCCGTCGCCATCTCCTGCCTGGAATTCTTTGGCGGAATTTTTCTCGCGATTGGGTTGCTCTCGCGTCTCACTGCTCTGGCCCTCACCATTAATTTAATCGTTGCCTACATCACCGCCGACCGCGAAGCGCTCTCATCCATTTTTTCCGATCCCGATAAATTTTATGCCGCCGCTCCCTACACCTTTCTCGTCGCCTCGCTCATCGTCTTGTTTTTCGGTCCGGGAAAATTCGCCGTGGATTCCTTGCTGAACCGTTGGCTCCCGGCAGGCGAAAAAAAGCCGCCCCTGGCCTGGTAATTGGGTTTTTACCGGATCTGTTACCAAAACGTCTTTAGGTTGCCCATGCTTGAAAAAGTATTCTCACTGCTTCAAGTCGCAACCGTGCTTTTATCGTTCTTGTTGAGCAGTTGTTCCTCCGGTCCCCGGGCGGCCGAAATGACCTCCACTCTTATCGTCAGCGGTTCACGCATCGACGTAACCATTGAATCCGATAAAAACTCTCTCTCCGAATCCGACATCATGGCTTGGGTGCAGGCGGCCGCGGAATGTGTCGCCGGCTACTACGGACGCTATCCCGTGCAGCATCTCGCGATTCGCGTTATTCCTTTTTCCGGCCACGGCGTGCGGCATGGCATGACCTTCGGTAAGGGCGGCGGCTTGATCAAGATTCACGTGGGCACCGCAACTTCCCGCGCCGAATTGATGTCCGACTGGATGATGACTCACGAAATGATCCACCTGGCTTTTCCATCCGTCTCTGACCAGCATCACTGGATTGAAGAAGGCATCTCCACCTATGTGGAACCCGTCGCACGCATCCGCGCGAATCATATGCACGAAGAGCAAATGTGGACGGACCTCATCCGCGATTTGCCGAAAGGTCAGCCGCAATCCGGCGACGAAGGCCTCGACCACACGCACACGTGGGGCCGCACGTATTGGGGCGGCGCACTATTTTGTTTTGTCGCGGACGTTGAGATTCGCCGCCAGACCCAGAACAAAAAAGGTCTGCAGGACGCACTCCGCGGCATTCTCGATGCCGGCGGAGACATTCGTTACGATTGGGAACTCAGCAAAGCGCTGCAGATCGGCGATCGCGCCACCGGCGTCACCGTGTTAAGCGATCTTTATCAGCAGATTAAAGATCGCCCCGTCACCGTCGACCTTGCGGAAAAATGGAAGCAACTTGGAGTGGAATGGGATGGCACCAGCGTTCATCTGCGCGATGACGCCCCAATGTCCGGCGCCCGCCGCGCCATTATCGGTAACGAACTACGCGCGCGCGCCGAGGCATCCGCGCAACCATCCGCCGTGCTAGCCGGCCGCACCGCGTCCCATTAATTCACGCGTCTGCGGTCGCTTTCCGGCAGCGTGACGACAATGGTGGTGCCGCGCCCCACTTGCGATTCGATGCGAACATCGCCTGCGAACTGGCGCACGCGCTCACTCATTCCGCGCAAACCCACACCGGCGCCCCGCGTTCGGATTTTAGCCAGGTCATCCGGTCTCATTCCGCGTCCTGCGTCGCGCACTTCCACCACTACGCTCGCGCCCTCGCGCGCTATCTTTATGTTTGCCGACTTGCTGCCGGAGTGGCGGTGGATATTGGTGACGCATTCCTGCACCACGCGAAAGATCGTCAGCTCCATTTCGCGAGACGGTCGTTCAAATTTATCGTGGATATTCAACTCCACGTCGAGACCGGACCGTTGCTCCAAGCCTTCGACGTACCATTCCAACGCCGCGCGCACTCCCATTTCGTCAAGCATCGGCGGGTGCAGCAGGTACGACGTAGTGCGAATCTCCTTTCCCAGTTCCTCCGCGTAGCCACGAGTTTCTTCCGCAAGCTTGACCAGCTTTGGATCGCTCGTTTTCAGTTCCGCCAGCATTCTTCCAAGGTTCATCGAGAGCGCTGCGATCAGCTGGCCCGCGCTGTCGTGCAGCTCGCGCGCAATGCGCCGGCCTTCCCGGTCCTGCGTCTCCATCAGTCGAACGGATAATTCCCGCAGCTGCTCGGACTGCGTGAGCACATCTTTATTTCGCCCTTCCACTTCGATGGTTCTGGCGCGCACCTGATTTTCCAGCGACTCGGCGAGAATGCGGTAGCGTTCATGGCTCTGCCTGAGTTCTTCTTCAACTCGTTTGCGTTCGGTGATATCGCGCGTCGAGCCGGCGACCACCTCGACGTTTCCATCGCTGTCAAAAACCGGTTGAAATATGTACTCGTAATAGCCGCCAGCCCCGGACGGACTGGTGTAGGGCGTTTCGTCCTTCAACCCTTTTCCGGTATCGAATACCTGCTGAATCTGCCGCTGCAGCCGTTCTGCAAGTTCGTCCGGATACTGCAATTCATAAAAGTTTTTGCCGACGGCGTCGTCAAATTTCAAGCCCCACAAGTCTAGTAAGGCTTGATTCATATAAATGAATCGACCCTGCCGGTCGAAGATATACGCGAAGTCTGTAATCGCGGAAAGTGTGGTATCGAAAATACGAAACTGCTGTTCCAGGCGACGGCGTAGTTCTTCCGCTTTCTGTTCAGAAACTTTTCGCGCGGTAATATCGATCATCACGCCGGGAAACTGGACGGGCTTTCCATCCGCGTCCCGGTCGACGTTTCCTCGCGCGGTTACCCAGGAGGTGCCCCCGTCGTTCCTGACAATCCGATAGTCCGTCTCGTATCTGTCGTTCGGCCCTGCCAGCGCTGATCCCACTGCAGCCGTTACGCTGGGCCGGTCATCCGGATGAATAGCCTGAAAATACTTCTCGATCGGTCCACCGGCGGCAACCTCGGGACTCACGCCAAACAAGCGAACCAAATTTTTGTCCGCGATCACGCGGTCATTGACGATGTCCCACGTCCAGGTGGCCACCTCGTTGGCAAACAGAACCGATTGCAAACACTGGGTGGCCTCGAGCAGCGTACTCTCGGCAGGGCTAGGTGAACCGTTTGTGGATTCCGATTTCATGCGGGGATTACTCAGCAATTTTTTTCTTCGTTCGGCATTAAAGGAAGCAGCGTAGCCGGAGTATAGCATGCGAGCACTCGATTTGGTGTGACCCCACCCCATCTCCTGCTGCGACGTAGTCAGCCTGCGCAATGGAGGAATTCCTTTTTTCTTTTACCTCAGCTATGCGCCTTGCGTGGAGATCCACCAGGTATTTCCGGCAGGGTCTTTGAAACCTCAGCGGCGATCCGGTTCTCACCTTCCTAGCTAACTGGGAGCGGAGACTCGCTTCGCTCTCTTTTTGCGCGCTTATCAGCGTAGAGGGCTTCATCCGCCCGTTTCAGAAGTTCATCAAGCCCATCGCCTGGCTGGTAGGTAGTCGATCCAGAAGAGAAATTTATCCCTCGCAACTGCCCGTTACACTCGAACTCCATCCCGCTCAGGCGATTCAGGATGTGCCGCACCTCGACGGGTTTACATTCCGGCAATAACAGAAGAAATTCGTCCCCGCCGAGGCGCACTGCCAAATCAGAAGCACGAATCGCCTTATTTAAGCGCCCGGCGAAATGTCTGATTAAACCGTCTCCCGCAGCGTGGCCACATTCGTCATTCACGCGCTTCAAGCCGTCGAGATCGAGCATCAGGATCGTCAACGGACCGCCGTGCCGCTCGGAACGAGCGATCTCTACCAACAGGCGCTGTTCTCCAAATCGTCGATTGTATAGGCCGGTGAGCGCATCAAGGACGGCAATCTTGTAGACCTCTTCGGTGCGCAGCTCCATTTGGCCCAGGGCTTCGACCTGGACGCCTAGTTGTGTTTGTATCCGGTTGATCTGTAGCTGCTGGTATACGGTATACACGTTAAACAACAAAACGAGTCCGACAAGCCCACGTACGGCTTCATTCAGTAGAAAAGAAGAGGAGCCTTGCGCTTGCGCCAGTAGCCCGGGAAATGCAAACGAAGCAATTCCCAGTGTCAAAAACAGAGTCACGAGCCCCGCGACAAACCACAACCAGGATTGCCGTCGCGCGACGCGACGCATGTTTTCCCGAATCTGCTCTGCCTGTAGCGGAACAGTCAGTGGTGCGCCTGGAATCATGAGACCTCGCTAAGTATTCTGAACCATTCTGGTACAGTGGCGAATTTTGTCACGAGAATGGTAATACTAACGACTATTAAACAATTAGTTACGCAATTGGAATATTAATCTTGAGGTTAACGCTCCGAGTCCAGTGGAGCCGCAAGATACTTCAGCAACGAATTCGAGCCGGCGGAATGTTTGCGCGCAAGAACCGCCTCGCACGAGTGCATCAAAGTTTCCGTTGTGATTGCTGCGCCGATTGCTTACATCCACGCCCGGGCTGCTCCTGGGTGCGACCCGCACGTTCCAAGCGGCAATGTTTATTGCGGGGCTCATGGAAGCTCTTGGCGATTTGCGGCGGCGAGGACGAGGTCGGCGAACTCGGCGGCGGTGGGGGGCAGGACCGGGTGTCTGGGCGGGGGTTTGTAATAGGACTGAACATGTACGGGTGGATCGGGAACTGGGTTCGGTGGGATTCGGTTTGGCGGGTGGCTGGGATTTTGGGAGGTGGATGAATTGTAAGCGACGGGCTGTGTGGAAGATGGCTCGACAAGGACGGCGGCGGCCGGGGAGTGAGCGTGCGCGGTGGCGGGCAGCGGGGGATTGTGGAGCGGACAGTTTTTGCTATGCGGCATGGCGTGTACG
>JRHI01000424.1_pt1 | contig 45958 bp, 36 predicted proteins | sample 215371 | NCBI WGS metagenome assembly JRHI01 (sample SAMN02929681, study PRJNA255918) | sediment metagenome | biome: cave system; feature: Ice Cave; material: Sediment; isolation source: sediment from deep within a dark volcanic ice cave with no known source of... ... | reverse complement strand
TCAATTTGAAAACGCTAAAAGCGGATCAATTCAAAACCGCTATTGACATACAAAACAATCTTTCTACAGCTTCACTTAAAGAAATTGCATACCACCCAAACATTAAGGAGCATGGCTACAGGCTAACATTTCCTGGTCTTGCTAAAGAGTGTAAAGCTTGTCCCGCAGTGGACGCTTGTGGTGGCGGATGCGTTATGCATCGCTATCATCCAACGCGAGGCCTTGAAGCACCAACTGTTTATTGCCGAGAGATGTTTGGATTATTGGCAACGGCAACGAATTTACTTAGACAGTCCCTTGAAAGTTTGCAGAGTAACTCGCTATATGTTTTACCTGTTGGAGAGACGTTAGAAGAAGAATGCCGTCGATGGAGAATCTCAACAGAAACTAGAGCAGACGAGATTGCATCTAAGAATAGGGTTACTCGTAACGGTCACTCCGCCGCAGCAATTATACTTCGAGACTCTTCTCAATTAAAAGATGCAAGTTACCAATTACCTCATGTTCCAGCTAACTATAAATGGCTTAGCACCATTAAAATTCAGTCGCTTGATCCTTGGCTAACTCTACCTTTTTCAGACACTATTCGTACTCTTTCACTAGGCTCAGATGAACTGGAGTATGGAATTTCAGCACTTGATAAAGTTGCCATATATCTTGCAGTTTTCGATCCGTTTCTACTGACTGCTATTTCTGAACTTATATCTGATATTATCTTCGTTGAGTCTACTCTTGAAGAAGAGGGGGAAATTTTTTCGTTCAGTGATGATACAGCGCCTAATGTCCTCTACATTGCTCCTTATGCAGGTGGAAAACCTATAGAAGCTGATGATCTTGCTGATTCAATTCTGCATGAGTTTCTACATCAAATTTTATATCATATGGAGCGTGATGGAGCAATGCTCTTAGATCATACATTTCCTAGATTTCCAGCACCTTGGCGACCAGGACTTAGACCATCTGGAGGTTTCTTCCACGGTACATTTGTCTTTGCAGAACTGTCACTCTACTGGAAGCGAATGACTGATTCTGACTTGTTTGGTGTTGATCATAGAAAAGCAAGACGTAATGCAGAAAAATATCGTCAACAAGCTACTTATGGTATTCAAAGTTTAAAGCACTTTGCATTAGTTACATCGCGAGGAATGCAGTTGATGGATGAGCTAGTATCACTACTTGAAATACAGATCCATGCACCAGATCCACCAGCAATGCTTCCATAACATTATTTTGTCAATTACATAGAAGAGGTAATGAATCTATTTCAAGATGAGAGCAGTACAGAAGAGATAAGGCATCCGGATGAGTAATATCATTACTCATCCAAACAAAGATAACTAATCAAACTCACCAAAGAAGAAATAAATCCAAGAAAATGAATGAGAAGAAGACAGGGCAAAAAGAATCTTCAATAATACATCCTACTCCCACCGCAGAAAAGCCACGAGTGACCGAAAGCGATTTACGATTGGTCGAAGGTAAAGGTACGAAAAAGTTTGGTGGTGGGCCAAAGGGATTTTACTGGCATATATATGTTGGAGAGAAGAGAGCTGGTCGGGTTTTCATTAATTGGATTGAGACGAGCCTTTTACCTCTACACGCCTCAATTACTGTCGAGTTAAATGTACAATGTCGCGGAAAAGGGATTGGTACTATCGCTTTCAGACAGGCTTGCGAGTTAAGCCGGTATAATGAAGTATATGCCTCCATCCGGAAGGGAAATATTGCCTCAAGGATAGCAGCGGGACGAGCTGGCTTTAAACCTGTGGAGAATTGGGAAGGCAGAGAACTTTTGATGGTTTGGAAACGCAATAAGCAGGATGCAAGGAAAAGAAAGTAACTATATGCAATATCCTCTCATCACATTTGCTCGCTCTGCTGCTACAGATGCGAATACTGCTATGGATCAATTATTCGAGCATTTTCAAGATCACTACCCTTTCATGATTTCGGAGGATAGTAATAGTTGGAAATTTGGTTTACGCTGGCCGACAAGTATTCAGTGGTATGTAGATACTACTGTGGAACCAGTTGCCTTTAAGCTTTTTGGCCTTCGTTTAGAAGATATTGCACCATTTTATCAAATGGAAAAAATCGGTAAAGCAGATTTTGTTTTTTCGATGTTTCATTCACGGGCCCTTATTGCTGCATCATATGCCACTCGTAGACGTGAGGGTAGTACGTTTTCTTACATCGTACATATAGATGACCATACTGACCTGATGTCTCCATTACTTTACCTAAATGATTCTTCTGGTAAGTTATATGATCCTGTTTTTCATAACTATATTAATATAATGTCTCCAGAGTCAATATTTGCAGCAATTGATTTAGGGTTAATAAGCAAAGGTAGCTTTTTAACCTCTTACCTTTTGATGAGTCCTCCTGGAAGTCTTATTCATATAAGTGAAACATTAAAAGAGAAAGAAGGTTGGCTTACAACTGCTTCTATGAACTACAGCATAGGAGGAAAGTTCTTTAAAAGAACGGGAGTAGTTATACAAAATCAGCCTATAGTGGGAAGTTGGCACTTCCAACAGACACAAACTTTCCCGCGTGATCTGTCACTAGATATAGGTGATAGTATTTGGCTGGATATTGATTTAGATGCGTTTTGTAATCGTTATAATGGCGATTCATCTCGAAGTACTCAGGTGGCAACAGTCCAAGAATACAATGAGATGGTCAGACGCATAGAACAATTTCTTGACGAACTCTCAATTGCATCTTGGGTGCCATACATCCAAGCTGTTTCTGTTGCTGTTTCACCTGGCTTCTTTCCTTCGGATTATTGGGCATATGCAATTCCAACAGTATGTGATGGAATTAGGCGAATATTATGTCAGGTATAACTAATCTCCCTACTATAATTGTCATCCCATGTCTCAATGAGCAAGATACACTTGTACATGCTTGTACATCTCTTGAATTTGGACTTGGCAAACAAATTGGACGGTTAGATAGGTTTTTGTTTATCATAGATAATGGATCAACTGATAGCACCCTCGATATCGCTAAAGAGATTCAGTACAGTTCACTGAAGGGGACAGTTTTTATAGGGTACGAACTGGAAAGAGGATACATACCTCCAAGACACAGAGGAAATCTTTTGGCTAGGGAATTAGCTAGCTCTAATGGGTGGAATGCTCAAGAGGTTCTTATTGTTCAGGCTGATGCGGATACTGTCTACAGTGCTGGATATCTAGATGCTATGCGCTCTGCCACAGATGTTCAAGGGCTTGGAGTATTGATCGAAAGCTGCTCAGAATACCCGCCCGATTTTGTCATGACATATCCCCAATATCTAGAGGTTTGTAATATCGCAGATCAGCCGTTTGCAGAATGGTACAACGATAACTATTATGATGTTGTAGTTGACGACAAAGCATGTGGCTACAGGCTCCAAGATTATTTTGACTGGGGAGGACATAGACGAGAATATGATCCTAATGGTGAAGAGATACATGCAGAAACTACGCGCTTATACATGAGAGCAATGGCTGCTGGAACTCGACGATTTCGAGTGGAGTTGGCTGTAGCTTACCATTCAGTAAGAAAAATTCTAGAAAATCCCCTCTTAGAGTTTGCTACGGCTGGTCTCCCAAGAGCAGAATCTTGGAGAACTAGATGGCAACAGAGTCATAGCATAGTTAATACAATAGCTGAGATATGTGCGAATCCTGAACACCCTGAAGTCCGAAGGGCAATTAATACTCGACGACGACATGTAATTGCTCTCTTTGGGGTTTTACCTCTATATATTGCTCGTACTATCAATGAAGATTCTATCCCTAAATCCCGAGTGTTGATCGAGAAGCTGTTATTAGGCTTGCCTAAAAGAGATAAAACTACTCTTTCTTCCCATCCAGGCGTATTGCTTACTGATGTACTTTATGAATTAGATAAGTATAACGATGCTGTTTTAGATGCAATTGTCAAGCAAATAGCAGTTGAGGGGATAGAGTGGCCCAAAAACTAAGTTGACAGTTCGCTCGACAATTCAGGAGGAAAAAAACGGCTGAATGGCAACCTTCACGTGAGAAGCTGAGCTTCGAGCGCAGCGAGATAGGAGGCAGCAGTGAGGCGGATGGAACCCCGTACCACCACGCCAGGAATGGCCCCACAGCGACCCGTTGCTCACCGCTCATGGACCTATGCTACCCCAAAGCTGTGTCCCAAATCATTGTTGGTACAGGGTAATCCTTCCACGTCATAGCATGAAAGAGGCCAGCGGCGAAGTTGTCGGTGATATGACAAAAATGGTCAATGTGTTCATCAAGAATAAAGTCGTGGACTTACAGCCATCTTTTTACGAGCATAAAAGACTTTTCGGGCGAAATAAGGTTGCGGACTGGATTGCATGGTGTTTTTAGCGAAATTCTGCTATGAACAATAAAGTTGCGAACTCCAGCACTTGATAGTTGGGATATCTGTTTTGAAATCAGGAAGGAAAGGGTCCTGTGCAAAACTTTATCACCATCGATCTGGTAGGAGAAGAACAGGATAGCAGCAACATCCATGTTCTTTATTTAAGACGAGGTATCATATGCAGTAGAAACAAGACAGAGGAAACGAAACTCACTTCGCCTCAGCCGATATCCCTCCATTTTTTCGCCTGAGCCAGGCGGGAGAGATGACCAACATTCGTAGTCGCGATAATTACCTCATGCCCTTCATCCTGTATCAATGTGGCCTGGGCCGCAAGGATTACATCTCCATCCAAAGCCTTGTCATCCGCTGTCGGCATTCCCTGTTTGCGCACTTGCGCCCAAAATTCGGCGGCTTTCAGCATGGCTTGCGTCGTGAGTGGTACGTAGTCAAGATACTTCTGGAGATCGTTTAAGCGCTCGATCCCTTTGAATTTGTCTGCGCGCAGCAGCTCCCGGCGAACCTCGAAGTCCGCGATCTCGGGGATTTTTACCTGTATCTCCTTCAACGCCAGCGATTCTAGCCATTGATTGCACTCGCGCGTTTCCTGGGAGGCCCTGGGATTGGTTATCAAGCCTAAAGGACCTGCATCGAGGAGAATAACCATGCTCATGGGAACAGCTTCCGTTCAGAAAGTCGGTCTTCATCGAGGGCCTGTTTTAGGTATTCCCACGTGCTGAGCTGCTCCTGTTCGTCACCTTCACGCCAGGACCTTAACAGTTGGATTAAAGCGTGGTTCTTTTGGGTTTGCGCTATGCTCTGAGGAATTCCCTTTTTTTCGATCTCACTTTGTGACGTTGCCTGATGATTTTCAAAAGCCATGCGTGCCAATGTCTGTAGCCATAAAAATCCGCTCGGTGTCACTGAGGAACTCTGCATTTCTTCCAGGGAGTGAGAGGACACCGAAAAAGGCGTTCCATTTCCAGAAGCGCCAAGGAAAGGCTCATATGCTGCTCGGGTATTGTTGATGTTACTCAAGACAATGCCATTCATTGTTGCCTCCTATTCAAGAGAGCTTCTAGCTTCTCACCTTTCGCTGAGGAGAACACTTCCCAAACATCGGCATGTAAGCGATCCATCTCCTGCCTTAAAATCTCTTGTCCCGTTGGTACCTCATGCTCAACAATTCGGTCGATATCAAAAATGATGGCTCCATGCCCTGCATCCGGGTCTGATTTGGGATCACCCAATGTGATAATCAGGATATTTTCAGCATCCAAATGGATCTCTTCTCGTAAAAGAAAACCCGGCTCCGAACGAAGGAAACCCACCGGGATGTAGTCATTTGCGACGAACCACGTACCGGGGCGATCTTGTTCTGTTTCCTTATCTATTCGGTTAATGTAGCGAAGTCCGATGCGATTTATCACCTCTGGTTGCAAAACTTCTTCAACACGCTGCCATGCAGCAAGAACATCATGACGCATTGTCTCCCATCCCTGGTAAGGCGAGAGAGTGCTGACACTGAGAGAATCCTCGGCCAATTGAAGAATGAGTGGGCGAGTACCGTGCTTGAATCGGACTTTCTGTCGTTGGGGCACGAATTTCGTACCCGTACCTAATGGTCCAAACTCAAACTGCAGGCCCATCTCAAGCACCGGTTCCATCTCTGGGTATTCATTCTGTATATGTTTGAAGAGTTCACCAGGGAAAGAAGGCCTCCACACTTTTTCCTGAGGGAGTCGAAAGTGTATATCACATACTGCCTCAGTAATAGTTGGGTTAGGATATGCAGGATATCCGCTGTTCATATTCTTCTCCATTGCGCGTCATATCAAAACTGACCTCGAAAGGCGTAGGCTCCTTTCCGTAAGTTACTCTTACATAGATTATATGTCATTATTACCTTGGTGGGATAGAGCATTCTCGGAGATACGAATAGAGGAAGCAACCCCCTTAGTACAGAAGTTACGGATGAGCCACTATTCACTTGCGAAAAACAGATTACGGCGCTGTATGAAGAAGCTGACCTCGCTAATTTTCCGGAAGTACCACTCGTTGACCCAACTTATGAATTGATGGAAGATCTTCAGCGGTCCATGCAGTGACATACACAAACTTCTCCCACGACAAGGACTCAAGAAGTTAGCAATTTTTCCCAGTCGGCTCGACACTGAAACAAGAGCACTATAAAATAGGAGCCGTCGTTCTCCTCCTTTTGAGGGTGAGCCGAAGCTGCTTCACGAATCTGAACATGGACAACTTGATCTCTGTGATAGACGAGAGGGTATGAGAGAAACACAGGAAGACATCGAGCGCTTGCAAGCCCTTTTAGACCACAGCATCGAGCGGGCGGGAGCGTTCCTGCGCCGCTCGTTTCAGATGCCCGAACACTCGCTCACCGCTCAGCAACTGATCAATTGCTGGCTGGACGTGCAAACCGTCGCGCTGGCAACGGTCACAACGAGAGGAGAGCCGCGCATTGCCCCCATCGGCTCGCTGCTCTACCGAGGCGATATCTACATCCCCACCGTCGCCACTGCCGCGCGCACGCGCCATGTCATGGAGCGGCCTGCCCTCAGCCTCACCCTGTTTCGTGAAAACGAACCGGCCATCATCGTGCATGGCTCCGCGGCCATCATCTCACCTGACCATGCAGATTTTGAGACGCTGGAGGATCTTCTGTACACATCCACCCATACAAAGGCTGGCGAGTGGGGCGAAGGCGTCTACCTCCATATCCAGGCCGAGGCCATCTACACCTATAGCAGGCATCCCCACCGGCCCAGTGAAAGCCTTCCTCTGCAGGTGAGACCGCTTACCACCGCAGACAACGCATGGGTACAGCAAGATCTTGTCGAACACTGGGGCGATACGATCGTCGTCGCTCACGGCAAGGTCTATCATCCACAGACGCTGTCCGGCTTCGTCACCATTCTGGAAGAGAACCGGGTGGGACTGCTCACGTACTCTCTTGAAGATGAGAACTGCGAGATCGTGACGATCGACAGCACAAAGCCGGGGATCGGTATAGGCACGCTGCTGATCGAGGCAGTCACGCAGGCGGCACGAGAAGCAGGCTGCAAGCGGCTCTGGCTTATCACAACAAATGATAATCTCCATGCGCTGCGCTTCTATCAAAAACGCGGCTTCACGCTCGTCACCGTTCATCGCAATGCAGTCGATGCCGCCCGCCAACTGAAGCCACGCATCCCCTTGATCGGCAACGACCAGATTCCCTTACATGATGAGATCGAACTTGAGATAATGTTATAGCGATAGCACCGCTCGGCCGTGTGTCCAGGCGCAAAGAGGAAAAGCGTAGTGGTTTTTGACGCGAGCATGTGAGCGTGATACACTGCGCTAGGCCGGTGCTTGGATTGCCATATGTATTCATCAAGCATGCAGAACTAGCCAGCACGAAGAGCGATGAAAGGAAACCGCAATGAAGTTGAACGCTAATGGCTTGAGCCATCTTGGTCTGAGGGTCACCAATCTAGCGCGGGCGAAACGCTTTTATGTTGATACACTCGGATGCCAATTGGTGAGGGAAATAGATGGAGCAGTGTTAGTCAACGTGTATGGAATGCTGATTGGACTGTATGGATCCGATTCGTCCTCTTCAAGTGATGATCACTTCGATCCGTTTCGAGTTGGTCTGGATCATCTCGCACTAGCCGTAGAAGACACAAGCACCCTGGAAGACCTGAAGCGGGATTTAGACGCGGCAGGGGTACGCAACCATGGGGTTGAGGAAGATCTAGAGACCCACGACAAGTATATCAGTTTCTTTGACCCTGATGGCATTGCCTGGGAGCTCTATTCGGTCTCGACTCGTCCCAATATGTAAACTAATGAAAACCTAATGAAAACCAAAAGAGCCATCGTAGTATCTGTTCTGGGCATTCTGTTGATTGCGTCAACAATCCTGTTCGTCACATACCAGCTTGGAATTCTCGTCCCGCCAATTGACATCTTTGGCGGAATGAAAACACCGGAAAGACCACCCACACGTGCCCAATTACAACTGATCTGGCACACGCCTCTACCCCGCCAGTCAGAGGCTTCAGGCAACCCGGTAACATCTCCAAACGGTGCCGTATACCAGCTTATGGGAAACCAACTGCTCGGATTTGACCAAAAGTCCGGCCAACTCGAGTACCAAAGGGACTTGAGCTCATATGGACAACTTGATCCCGACTCCTTGAGAGTCGATAACGACAAGATCTATATCACCTCCCTTGACGGCTTCGTTCATCTCTTTGATGGGTCAGCCGATCAGACGCCACAAATGAGCGAACTGCCATTACCGATTGCCACTGTCAATAGCGGTATCGCCTACTCTGTTGGCGGCTCAACCGATGACGTATACAAAGTCACTGCCTACGATGCGGTATCGGGAAAAAATCTCTGGAGAACAAATTGCGCATGCATTGGCACGCAAAAACCAGTGATTTTCAATACTATGCTCTACGTATTGGCCCGAAGCAACACCGGCAGCGATTCTGTCCTGCTGGCGATTACGAAAAGCGGAGACCTGCTGTGGTCTCAAAGCCTGGGCGACCCCAACGGACAAAATACCTACCGACAGCTTATCATAACCGACAGCGTTATCGGTATCCTTTACACCACACCGTCAAGCTCAGGTTTGATCACTTCAGTCTCAGCCTATGACAAGTCATTTGGTCAAGAAATCTGGGAATTGAAGGACTCAAATCATGAACCTGATTTTCTCACCTCGGATGGCAATAGCATCTACACGTCATTTCGCTCACCTCACGGTTTCGGTGTGGAAGCCATAAACGCAGCAAACGGCACCGTTACATGGCAGGAAACGCTGACCGACGTATCTCAAACAGGACTTTTCGAAATCACAGTCCAGAACGACACTCTATACGTCGTTTACTACAATCAGGGTCAGCATGTCTTTGTTCTCGATGAAAAGACAGGCGACCAGCTCGGCTCTGATCCGTCAAGTCTGGAAGTTAGTTCTCCACCGGTTGTAAACAACGGCATGTTATTCCTTCGAAGGTACGACTCGTCAACATCCACGGCAGAAATGTATGGGTATAAAGTAGTCCTGCCGCCGCCTCCCCATAAGCTGTTCGTGTTAGCCTATGGGCTTTTGAGTAAAAGCACCGACACTAACTTCAGTCAAATTGTCAAAGCACTGAAAAAGGCCCATCCCGATGCGGACTTCATGAATTACAGCTACCGGGGAATTGACAAATTGGGTAACCCGTTGCCATATACATGCGAGGAAACGTTCACGCATCACATAAGCGAACTGGTGTACCGACTGAAAATACAGATCATCAAATACCTGGAGCTTCACCCCAACACCCAGGTCTATGTGATCGGACACAGCATGGGCGGGGTGATCGCCTATGGACTGCTGGTAGACATGATGATCTACGGCTACCTCAATTTCAATGGAGGCCAGATCCTGGGTATTGCGGCCATGAGCTCACCTCTAGGTGGTATACCAGGGTTTCATGGTATCTACTATGCCCTGATCTCACGTACATACCAGAAGCAATGTAGGGCACTTGCGTCCAAACACCTGGTGTTAAAAAGTCTGGCCGACTTGATTCATCTCTTCCCGGACGGGAATACATCAGTTCCGTTTGGAGGCAAAGATAGTTTGATGCGTGCTGTCAGCGGCGGAGTTTACACAAACCAGCGCATCGCACAAGCCGCAGTCCGCAATCATATTGATGTGTTGGCAATCGGAAATTTGCGGGATCACACGTATAATTTTAACGTATGCCCCAGATACGACCGCACGCCGGACTCCCGCTTTCTCAGTACCCAGTGGGTAACTGATCAGGGCAACGATTCCCACCTGTACGCAAGGGTAATCACGGAGGGAAATCCGAACTGCTCTGCCATCGGGCAGGTAGGAATCAACCATGCCGCGGTATTCCTGTCTACAAAAGTTCAGACTGCGTTGATAGAGTGGAGCCAGGGAAAAACTCCGGCATCATTGTCCGTAGCGCCGCTGGGTCTTTAACAGTCAACCTGTTTCAATACACTGAAGAGGAGATTTGATTGATGAATAACTGGGATGAACGAAACAAAGCGGTTATTGAGGAATTCCGTGCCCATGGATGCCAGGTGAAAGGTTGGGCGCCGTTAATGCTGCTGACAACCACAGGAGCCAAAACAGGTCGACCTCGCATAGCCCCCTTGATGCTTGTGACTGATGGTGATCGCATACTTGCAGTAGCGTCCAAAGGAGGCCATCCGAAACATCCTGACTGGTATCTCAACCTGCTGGCCCACCCCGAAGTTACGGTTGAGGTTGGTAGTGAGAAATTTGCTACCACAGCCCGTATTCTCACCGATAATGAGCGAGAACAAGCATTCAGAAGAGCAGTAGAAGTATTTCCTCCCTATGCCCAATATCAAAAGAAAACGACACGCGAAATTCCTGTCATTGCACTCGAACGACCAGCCAAATAACTCACCCGAAGTACTGCGCATCGGCTTCTAGTCTGCAATTACATAAAGGTATTGTACTGATGCAAACTGCCTGTGCTGGCTACTTAGGGCATCTGTTCGCAAATTAGGCATCTTCAGAATGATTTGACAAGCTCGCTCCTTGTAGAGAAACGTGAGTGGAAGCGCAGGTCAAAGGTCCATACGACTGACCCGAGGATATCTCCAGAGACCGTCGCTTTGATCAAGGAGATGGCGGCGCATAATCGACTGTGGGGCGCCGAACGGATTCGCGGTGAATTATTGAAGCTGGGCATGCAAAAAGGGAGGCGCATAAACACTACCGAAGTGCCACAAGCGTCTCCCTTTTTAATTCGATAAGGGAACGACTTTATTTTTCTTTTACGTCAACACGTTCACTCGTGAATCAGAGTTCCCAACTTTATTGTTGGGCTCCCAACTTTATTGTTCAACGACAATTTTAAGCCTACAATCACGTTCTTCCCTCACTCCACCGTCACCGACTTCGCCAAATTCCTCGGCTGATCCACATTACACCCCCGCGCCACCGCCGCGTGATACGCGAACAATTGCAGCGGAATACTAGCCAGCAGCGGACTGAACACCTCCAGAGTCGCAGGCACATACAACACATCATCTGCATGTTGCCTAATGGACTCGTCACCCTCCGTAGCCACCACAATCACACGGGCATCGCGGGCGCGTACCTCCTGGATATTGCTCACCACCTTCTCATACACATGCGAAGCCGTCGCTACTCCGATCAGCGGAGTATCCGGATCCAGCAAAGCAATCGAGCCGTGCTTAAGCTCACCGGCAGGGAAACCTTCGGCGTGGATATAGGAAATCTCCTTCAGCTTCAGCGCTCCCTCCAACGCCGTTGGAAATCCGACGCCGCGTCCGATGAAGATCATGCTTGTGGCGCGCGACATGCGGTGGGCCAGGGGCGCGATTACATCATCAGGGCTTGCCGCATGGTCGAGCACCTGTTGAATCTGCTCGGGGATACGCTCCAGCGCAGCTAGCAATTCCTGGGACTGTTCTGGCGTGAACCTGCGACGCTGCTCTCCCAGCCAGAGGGCCAGCAGGTAGAGGACGGTCACGGAGCTGATAAAGGTCTTGGTGGATACTACGCCGATCTCCGGGCCTGCCTGCAAGTAGAGCACGGCATCGCATAGACGAGTGATGGCGCTGGCGACGACATTGGTGATAGCGATGACGGGAGCGCCGCGTTCGCGTGCCTGGCGAATGCCTACGAGGGTATCCGCCGTCTCGCCCGATTGTGTGACGGCAATACAGAGCGTCTCGGGTCCCACGATCGGGTCACAGTAGCGGAACTCGGCGGCGGTTATCGCCTCCACCGGGATGCGCGCCCACTGCTCGATGACGTACTTGGCGATCAGGCCCGCGTGGTAGGATGTGCCGCAGGCGACAATCACGATGCGCTTGACTTTGTCCAGCAGTCCCGCCCGGCGCATTTTTTCTAGCTCTGCCAGCTGCAATCGTCCATCGCGGACGCGTCCCAGCAGGGCACGGCGCATGGCGTCTGGCTGCTCAAAAATCTCCTTGAGCACGAAATGGGGATAGCCGCCCTTTTCAGCAGCCTCCGCGTCCCAATCGATGGTGAGTGGCTCGCGCTGCACAGGCGTGCCATCGAGTTGGGTAATGGAGACACCGCTGCGCCGCAGCGTCACCATTTCTCCCTCTTCAATAATGAGCACGCGGCGCGTGTGTTTGAGTATGGCGGGAATGTCCGAGGCCAGGTACTGCTCGTTTTCGCCGAGACCAACGATGAGTGGACCGCCGCCACAACGCGCTCCCACGAGCAGATTAGGCTGCTCGCGACTGACGACTGCTATGGCATAGGAGCCAATGACCAACTGCAGCGCCAGGCGTACCGACTGCTCAAGATCGTGTTGGGCCTGCCCGAAGTAGCAGCGTTCGATCAAGTGCGAAAGGATTTCGGTATCTGTTTCGGACCGGAAGGTATGCCCTTCGCGTGTCAGTTCCTGGCGCAATTCAGCATAGTTCTCGATGATGCCGTTGTGGACGACGGTCAACATGCCCGTACAGTCTGGATGGGGATGGGCATTAATATCATTGGGACGACCATGAGTAGCCCAGCGCGTATGACCAATACCGAGCGACCCTTCGTGAGGACGCGAACCATTATCGACGGAAGCGACAAGATTAGCAATTTTGCCAGCGCGGCGCCGCAATTCAAGTGAACCGGTTGAGGTGAGCACGGCAATGCCCGCGGAGTCATAGCCGCGATATTCAAGCTTGCTCAGTCCATCAAGCAATATAGTAGTAACATCGGTCCCCTGCGGGCCGACGTATCCAATGATACCGCACATGAGTCGGGTAACCTTTCTATCGTAAGGCAGAAACACATCGTCAGGACGAGGATAAACGTGTTTACCCTGTCCGCTTTGTTCTCTACATCACCGACAACGTTTTGTGCCAACCGTTACCGTTTGGATTTGTTCGTTATCTTCTCAGGGTAGTGACATACCCTGGAGGCTCCCCGCTGATTTGATCCGAACAGCCTCCACCTCGTCAACCGTGCCTCCTCCTAATGGCCCGGCCCATGCGCTATTAGACAAAACAACAATCGTAGTAGCTAGTATACCATTACGCCCGTGTATTTTATGTGAACGAGGACACAATTCCTATTTGGTACTAACCATGAGTTCACCATCTATGCATAATCAAAAATTGAAACATAATTGTGAAATCTGTTGCTTGACAGCAGCGTCACATTCTTCTACAATCGGCTCTAGCACAATACATAAAATCCATTTGTGCAATACTATGAATGGAGCGTAGAAGATGAGTGATCATATTGGCCGACAGCTTGGTAATTATAGACTCATCCGCTTGTTGGGACAGGGTGGTTTTGCCGATGTCTACCTGGGCGAACACATCTATCTCAAAACCCCAGCCGCCATTAAATTACTGCAAACGCGCCTGGCACAGGATGACCTACAAAGTTTTCTCAACGAGGCCCGTTCCATTGCTAATTTGGTGCATCCTAATATTGTGCGCGTGCTAGAATTTGGTGTAGAGGGCGCCACCCCTTTCCTTGTCATGGATTTCGCCCCCAACGGCACACTGCGCCAGCGCCACCCCAAAGGTTCTCAGGTACTGCCAGCGTTCATCGTGCGTTATATTAAACAAGTCGCTGCAGCTTTACAGTACGCCCATGATCAAAGGGTGGTTCATCGAGATATCAAGCCAGAGAACATGTTGCTTGGTCGCAACAACGAGGTTTTACTCAGTGATTTTGGTATTGCCGTTGTTGCGCAAAGTTCTCGTTATCATCAAGTAGGTCAGGAGATAGGAGGCACCATCGCCTACATGGCTCCTGAACAACTACAAGGCAGAGCTGTACCAGCCAGCGATCAATACGCTCTAGGGGTTGCTACCTACGAATGGTTGAGTGGAGATCGCCCCTTTCAAGGCTCATTTCCAGAGATAGCAAGCCAGCATATGCTGACTCCTCCTGCTCCTCTGCGCTCGAAGATACCCGGCATCCCAAAAGATATAGATGAAGTCGTTATGAGGGCACTTGCCAAAGATCCGCTACAGCGATTTATGCGTGTAGAGGCTTTTGCTAATGCCTTAGAACAAGTTTGCCAGGGCATCCCACCCCTGGTGATACCGTCTAAGCAACCATCAACTGGCGATGCAACCACTTTGCCTGGCCAGTTTGCGGCGCCGAACATTGGAGCTACACCACCAAACCAGTTTGTATCGGGCAACTACGGCGCCATTTCCCCAGGTCAGGCGACCCCAAATTTCGCTGGAACTCCACCACCACCACCTCCGCCAGGTCAATCCTCACCTGGTTTTGCATCCGTGCCAATATATCAATCACAAGTTACATCTGGCGCGAATCTATCTCCTGGCCAATTCTCACCAACTCCGCAAAATGCTAACAATCAGCCGCCAAACAAGGGCGTTTCTCGGCGCATAGTTGTCGTGGGTTTGGCTGGATTGGCGGGAGTCATATTGCTGGGTGGCGGTCTTTCCTTGCTAGCTCGCTCATTCCAACCACAGCCACAGAATAATACTCTAGGAAATTCAACGAGTAATACCCCCACCACGGCTCCGACTGATACTGCTACCACTGCACCAACGGACACTCCAACCGTTGATCCCAACGCGACTCCGACTTCCGCGCCGGTTCCCACAGTTCAAACTTCTCCTGGTCAGGTTCTCTATACGGCAAATTGGTCGAGTGGACTGGATGGCTGGTCGGGGACAGGCGATTGGAAATCGTTAAACGGGTCATTACTCAACGATGGTACGAATGGGGGAGCCATCGACTCAGCCCCAACAATTCTGGTTCCTACCTCTTTGATAGGCATAGCAAATTATGCGGTGGAGGCCGTCATTCAGGTGCAAAGCTATAACAACAATCCCCCTAGCTTTGGGTTTGTATTACGTGCAGCAGGCCAGGGTGAGGGATACATGGCCGGAATTGGTGCTAACTACAGTTTGAATACAGCGAGAATCTCGGATCTATCAAGTAATGACTTTTTTAACTCGACCAGATCAAGTCCCTTCGATCCTGGCCTGAAAGCGCATACCTATCGTGTGGAGATAAAAGACAACGATATCAAGCTTTTGATAGATGGAGGACTTGCTGTAGAATTGTTTGACAATAAATATCTAACAGGCGAACGAACTGGTCTATGGTGTGCAAATGTACAACTTTCTATTCACAGCTACAAAGTTGTCGCCTTATAGCACATTTTTAAACCGTCAGTGCAATGATAGCGTCCTGATAGGAAAAGCTGGAGGACGTTTCTACGCAATCACGGGGGAGAGATCTGGGCCTGTGACTTCCTCCAAGTGACTGACCCGCTCTTTCGCTCATTGTTTGCCTTTTTCATCATCGAACTGTAATCACGGAAAGTGGTCCATGCCGGGGTGACGCGATCTCCTTCCGACGTGTGGACCGCTCAACAACTGCGGGAGGCCACGCCTTATGGACAAACTCCGAAGTATCTCATTCGTGATAATGATAGCAAGTTTGGACCCTGTTTCGCTCGAGTGGCAGCAAACGGATGTCCCAAGTAGCCAGCACAGCATTACGAAAAGCCTCTTTCTAACTTTCAGTTTCATCACAAATTGGCTCGCACTGCCAAAACAACTCCTGCCGTTGCCACATATTACACAGCATTAATGTACGGGCAGGGCTTGCCCCTGCCCTGAATGATATAGTAGTAGGCAAGAGCTAAATATTTAATTTTGAGCGAGTATACTCATTGAGGTTGAGAAAGTCAAATAACGTAGGCTAATAAGACATTTTGTTACCTGATCAGTGCTATTGTACCCGGAAGGAGCTAAGCAAGCATCACAGTATCAAATTACTTCAGCTTTTTGAAATTGAGGAGCTGATCTCAACCGTCATCCGCTACCGTAATGTGTTATGATAGCTTTTTCTCATCCGTTTATTTAAGTATACGGTATCCATACCAATCGTGGTACTTCATTTTTCTTTATTAGGGAGAGCATTGCTACCTATGATTGAGAGCCAGGAGACGACCATCCAGAAAACGATCTTGGTTGTTGAGGATGATGAAATCAATGCCGATCTCTTTCGGATGACTATCACTCAAGAAACACCTCATCGTCCTCTGATTGTAACAAAGGGATGCGAGGCATTACAAATTGCGCAAGCAGAAAAGCCTGATCTCTTTATTCTCGACTACTACCTTAGCGATATGACAGGTATCGAACTGTATCAGCATCTCCGCAATATTCCAGGGTTAGAGCATATCCCAACTATCATGATAAGCGCGAGAATTGAATATCACAACGAAGAGATCAAACAATACAGCCTCGTTGAGCTTGGGAAACCTTTTGCATTAGATGAATTCATCGCAGCTATTGGCAAATCTCTAGCCTGATGCTGAAGCTATTTGGTCTCATCTCATCAGGCCTTTTAGATAGATTCATACGTGTGTTTTGGCATGCTAAGCTCTTGATGTATTAGAATAGCTCAGTATTATGTATAAAATAAGGTGAGCATGGCCCGAGTGGCCACACTCACCTTATTTTATAGAGACTCTCTATACTTGTTTGTAATCGGCAATCTCCTGTCGCGACCAAAAGCCCTGGTAGTGATCTTCACACCTGGAGGGGCCTGGCGGCGTTTGTACTCGCTGATATCGACCAGCCGCATGACCCGCTCGACCGTCTTTTGATCGAAGCCCATGGCAAGGATCTCGCGAAAGCTGCGGTCGTCCTCGGCATAGGCCTTGAGGATGGGATCCAGCACATCATAGGGGGGCAGGCTATCAGCATCTTTCTGGTTTGGACGCAGCTCGGCGGAGGGCGGCTTCTCAATCACGGTCAGCGGAATGACTGGCGTACTGCCGAGGCTGTTGCGATAGCGGCACAGGTCAAAGACGAGCGTCTTCAGGACATCTTTTAAGACGGCGAAGCCACCGGCCATATCGCCGTACAGCGTGCTGTAACCCGTCGCCATCTCGGACTTATTGCCGGTGGTGAGCACGATTGGACCAAGCTTGTTGGAGATGGTCATCAGGATGTTGCCACGAATACGTGCCTGCAGGTTTTCGGCTGCCAGACCTGGATCGCCCTCACCAAGGGCTGGTTCTAACATCTTGAGTGAGGCGCGAAAGGTTTCCTCGATGGGAATAGTCATGAATTGTATGCCAAGGTTCTCGACCAGCAACTGGGCATCGGTCTTGCTGCCATCGGAGGAATAGCCCGAGGGCATCGAGATGCCGAGTACATTCTCAGCGCCGAGCGCGTCAACGGCGATCACCGCCGTCAGTGTCGAGTCGATGCCTCCTGAGAGACCGATAATCGCCTTCTTGAACCCGGACTTGCGTACATAGTCGCCGGTTCCCAGCACAAGGGCGGCATAGATTTCCGCTAAATAGTCCATTTTAGGCTCTATGCGTTGAGGCGCTCCCAGGATAACATGAGTGCGCTCGTGAGACGAATAGTCCCTCGTCGCTACAGGGATGACCGGCACATCGTCAGAAGCCACGTGCAGGCGTTCCTGGCGGCGGCGCGGGTCGTGGAGACGCGAACGAAAGACAGAGGCGGTATCGAGATCGACAATCAGCATATCCTCCTCAAACTGTTTCGTGCGTGCAATCAACGTGCCCTGCTCGTTGAAGACCATGCTGCCGCCGTCAAAGACCAGTTCATCTTGTCCACCAACCATATTCAGATAGACGACGATGACACCATTGTCCGCGGCGCGTGTTGCCAGCATCTCTTCTCGGAATATTCCCTTGCCAGCGTAATAGGGCGAGCCATTGATGTTCAGGATAACCTCGGCCCCGGCATGAGCCTGCATGGTCATCGGCCCCGAAGGATACCAGACATCTTCGCAGATATTGACACCCACGTGCACATCGTTGATCATAAAAATGGGCGCCTTGCGCCCCGCCTGAAAGTAGCGGTTCTCGTCAAAAACACCGTAATTGGGCAGATAGTGCTTATGGTATATGCCGACCAGTTTGCCAGCGTTGATAACCGCTGCCGCGTTATAGATATCATGGTCACGATCCACAAAGCCTACGACAGTGGTCAATTCTGGCATGTGACGGCTTTCTGAGACCAGGTGATGCAGTTTACGCAGGTTATCAGCAACGAATCCCGGCTTGAGCAGCAGATCTTCAGGAGGATAACCCGCCAGAGCTAGCTCGGGGAGGCAGACAATATGCGCCCCCGCTGCATAAGCTTGCTGCATAGCTGTCAGTATTTTGTTAGTATTGCCTTCCAGGTCGCCCACTGTGACGTTGACCTGGGCAAGCGCGACACGAAGCGGTAAAATATTCATAAGTGACCCTGTTTTCTCCCTTCTCCACTTGACGAATCGGTAGAAACACACTACGCTAGATAGCAGATAGATATAAACCCAACATTGCGCGAAGGAGTCTTCCTTATACTATGGAAATACAGGCTTATGCCACGTTAGTAATCCCATTTATTATTGTTGTCTACCTGGCGGTACTGCTCTTTATGCGCCCTGCGCGCGTAGTTTTGTTGGCTTCGCTGCTTGGTGGGCTGACGATGGGAGTCATCAATATGCTTTTTGACCTCATCGCCTATTTCGCTCACTGGTGGCATTATACCCTCAACGGGCTGATTTTGCACTTACCTCTGCCATTCTATATCACTCCCATATTAATTTACGGGAGCATTGTCTACCTGCTCATCTGGCGTTTCTGGCATGGACGCGGCCATTGGTTCGCGCTGCTCTTACTCTGCGGCATCCCCCTTTTCAGGGCCGCCACCGATATCATAGGAGGTAGCGTGACCCAGGCCAGCTATACCAGTTTTGATAGCATCCTGGCCGGGCCGCTTGACGTGGTCATGTGGCTGCTGATGTTCTATGGCGGTTTTTTCGTATTTACACGTGTAGCTCCTTTGGAGATAAGGCTTAAAAAAGAAGTGTCATGAAAGGGAGAGAAACATTTGTGGATATTTCCAGCGCAGAAATTGTTGAACAGATAAATACCACGCGCGAGGGTTCGGTGTGGGAGATACTAGATATCAAGCTCGTCTCAGCTGAAAAGGATCGCGTGGTCGCGACAATGCCCATTGGACCTAATCACCGCCAGCAGGTTGGCTATTTACACGGTGGAATATCGGTCGTGCTGGCCGAATCGCTAGCCTCTCTCGGCACCGTCCTGAATATCGATGCAAGTCGGCAGATGGCCTTTGGCCTGGAGATCAATGCCAATCACCTCAGGCCCAAGCGCGAAGGTCAGCTTACCGGCGTCGCGACGCCTATCCACCGCGGCCGTACCACCCATGTCTGGGAGATCAAGATCAGTGATGAGAATGACAAGCTGGTCTGTGTTTCGCGCTGTACAGTAGCTGTGGTAGACCGCCCGCCAGATAACGGCAACCCTTTCGAGAAGAAGTTGCCCAGTTTCGGGTAAGCTATCTACAAATTATCAATATGAACCGGTTCAACTGGTTCCGCAAGAGGGAAGCCAAAAATCCTTGAGTAGAAATACAGTTCAGCATCGAGCGTGCGCTTGATATTCTCCGCGCGCCGAAAGCCGTGCTGCTCCCCCTCAAAGGGCAGGTATGCCACGGGCAGCCCTTTCGCGTGCAGCGCCTCAACCATCAGTTCAGCCTGACTCGGGGGAACGACCTTGTCCTCGAGTCCCTGGAAGAAGATAACTGGACACGAGATGCGCTCCGTGAAGTGGATTGGCGAACGCGCCAGGTAAACATCGCGCCGCTCAGGATAAGGACCAACAAGCTTGTTCATGTAGCGGGACTCGAATTTATGGGTGTCTTTGGCCAGGGCCTCAACATCGCTGACGCCAAAATGACTGGCACCAGCTTTGAAGACATCGCGGAACGTAATCGCGCACAACGTTGTATAGCCGCCCGCGCTGCCACCAGCAATCATCAGGCGCTTCCCGTCTACCATTCCTCGCTCCGCCAGGTACTGCGCGCCATTGATACAATCATCAACATCGACAATACCCCACTGACCGGTGAGCCGCTCGCGATAGGCACGTCCATAGCCTGTGCTTCCCCCGTAATTCACGTCGAGTACAGCGATGCCATGGCTCGTCCAGTACTGGATACCCAATTTAAGCATACTGTTGGTGGCGCTGGTTGGCCCGCCATGACTATTGACGAGCAAGGGTGGAAGTTCCCCTTCAGGAGCTGCGTAGTCAGAATTGCGCGGTGGATAGAAAAAGCCATGAGCTGTCAGACCTCCCTCTGTGGGAAACTCGATTGGCTCTGCTATCGAGATGTACGCGCTATCTATGGCAACCTCGCTGGAACTTTGCAATACTTCGATGCGGCCAGTAACCGTGTCAAGCTGCACGAATGTTGCCGCTTCAGTGGGAGAGCCGCCGCCAAAAAGGACACGTCCCTTTGCGGCGACTGGCGACCAGATGGTGGTATAGGGTGTCTCGATCGGCTTAAGCTTGCCCGTCGTTGTATCAAGGCTGGCCAGAGAGCAGATGCCTCGTTGAATATAAGTGCAAATGATCTCATTACTTGATGCGAACGAGTAGGTTGACATGCCAAAGACCCACTGCGGCATACCAAACTCGGCTTCCATGGGACAGAGAGGAGTAGCGTTTTCGTCGCTCCAACGGTAGAGATTCCACCAGCCTGTGCGGTCGGAGACGAAGTGCAGGACCCCGGCTGGCGACCATTCCGGCTGAAAGATTGATTCAGTGCTGCCACCCGCGATGTGCTTTGCGTGGAGCAGCGATCCATCCGTCCCAAGCTCACCCAGCCATAGTTCGCTGCCATCCCACGGCATGTTGGGGTGATGCCACGTGAGCCATGCCAGTTGTGTGCCGTCGGGGCTGAGGCGCGGCGTGGCATAGAAGTCGTTGCCTGAAACCAGTACCTGCTGCGTCTTCTGTGCCTGGTCACTGCCATCGAGCGCGCAGCTAACCAGCGTGTTGACAGCTTCGCGGCCAGCAACGGTGTGATCCTCACGCACGCAGATCAGGCGATTGCGCTGCCGATCAATCACAGCATCAGCGTAGCGCAGTTGCTCAGCAGGGGTAATCGGCTGTGGAGCAGAACCAGGAACCAGACGGTAAAGACGCTGGTCGGCAAAATTTGAGAAATAGATCGTACCATCGTGAACAACATAGGAGCCGCCACCATACTCGTGGACGCGTGTGCGCACATTGAATGGCGCGGGAAGTACATCGGTTGACTGTCCACCTGGTGTCCGCCGTACAATGACATTGCGCCCGCCTTCAGAGGGGCGCAGTTCGCTCCAGTAGATATCCTGGCCGTCGAGCGCGATTGTACCAAGTCCTATTGTCGCGGATACGATCACGTCCGAGGTGATAGGTGATTTCCAGGAGCCATAAGGCTCAACGCGTGGTGTGGTCATTTTGTAACTCCGTCACTACCGCTGCTATATCTTGATAGATAGAGTCGGGTTTGATAGGGGATTGCGCGGCATCTTCGCGCGAGTCTTTGCCCGAGAGCACCAGGAGGGTATGGGTACCGGCGGCTTTCCCACCCAGGATATCGACGGCGAGGCCGTCGCCAATCATCACTGTTTCCTCTGGTTGGCTTTGTAACAAGCGCATCGCCTCTTGCAGGAGCGCCGGCTCTGGTTTTCCTATAACCTCTGGTATGACTCCTGTGCCCGCTTCAATTGCGGCAACCATCGTGCCACAACCGGGTACAAAACCACCGACAATAGGCAGGAGCGCGTCGCGATTGATGGCTACAAAGTGCGCTCCCGCCCGGATAGCGAGTACTGCCCCGGTCAACTTCTGATAGTCGAAATGACGGTCCAGACCCACCAGCACCACGTCGGCTTGTTGTGCCTCGAGGGGAGCGATCTGAAGATGGTGTTGCAGTACGAGGTCGTTCAGGGGAGGTTCGCCCACAATATAGACGAGGGCTCCGGGGAAGCGGCGCGCAATGTTCTGTACCGCGGCCTGCCCGGCACTCAACAGGTGTGCTACATCGGCGACGATACCGAGGTGTGCTAGCTTTTCCAGCACCTGCGTCTCGCTGGCAAACGAATTATTGGTGAGAAAGAGATATTTTTTGTGATGGGCCTGGAGCCAGTCAATAAATTCTTTTGCGCCAGGGAGCAATTCATTGCCCCGGTAGATAACTCCATCCAGGTCGATCAGGTAAGTAGTGAAAGGTAACATAATGCTCCTCGTAGTTTAAAGAAGATGTCATGAAAGTTGACGGTCAGCAGCGCTAGCGCTGCTGACCGTCAACTTTCATGACGATATTATTCTCGTAAAAGCTGTTCGCGGATGGCGACGATTTCACGGCGTAAAGTGGGGTTGATATTTACTTCACGGTCAATCTTTTCGCAGGCATGCATCACAGTGCTATGGTCACGTCCGCCAAAGAGTTGGCCAATTTCGAGGAGAGAGATCTGCGTCTCCTGGCGGATCAGGTACATAGCTATCTGACGCGGCATGACAATGTGCTTGTCGCGCTGCTTACCACACATGGCATCAAGGGAAATATGGTAGTATTCGGCGACGGACTGGGCAATCTGCTTGCCGTTCAGGCGCGATTCCCTGGTGTCGTTGCCCAGCGAAGTCATGGCAGCGCGGGCTACATCCATCGTGAGGTCCATGTGATGCAGTTGTTGGTAGGCCATCAGGCGATTGAGACAGCCCTCTAATTCACGGATATTGGTCTGGACTCGACCCGCGATATAGGCGATGATATCGTCAGGAACACGGTAGCGCAGCAGGTCGGCCTTGACGCGCAGGATGGCCATACGGGTCTCCAGATCCGGCGGTTGGATGTCGGCAATAAGGCCCCATTCAAAACGCGAACGCAGGCGTTCTTCCAGGCTCACAATAGCCTTGGGGGGTCGGTCACTGCAAATTACAATCTGTTTGCTCATCTCATGCAGGCTGTTAAACGTATGGAAGAACTCTTCTTCGGTCGATTCCTTCCCCGCGATGAATTGGATATCATCCACCAGCAGGATATCGACCGAGCGATATTTGGCGCGGAATTCTTCGGTGGTGCGATAACGAATGGCATTGATAATTTCGTTGGTGAATTGTTCAGAAGAAACGTAAAGCACTGCCAGGCTAGTCTGTACGCCCTGGTGTCCAATGGCGTGCAACAGGTGCGTCTTGCCTAGACCAACGCCTCCATACAAGAAGAGGGGGTTATATGATTCGCCCGGCGCCTCCGCTACAGCCAGAGAAGCCGCGTGGGCCAGCCGGTTGCTGCCACCCACGATAAAAGCATCAAAGGTGTAACGAGGATTGAGGCGATTATGCATCAAGATATTCGCTCTCTGTTCGTTGTCCCACTCTTCCAGCGAATCAGAGGCGCCATAGCCCACGTATGGTTGTTCGTTGTGTATAGATGATTTCGCAGGCGCTTCATAGTATGCATAATTATTGTCCTCCATTGAGGAGCGATAATTCATCTCTCGTTCCGAGTAACCGTCATCCATAGTATCGGTGACGCTGATAGCAACCGGATGGCCCGTTATATCCATCAGGATATCTTCGATGGAACGCCGCCAGCGCGTACTGATGACATCGCGAGCCAGGCTGCTGGGAACTTGCAGCGTGAAATATATGACCTGATCCTGTGGAGCAAGTGAGGCAGCATCAATATCATCTGCCCCAATATTGGGAGCGTCCGTTAGATGAGCGGAATGCAGCCACGCCTTACTTACCTCGTCAATAGGCTCGGTTTCCAATCGTTCGAGCATGGTGCGCCATATAGCTGCTGCATTCACTTGAAAATCTCCCGTGGTTAGTCTTCGATGAGGGCAATGCATTCAATCTCAACCAGTGCCTGGCGCGGGAGTTCCGCGACAGCTACCGTTGAACGTGCCGGAGTCATTCCGCTGAAATAAGTCGCGTAGACAGCGTTCATGGCCTGGAAATCACTCATAGTTGTCAGAAACACAGTTGTTTTGATGACGTTGGCAAGTGAAGTTCCTGCCTCCGCTAAAACAGCCTGTAAGTTCTGAAAAACGCGCTGTGTCTGCTCCTGGACTTCTTCTCCCACGAGCTGACCACTTGCTGGATCAAGGGCGATCTGGCCCGAGGTGTAGACAAACTGGCCGCAACGAATGGCCTGACTGTAGGGGCCAATAGCCGCGGGGGCATGATTTGTGCTGATTTGTGTGCGCTGCATAGATACTTTCCTGCTGAAAACTGACCGTTGTAGTCATTCTATATGAACTCTCAAAAAACAGAAAATAACTTACACCTGGAATAACCCGCTCCTCATATGATAGGGTAAAGGTCACCTCAGGATGAATATTGCCCTCTTTGGGATGATGGGGTATCAGAACTGGCGTACTTGTTTGGCTGTACCGCCGTGGGGAACCTGCCATCCGCGCCTTTAGTGGAGGAACGGCTGATCAGGTTCGCGCGTTTCAGTTCTTTCGCACAGAGGCGCAGGGCCATTTGCATCTCCGCCGCCGACTGGAAACGGTCGGCCGGATCCTTCTCCAATGTTTTCATGACAATCTTTTCAACCTCGGGTGGAACAGTGGGACTGAATTGCCGCAAAGAGGGCGGATTCGTCGATGCATGCTGCATGGCAATAGAGACCGCGGTTGGGCCGACAAAAGGAGGGCGCCCCGCCAACATTTCAAACATGACCACACCAAGTGAATAGAGGTCCGAGGAGGCTGTCAACGTTTCGCCGCGCGCCTGTTCTGGAGAGAGGTAATCGGCGGTGCCGAGCACGATACCGCTATTAGTCAACCCGCCCTCTTCCAGGACACGTACAATGCCGAAATCGGTCAGTTTGACGAGAGGTCTTTCTCCACTCTGTCCACCATTGCCATTGCCATTGCCCGAGCCAGCGCCCCACGCCAGCATAATATTTTGCGGTTTGATATCACGATGGATAAAGCGGCGCGCGTGAGCTACTTCCAGGACATCACAAACTTGTGCCGCGATCTCTATGGCCTGGAGCGGCTGTAACTGGCGGCTTTGGCCGATCAGCTGCTTCAAGGTCGGGCCATTGATATATTCCATTACCAGAAAGTACTGACCCCACTCTTCAACAAAATCAAAGATGGTGACGGCATTGGGATGAGTGAGCGCGGCGGCTGCGCGGGCTTCACGCCGGAAGCGTTCGACAGCTCGTAAATCGTTCTTATCAAGGGAACGCAAGACTTTAATGGCGACGATGCGCTCAACGCGGTGATCCCAGGTTTTGTAGACACTGGCCATACCGCCTGTCGCGATATGTTCGCGAATTTCGTATCTGCCTGCAATCGGCGGCTTGCCTTCATAATGATTCAACGTATTACCTCAAGCGACCTGGGAATGATGTGTACATTTATCTCCATAAGAGAAGTATACCAAGGCACAGGTATGCAGTCAACTCTATGGGCCAAGTAGGTTCCACCAATAATCAAGGGCCGCAGTCATCATATTTGCTACACAACTGCATTTAATTCGTCCAGAATGGTCGTGAGTCAGCATCAATGCCACCGCTGGTCAGCGGTACAGGGTTTCCTGTTAACTTATAGCTGCCCGTTTTGGCATCAACACTCACATTCGCCAGCCAGATATTGAACTCATTGTTATTAAAGGAAACATAGGCAATTTGCTTGCCATCAGGAGACCAGACTGGTTGACTCACAAACTCTCCAGAAACGATGAGCGAAGATTTTTGGTATGGCAACAAGGCTCTTTTTTCAACAGCAGGATTATTTGGATCGCTTGTTATGTTCTCCGGCGTTTGCATCATATACATGCCCATATGGGTAGTATCGATGCGGCGTATATAAGCGATCTCATTGCCATCCGGTGAAAATGCTGGTTGCATATTTTCAGAGGTGGTTTTGGCTGTACTGGGTGGTGTTATAGCAATTCCCGGGTCATAACCCGCACCAGGGTCTCCAGGGTGATAATGCCTCTCTGGATGCTGCGCGATCATAGTTGGGTCTTCCATATAAATCTGGACTACCTGCTGCGTTCGAGTACTGTCATAACTATAGCGAGTATATATGATCTGATCAGTATGCCCCGGACGATAGCTAGAATCTCGATTGCCACCATCTCCGTAACTGGCATAAGCAACCACACGATGGTTTTCAATATCAGCTCTTGGAGGTGGATTATGTAGTGGTACTGAAAAAACTTGCAAATCTAAGAATGGTGACTGATCAAAATCTGCGCCCAGATCGCCATAAGGATAGTTAGCCCAATCGTAGAGCTTTTGAAGATCGCTCAAGAAAATAAGCGATTGACTATTTTTTGACCAGGCCGGTTGGAAAACCCAATTATGGGTACTTTTAGGCGCAAAACCAGGGTTAGGGACAAACCTACCAACCCCATCTACTACTATTGTCCACTTGCCTCCTGTAATCGGCATAGTCACCAAATCAGAAAAGTCGTAGTAGCGTACAATAAAAGCCAGCCATTTCCCATCTGGAGAGATCGCCGGGTCACGTATATTGTGGCCATCATGTATCAACGCGCTGATGTTACGTGAACCATCAATTATGTACAGGTTGCCTCCCTGTGTGAAGTAAATCTTCCCTTTGAAAAGAGCCTGGTTATTGATACCTATTGATTGATTATTGCCAGTATTAATTTTCTTATAGTTCGTACTGGTACTAGTATCACTAGCGCCCATACAACTCTGCAGGCTGAGCGAAAGAAGTAGAAGTACGAAAAGTGTCTGCCAGGCATTGTGCTTCTTCATAAATTTGTTACCCGTAAAGCTTTTCATCATACTTGCAAGGCTGCTGGTGACTCGAAGACAACCAGGAATAAGAGATTAAGTAGGCTATGAATCCCCAGAAAATCGTAATTATATCTACCAAGATTCATTGTACTTACCTCGGCAATTTGATGCACAGCTTGCCATGAACTAGTGCTAGTAGCCGTCACTACTGCACTTGATGCCGGTGAAGTTTGTAATGTAGACGCGGTGGAAAACCCATTACCGCTATTTGCCTGATCACATTTGGCGCTGTTCCCTAGAGCAAACATCTTTGCAATCAAAGGCTGGATACGCGCACAATTGAGTATCACGACATCCTGCATGCCTGAATCTGTGTTTATCGTTTTATCACCCGAGTATGGTGGACCTAAAGTCACTTTATTGATCTTACTTTGATCAACAGATTTCGCATAATAAATCAACTTAAACACATCCTGCAGTGACATATCAGTTTTTACTGCACCATTCAGGTCTTGTGCTAGCGATGGGAGCTGTCCTATTACATTAGGGTTGTCCAGTTTATACTTTAATTGATTTAATACCTGCTGCTGGCGTACTGAACGCCCAAAATCTCCTACGAGATCAGCATGTCGTGAGCGTACATATTCCAATGCTGGTAAGTCCATGAGGTGTTGTGGACCTGGAGCTATATACAGGCGTTTCAGAGCGAATGGATCTAATGCACCTTTACCAGTATCATCGGGGTAGGAGTCATCTGTAATGGGATGGATAACGTCGACATCCACACCGCCTACCGTGTTAATTACTTTAGTAAATCCACTGAGGCCAACCCATGCATAATGATCAATATAGACACCAAAATCCTGGTGAATCGTCGCCATACTTAGTGCTGCGCCCTTAGCACCCCCACCTCCCAGCAGAAAGGCCTGGTCTAGCTTATGCATGCCATAACCAGGTACATTGACCCAGGCGTCACGCGGAATAGAAAGCATAGACACGCTTTGTGTAGCCGGATCAATGGAGACAACAATATCAGTCTGTGCCAGGATACCACCGTAGATATGGACGCTCTTGTAATCATCGTCACTTCCCAACAACAAAATATTGATACGCCCGCCACCTAATATGCCTCCGGATGTATTGGCTCGTCCCTGGTTTGGAGCTTCGTCACTCTTGAGCCGTGGCGCCGGTTGCCCTACAATGCCATTCACAGGCGCGGCAAAGTTTACCTGGTAATAGTAGAAGAGCGTTCCACCCAGAATGATGAAAACGGTGAGCATCGCCACTACTACTCGTGCCCAGATGGGAAAACGTCGCTTTTTCTTGCGACGTCCATTGAGCGCATTTTGACTCGAAGGTCCCTGGACAAACGGCGGCGCAGCAGCGAGAACTGGACGCTGGTAACCAACTGGCGTTGTCTGCCCCTGCCATCCTGCCCCTGACTGCGGCATAGAGGTAGGACCTGTCGGATGAAAAGCCACCCGATCGAAGGTTTCAGGTAGTGGAGATTGAGGAGACACTACAAACGGTTGAAATGACTGCAAACTTGTAGGAGCCGGAGTAGTGCCGGGTATGGATGTCGCACCATACACTGGCACATTTTGTACGTTGGCAGGCATGTTTGCTAACGGGGTGACTCCTGATTGATGCGGCGCTACCTGTACCCATGGGAAGTTCTGTACATGCGCTGGATTGGTTGTTGGTTCTTTGATTGGCGGCTGTATCGCGGGCTGTTTTATCGTGTCTTGTTCTACCAGCGAGGTTGAATGCAGATCTGCTCTGCTAGTGGGCTGGCTCGTTTGACTGGCTCTAAAGCTGGATAGAAGTCCTTTGCCAGCAGGACGCTGCTCTACTAATATGGCTGGAGCTTGTTCTTTCCTGGCATGCTCATAGAACATATTCGGCGGAGCGCCAGCGCTTGTAGGTAACGAGTTGCCGAGTGGTGATTGCTGCTCCGGCTGATTTGATGCGCCTTGAGAACTATTAGATGGCTCAAATTGACGGCTCACAGTATTTTTACCTGCTTCCTGTTGCTCTGAGTATGAGATAGCCCATTTCCGGCTTTGCTTATCCGTTGACCTCCCACTCCATTGTAACCCGCGCCAGCTTGCCTACCGGATTATTTCGTCTCTCAATAAGTCATCCCTGTCTACACAGAGATACGGAAAAGGGAACGTTATATTTATTTACTTATGTATTTATAACGTACTGTTGAGCAAAACTTCACCGCATGTACCAACTTGAGTGCTCTCAATAGGACATTTAGCCTGTCCGGCAGGAATAGTTAGCGTTTTTCTTCTTCGAGTTTAGCTTGTATGAAGGAGAGGATGAGTGATCCTATTAGTACTAACAGCAGTACGATCTCCATTGTGCTAAATGTTTTTCTTTTTTGCATGGCTCATTTTTCCCTGTCTATTTTATCCAAAGTTCCTGGCCTGGACCATATGTGTATTTCAGGTGAAAATGCTGGCTTACCCAGGCATGGAAACCTGCCACCTGAGGCAAGAACAAACGCCCCTGAAAGAAAAGAACGGCATGAACTTGCGGCAGTGAAGCTTCGGCTTCAAGCTGTCGCAGCGTTACGTAACCACTAACGACACGAACCATTGATGTATCGACCAACTCGGGCGGAGTTTCGCGATCTGCCATGGCTGCCACAAACTGCCCATCCGTCACGACGAGCTGATCGCGTGTGATAGCGTTGCGCAGATCGTGAACAACCCGCGTCTGTAGCCCTTTAGAAGCATCGCTACCATGCTTCTCGGCACTCTGATAGTAAGACGGATATTGTGGGAGGTCAGTCACCATATTGAGCAGGACGAGCGCTATCCCCACGGCAGCTAGTATCTGCGCTACCTGCGGTACCTGTCGGAGTCTGAAGCGGGACACAAAGGCGCTGGCTGGAAATGCGCGGCCCAAACCCATCACTGCCAGGGCAATAAGTGGCGGATCGAGCGCGATAAGGTGTCGATAGAAGAGGGGAACTACCGTATAAAGCATGTAGATAGAGACGAGTAGCCAGGCAAGCAGGGGGATAAAACGCCAGTCGCGCCGCAGAAGCGCGCAGAGCAAGCCGAAGAGCGCTGCGATAACCAGGAGCAGGTTTGTATGCACATAGGTCTTCAATATCTCTGTGTTGTGAACCTGGCTAGTGATCAATACCTCCCTGGCAGCGGTATGAAACGTGACTACATCACGTATCACACTGGAATACGCGCTGGTGAAAGGCAGCAGGACCAACAGCATTGTCCCTATGCTCGCACTAATCAGGAGCGCGCTGGGGCGCAGGTTGCGCCAATGTATCCCAGGTTCTTTGCGCCAGCTTTGCCAGAGGCGCGCCAGCAGCAACAAGGAGATAGGGATGAGGCTACTGACGCTGAGTAACTTGCACAGTATCCCCAGTGCAAGGGTCACACCGGAGAGAGCCGCTAATGAGAGGCCAACCGCTCCCTCCGGGATCTCCCACCACAGATAGGCCGCACCCACAGCCAAAAATGAGAAAGCCGTCGAGGATACCTCCGCCTCGATTTTCTGTGATTGGCTCAGGTAGAGGGGGTCAATAACCAACAAGAGCACCGCCGCGATTGCTCCGAGGCGCCCGCTCAAGGATTTGCCTATGAGAGAGGCTCCCAGTAGCCCGAACAGCGACACGAGGGCTATCCCGAGGCGCGCGGACCAGAGCGTGCCGCCGCAGAGGATATAGAAAGGGTAGGTAGAGAGTATAAAGAAGGGAGGCTGTGAGTAAAATATGTGCTGATAGAGGGGGTATCCCAGGCGCATGGAGAGCAAGGTCTGCCAGTACACGCCTTCATCGTAGCCGTCGCGGTCAAAGGGCAGACCAAGGCCATAGAGACGCATGCCCACAGCGATGGCGAGAAGTGCTGCGAGCGCTCCCCAGAACAGAATATGTTGCTTACGCGTAGAGATGAACACGCTTGCTTTCACAGCGTTTGTCTTATCATCCGCTAGTATACTTGCTGACATGTAACGTTTCTCACAATATACGGAGGTATCAGTATAGTGACAAGGGATGCAGATTGCTATCATGCATCCCTTGTCACTATAGGGTGTGTTATTTATCAATAAAAGGCAGCGTATCTTCGTGCGGGAAAGGCTGCTCGCTACTTCCCACTTCGTTGCTAGGAGGCAAGGATGACGAGGATAACGGCGTCGAGCCGATGCGCGGGCTGTCCTTCGCGCTGCCATTGCCGTTGCCTCCGACGAGGGTATAGCCATTCCCGTTCTTGCCATTACTATGGCCGTTGCCGTTACCCAGCAATGCCTCGAAGTCACTTAACACGATTTTGGTCACGTGGCGTGCATCGGACTCGTCGATCAACTGCTTGATTTCCTCCGCTACCAACTCATCGCGGTCGATCAATGCTTCAGCAACGGCAATGAGTGCCTCGCTGTGATCTTGCAGGAGCTTCCTCACCGCTTTGAACTGCGCTTGCAGCAGGTTTTCCACGCGCTCATCCAGCTTCGTCTGCGGTACTTCAGTAACCTTTGCCGATGCCAGAGTGCCGTCCATACCCCACAATCCAACGTAGGCAAAAGCATTCGTGGTTGCCTGGGTCAGATCGGAGGTAACGCCGTTCATGTTCAAATCGAGGAAGAGTTCTTCCGAAGCACGGGCGGCCAGGGCTACCTGGATGCGCGCCAGGATATCTTCTTTACTCAATGTTTTAATGGACTCTTTTGGACGAGGAAGGGCAAAGGCGGCCGCCCCTTCCAGGTCACTGCGTTGATGGATGGTGACATACGCGGGGAAGTAGCGCTCGTACAGATAGTAAGAAGCTACCGCGTGTCCTGCTTCATGGTAGGCAAGACGCCGCCGATCAATCTCCGTCAGTTCACTGGTCTGGCGCAGGCCAAACTCATGCACATCCTGTGCCTCGACGAGGTCCCGGTAGGTAATCATGTCACGGCCATCAAAATGAGCAATGATGACCGCTTCATTAATGACGTGTTTGATTGCCACGGGCGTATAATCGACCAGGCGCTGCACTAAGGCGTTGAGCGAAATGTTGGGGTCGCTTTCGACCTTTTTCAGGTAGTACTCGATGACTTCGCCGCGATACTTGTCAGTCGGGGCGGCGACGTGAATCTTGCGGTCAAAACGGCCCGGACGCAGCAGCGCCCGGTCGAGTGACTCAGGAATATTGGTCGCGCCAACGGTCAGAACCGGCTCATTTTGCACCCGGCTATGAGAGAGTCCAATGGTGCGCAGGATCTTCTTAAACCAGCCCGTCTCGATATTCGGTGGGTCCATCTCCATCAGGAGCTGGTTGAGTCCGCCGGTGCCGGCGCCACCCATCATACCCATCATACCACCGCCTAGACCCATGCCACCACCACCACGAGAGGCGCCTATCGCATCGATTTCGTCCATGAAGACGACACAGCCGCCATATTCGCGCGCCAGGCGCCGGGCTTTGCTATATAATCGTCTGATCATCAATATATCCATGCCGATAAACATGGCGCGAAAACTGGCGGCGCTGGCATAGGCGAAGGGTACGCCAGCCTCGGTACTCATACACTGCGCGAGGTAACTTTTTCCAGTTCCCGGAGGGCCTGAGAGCAGGAGACCGCGCACGGGAGAACCGCCCATCTTCTGGAACTCTTTCACGCCGCGTAGCAGCAATACGATACGCTTGGCCGCCTCGAGCACTTCTGGATTGCCTTTGTAGTCTTCAAACGTCACACCCGTCTCGCCAGGCATAACCCAGTAGAGGCGCGGACGTCCCAGGAACCAGAAGATGGCAACGAACTGCATGATGCCGAAAAGAAGGGCAAAGCTAATCTGGAAGGCATAGTATAAGATTGATCCGGGCGACGGAGCGCTTAACTGTGGCGCAATATAAAAGAAGAAGTACCAGATGACGATACTCACGATAACGAGCCAGAGCCAGCGGAGTTTGACAAAACGTCCGAACTGGTCCATGCCCAGGTCAATTGATCTATCCAGGTTACTTTTTGTTGTCTTGGTATCTTCTGACACTGCCGTATTTCCCTTCTGCTGTTCTTGAGTTCAATTGCTTACACACTACACGGGCGCTCGGAAAGAGACGAGACTGATTGCAATAATGGTGCCTTGTGGTGATGTAATGAAGTGCCAGATCATGATACCGCTGACATTGCCGCCTGGCCCAGAGCTGGCGGTGCCCACCTCTACGAAGCTATCAACACTGGTATCCGGAGCACTGGAAACAGCAAGAACAGTGATGGTTTTCCATGTAAGATGAGTCTTCGACTGGCTGAACGAGTTGATCAGTGAATTCGTATCACGAGGGCTAATGGTGATAGCCGACGTTCCCGAGGTAGCTAAATCTACGTATTGTGCTGTCTCCTGGCCAATAAGCGACAGGGTAGAAGCGTCGCCATCACGCAAGGCATAGAGCCAATTTTTTACGTGCTCTCCGCTGAAGTTTTTCCCGTTGACACGAAAGCTGAATTGATCGTTGCCGACGCCAAAGGGCCAGCTCTGCGTTACCAGGTAGGTGGCGAAGATACTACTGCCAATGAGCAGGAGGAGCAACAGGAATGTGACCAGCTTGTGAGCCCTTATTGCTCTTAGGAGATAGTATATGCCCTTGAAGATAGGGCGAAAGATGGCTTTGAAGAATAAGGCAATAGGAGTTTCACTTGCACTTCTTCTGGCAGGGGTCGACCTGACTTTTTTCTCTTCAGGTTTCACCAGGACCTCTGGAACTGGTTTTTGTTGAGTCGGTGCAGGGCCAACACTCATAAGTCTCGCTTCTCAACTTTCTCAGGCGTTCACGCGGTTTGTACGCACCTGGCTTTTCCTTGCTAAAATATATCGCACATCTTTACAAGTTGTGAGTGTCTGCTACGTTTACTACAATGAACAGCGTGTTGATACTCTCTTTTTGAAAGTAATGTAATGGTACCATACACTACTGTGCTTCTTTTGGCAAGATAGTATATCAGTTCCAGGTTGCGTTTGATATAATGTACGTACGTGTGTTTCGGTTGGACGCTCTATCGGTTGGCAACACTTAAAGATTCTTCCGTGTTAAGCGCGCGAAAGGCGGTGAGAATATGGATGGCAGACTAACAGGGAGGCCTGACGGGACAGGCTCGCATATCTGGCTGCACCACACTATGCAGATCAGAGTGGGTGAGCGAACGCACACCATCGAGCTGGATATTCCTATTCCCGTTGGTGCGAGCGCGGATATGCGCGAACAACTACTGGACGAAGCTGAAAGCAATATGGAGGTGTTGGCGAGTCGTATCGAGAACCGTGCCCCTCGCAAAATTGCTCGCAACCAGCCTTCTCAAGCTGACAAGGCTCCATCCATCAAGTCACAGGTGCCTTCAGGGCAGGCTGCCGCGCATAAATCACCGGCAGCGATAACTATTCCTTCAGCAGCTCCCAACGGGGCAGCGTCATTACAGTCAACTGTAACGGCCCAGGCACCAGCACAGCCTCGCGGCATTATTCCGACTGTTCCGTCTGTGAGCAAAGAGGCGGCAGTCCCCCCCACGCGCCCGAATATAGGCGCTAGCATGCCCAGTTCACCTGGCATGTCTATAGATACAAGCAGCAGTCTGAAGCTCCCACAATTTATTCAATTTATTAAGGAAGCGCTGGACTTGACACCCAAGCAAGCCATGGAGTTGTTGAACGTAAAATCGCTGAGCGGGCTGAATTTGCGCGAGGCATTGGAGGAATTGCAGGAGATCGTTGGGCAGAATACAGCAAGTAGAGCAACACAAACGACCCCTGCCAGCCAGAACTCTGTCGAGAGCAATCAAACGAGAACAGAGGCGAAGACGCAACCAGACACGCCAAAAGCGTTTCCTGGCGCTTCAAATCCAAAGAACGCGGATATACCCGAGCTTACTCACGCTGTAATACGCGATAACCCTCCGCCCTACGTTTTCGATGAAGAGATCGACCTGGATAGCGACGAGATCGACCTGGCGGAGGACGAGGAGGTTGAGTACCTGCCCGAGCTAACCAACCAGGAACGAGAGTTAGGGGAAAATGTGCTCGGGAGACTGAGAGAGGCGCAGGGTTCTTCCGCCGCGAGCGAGGCGCGCTTGAAGGTTTTACACAATGTCACGGATTCACAGCTAAGCGAAGAGCAGCTCCAGCAATTAGTACAGGGCATATGGGGTATTACCACGCCTAAGAAATTGAAAAATGACCAGGTAGAAGCGCTGATTTCCTGGGCAAAAGAGGATGATTTTTTCAGCGAAGCAGAGATTATACTGCTGTTGGTGCAAGAGGAATAATATGCGCGTAGTGACTGGTGAGGCCAAGGGGCGCAAACTGAAGGGCCCTAAGACGATTGGAACACGCCCGATAATCGATCGCGTCAAGCAGGCCCTTTTCAACATCATCGCTGCCCGCGTGGAAGATGCGCGTTTCTTGGATCTCTTCGCGGGCACGGGCAGCGTCGGTATCGAGGCCTTAAGTCGTGGTGCCGCCAGTGCGACCTTTATTGAGATGAATCATAAAGTGCTGGCATTGGCGCGTGAAAATTTGCAAATCACCGGCCTTGCTGACCGCGCTGAGACTTTTCATGCCGACGCTTTCAAGTTTTTACAAAGTGGGTCGCCATCGCAGGTACAGCCCACGCACTATAGACAGGATAAACGCAAAGCGGGAGCCTCTGCTGGTGCTATGGCTAATGTCCCCGGCGCGACCGCTCCATATGATATCATCTATGTAGCACCGCCACAGTATCAAGAGATGGCTGCGCAAGCTTTACGCGTCCTTGATAGTTCGCCGCTGCTCGCCAGGACAGGATTAGTCATTATCCAGATACACCCTAAGGAACGAGTTGGCGTCGTAGATGTGCCACTCACGCGCCTGGTGCTTACGGACGAACGCCGCTATGGCAGTACGCTACTGCTGTTTTACGCAATGAAAGAGGAGCAATCCGTCGATGTCGATACAACTACAGAAGCCTGATTATATTATTGTCTACGTGAGCGATATGCAGCGCTCCACGGCCTTTTATCGCGATATCATAGGGCTGCCAATGAAATTCACTTCCCCCGGTTGGACCGAGTTCAACACGGGCACGACGACCATCGCCCTGCATAAGACAGGCGAAAATACGCAATCCTCATCCCAATCGCAGGGACGACCACCGGCCGGGCAGGCCCAACTTGGCTTTGTGGTAGATGACCTTCAAGCCGCGTACGAGTCTTTGCAGGGCCAGGACGTCCATTTCTCGCTCACGCCACAGAAACAAACCTCCGGTATCACGCTTGCCGTGTGTCATGACCCCGATGGGCTGGGGATTACGCTGCAGCAGCACTAGTTAGGAGTTGAAAATAGTGATAAATATGCCAGGATCAGGTGGGGGGGGTGGACGTTTTGCCTTCTTAGACGCGGGCGAGACGGCACGTCAGTTGGGAATCGACCGTGTCACCCTCGATCAGTGGGTACGCGACAGTCGCATTAGAGCCTATAAAGGCGTGGGACGCGATTCGTTTTTCAAGTCTGCCGAGGTTGAGGCCCTGTACAAGTCGCTACATCCAGAGGCCGCGCTGGCAAAAGCCATAACCGAAGATGAGCTTGATAGCGCCAGCACAGGAGCAAAGGGACAGCCGGTGCAACTGACTGTGCGCAAGAAGCAGGAACCGCAAATGCGGGTCTACCTGCGCCTGCAGGCGGATGCAAAATGGTACGATACTTCTGAAGAGGATATACTTACCTGGTTTCGCCAGCTCGCCCCCGACGGCTACGAGCGCAATAAAAAGAACACGGAACATACGATTGAGAAATTGCAGTACCTGGTAAGCCTGATCGAAGAGGCACAAAAAAAGGTAGATGCATAACGCAAGGCGCAGGCCCTCGATCACACACGCGGTCGAGGGCCTGCGCCTTGCGTTATACATTAGTAGCTACTATAGCTTTTCCGGCAAGCAGGACATGATATCCTCTACTTCACCGATGATAAAATCTGCCCCTCGTCGCTGGTACACTGCTATCCCATCTTCATGGACAAGCATCGCCACCAGTATCTCGGGATCGCTGTCTTGCTTGATGGCCTGGTAATTGATCACGAGGTCATGATCATCGGCAGTGTCACCAACATAGAGACCTCCACGCGAGCCAACGGCCTGAATCGCCAGTTGCAAAGCGCGTGGGTCGGGCTTGGGAGATTGGTCGGCGGAGATGACGACATCCCACCAGCGCGTACCGCAGTAGGCCTCCATTCGCTCGAGGGCGCTATCCACCTCAGGTCCCACGCGCCCGGTAATCATACCCAGCCTGGGCACCCCTGCCGCGCGCAGCCTGGTCAGAAAATCGGGTGAGAAGAGCATCTGCTCGCGGTACACGAAACCGGGCGCGTCCGGTAGGTAGCGTGGGGGATGTCCAAAACGCTTTTGCATTTCTGCCGCGCCCCAATAATATTCGTGGTAGAGATCACCGATCACAGTATAGTCAAGCCGGGCGCTGGCAGGGATCACAGCATCAACCCATTCAGTCCCACCATGCCCTTGCAGGTTCGCGGCGCGTGAGAGCGCCGCCCACTCCTGGCTGCTGCGCTCGGCCAACGGAGTGCCCTTCCACTCGCGCAGCCGCGCTGTGCAGAGCGAGGAGAGCAGATAACACATATCCCAATCGTTATTGTAACCTCCCGCCTGCTTAAAAGCGTTGACATCTTCGATGGTTACAAGTGGGTTACCACGATCCTGACCCCAATCCAGCCCGTGAATAGTGGCGGCGACATATTCCGCGACTGCAATATCAGTAGCGCGGAACGAGTCGCTGGTTTTGATCAGCACGCCATCAATATCAAAAAAAATGGTGTCGAACGCGGCGGGAAAACGGAGACCAGGTCGTTTCCAAATTACAGGGGTCAGCATCTGAGGCCCTTTCATATAGTTACAACAAATGGAGGGTATCCTCCTTTATAACGTATGTATTTCTATTACCATATCCATATCTTCTTCACTCAGGATGTGTATTTGATCCCAACCTTCGTTGGGGGCGTCGCGCAGTGTCTGTTGTAAAAGCGCGGCGTGGTAGGGCATCACCTTTGCTTCGACTTTGCGATCCCGCAGTTGATTTCGCTGCTCACAGGTCTCTTGCGCTATGTTGAAGATGAGCAGGCAGGCCAGGAAACCATGCCTGCGTGCTAGCTCGCGCAGGCGGCGACGCGCCTCCGGGTAGAGGGCGGTACTGTCAGCAACGGTAAAGCAGCCCAGGAAGAGGCGCTTGTTGATGATGTAATAAAACAGGTCAAAGGTATCGCGATTGACCTGTTGATTGGTGGCATCATCGCAGATAAGCGCGCGGCAATGATCGGATGAGATCACAGTGGTTGTGCTGAAGCGTTGTGCCGCGAAGGTACTTTTCCCAGAGCCTGCCGGACCGCACAGCACGAGGAGTGTCCTGGGAGGCACGCTCACGCTTAAAGGCATAGTTTTGTCGTCCCTTCCTGCCTTCCTCTCCATTATTGCGATGCTTCCCTTCCTCTGGTATAATGCTCGTGCATACGTGCAACACATGCATCGTGTATCTCGTAAATAAAGATGCACGCACATACGCACCTAACAAACCTATTTTACACTATTCATGAGCTACTCTTAGCAGTTGGTTGCATCCCTACCCATACTACGAATGTTCATGCTGATACTTCCCACAAGGGATTACATACATATAGCGATCAAGTTTGACGAGGGGGAATGTCGTGTCCGTTGAATTAAAACTCACAAGTACTGAAATCCGCGCGCGTTTCCTGGATTACTATGCCAGCAAAGGCCATCTTAAAGTTCCAAGTTCATCATTAATACCGCGCAATGACCCGACAGTTTTGCTGACAACGGCCGGTATGCAGCAGATGATTCCCTATTTTCTGGGACGAGAGACTCCGCCCGCGCTGCTGCTGACCTCCGCGCAGAAATGTTTCCGCACGACCGATATCGATAAGGTGGGCAACGAGCGCTCTTTGACTTTTTTTGAAATGCTGGGTAATTTCTCGGTGGGCGAGTACTTCAAACGCGAGGCAATTACGTATGCCTGGGATCTATTGACACAGGTACTCAAACTTCCTGCCGAACGTCTGCACCCCACTGTCCATCCAGAGGATGACGAAGCTCCCGTCTACTGGGGCGAGGTGGCGGGCTTCCCTGACGAGGCAATTGTGCGACTGGAAGACAACTGGTGGGGACCTCCGGGAGCCTCCGGCCCATGCGGCCCTGACTCTGAAATCTACTTTGATCGCGGCGTCGAGCATGGTTGCGGACAGGCCGACTGCAAACCCGGCTGCGAATGCGAGCGCTTCCTGGAGATCTGGAACCTCGTCTTCATGCAGTACTACCAGGATCTCGATGGCACACGCACGCCTCTACCTAGAAAGAACATCGACACCGGGCTGGGGCTGGAGCGCCTGGCGATGGTCATGCAAGGCAAAGAATCGGTCTTCGATACGGATCTGTTCCGCCCAGTTATCGACCGTTTCGCGTCCATCGCGCACACCACCTACGGTCAGGATGCAAAAAATGATACATCGCTGCGGGTGATTGCCGATCATGGGCGCGCGCTGGTCTTCCTGGCAGCCGATGGTGTCCTCCCCAGCAACGAGGGACGTGGGTATATCTTCCGCCGTCTCTTGCGCCGCGCGGTACGCCATGGCAAGCTGCTTGGCCTGGATAAACCGTTCCTGTCGGAGGCCGCCGATACCGTCATCAATTTGATGAAGAGTCACTATGTCGAATTGGGACTGCAGCGCGACCGCATTGTCGAGATCATAAGTCTGGAAGAGAAGAAGTTTAACCAGACGCTGAACGCGGGTCTGGCGCTGCTGACCAACCTCCTTGAAGAGCTACAGCAAAAGGGGCATCAAGCCATCCCGGGTGAAGAGGCCTTTAAGCTGTATGATAGCCATGGCTTCCCGTTGGAACTGACGCAAGAGGTGGCTGCTGAGCATGGCCTGACGGTGGATGTCTCGGGCTTTGAGCAGGCGATGCAGCGCCAGCAGGTGCGCAGTCGCGCAACAGGCGCGTTCACACAGGTTCAGGACGACCAACTGCTAGCCGATGTCCTGAAGCGCGTCGGGCCTACTGAGTTCACCGGCTACCAGGGCATCACCGGCAGCGGCAACGTGCTGGCTCTAATTGTTGACGGCGCGGAAGCCGAGAGCATCAGTACGCCGCAGAGAGCGATGCTGGTGCTGGATGCGACGCCATTTTATGCCGAAAGCGGTGGACAGATAGGTGATCAGGGTGATATCAGCGGCTCCGTTGGCGTATTCCATGTACAGGATACGCGCCGCCCGCTCAAAGGCTTGATCGTTCATTACGGCGAAATGCGCGCAGGATACATGCGCGTCGGCGAGACTGTGCAGGCAAGTGTTATCGAGCTGCGCCGGGAAGACACGATACGCAACCACAGCGCTACGCATTTGCTACATAAAGCTTTGCGCGACATTATTGGCCCGCAGGTGGAGCAGCGCGGCTCACTGGTTGAGCCTGAGCGCCTGCGCTTTGACTTTACCTGCCCGCGTCCGCTGACGTCCTCGGAACTGGCGCAGGTTGACGCGCAGGTCAATCGTTGGATTCGCGCGAATGAACCCGTTCATACTACTATAATGCCATTACAAGAGGCGCTGACGACGGGAGCGATGGCCCTCTTTGGCGAGAAGTACGAAGACATGGTACGCGTGGTCTCGATGGGGAGTAGCACGGAGTTATGCGGCGGGACGCATTGCGCCGCTACGGGCCAGATCGGCCTGTACATCACCATCCAGGAGACAAGTATCGCCGCTGGCATTCGCCGCATCGAGGCTCTGACTGGCCGCGCCGCCGAGACGTACCTGCGTCGTCGCAGCGCGACCATCGAGACGCTGGCCGCGAAGTTGCACACACAGCCAGATATGCTTGAGGCCCGTGTGGAGCAACTGGTACAGGAGCTTGCTGCCGCTCGTCGTTCGATCTCTCAATATCACAAGGAGACAGCGCAACGACAGGCAGCGGCGCTGGCGCAAGATGCACAGGACATCTCAGGAGTGCCGGTTGTAGCAACGGCGGTGCATGTACCTGACGAGAAGGTGCTGCGCGGAATGGGAGATATGGTGCGCACCAGGCTGAACCGCCCGGGGGTGGTTGTACTGGCGAGCACCTATGATGAGCGTGTAGGTATCCAGGTGAGCGTCGATCCGGCATTGACGAAGCGCGGGCTTCACGCCGGTAAAATAGCAGGTATCGTTGGAGAACGCCTGGGCGGTAAGGGTGGTGGCAGACCTGACTCCGCGCAGGGCGGAGGAAAAAACAAGACCGAACTAGGCTCTGCGCTTGATCTAGTCGCCCGTTACGTGAGAGAGAACATCAAGTAGCTTTGCTTAGTAAGCTCGATTTGTGCTATAACGTATCGTATGTTACACGATATGCACAAATTGATTAAAAGTAGTGATGAGCAGGCAGTCAGCGCGTTTTGATAGTGAAGACTGTTTATTATAATAGTAGAGCACGTGACCGCCATAGTTGGGAATATTAGGCATGAAAAATCTCTTTGAAAGTCTGCGTAGCCTCTTGCCGAGAAGACAAGAAGAGAACGGATATCATTACGGCCAGGAGACAAACGAAGATCAACCATTTCCTCCTGCTGGCGACGATCAACGACAACTTTTTACCGCTCTTGATATAGGCACCGCATTCGCAAAGGCAATAATCGTCGAAGTACATGATGATCAGGCTACTGTGCTGGGTGTTGGGCGGCACCAGCAGAGCTATGCGCACATGTCTGATGGCATCGTCACCGATATTTCAGGAGTAATTGCCAACTGCAACGAGGCCTTGATTAAAGCTGAAAAGTCGGCTGGCGGGATCGTGGCTCCTTCAGCCGTGATCGGTATCGCGGGAGAACTGGTCAAAGGAAGCTCAATTACTATCAACAAACAGCGGCAACAACCCACGAAGCCCATCTCTCCCGAAGAGTTAGAGAGTTTAATCAACGGCGCGCAGCAAAAATTGTTGAAGAGCGCAAAAGATCGCATTGCTGCCGAGACAGGATACCAGAATATCGAGGTGCGCCTGACCAACGCGGCGGTGATCACGGTGCGCATTGATGGACAGACGGTAGCCAACCCGGTTGGCTTTCGCGGGCGCCATTTCACACTGACGCTCTTTAGCGCTTTCGCACCATTGATGCAATTGGGCGCTTTAGAGACCGTGGCTCAGGGCCTGGATTTGACACTGGTCACGATTGTCGCTGAGCCATATGCCCTCGCCCGCTGCCTGAGTACCAATGCCGCTACCGATAGTGGTGCCATCTTCATCGATATTGGCGGTGGAACCACCGATATCGCTCTTGTGCGGCAAGGTGGCATCGAAGAGACGCGCATGTTCGCCCTTGGTGGGCGCACGTTTACGCGCAGGCTTGCCACAAACAAAGGCATCTCGGTCAAAGAGGCCGAAAAGCTCAAGTTGAGCTACAGCAGTGGGTATGTCAAAGGCGGCGATCGCGATGAGATTCAGACCATCCTTGCCCCTGAATGCCAGACATGGATGGACAGTATCGAATTGTTGATCGAGGAACTCTCAAAAGGGGAATTGCTGCCACCGGCCATCTACACCGTGGGTGGTGGCTCGGCACTGCCAGACCTGCGCCAAAAGCTAGAGAGCTTTCCCTGGACGGAGCGCTTGCCGTTTGCCCGCCAACCAATCATTCAAACGGTACAACCAGAAATGGTGACTAGCATCGCTGATCCACATAACATGCTGAAAAATGCGCAGGATATCACGCCAATGGCGCTGGCCTACCAGGCAATCGAACTACAAAACGAGAACAATGTTCTGGAGAGAGCACTTTATCGGGTAATTCATAATATGCATATCTAAACATGCTATGCATATCTGAGTAAGTAGGGGGAGAATGGGCATATGGCCGACGAGCAGTACATTTATCTTAGTCAAGAAGAAGATGTCACGAGTGTACGCGAGCGTTTACAGAAAACACCGAATCGGCGTATCGTTCTTGTCGTTCCACCACAGACACAACTGCGCAGCCATGTTAGCTGGCGTTTACTTCATGCCCGCTCGCGAGAACTGGGCAAAGACATTTCAATCAACAGTCCTGATCGCCAGATCCGCTCAGTGGCCAAAGCAGTCGGTTTTAAAGTTATAGACTCACTGGAGGCTCCTGGTTCGAGCAAATCTCGTACTGGCAGCAAACCCAGTCGTTTAGGCTTAGGTGGCAGAACATCGCCGCGTCTGCGCACGCCCCCTATCAAGGGTAGTAAACCTCCACAGCAGTCCTCTCCTGTACCAGAGGAGAGGACTGAACGCGCAGCCCCTCGCGAAGCCACGCAGGGAGTTCCTCCTGCGCGCGGGAATACGTTCGAAGACCCTATCCCACCTGCCTGGGGAAATAGCGGCGCACAACGTCCAGATCAAAGCCCACCGCCTGTTAGAGGAGGCTGGCCCGCCCAGAACGTCCCCACCCCTCCGCTCATAGAGAATATTCCTGTACAGGATGAGCAAGCCGCGCATCAGTATGATAACCACTCCTGGGCGCAGCCGGAAGACATCGTAACCGGAGGGCTTCCCCATGCCTTCTCCCCGTCGCCTGATGAGTCAGATGATTATAGCATTGGCCCATCTTCCTCCATGCATTCGCGAGGCTCCTCATTTGAGGACGAGGAACCCGATTTCTACCTTGAAGATATTCGCAAAGCACAAAGCATTCGAGAGGCAGCACAGCCCGGCCAGCCCGGCCAGCCCTCACAGCCTATAAAGCAGCAGGACTTCGACACCTTTATACCGGCAGGAGGGCGAACCGTACTGTCCGGGGAAACGCCACAAATAATTGATCTCTCGTCTACTCCACGTCATGTGGATGATCCTCTCATCTTCATGACGCATGAGCAGTCACCCTCTATACCGGAGCAGCGCGCCTCCGTCCCATTTCACGATCCGGACGAGGATGTTCATGATATAGCTGACGAACCGACCGGCGTAATACATATCGAAGACCTGGGCGATGTAGACGAAGATTTTTACAACCCACCTCAGTCAGGCCTGCCAGGCTCGTCGACACTTGACTGGAGCGATGAAACCCTTGACGAGGGGCAGGACGTACCAGGACCATCACGAGTGCATGGCGTTCGCCCACGCTCGAGTCGTACAGGAAGTATCCAGCAGCCACAACAACGACCAGCACGACCAGCACAGTCGGACTTAGACGATGAAGACGTTTTGTTGCCCCCATCGGTTTATGATCAGAAAACACGCTCACCATATAGCGGGGCAAGGGCAAGCCAGGCGGATGAGCAGGTCTCCTACCCTATCAAAAGTGTGGGCAATCGCCCTCCTCAGGCTGTACCGCTCCCACCTGCCCGACCGGCCCAATCTGCTCGACCCAAAGGCGCACAGACAAAACAACGGCCCGGTAACCGTCCTACTGGAAAAGGGACGCGGGCCACGCCAAAAAAGAGGGCGCCCGCACCGGCGGCGACACAGCGCCAAAAGCCAAAAAAAAAGAGCAGCGCAGGTTTAGGCTTAGGTATAACTGTGCTGCTGAGCATGCTCATCCTCTTTCTTATCGGCCTGCTGGCTTACCTGGTTCCTTCAGCCGATGTCAATATGACACTGCAATCACACAACTATCCGTTTCAGGGAGAGATGATAGCCAGTAGCACCAACCGGTTGGATGCCTTACGCCACACGGTTCCCGCGCAACCCCTAACGTATGCTACGACCGCTTCGGGCACTGGACATGCGACTGGCACCACATCGGTCGGCACGGTCCAGGCAACCGGAACGGTTATTTTTACCAATAACGGCACCAGTTCGGTCATTGTCCCCAACGGAACTGTCGTTACGACAACAAATAACGTGCAGTTTGCGACACAGGCAGAGGTATTAGTCCTCTCAGGTGCCTCCAATACCAATTTAGCTCCTGTACAGGCACAAAGCGCCGGTACAACAGGCAATGTCGGTGCAGGCAGCATCACTATGATTCCTTTGAATAGCCTGAGCAATATCCAACAGGCCAATCCCCCTACTACCAGCGTCAAAATAAGCGTCAACAACACTGACCCCACCACGGGAGGTGGTGCCGGTAGCGCTACAACCGTCACTGACAAGGACGTGAACGCATTAAAGCAGCAGCTTGACCTCCAGCTTCAGGCAAACGTCAACGACTTCATGAAAAAGCAGCTCGCTCCAGGTGACCAGCAGGGGAAAATTGTACAGGTAGAGTCCTCACCTGTCGTTACTCCCGCGGTCGGCCAGATCGTGACCAACGGCAACTTCGTAATCACGCTCAAACGAAGTATCTCGGTCCTTGTAGTCAGAGCTGCAACCATTCAAACAGCCGTGATCGCTCAAATGAATGCCGCCCTTGCTAAGCAAAATAACGGTGTAGCGCTTGTGCCGCAACAAAAGGTAAAAATAACAAAGATAGCGAATAAACCCGCCAAAGATGGCAGTTCCATCACGCTCAATTACAACGCGGTAGGACAGGTCGCGTCAAAGTTTTCTGATGATATCGTACGTCAGCTGATAAGTGGCAAGTCCGTCAGCGAAGCCCAGAGCGCCCTGACCGGCCCCGGAGGCATACCCGATGTCACCAGCGCGCACATTAAAGTCTCCCCCGGCTTCGTTGCCTGGGTAACATTCTACGCGCCCCACATCAGCGTGCACTACAATGCTGTGCCCACCCCCACGAAAGCCCCGCCAAAGAAGAAATAGGGAATATATGAAATGTAGGGGCAGGGCTTGCCCCTGCCCTGCCGCGGAAGCCTACGTTCGCGCCTATCGGGCTTGCCCCTGCCCTGCCGCTGTCATTTCAAGCTGCCTGTCATTTCAAGCAGAGCAGTCAGGATAAGGGCGAAAAAAGGGTCACAGGGATTGACGGATAACAGGAGTCATGTTATAGTATCCCACATAATACAGCCTGACCACACAGTCAGGGCAAGCCAGGCCAAGGTAGCTCAGTTGGTAGAGCACAGCACTGAAAATG
>JRHI01000423.1_pt1 | contig 46062 bp, 33 predicted proteins | sample 215371 | NCBI WGS metagenome assembly JRHI01 (sample SAMN02929681, study PRJNA255918) | sediment metagenome | biome: cave system; feature: Ice Cave; material: Sediment; isolation source: sediment from deep within a dark volcanic ice cave with no known source of... ... | reverse complement strand
CCAGTAATATTCCCCCCCGCTCTTTAATACCTAAGGAGCGGTTCGCACTTCCCAACTTTTCCTGCTGATCAAGCAGATCACCCAATAATATTTTACAAACTATGAGCATAGACATCATGACAGTGCCTGGAGGTATCGCGATACCAAGGAGTTGGCGTAATTGAATTGCATTACGTACTAATAGAAGAATAAGATTGTCAGCTCCGCATAATGGAACACGAACTAATGGCTGTTCTGGTAATTTTTCAGATAATCCAGATTTGCCATGTAGTGCTAGTAGGCCAAGATCTGTATGAAAAGCTATTGCTAAATCCCGAATCCATTCACTTGCATCAGATCTTTCTTCTAAGCTTTTCCCTTGTAAAGACTTCAGTAGTAGATCCTGTAATGAATCTTCGCTGTACCGTAATGTCATAACAAATATGCTCCAGCTAACTATCCAGATTTTCTACCTATCAGGTGAATCATAAATATGAGATATCATCAATCATCCAAAGATCTTCGAGTTGAAGCTTATCAATTTGAGCCTTAGGCTCTGGCAATTGGCCGAGTACGATTAAATGATCCCGTGGGCGAGATGTTGCTACATAGAGTAGGTAGTCTTTTTGGGCTGTGTCAATTTTGTCAAGCTCAACTAAGATTACTATGGGGCTTTCGAGTCCCTTAAAACTGTGGATGCTACTAACTTGTACTTGACTTGGGCCTGGGTGTGGCGTCCAAGTCAATGAAACATTACCTATGTGATCTCCTTCCTTGAATAGACTAGTTCGAGCATTACGAGGGGTTAAGATAACTACATTGGCTTTGGGAAGACTCTCTTCCGTAAATAGCTTCCCAAATATACGTCGTAAGGCTTCTTTTTCACCACCTGGCTTGACCGATACAATTTCTGGTTTTATTCCTAGAGGACCTCTCGATGTAGGTTTTGGAGTGCCTTGATAAAAACGTAGCACTTGTTCATGAATTTTATCCGTATTTCTACAATTCAAATTTAGTAGATATGGTAACTCATTAAACGGCAATGCCATTTCTCTTGAATAGATGCGTTGATTGTCATCAAAGAAGATGTAGAATATACCTTGCTCTCGATCTTTCAAAAAATCTAACAATGTAATCCACCACATCTCAGCGAAGTCTTGGCCTTCATCTGCAATAATAGCATCGAAGCGTACATTTAGTTTGGCTAATGCATCCTGAAGCTTTTGTGGGAGTATATCGTTCAAAAATACATTCCTTATTTTAGTGTCAGCATTATGTATCGTTTGAGGTAAGATTATACCTGCTTTCCGACACATTTCACTAACAAGTCCATGGTAGTGAGCTACAAAAATACGCTCGTTAACTGTAAAGGGATCACGAATAAATTGTTCACGAATCCATAGAGCCAAGTTTTTATTGAAACAGGTGAAAAGTACTTGAAAACCCTCATTGGCTAGACGTCGCGCTTTTTCCATGGCAAGCATCGTTTTTCCTGAACCTGCACAGCCTGATATTGCAGCTTGTGGACGTAATTGTAGTGAATCGAGCAGAGCAAATTGGTTTTCAGTTAATGTAGTGATGTGTTTTTCTGCATCGAATAATTGTGTACTTAGAGCAATGCGATTAATTTCAATTGAGGGACATAATGTATCAACAAGTGCCTTAATTGCATAATTACTTAGAACATCTTCCTTTTGTGAAGTACCCATGATTCGACGAATAGCAGTTTCAAGTTGAGAAACATCAGTAGAGTCGATAATAAGCTCCCTATCGCCATCTAGCCCTATGCCTATTTGACCAATCTTGACATCTGGAAAGGCTATTCCTCGTTGCATTCGATAGAAGAACGGACGTGTCATTGGAGCCTCGCCCAATTTATCTTTTAGAGCATAAAGGTTCTTACGTGCCTGATCAAAAGGGCTAATTTTCAACTCTGTTTCTTGATCAAAACGATCTTTGGTATACCATAGTCCCGTCTCTCCTTCAACCCGTATTCGTCCGCCTTTTACCTCTAGAATAAGTAGCCCCAATTCCCTGTGTACAATCAGAAAGTCAATCTCGCCATCATGATCATGATGGCGACGATCTCGCATCAGCCACTTAACACTATGCATGACTATGAAAGTATCGGGCAATTGAGCTTCAAAATATTCATAGAGCTGACGTTCAGCATTACTATCGACAAAGCTTGATAAGCGCTTTGGATACATTAGAGCCATGATTACCCCAGTGCACACAGTATATTTGAAACACTATGAAACATTTTTTGTAAATTAGATGCAAGAATACTTCTCTATTTTATATAATTTGTAAATAAATGTCAATAATTGATCACGCAACGAGCAGCATCGAATCAGCAATTCTACCGATATTCCCCTTTATTCACGTAAAAAGCGTATCCATCTGATAGGGATGATGCGTGATACGTCGAGATATCCGTTTTTAGGGTTTTACCTCTGAAATAGAGAAGGAATGTTTCCAGAGGGGAATATGGCACATTTCCCTGTCTGGCTAGAACAGTGACAGTCAGATTATTATGGCAATTGGTCAGTGGATACAGGCGGAACGAGCAGATTCTCCAAAGAAAAAGACGATTGCGTTACTTGATGGCGTGCGAGCGTTCGCCTGTTTGATTGTTATCTGGTATCATATATACCAGACACCGCTCGCTCTGCATCTCTGGGACCCTCAATCATTTGCTCATCTATTGCTCAATGCTTTCCTGTACTTCGGAAAGTATGGCGTGACGCTCTTTTTTGTCCTTTCCGGTTTTCTGCTTTTTATGCCGTTTGCGAAGGCGTTGCTGTTTGAGAAAACGTGGCCTTCCGCACGGCAATTCTACCTGCGGCGCGTCTTCCGCGTTCTGCCAGCGTATTACCTATCGCTGATACTCATCATTCTGCTTTTCCAGCAACAGTATTTGCTACCACAACACTGGAAAGAATTGGGGTTATTTTTCACCTTCTTCATGGACTCTTCCCTTGTCACCTTCAAACAGCTCAACGCGCCGTTCTGGACGCTGGCAGTCGAGTGGCAATACTATATGCTCTTGCCGTTGCTGGCGCTGGGGATGCGCCTGATCGTCTGGCGCGTCAAACAGAACTATCGTTTGCCCGCGACGGTCACTTGTCTTCTGGCATTGATTGGCTGGGGAATCTTCTCACGATATTTTGGCACTTACTTTATGGCTCAACATCCTTCAGAGACATTGCTGGTGCCCCGTGCTATGCTCGAAGGCTTTTTGTTCTTTATGTATGGCGTTAGTGGGAAGTATCTCGAGGATTTCGGAGTGGGTATGCTGCTGTCGCTCTGTTTTGTGTATGCGCGGCATCCCTCGACTTCGCCCAACGTACGTACAACCCTGCACAAGATGAGTCCCTGGCTCTGGGGAACTGGCCTGCTCTGCTTGTTTGTTATGATCCTGTGGAATTACAACCAGAGATACGTGAATACGTGGCCACTCTTCAGCAATGCGCTTTTCGTCACGCATTACTACCGGATAAGCGAGTTGTGTTTTTCGCTGTCCTTTGGTCTGTGCGTCCTCGCGCTCATTTTCGGTTCTGAGCGACTCAAGAGACCGTTTGAGTGGTCCCCGCTGCGTTGGATTGGCATGATCTCCTACAGCCTGTACATGTGGCACCTCCCTCTGCTGCTCGTGTTTATACAATGGGGTCAACCCTTTCTGAGGGGTTTGCCGCCATTGCTGGCCTATTGTGCATACTGGTTATGGGTGCTGGTGGTCATTCTGCCGTTCTGTTTCTTGTTCTTCATATGGGTAGAGAAGCCCGGCATGAAGTTCGGAGAACGGTTCAATCGTCAAAAGGCGACTACTGCTACACCGGCAGCCGAGGCTTCTGCATCTGTAAGTGAGGTGCCTGCAAATGAGAATAAAAAGGTTAGCGAGACAGATGTACCGAGAGAAGAAGCGGTCCGTGTATAGGGATGATGAATGATATGGACATTTTGCAATGCATTCCCACACAAGAGCAGTGATTCCATCAAGGTGGTTTAAAACGGTGCTTCCTCTTCATTAAAAAAGCGCTCGACATCTTTGATGCTGGAGGTTCTCCTGGCGGGTGGGAGGGCTTCGAGCACCTGTTTGCCGTAGCCTTTGGTGTAGAGGCGCGTGTCGAGGATGGCCATAACACCACGATCGTCACGTGTGCGCAAGAGGCGACCAAGGCCCTGTTTGAGGCGCAGCACGGCCTGGGGCAGCACGTAGATGCCGAACCAATTTTCGCCAGCCGCTTTCATCTGCGCTATACGTGCCTCGTGCACGGGATCGTCGGGCGGGTCGAAGGGAAGTTTGTCGATGACGACCAGCGAAAGGGCCTCGCCCGCGATATCGACGCCTTCCCAGAAACTTTTTAGGCCAAAGAGAATGGCCCCTTTTTCCTCGCGAAACTGGCGCGTCAATTCGAGGCGCGTCATGTCACCCTGGCGCAATAAAGGGTAATCCAGGTGAGGCGCCATCAGGTCATAGGCTTGATCGAGCATGCGCCTGCTTGAGAAGAGCAGGAAGGCGCGTCCACGAGAGAGTTTGACCAGGCGATACATCTCGCGCGCAATAGCCTTCGTATAGTCATCTGACCCGGCGCCATAGACGGGGGCGGGCAGGTCGCGCGGGACGTAGAGCAGGGCATTGCTTTCATAATCGAAGGCGAGTGGCAAGATGCGTTCGAGGACATCTGGGCGTTCGAGGGGGTCAAGGCCGGTACGGCGACGGAAATAGGCGAAATTGGGACCTTTCTCCTCCGGGCGTGCGGGATTTGGGCCAATCGTGGCCAGGGTTGCCGAGGTACAGATGACGTTGCATTTGTCAAAGAGCCGCTCTTTCAGCCATGTTGTGACATCAAGGGGGGCGGCTGACACCTGCAACTGGAAGCCGCGCTGTCCACTGCCGGAGACGCGCTCGACATAATAGACAAACTTGCCGGGCTGATCGACGGAGAAGACCGTGCGAATATTCTGGGCGAGGTTCTGCGTGCGTTTGAGCAGCTTATCGTAGAGCTGGCCCTCCTTCTCGGGAAGGTCTTTGGGTCGCTGCTTACGCAGCGAGTCGGCGAGATCGCTGATGACCGTGGCGAGTTTCAGGCCTTCTTCGAGCGGAGACTGGAGATTCGCTCTGCCCTTGAAGCCGAGGTCGACCACCAGCTTGAGACGATCCCAGGTATTCATCAGCGCCTTGTTCGCCTCGTCCTGCAGGCTGAGCAGGGTATGGTCCTTGAGCATGCGCTGGGCTAATAAGGTCGAAACAGAGTTGGCGCTGATGGTGATGGTGAATGAACGGGTGGCTTCTTCCTCCAGGTGATGCGCCTCGTCCAGGACAATGACATCGCGCTCGGGCAGTAGAAAGCCATCCATGGCGGCATCCAGCAGGAGGAGGGTGTGATTGACGACAATCACCTGCGCGCGCGCGGCTTTCTCGCGCATCTCGCGCACGTAGCAATCGGAGAAATAGTTGCACTTGCTCCACGCGCACTGGTCGCTATCGCCGCAGACCTTGCCGCGGATATCGCCGGGGAGTTGAAAGCCAAGCGTTTCAAAGTCGCCGTTGAATTTTGCATCGGGATCGTTGGTGATATCGACTAAACGCGTGAAGTCGCGATTTTTGGCATAGAACTGCAGGCCGTTACGCTCGGTTTCCAAGCGATCGATACAAACATAGTTGCCGATGCCTTTGACGAGGGCAGCGTCAAAGTGTTTGATGTGCTGCTGGACAAAGGGAATGTCTTTATAAAACAGTTGCTCTTGCAGCGCCTTATTGGCGGTGCTGATAATTGCGACCTTGCCGGAGCGTACGATGGGGACGAGGTAGGCGAGCGACTTGCCTGTACCTGTAGTGGCTTCGATGATGGACGTTGTGCCCTGGGTGAGTGAGTGAGCTACGAGGGTTGCCATCTCGACCTGGGCGGGTCGCTCTTCGTAGCCAGGGAGGCTCTGCGAAAGGATGCCGCCCTGGCAAAGATCTTTGGTGATGGTGTCCGACAGGCGAGATGCGCTGTTGTTGAAAGCGGCTGGCGCTTTGGGCAGGGCATCAAAGACGTCGTACTCGGTTGGGGCGCTCTGTGTTGCGTCATGTTCTTCAATAGGAGGCTGCATGAATTCTTTTGTTGGCAGGATCACTATTTTCTCAGGGAGGGAATGGAGCGACTTGCCATTACTTTGCGGCGCAGCTTCTCCATTGGATGCACTGCTGTCTGGTACGGCTATGTCCTCGAATGTCGTCTTTTGCGCTTCATCGGTTGGATGATCAGCGGGGGTTTTTGCAAAAGTATCTCTCTCCTGCTTCCTGGCGGTGGGATGTGGCAGTCCAATTTCAGCAACAGGTTTGGTGAGTATGGTTGCTACGACGCGTTTCGTCTCCGAGATGGGAGGGAGACCCATTAAGGCGCGTAGATAGTTGTCGGCGAAAGCCTGGATGTGCTGGAAACGCTCGTCGGGATTGAAGGAGAGCGCTTGCACGAGAACTTTCTCAACGACTGGTGAAATGTCACTGTTCAGGCTGCGCGGCAGTGGGAGCGTGTCATGCGTTTGTTGATGCAGGAGATGCTCTCGCTCTGTTGCCGGATAGGGTCGCTGTCCGCAGAGCCACTCGTAGACCATGACGGCAAGGGCGTACTGATCACTGGCGGAAGTTGGCAGGTCGCGCAAGTGTTCTGGCGCCATATAGGGTACTGCTGCACTCTGCTGCTCGGATGGGAAGGGGAGTCCCTTCAGGGTAAAGGAAAAGTCTGTCAGCAGGGTGTTGTCGTGCGCGTCGATGACCAGGTTGTTGGGATGAAGATTGCCGTGCAAGAGGGTGGAGACGTGTGCGTAGTGGAGCGCGCTGGCGATGGGCGAGAGTCGGCGTTTCACTTCGTCGGCGGGAATGCGCTGTCCTGGGGCGATACGCTGGCGAAGCGTCTCTCCTGGAGTATATTGCAGCACGAGATAGGCGCAGTCTCCTTGATCCCCCTCGTCATTGTCGCCAGCGCCAGCGTTCTGGACAAAACCAAAGTCGTGTATCTCGACGATCTGACGGTCTTTGAGCTTCTTGAGCTGTTTGGCGCGCAAGAGAAAGGCTTCTTTAGCTTCAAGGGTGAAGAGAGGTGTTTGAAAGAGCTTGATGGCGATGTCTTTCTTGCGCTGTTTGCCAAGGTAGATGCTGCTGGTAGGACCCTGGTTGAGCAGTCGTGTGACGGTATACGCGCCGATGCGTGGTAGCCCTACCTCTGCGTCTGCCATGTTGCTTTTCTCTCCCCCGTTTAATAAGAACGAATGTTTTGCAAGTGCCAGTATAACATAGGGGAATAGAGGGATGCAATTTAATTGCAATAAAAGTCTTGACAGGTATTAACGGGTAGAGTATATTAGTGTGAGAAATACACTAAGTCAGCTATTTAGTAGAAGGGCATATGGGATGGTGGAGGCAGTATGCCTGCCTCATTAAGTATAACATATTGTTTTCAATTATGTTATATGGTAGGGAACGATAGCCAGAAAATCCTATTTGGTAGAGGTTAGTTTTTGGAAAGAGGCTTATGGTAGCGATGGAACAGACGGAAGAGCAAAGCGAATCAACGAACAGTGCGCAGAAGAGAGTACAGGAGACAGCTGAAGCGAAGGCGCATACCTACGATGCCAGCAAATATGAACGACCGTCGGTGACGGTGGACGTAGTTATGATGAGCCTGAGAAAGCGGGATCTCCAGGTGCTACTGATTAAGCGCCGGTCGTGGCCCTATGAAGGGATGTGGGCGATACCGGGCGGCTTTGTGAATAGAGATGAATCTCTGGAGACGGCTGCAAAACGCGAACTGCAGGAAGAGACGGGCGTCCAGGATGTCTATCTTGAGCAACTCTATACATTTGGTGATCCTGGACGCGATCCACGCACGCGCGTGATTACTGTTGTGTACTTTGCGCTGCTGGACTCCGAACGATTACAGGTCAGGGCTGCTGACGATGCCGCAGATGTGGGTTGGTTTTCAGTGTATGATTTGCCTTCGCTCGCCTTTGACCACGAGAAGATCCTGCATTACTCTCTGGAACGATTACGAGGAAAACTGGACTACACCACTATTGCCTTCAGCCTGTTGCCCGAGCAATTCACACTGCGGGAATTGCAGCGCGTCTATGAGATCATTCTACACAAGCGGCTGGACAAGCGGAACTTCCGAAAGAAGATACTTTCGACGGGTATCCTGGAAGATACAGGTGCGAAAAAGATGGAGGGGACTCACCGCCCGGCCCGGCTCTATCGTTTTAATCCCGAGGCGGAGGCTAAATTATAGGGTGCTTGTGGTGTTTGTAGTAGTTGTGGTGGTTGAAGTGGGCAGTGTAAACGAAAACGTCGAACCTTCTCCCTTTACGCCACTACTCTCGACCCTGATAGTGCCATGCATGACTTCGACCAGCTGACGGGTAATTGCCAGGCCCAGACCGCTACCCCGCGTGTTGCCATGCATGTCGCGCTCCAGGCGGACAAAGCGATCGAAAATCTCCTCCTGTTTATCGGGTGGAACGCCATAGCCACGATCGATGAGGTTGACGCGTACCATGGATGGATGCTGTTTTTCGATGACAGCAGTTATGTAGATGGGTGTTTGTCGTGGAGAATAATGCAGGGCATTGGCGAAGAGATTGCGGAGGACCTGTTTCAAGCGCGTCTCATCGGCCCAGACGACGATAGAATCGGGAATATTGACGATGATCTGGCGCCGTTCCTGAAGCGTGATGGGTTCAAACAGATCGATAACGTCTGTGCAGATCTCTTTGAGGCGAATAGATGAGCAGTTCAGCGAGGCGGCCGCAAATTGGAGGCGGCTGGCATCCATAATATTCGCTTGAAGGAGTACCAGTTCATCGCAGGCCCGGCGAGCTTTATTCAGAAATTCCCCACGCGTTTTCGTGTCGATATGCTCCATCTCACCCAGCAGTTCTAGATAGCCCTGCACAATGGTCAGCGGCGTGCGCAATTCATGGCTGGCGGTGGTCAAGAAGGCGTCTTTGAGGTGATCGAGTTCACGCATTTTTGCATATGCCATGCGCAATTCAGCGTACATGCGGGCGTTCTCGCGGGCAGCGGCGGTCTGCTCGTTCAGGTTGCTCAAGAGGCGTGGGTAGGCCGAGCCGACCAGGCCGATGACCAACGAGAAAAGTGTACAGACGCCGACGTAGAGCGTCCAGTTGGTGTTGGAGATGAGCTGGCTATCCCAGGAGGCAGAGAGGGTTGTCCATATACCGAGTATACTGGCTACTCCACCCATGAGGCAACAGAGGTACAGTACCCAGGTAGGGGCAATGCGCTGTTCGGGCCTTTTAGCAAGGAGCGCGCGGAAGCGAAATAAGAGAACGGGAAGATCGATGAAGAGGAAAATCATCGAGATGCACCAGATGACGGTGGTGGTGGCTTGAGAGACGGTATAGACTTTGGCAGAGAAAACGGCGCCTTCTCCGATATAGAGGAGGGGTCCAAGAAAGTAGGTGAAGAGCACGACGGCTATCACTATTGCTGACTGTACCACGATGGCGCGAAAAGGTGTGTGATGGTGATTCACTTTCGCGAGATTTGTGGGCAGGCGATGGTCCAGGGCTGAGACAAATAAAATGCGGGAGAACGTGACATTATACAGGATGGAGACCAGCACAAAGAAGGCGATAAAGGTGAGAGCAACCGCGATGACCGCTGGTGTACCAAAAACGAGGCCAATGGCTGTGAGGGTCGAATACGTTGTGCTCGCTTCACTTTGCGGCACGACGACCATGACGCCGAACGTGCCGATGATGTAGGCAAGCATCACGATGAGAGCTCCCCAACGGAGGAAAAGAGAAGAAGCATCTGACCGTTTGGTTTCCGCGGACATATTCAGAGGTACTTCAACACCAAGTAGGGCCAGGATAATCACGCCATATAAGACGACATGCGGGGTGCCAAAGCTCGCTTGATTGATGGTGAGAGGAATCCGGGGGTGATGACCGCTGGCTAGCCACGTAATTCCGGCAAGACCAACCGTGAAAATACCCAGGATATAGAAGCCAATTACCACTTTTGCAGCCTTCATGACGCGAGGCAGGGGAAAAGTAGAGAGCCATCCTCCCAGAAGAACCATTAACAGCGCGATGATTCCCTGTTGCCATGGAGCTAACAGCCAGTTCGCATTAGGGCCAACGAGCTGTACGCCGATACCTTGAATCAAGGAAACGATGGCATCGGCGGCCGTAAGCAAGACGAGGATGCCAGGAAACCAGGCACAAAAGCCGGCGAAGAAGCCCCACAGTGGTCCCAGCGCGCGGTGCGTCCAGACGTAAATGGCGCCATCGACCGGTAGAAAGCGATTGAGTTGGCCGCAGACGACTGCCCCTGGAACGAGGAACGTTATAGTACCAATGGCCCAATAGAGATAGGTGGCGGCCCCAGCTCCCTGTGTTGCCTGTATGACCGAGGCATTGGGAATGAAGAGGACAACGGTGATGAAGATGACGAGCATATCTACTCGTGAAAGGGTGCGAGGCAGCAATTCACCTGTGCGCTGCTCCGAACGTAACGGCTCTCCTATGACATTTTGTATGATAGTCGGAGTGTACTGTTGTTCCTCAAGCTTGTTCATGCCAAACCTCGCTACAATTGAATCCATCTTCGGCGGATACATTCTTGCAGTTGATGTGGCTATAGTATAGCAGTTTTCGGGAAGAAGGTAAATATAGTAGCTTGTAGCATATTCGGGTGGCGCGAGCGGTCTGCCAGAAGCTGGTTATCGTGGCACTTCCAGGAGGTCGAGCAGCTCTGTGAGCGAGTGGACGAGCAAGCAATCGACATTGCTCTCGTCTAAATGTCTGTCCCGATCGAGCAAGACGGGGGTGATACCGACCGAGCGGGCGCCCAGCACATCTAGAATATAGGAGTCTCCTATGTGCAGTGAATAATCAGCGATGCTGTTGGCGCGCTGTAACGCCAGGTCATAGAGCATAGGCGATGGCTTGGCGTGACGGGTTACGGCGGAGATGAGCAGGTAATCAAAATATGGGGTGAGGTGCAATTGGCGGAGTATAGGTCCAAGAGATATGCCCCAATCGGAGATGACGCCGAGGGTATAGCCACCCTGTTTGCGCAGCGCTTCTAAAGTGGGCAATACATCTGGATAGAGCTGCCAGCTACTATGTTTATCAAATTCCTCATTGATGCCTTGAGCGAGTTGGTAGAGCCTGTGTTCATCGTGTTCTTCGATAAAAGGGCGCAGCAGGGTCATGTAGTAGCCGATCCAAAACTCTGAGATAGCCTCCTCGTTGCCCCAGGTGTGACGATTGAGGCTCATATGGCGCAGGTAATAGTCCTGAGCCTCGTTCATATGCTCTTTCACCTCATCAAGGTGGATATGGAGGTTGAGTTGCTGGCAGACCCGCTGGCAGATTTCAGGTGTCGATGGATTGGGACGTATCAGGGTAAATCCGGCATCAAAAAAGACGGTACGAATGGATTGCGGTTGTTCAAAGGGCATGATCACCTCAATAGTATAGTGACATCAATCGGGCTTGAACAGGCTCTGGTTGATGTCACTCAGATACATAAAAGTTACCTCTTGTACACTGAGTCGGCAGCGGCTAATGCTGCGCCAACATGTGGGGTAAAGCCACTGCGAGGCAGAACATGCTCAAGCGCTGCCAGCACGGTATCTACATTTTTCCGGCAAGAATTGTAGCCCATCAGGCCGATGCGAATCAAACGGCCTTTCAGGGGGCCGAAGCCGCCACCAACCTCGATACTATACTCCTCGAGCAGTCCTTTGCGGATGGCAAGTTCATCGACGCCCTCCGGCAGGCTCACAGCAGTCAATACGGAGAGAGCATAACCCGGTTTGGTGAGGATTTTCAGACCCATCGCCTCGATGCCGGCTTTGACAGCATCTCCGTGGAGCTGGTGGCGTGCCCAGCGCGCCTCTAGCCCTTCCTCCATCGCGATACGAACGGCCTCGCGTACGCCATAGACGAGGTTACTGCAGGCAGTATGATGGTAGGTGTGGTCACCATTCCAGTAACGATGCAGGTTTTGCAGGTCGAGGTAATAACTCTGTACGGGACGCTTGCGATGCTTGATCACCTGAACCGCGCGCTCATTGAGGGTCACAGGGGCCAGCCCTGGCAGTGCTCCGAGGCACTTCTGGCTCCCGCCATAACAGGCATCGATCTTCATTTCATCGACGTACATGGGGACGCCGCCAAGTCCGCAGACCGCGTCAACGACGAAAAGTGCGCCATGCGCGTGCGTGATGCGCTCCAACTCTGCTAAAGGCTGCAGGAGACCCGTGGACGTTTCCGCGATGGCGGTGGCAAATATTTTGGTCTCCGGGTGATCCTTAAATGCCTGTTCGAGCGCTGCTGCCTCCAGAGGTGCGCCCAATTCTGTCGCCAGGTTTACCACGTTGGCCCCGGCGCGGCGCGAAATGTCAACGATCTGGCCACTGAAAAAACCGAGGCTGCCAGAGATAATGGTGTCACCCTCTTCGAGCAGGTTGCTCAGGACGGCCTCCGCGCCAGAAAAACCTGAGCCAGAGACGCAGAGGGTCATCTCATTCTTTGTCTGGAACATCCAGCGCAGCATCTGGGCAGTTTCTTCAAGGATGGAGAAAAATTCTGGGTCGATATGGCCAAGCTGCGGAGCCGCGGTGATGCGCAGGATGCGCGGGTCCACATTGCATGGGCCAGGGCCGAGCAGTAACCTATACGAAGGATTCAATTCAGGAACAGCGTCCTGGCGGATTTTCAGATGGCCTGCTGCCAGTTGTGTCATGGAGGTTACCTACCTTTCATCAATAGGGGCGCGGTCATTTGCACGCCCAGTTTAAGAAATAGCCCTGAACACAGTCGTTACGCGACAGACGCTCTATTTCACCTTTACCTCTGCTTCAAACAAATGCTGTAGTTTGTCAGCCTGATCGACTGTGATCAAGTTGTCGATAAATTCGTCAAGCTCACCGTTGAGCACGCCGGGTAGATTATGCCGTGTCAAGCCGATGCGGTGATCGGTTACACGGTCCTGTGGGTAATTATAGGTACGAATCTTTTCGCTGCGATCGCCTGTTTGTACCTGAGAGCGCCGTGTCTTGCTCAATTCCTCCTGCCGCTGCGCTTCCTGCAAATCCCAGAGGCGGGCTTTGAGGACGGTCAGCGCCTTGAGCTTATTTTTCAGCTGTGACTTTTCGTCCTGACAGGTGACGACAAGTCCGGTTGACAGGTGGGTAATGCGCACGGCGGAGTCGGTAGTGTTCACGCTCTGGCCGCCATGGCCAGTGGAGCGATAGACATCGACGCGGATATCGCTCTCTTTGATATCGATTGCAATCTCATCATCGGCCTCGGGCAGGACAATGACCTTGGCCGTTGAAGTGTGGATACGTCCATTAGCCTCGGTGACGGGGACGCGCTGAACGCGGTGCGTGCCACCTTCGTATTTCATGCGGTTATATGCTCCCTTGCCTTTGACGACAAAGGTAATATCTTTAATACCGCCCTGTCCTGTCTCATTAATGTCCAGAATTTCGATTTTCCAGCGCCTGCTCTCGGCGTAGCGCGTATACATGCGGAAAAGCTCTCCAGCGAAGAGTGCGGCCTCGTCGCCGCCCGCGCCACCCTGAATGGTAACGATGGCATTTTTATCATCCATGATATTCTTGGGAAGGAGCGATATTTTCACCGCCTCAAGCAATTGCTCTTTGCGCGCTTTGAGGCGTTCCATTTCTTCATAGGCGAGGTCGCGCATCTCCGGGTCATCGCCATCGTACAGCTCCTGCGCTTCTGCAATCTGTCTGTCGTTATCCATGATCTCATGATATGTGTTGACGACCTCTTCAAGCTCCGCGTGTTCGCGACCATAGCGCTGGAGTAAGGGAATATCTTCGAGTACCTCTGGCTGTGCCATCAAGTTATTGAGTTCTTCATAGCGTTGTGCCAGGTTAGCAAGTTTGTCTATTAAATCCATCTGTGTGAGTTCCTCAGATCTTTCTCATGCTCGTCCTCCCGACCATTAGCAAAAAAGGGAGATTTACGGAGATACCCCGTTCCTCGGCAAGAGAAACCTTGCCTCCTGTTCTTTCATGGTAGCACATTTTTAGGGATGTCGAAACGGACGAAATGTTTTGAGTTATGAAAATACGATAGTTTTGTGGGACTTTTTGATAGAAATGTGTGGAGATTATGAAGATGGAGGATGTACCGCTACCCGGCGGCAAGCAGGTAGCGTTCGACTGTAGCGCGTAGATAATAGATAATGGGCTGTGTTTGCGTTTTCATACTACTTTATTATAGCATGTTTGAGAGGGCTGTACCATCCACCGGTGGCAGCGAATTGATGTAGTTTGAAACCTTGAGACTTGCTGAAGCGTGCTCTACAGTAGATGTGGTAGATGTGATAGAACATTACCACGGACCAGGTGAAAAATTAGGAGGAAGTTTACTATGACCAGGAACAACAGAGATACATATAATGGGTATACGGCAAGAGATGTCAGCAAACAGGCCAGCGATGTTGCACAATCGACGGTTGCCACGCTTCAATCGGGATTGGCAAAAACGCAGGATTTGCTGAGTTCGGGACTTGACGTAGCTCAAGAGCAATTGAAACGCGGGAGAAAACAGACAGAGAAGAGCCTCAAAAAAGCGCAGAAGAGCGTGGGCAACGTTCAGGGTACCGTTCAGGGCAGGGTTCAGTCTGCTTTACCTCTGGCGCAGGACCTGTTGCAGGCCGGGATAGGTGTGGCGCAGGTCATGATGGACCAGAACGTCAAGCGGGCAAATAAAAATCTGAAAAAAGCGCAGAAGAATTTGAAAAACGTGCAGGGTAACGTAGGTGACACTGTGCAAAGCGGGTTAGGAACTGCGCAGGATGTCTTGAATAAGAGCGCCAAACAAGCAAGCAAGAGCTTCAGTAAAGGTGCCAAACAAGCAAGTAAGAGCCTGAAAAAGGTCACCGATAATGTAGCGGACGTACAAGGTTCCTTGCAGGACAAGGTGGAGAGCTACCAGCGCAGACGAGCGATGGCAAAAACGCTGTTCCGTATTGGCCTGGTGGCAGGATTAGCCGGTGCGCTGCTCTTTACTCCGTGGCCCGGGACCGAGACTCGTCGACAACTAGGAGAACTCCGGCAGAGGCTAACTCAACAGGTGCAAAATATGGTTGAGCGCGCCACGTCGTAGTTTCGTTCATCAGTTCGTTGATACTGTCTTTTACTACTTAAAGGGGATGAGTTGCCCAGGCGCGCGCCTGGGCAACTCATCCCCTTTAATGATAGGCTACGCGTGCCTTTTGATATGGGCGAAGTCATTCAGAAAGTAGAGCACGCGGTGCTTGCCGGAGACCCTGACCATCGTAATCGAGGTATTAGCGGCTGGGAAGAAAAAGTCTCTCTCCAGTCCAAGCACCTCCGCGGCGTAGGCATTCACCACGCCACCGTGGGCAAAGGCGATGACGCGCTCCCCCACGTGGTTGTTGGCAATTTCGTCGAATGCGTTGACGACACGATTGCGAAACTCTTTGGATGGTTCACTATTGGCTATGTCGTCCCAGTGGCCTGTTTCACCCGCKATACGCACGATATCGGCCTGCCGCTCTTTGAGCGCCTGCGTCAGGAGAGAGAGGTCTTCTCCATGCGCTGGTAGAGGGCGAATGTCGCCCAGCCTGATTTCTTTAATAGCCGGTACGAGGATGGGGGTCAACTCTAAGCGTCGAGCCAGCGGAGCAGCGGTTTCCTGGCAACGCCGCAGCGGACTGCTATAAATGGCGTCGAAATGGAGGCTGCCCAGTCTTTCGGCAAGGTTCTGCGCCTGTTCGCGTCCCAGGCGACTGAGTGGTAGATTATCATAGACACCACTGGGAATAATTTCATCTGCATCGGGGATAGCGTCTCCGTGACGGACAATAAACAATTCGGTAGCATCGCCATGCCTTATTAAAAATGGATCTTCCATAAGTTTTGCTGTTTCCTGTTATCTACACGAGCGCCCGTCAAAGCGCCCTGGAACTGTTACATACGGAGAGGGCGCGCCGTGCCAGGGCAGGAACGCCTTCCCCGAGTTGAGCAAAGAAAGGATCGTCCGTTGTACCGGAGCGATGGCGAGAATAGCTGCCTTCGAGCAGGATAGCCAGCTTCCAGATGGCTAAAGCCTGGTAAAAGGCCATTTCGCGCACCGCTCGTCCAGTACGCTCAGCATAATATTGGGTGACTTCTGCGCGCGAAAGAAAGCCGGGCTGTTCCATGATGCGCCACGCATCCGAAGCGAATTCTGGCTCCGGGTCGCCTGGTTCGCGCCAGAAGGAGAGTAGGTAGCCTACATCCGCCAGCGGATCGCCGATGGTCGCCATCTCCCAATCGAAGATAGCCACCACACGCGGCTCGTCGTGCGCCAACATGACATTATCCAGGCGGTAGTCACCGTGGACGATCGTGGCTGGACCAGAGGTCGGCATATGCTCTGAAAGCCAGACGGTGACCGCGTCCAGGTCGGGTAAGGGACGCTGGCGGGACTTTTCAAGCTGGCCACTCCAACGACGTAGCTGGCGTTCCAGGTAGCCTGCCGGCTTGCCAAAGTCGCCTAAACCGACGGCTCGCCAGTCCACACTATGTAAGGCTACCAACGCGTCTAACAAGGCTTTGCTGACAGTGCGCCGACCGGCGGTATCCGTGGCATAAGGAGGTAGTTCCTGACGCACGACGATGCCCGCAACACGCTCCATAAGATAGAAAGGTGCTCCTATAATACTGGTATCGTCGCAGGCCAGGAGCACGCGAGGTGTTGGCACATTCGTAGTATTCAAAGCCTTGAGCACGCGATACTCCCGGAGCACATCATGGGCGGTTGGCAGTAAAGGGCCGCGCGGAGGACGCCGCAATACCCATTGCAGGCTGCCACGCTGTATGTAAAAGGTCTCGTTCGAGTGGCCCCCACTGATGCGATCGACCTTGAGGGGAGCATCCTCACCGGGAAGAGATTGAGCGAGATAGTGACGAAGATTCTCTTCATCTATCAAAGGCGGAAGTGTCATGCCGACAGACTACCTTTCCAAAGTGAATTTATTGATGTGCCAGCTGGCGAATGACCAGCTTCGCCAGCGCGCGTTTATGTACCTCGTCAGGCCCATCGACCAGGTGGAGAGTACGTCCGTGCGCCCACATGGAGGCCAGGGGGAAATCATCGCTCATGCCAGCGCCGCCGAAGACCTGGATGGCGCGGTTGACGACATTAGTCAGTACTTCGGGAGCCGCAATTTTAATCATCGCGATCTCTTTCTGCGCGGCTTTTTTGCCCAGCGTATCGATTATCCATGCCGCTTTGAGGGTTAAGAGGCGTGCCTGCTCGATCTCCAACTCCGATTGGGCGATCCAATCCTGGATGACGCCCTGTTCGGCCAGTGGCTTGCCAAAGGCCACACGCGACGTGGCACGGTGGCACATCAACTCGAGTGCGTAGGTTGCGGATCCTATGGCACGCATGCAGTGATGGATGCGTCCAGGTCCCAGGCGTGCCTGGGCGATGGCGAAACCGCCGCCTTCCTCTCCCAGCAGATTGCTTACGGGCACGCGCACATTCTCGAAGAGAAGCTCACAGTGGCCTTCGTTATCGATATAGCCCATTACCGGGAGGTTACGCTTGATGATCAGGCCGGGAGTGTTTCTCGGCACTAGCACCATGCTCTGCTGGTGGTGCCTGTCTGCATTATGAGGATCGGTTTTGCCCATCACAATAAAAACGCTACAGCGGTTGCGGGCCGCGCCCGAAATCCACCACTTGCGACCATTGAGGACATATTCATCGCCTTCACGGCGGATGGAGAACTGGATATTGGTAGCATCTGAGCTGGCAACATCCGGCTCGGTCATAGCGAAAGCCGAACGAATCTCGCCGTTGAGCAGGGGCTGAAGCCACTCTTGCTTCTGTGCTGATGTACCAAACTGAGCCAGGATTTCCATGTTGCCGGTGTCTGGGGCGGCACAGTTAAACACTTCGGAGGCCCATGTGACTCTACCCATACTCTCTGCCAGGGGAGCGTATTCAAGGTTTGTCAACCCAGCCCCATACTCTTTGTCAGGCAGGAAGAGGTTCCATAGGCCTTCTGCTCGCGCTTTGAACTTTAATTCATCGACGATTTCGGCATGGTGGTGCGGGTTGCCAGACGCGGCGACCTGGTCATGAAAGGTCTGCTCGTTGGGGTATATGTAGCGATTCATAAAATCGTTCAGCTGCTTACGCAGCCTCTCTACTTTTTCGGTGTAGGCAAAATCCATGGGTGTTCCTCCATCAGAAGCGGTTATTTTTACAGTTTGAATATATCACATCTTCTTGGGGAAGGGGTGTTTTCAGGTGTACGATTTTCTGCAGATGGACGACAAAATTTCCTGAAAAAGCGGGAATAACTCCCCAATTCCCGGCGTTATAATGAGTGATTAGCAATCATGATAAAAGAGTGCTAGACAAGCCAAAATATCTGTGGTATGATTTGGCAGTCACATCGTGAGTTTGCTAAAAACTGGATGTGAGCGATCACATCTATAGTCAGGAGCTTAATAAACAAAATGAAATGTGAACGATGTCAAAAAAATCCCGCTCGTGTCCGAGTTGATGAAATCGTCAATGGCCGTCGCGTGCAGCACTACCTGTGCCAGTCGTGCGTAGACGAACTTATGAGCGCAGCGATGGAACAGATGGGCGGCATGGATGGTCAGGGTAAGCCCGAGAATTCATCACCATTCGGATTCGCTCCTAATTTGAACAATTCCGCTTCTGCTGCTGGTGGCGTCAATACTGCGACCGCTGAGCGGCAAGCTAAACATAGCAAAACACCGACCTTAGATCAGTATGGTCGTGATCTTACAGATGAAGCTGCCGAGGGTAAGCTTGACCCGGCTGCGGGGCGCCAGCGAGAATTGCGCCGCGTGATTACTGTGCTGGGACGGCGCCAGAAGAACAATCCCGTGCTGATTGGTGAGCCAGGGGTTGGTAAGACGGCCATCGTCGAAGGATTGGCGCGTCGTATCCACGAGGGCAATGTCCCGTCGACACTGCGAGGCAAGCGTATTGTCTCTCTGAACATTGGCGGTATGGTTGCCGGTGCTATGTTCCGTGGACAATTTGAGCAGCGCATCAAAAGCATTCTCGAGGAACTACGTCAGAATAACGATGTCATTGTCTTTATCGATGAATTGCACACCGTTGTTGGCGCGGGCGCTGCCGAAGGTGCTGTAGGCGCAGGCGATATGATTAAGCCAGCTCTAGCTCGTGGCGAATTGCACTGTATTGGCGCCACAACGCTGGACGAATATCGCAAACACGTCGAGAAGGATGCCGCACTCGAGCGACGTTTCCAGCCGATCATAGTTGGCGAGCCTTCGGTTGAGGAGGCTATCGAAATGCTGCACGTGGTGCGTGGAAATTATGAAGCACACCATGGAGTAGAGATTACCGATGCTGCTGTGGAAGCCGCTGTGAAACTCGCTGATCGCTATATCAATGATCGTTTCCTGCCGGATAAAGCCATCGATGTGATGGACGAAGCCGCCTCTGCTCTGCGGCTGGATGCGATGGAGCAGGGCATTGTCAGCCCGACACTTGTTGCTGACCTGGAGTCTGAGCTGGGCGATATCCAGAGTAAGAAGGAAGCCGCGGCCACTGCCGAGGACTACGAACGAGCCGCGAAGCTGCGCCAACAGGAACTGGTGACACAGGATAAGCTAGAGAAAGCGCGCGTCGAGTCCAAAGGGGCCTCAGCTCTGGTTGTGGCACCTGAGCAAGTCGCCCAGGTCGTAGAGAACTGGACGGGTATACCTGTCAGTCAAATGCTCGAGAGCGAGCGTCAGAACCTGCGCAACCTGGAGGATGACCTGCGCAAGCACGTCATCGGTCAGGACGAGGCAATTGGTGCCGTTGCTCGTGCTATACGTCGCTCGCGAGCCGGTTTGAAGGATCCGAAGCGTCCAATTGGTTCATTCCTCTTCCTTGGCCCGACGGGTGTGGGTAAGACGGAACTGGCAAAGGCACTGGCGGCTGAACTCTTTGGTGGTGAGGATAGCCTGATCCGCCTCGACATGTCGGAGTACATGGAGCCGCATACCGTTGCTCGTTTGTTCGGTAGCCCTCCGGGCTATGTTGGCTACGACGAAGGTGGTCAATTGACCGAGCAGGTCCGGCGCCGCCCGTACAGCGTTATTCTGCTGGACGAGGTTGAGAAGGCGCATCCAGAGGTCTTCAACGCACTGTTGCAGATCATGGATGATGGCCGTTTGACCGATGGTCAGGGTCGCACCGTAGACTTCAAGAACACGGTGGTGATTATGACCAGTAACGCCGGTAGTGCTGATTTGAAGCGTGCAGTACGCATCGGTTTCTCGACGAGGAAAGATGAGGCTGGACGCGATGAGCAGCACGAGGCGATGCGCTCGAAGGCAATGGAAGGTCTGAAGCGCATATTCCGGCCTGAGTTCATCAACCGTATCGACCAGATCGTGGTCTTCCATTCACTGGGCAAGGTGGAACTCTACAGCATCGTCGATCTGTTACTGGCGCAGGTGCGCTCGCGGCTCAGCGAACAGGGCATTGGCCTTGTTGTCAGCGACCAGGCGCGAGACCTGCTGCTACGTGAAGGTTTCGACGAGGAGTATGGTGCGCGACCACTACGCCGCGCTATCCAGACCTATGTCGATGATGCGCTGGCAGATGCTTTGCTGGCCGATAAGATTGCCTCAGGTCAGACGGCAGTGTTGACTGTGGACGACGAGGGGCAGATGGTAGTTGAGGCGCAGGAAGTTTTGCAGGCCGCGTAATATAGAGTGGCTGTACAGAAATAAACAAAAGAAGCAGGGAACGTGAGAAATCGCGTTCCCTGCTTCTTTTGTTCTTGGAGGGTCAGGCTGCGAATGTGCCGAGAACCCAGCGGGCGGTAGTTTCGTCTGGTGCAAGAGCAATTTGTTTCATCAGTCTGCTCAACTCATCAGCTTTGTTCAGGCATACTATTTGCTCTTGTGCCACTGGTAAGAGTGTGGGGAAGCGTACTTCCACGAAATCTAAAACTGCTTTCTGTTGACCAGCGATCTTTGCTTTGGCGACACGTTCTTGAATCTCTGGGTCTTCGTCTAGTAAGCTGTCATAGGTAATATCCATATGGTCCTCCACAATCTGTTTGTCTTTCCATGTGACCTGAAGCATCTTATCAAGTCCTCTGACGCTCTCAATCATTTCTTGCCTCTGCTCTCCATCCTCAATCACTGGGGCAACTAGCTCGTGGAAGCGGGCTTCGAGTTGCTCCCAGTTGAGCGGATTGTGTGGGTCGCCGAGAGGATAACGAATTGCAGCGCGATATTCTTGTCCGTCATCCATCACGATACTGGCGGAGGCACGCCACTCTGCGGGGTAATGGTCGTCCAGTTCGGGCGAAGAATAGCACTCGACCTTCTGCATCAATTTGCGCACATCCGCATTTTGTAGCCATTCTTCAGTGAAGGCCGATAAACCGGCATGGCCGGTCACGAGGGCTACCGCGGCTCCGAAGGGCATACTAAATTGGGCTTCGACACTGTTATTGGCATGGCGCTTCTGCTCGATTGGGTCGGCAATTAAGCTGCGCCCGCCGGTCAAGACGCCACAGCGCACGCTGGCAATGTGGTCCAGAGCGGGTGAGTGGTCGCGCTTAATTGCGAGAAGGCAATCGATAGGGCCATGCATATAGCGGCAGCAGGCATAGGGTTTAAGCGAGACATCCATTATGGCGTATTCGTTGCCCGAGTGGGGTTGTAGCTTGCTGGCATTTCCTCGGGAAGAGAATGCTGAGAGAAAACCATAGCGGCTCTCAAGGATCGCTGTAGGTCCGACGAAGCCTGCTGCGGCCAGACGCGCGGCGATAATCCCAGCGTGCGAAGCCCAACCAGGATGGAGACGCTTGGTCCAGGCGCCATCGTGCAAGTAGGCCATCGAGCCTGACGCCATGCTGCCCGCGATACCCAGGGCCATCTCGGTTTGTTCCGCTGATAATTTTAGCAGGCGGGCACTTGCCGCTGTGGCACCCAGTGCGCCACAAATGGCGGTAGGGTGAAAGCCTCTCGCGTAGGCCGAGGCGGGATCAAGGGCGGCGCCAACGCGCAGTGTCACCTCGTAGCCTGCTACCACTGCTGTGTAGAAGTCTACTGCTGACGAGCGCAGCTGTTCAGATAGGGCAAGGGCTGCAGGAAAAACCACCACGCCGGGATGCAGCGATGAGCGGTTCTCGACATCGTCCATCTCCAACCCGTGTGCCGCCACCCCGTTTGCCAGAGCAGACCACACGGCCTCCGCACGTTCGTGCCGACCAAAAATAGTACAGCCATCGCTCACGCTGGCGTGCATTGCCTGTAACATCTTGTAGATTGCCAGGCTGGATGGGAGCATTGAACCGCGCAAGGTGACTGCCAGGTGATCCAGCAGCAGGTAGCGCACGCGTTCGCGTACGGCTGCTGGCAAATCTGCGCCGTCGAGATTGGCGCAGAAATGTGACAGGTCGGCTGTTGGACGGCCTTCCATGAGATTGTTCCTTCCACTTCCGAGAATTTTCAATAGCTATGTGATGATGTTGACCGGTTTGAAACTAAAACACGGCAAATGCAGTGTAATGCTTAGAAAAAAGTCTACAATTCAACTTTACTATGAAATGCCCTGGTTATGAGGAGGTATATGCAAGTTAAGTATACACATATTTTAGAAAGATCGAAATGCCTCACATTGATTGGTGAAGTGTGAAGACCTGGTTTTGATAAGGAGAAGAGAGCCACGCTAACTGGGCAAGGTGATATAAAAGGAAAGGATTTCGTATGTCACAAAAAAGCAAATCAGTTTCATCGCAGCCCGTAAAAGGGGAGAGGGTCAGGCTATCCAAGCGCAGCCCCGAAATCGATCAATTTGTTGATCACTTTTTGTCTTTAATGTGCGATCGCAGTCGCCGGAGAATCCTGGAATTACTGGCCAATCCTGTCGATGGACAGGAAGGGGTAAAGCCTTCGTATATGGAACGGCGCTCAACAGACATTGCCAGGGAACTCGGACTTTCGCCTGCTACCACATCCGAGCATTTAAGCCAGCTTTCCGAAGCAAAGCTGATCGCTTTTCGCAGAGCCGGAAATACTGTGTATTATCGTTTGGCCAATGAAATGCTGGTGCGTGCGTTCCATGATCTTGTGTTGGCGCTGAATAAAGAGCATGCTACACGTTTAACGGAGCAGGCGAACTGAAGGAAAGGCATTGTTACTAGCGCCCTTCCTTTAGTCCAATGGTTTCAGGTCAAACGCAGCGTCATCAATTCCTGGTCAAAATACTTGTTATGCAGCTTCAAGGCATGCCGCTCCAGGCCGTACGACTCAAACCCGAGTGAGATGAAAAGCCCACGCGCTTCTTTGCTGGTGAGGACTACGCTCAAGTTGATTTGTTCAAGACCTGGCAATGTTTTTGCATAGGCGATCGCGGCTTCCAATAACGCTTTTCCGATGCCTTTCCCACGTGCTTCACGCGGGACATACATGCCCCAGATGACGGCCTTATGGTGTCTTTTTGCCTCTTCCTCTCGTCTGAAGCCCGCGATGCCAACAATTGTCCGTTCGAATGCACCAAAGGTGACGTCGTCGGGAGAGGTCGTTTTCTTGCGCAGGCCTTGCGTGACACCGGCAATGCCTCGTTCGAGGAACTCTTCAAAGGTTGCGCCGAAGGATTCGGGGTTATCGCGCAAGGCTCGCAGGCGGATGTTCCAGAATGCTTCCGCGTCTTTCTCTGTCAATATGCGTACTTCCATATTTTCTATAACTCCGTTATCTCCGTTATCCAACTTTCTGTGATAAATATATACGATACGACTCTTTTTTCCGTGTGTTTGGCGAGGCGTGTTATGTATTATATATTACATGGAGGGGTGGTGGGGGAGGATGGTGCATTGATGGGTGTCATTTATGCTGATGTATTATTAGGGCTATACGCACTTTTGCTGATCTTATTGGAGCAGGATGGTGATACGATAGAGGAGTTCACTACAGGCTCGGAATACGTTACAGGTAGTATCTAGTTGGGGAAGGATTTCCCGAGCGACTCGTAAAAATAGGAGGATACTTTATGCCTCGTTGGTTCTATGTTTTGCTCATCTTTTCGGTTGCAGCTCCTCTGCTCGCTCTACTACACTTTCCACCCTTGCTGCTCTTTTTGCTGGCGGGTCTGGGTATTCTTCCACTTGCAGCGCTGATTGGCACGTCAATTGAGGATATCGCTGAATATACGGGGGAACAGGTTGGCGGGATCCTCTTCGCCACCTTTGGTAACGCGACGGAGCTGATCATTGGTATTTTTGCCCTCAGCCAGGGATTGGTTGATGTCGTGAGTGCCTCCATTATTGGTTCGATTTTAGGGAACGCTCTACTTGTGCTGGGGGTAGCTATCTGTGTTGGGAGTGTCAAACATGGGCGCCTGTCCTTTGATGTACCGCCTGCCAGCGTTTATGCATCGCTGCTCGCTCTGAGTATTGGTGGTCTGGTGCTGCCAACCGTGGCCGAATTGCTGGCTGCTCGCGCACACGAGATGCAGATATTCGAACGTGGGGTGGTGCTCTCTGATTTTATTGCTGTGATGCTATTGCTGGGCTATCTCGCATCCCTCCTCTTCAGTGTCTTTCATGTAGGTGACAAGGGCGGTGATGAAGCGCTTGATCCCCTGGTTGGAGCGCGTTCAGCTGTGGCCATTACGCGTTTACTCGACTTCCGGCACCAGTTGGCGACGAGTGCTGTCAAGGACAAGAGCGGGATGTTGCGCCAGATCGATGGAACGGTCGATGCCATCCTGGCCAGTGAAGGAGGCCAGCAGGCAGCGACACCTTCCCAGAAAGAAGATGTGCAGGCGGCCCTCCGGGAGAGAAACGTAGCGAAGAACGCTGGAGAGCATGTTCCATCTCCTGATGCGTCTGTGCTCCAACCGGCTAAACCCCAGCAGATGCACAAAACACCTCTCTGGCGGGCGGTGCTGTTGCTTACAGTCGCAACAGCAGGGGTGGCGGTGCTGTCGGAGGTTTTGGTGAGTTCGATTGAACCGGTGACCGAGGCACTGCACTGGAGACCAGCCTTTGTCGGCCTCGTCTTCATTCCGTTGATCGGCGGACTGCCAGAATACTTTAATACCATCTCCATGGCACTCGATAAGCGCATCAATATGGTTTTGGCGGCCTCTGCCGGGTCGTCTATCCAGATAGCACTGTTGATGGCCCCCCTCCTCGTCCTGGTCAGCCTGGTGATGCCCAAACGCCTGGACCTGGTGTTCAGCCTGGTCGAGTTGGCCGTGTTGGGATTAGCGACCTTCCTGTTTGGGGAGATCACCAAGGATGGTGAGTTAGTGTGGCTCGAGGGTTTCCTGCTGATCCTGCTCTATGCGATGATGGGTGGCACAGTCTTCTTGTTTGGATAACTCCAAAAAACCTGGACAAAATCATTGACATATATTTAGTTATCTCTGATAATCATAAGCAGAGCTGTCTGCTAAATTTTTCACGTTTATCGTTTATGTGGTGGAACTTGAATAGGTGAAGCATCACCTGACTCATTCATGTAAGGGCTTCCCAGTTGTGTTGTTCCAGAGATTTGGGTATTTTTAAGAACTGCGATCCACGGAAAGAGGGACGAAGATGAGCACACACCCGCACCGTATTAGCAACTATGAATTGCTGGAGCTTTTGGGACGCGGTCCTGTGACCGAAACGTGGAAGGCTGCCGACACACAACAGAATCGCAACGTCGCCATTAAGCTTTTTCACCCTGATTTACATGCTGATCCTGATTTTGTGGCACGTTTCCTAACTGAAGCGCAGATGATTTCCTCTTTACATCACGCCAATATTGTGCAGATGCTCGATTTTCAGGTCTCGCAACCACCTGAAGCGGAGAACTCGACACCGTATGTCGTGATGGACTATATCGAGGGGCAAACATTGGCAAGCTTCATTATGAATACTTCGCGCATGGGTAGATTCCCACCTGGAACTGAGATTATTCGTCTTTTGCTTCCTATCAGCGCAGCCATTGACTATGCACATCAACGAGGCGTAATCCATCACGATATCAAACCATCCAACGTTTTGCTCGGCAAGGCAGCTCATGCGAGCACGTCGACACCCATGCTCACCGATTTCGGTCTCGTTCAGCTGCTGAAAGTCGTCAAGCGCCCTCTCAGCAGTGCATTTTACATCTCTCCAGAGCAGATTCAAGGGTATACCGAAAACAAACGCAGCGACCTCTACTCTCTTGGAATGATTCTCTATGAAATGTTTACAGGCACCTTACCTTTTGATGGTGACGATCCAACTGATATCATGATGCAGCATTTGAGTGCTATACCAACGGCGCCACTACTGATTAATCCAAACATTCTTCCCGCGGTCACTGCTGTCATTATGCGCAGCATCGCCAAAGACCCAACTGCTCGCTACCCTAGTGCCGATGCGATGATTGGCAGCCTGTCCAGAGCACTCACTTTTTCTCATACAGAAAAGCTAAACCAACCTAACTTTCCAGTGGACGCGATGAATATTCCAACATATATTCTACATGCCCAGACAGCAGGAATGACGCCGTCAGCTTCACCTGCACCTGCATTACCACCTGGAGGAAGTTTGCCATTTTTACCTTCCGCTGCCCCTGTACCATCGGCGATATCAGGAAGTGGTAGAGATGCGTCTTCTGCTTCCATGACGCCCCAGCGGCAGATGACACCTACTGATACCATTGCTGGAGCCTTGCCCTTTGTACCGCCAGCAATGGACCATGCGAAGCTGACGCCGCCTCTACCAAATCCAGTAGCTCAAACGCCTGCACCAATCACCGCAGCTGCACCTGCACACGCGCCCGGGCGCTCAGCACCAGATCTTCCGGCTCTGGTTCCTGTAGAGCCTCCGTCGGCAGTGCTGCCTCGGAAACGCAGGAGGAGGGGGCTGTTTATTGCTCTGATAGCTCTGTTGATCGTTGTACTGATCGGCTCAGGAGTAGGGGCGTATTATGTGTTCTTTCCACGCGGGCACACTACTGGGAATACGCCGCCAGCAATACCAATTGTTGGGCAAACATTCTTTATCAGTAGCGGACTGATTAGCACGAATCCAGAGAGCAATCAGGGGATCACCGATCAACTACAGGTCAATATGCAGAAAATTCCTCCTCCTCAGTCTGGTAAGAGCTACTACGCCTGGTTGTTGAATGGGAGCCAGACGGATTGGAAACCGATCTCACTTGGCAAGTTAACTTTCAATCCCGATGGCACAGCAAGTCTCACCTACGCGGGTGATGCGGAGCATACTGATCTGCTCGCAAACAACAGCCGTATTCTTATTACTGAAGAGGACGCGGGTACGCCTCCCCCTGGTCCTTCTCTTGACCAGAGTGCATGGCGCTACTACGCGGAGTTCTCTCAAAAGCCTGGCCCACTGGACCCCAAGAAGTACAGCCTGTACGACCACATTCGTCATCTGCTTGCTGAAGACCCCAAACTCAAGGATGTGGGCTTAAACGGGGGATTGGACATCTGGCTCTTCAGAAATACGGAAAAGATCTTGGAATGGAGTGGAAGTGCCAGGGATGCCTGGAAGAGTAAGAGTGCTGCGAGCGCGGATCTCATACGTCGCCAACTCACCCGTATTCTTGCCTATCTCGATGGGAAGATCTACTACCATATAGAATTACCTGGTGAATCACTGCGCGTTGATCCAACAATTGCGAAAGTTGCTTTGCTTGAGTTTGATGTACAGAAGCAAGATCCCCCTGGCTATCTGTACCACATTGGTACCAGACATCTCCACGCGGTAACTCAACTTCCCGATGCCTCACCAGACCAGAAAGCGCTTGCTGTCCAGATCAGTAAGGCAATCGATAACGTGAATATCTGGTTACAGACCGTGCATAACGATGCACTCAAGCTTTTCAAGATGACTGATAGCCAATTGTTGGGAAATGATGGCCTGGCACCGCTGGATGAGCTGGCAACACAAGCGAATTACGCCTTCGTCGGTCAGATTAACCCATATACCAACCAGGTAAGGGAAGGCGTTGTACAGGTCCACTACAAAATCCAGCGTTTGGCAACCTTTGAGATCAGGGAATGCACGCCCTCTCATCCCTGCACCTTGTAGGGCAAGTGACCACACCCTGGCAAGAATGAGGAGACCATTATGAGTACAAACTCGCGGCGTCTTGGGAAATACGAGCTCCTGGATCGTTTGGGACAGGGTGGTATGGCAGAGGTTTGGAAGGCCCGCGACACGCTGTTGCAACGTTATGTCGCCATTAAGATCCTCCATGCGAATCTGCAGGAAGACCCGAACTTCATCACACGTTTCGAGCGTGAAGCGCAGCTTATTGCTTCCCTCCATCACCCTAATATCGTGCAGATTCATGACTTCCAGATATCCCGTACCCCTGAATCACCTACCCCTATTGCCTACATGGTGATGGACTATATCGAGGGGGGAACGCTGGATGATTATGTTGCCAGCACATCGGCCAAGGGAAAAATCCCTTCGCCTACCCAGATCGTTCATCTGTTCACGTCTATGAGTCTTGCCATTGACTATGCTCATCAGAAAGGTATGATCCACCGCGATATCAAGCCTGCGAATATTCTACTGGACAAAAACAACACAACACGTAATGCTATGGGTGAAGCTATTCTCACCGACTTCGGCGTTGCAAAACTCCTGGGTGTGACCAGCAGCACCCTCAGCGCTTCTCAGTTGGGGACACCGCTCTACATTTCACCAGAGCAAGTACGAGGGTATCCTGGTAACGAGCGCAGTGACCTTTATGCACTTGGGGTCATACTCTATGAAATGGTGACCGGTGTGCCGCCTTTTCAGGGTGATACTCCGGTTAATGTGTTCACGCAGCACCTCAATGTTACACCCACTTCTCCTGCACTTATCAATCCAAGTATACCAACCGCTCTGACCCTGGTTATACTGAAGGCCCTTGCAAAGGATCCTAACGAACGTTTCGTCAGCGCTGCTAGCATGACTGTGGCTATCGCTGAGGCACTCGATATTCCAGTTCCCGAGAGCCTCGGTCAACCTACATATTCGCAGGACGCATCGGACATGCCCACTTACCTTCATTCACCCTGGCAATTGGGTGCGGTGCCTCGCCCTTCTTCGTCAACTGGAGGGGAGGACGCGATCAATCGAGCTTCTCTACATCCCACTCCGTCAGCACCTTCAAGTGGCGGACAACCATATGTGGTGGCTACTATGCCAGATGGAACTGCAAGGGCAGGAGACCTACGGGCAGCATCTCTACCAACTATTCCTTTGCCGCCATCCCCAGCGCCGCAGCGAAGACGATGGAGAGCGCTGTACGGGGTTTTAGCTGCCCTGGTAATCATCACGCTGCTCGGTTCAGCCGTACTGGTATTCTTTCAGAAGAATACGAATGGCCAGGTTTCACCCCTTCTAGCAGGTGCAGTGGTGGGACATTGCTTCTTTGTGAGTAGCGGACAATTGAATCCGGAAAGCGCTCAAGGAATTGCCGACCAACTTGAGATTGATTTGCAAAACATTCCCGATCCTCAGCCTGGAAAAGGCTATTATGCCTGGTTACTTCCGGATAGGCACCCTAAAGCGGAAAATGATCCACTACAGCCTACGCCGCAGTTTGTGTTGCCGCTCTTGCTCACTTCCACCCCACTCCCTGTCAATCATGGGAGGGTGAGCTTCTTCTATAAAGGAACTGCACAACATGATAACCTGTTCTCGCTGGCGAGTCGCTTGCTCATCACCGAGGAGGATGCAAATGGAGCTCCACATAACCCGCTTAGCCCGACTGCCGATCGCAACTCCTGGCGTTACTATGCCGAGATTCCGCAAACTCCGTACGGAAAGTCCTCATTGAGTGCACTTGATCACATTCGTCACCTTTTTTATAAAGAAACCAGGGTGGCGGTGCTGGGATTGCCGGGTGGGTTGGACATCTGGCTCTTCAGTAATACGGGAAAGCTGATAGAATGGGCAGTCTCTGCGAGAGATGATTACAATATACAAGGTACCAATGCGAATCAAATGCGAATCTTATTAATGAGCATACTGGACTACCTTGATGGAGCACCGAATGTACATTTAGATGCACCGACTGGCCCAACGTATGCCGATCGAACTACTTCGCGAGTTGCCTTGCTTTCAGTAGATCCGGCACAGCAGCAAGCAACGGAGTTGGCAAATAATCCTCCTGGCTACCTCGATCACGTTCCTCTCCATCTAAATGGTGTGATTAAAGCTCCTGATGCTACACCGGAGATGCGTAAAGTTGCTGCTCATATCCTTGACGCGTTGAATAACTCGTCAAAGTGGTTGAAAGAGGCGCGTGGCTATGCACGGCAACTGGTTCTGATGGGGAACAATCAATTAGCGCAGCCACAGGCCCTCACGATGATTGATACCTTGTTGAGTGATGTAACGTATGCCTACATCGGTCAGCTCGACCCAAAGACCAACACGGTTGTTCCCGGGGTACTACAAGCTCACTACGATGTTCAGCAGTTGGCAAGCCTTACCGTTACAAAGAATTTGCCACAAACGATATGATACAAGAGGGGTAGCAGAGCGATGATGAGCACAGGCCCACAGCGCCTTGGCAAATATGAATTACAACAACGCCTGGAACGGGGCGGTATGGGAGAAGTCTGGAAGGCTTACGATGCCCAACTACGACGCCATGTCGCGATAAAGTTACTGCATGCTGATCTACAAGCCAACCCGGATTTCGTAGCGCGCTTCACACGCGAAGCCCAGTTCGTAGCATCCCTTCATCACCCCAACATCGTGCAGATTCACGATTTCCAATTCATTGACACAAGAGAAGCAGGCCCTATTGCTTACATGGTGATGGACTATGTCGAAGGGGGAACGCTCGCCAACTATATCGGCGCCACATCTCGCAAGGGTCTGTTTCCCCCTGCTGCTGATATAGTATATCTCTTCCATGCTATAAGTCTTGCCCTCGACTACGCTCATCGGCGGGGCATGATCCACCGGGACATCAAACCAGCAAACATTCTGCTTGATAAGCGCAATCCAAAGGGTAAGTCGATGGGTGAGCCTATCCTGACCGATTTTGGTATTGCTAGATTGCAAGGGGCAGCTACCGGCAACCTCACTGCTACTATACTTGGTACCCCCCGCTACGTCTCACCGGAGCAGGCGCGGGGACTTCCAGGAGATGAACGTACTGATCTCTACTCGCTTGGTATTATTCTTTATGAAATGATGGCGGGCGTCACACCTTTTCAAGGTGACAACCCAATCGCCATTATGATGCAGCACCTTTATGAAATGCCCAGACCTCCCATCTTGCTCAATCCAACTATTCCGCCTGCACTATCCGAGGTTATACTACAAAGCATCGCAAAAGATCCGGCAGAGCGTTTCCCAACTGCTTCCGCCATGACAGTTGCGCTGACCCAGGCACTCAACGTGCCTGTCCCTGCAGGCTGGAATACGTCACATAGTATGAACGGCGAGCTCGATTACAACCCACTTCAACCACCCAATCTATTTCCCGGAAGTGACCTTTCTTCCGCTCACGTTTTAGCCTCGTTGCCCTCACCGTTGACGCCACCTTCAGAAGATAACATAGAGACGAGCATCATCACACCGGTACATCGTATTTCTGCACCGGTATCCACCGCAATACCCAGAGAGGGCACCTCTATCACTCCGCTCTCTCCACTGGCACCTCTAGTGCCACCGATGTCACCAGAGAAACCACGAAGAAGAGGGCTCTCTGGTGCTTTCGTTGCCTTCATCGTCTGCATCATCATACTGGTTGGCATAGCAGCCAGTACGACCGCTTTGCTGGCTTTGCAACACCAGATGAGCGCGACCGCCACGCCGAATCCAACAGCGGTAGTGGTAGGGCACATTGTCTTTATCAGCAGCAAGGGTACTTTCGATCAAGTAGAGGTTGATCTACAAAACATCTCTGCCCCTCCTACTGGGAAAACCTACTATGCCTGGTTAGATATAGTCTCTGATAGTGGGGAAAACGCAATGCCGCACTGGCAATTATGTACCGTTCAGGGTGTTGTGCATTGTCTTTACCATGGCGATACACAACATAGTAATCTGCTTCATAAGAATGATCGATTTCTCATCACTGAAGAGAATGTAGGTGTATCACTCGATATACCTAACCCAATCGCGCGACTTTATTATGCCGAGCTATCTCACAATGGCCTTGCCACTTTCGAGGTCAAAATCTGCCCTTCGAGTAGCGCAAATAATGCATTGAATCCCTGTCGCTAGTCAGGGTGGCTGTCCAAGGTGATCCTAGACTGCCGAAGCCTCACTGTTGTGCTACATTGACAATACTGTGCTTCTTTTATGATATGCTAGATGAGATAAAGGAGAGGGCAGGCAAAGGTGAAGTTGGCCTGCTGGCCTATTGCTTCTGATGGTGAAAGAGAAGAAGATATGGCGAACTTTGGCTGTTGGCATCGTCGCACTTGTCGCATTTCTTCTTGTCGAAGCTCGTATCCGGGCACCGATGGTACCATTGACTTTGTTCCGTTCGCACACCTTTAGCGGGGCAAATCTCCTCACGCTCTTGCTATACGGAGCGCTGAGCGGCTTAACCTTCTTCTTCCCCTTTAATTTGATTCTAGTGCAAGGCTATTCTCCGACGTTTGCTGGGGCCGCCTTCGTGCCTTTCATACTGATTATGTTTCTGCTCTCGCGCTGGGCTGGTGGCCTGGTGAACCGCTATGGCGCAAAGCTTCCACTGGTGGTTGGGCCGATCATCACTGCTATTGGCTTTGCCCTCTTTGCGCTGCCGGATATCGGAGGTGGAGCGGGTGGCTATTGGATCACCTTTTTCCCAGCGGTGGTCGTAATGGGCGTCGGAATGACTATTACCGTCGCTCCGCTGACGACAGCAGTGATGGGAGCGGTGGAGGCAAGCCACGCGGGTATTGCTTCGGGTATCAATAACGCTGTTTCCCGAACCGCCGGGTTACTCGCCATTGCGATCCTTGGTATTGTGGTCTTAGCGGCTTTCAATAGCAATCTTGATAGTCACCTGACAACACTGCACCTGACGCCCGTTGTGAGGCACCTTATTGACGTGCAACGCATCAAGCTAGCCGGTATACAAATCCCCACGGAAGTGAGTGGTGAGGCGCAAGTGGCACTCAAGAGAGCCATCGATGAGTCATTCGTGAGCGCTTTTCGCCTGGTTATTGATCGAGGGGAAGAAGTCGGGAGTCGCGGGAAGTGCAGCGAAAGACTCGCAGGTTGCTCCGCATGAGATCTCGCAAGGAATCTCTTATGAAGGAAGAGAGTGAAGGTGTTTCATTTTTTCTCAATCCTGGTACCGGGTAGGGAAGCTTGAAGACTGCGAACAGGTAGTGGGGGTTCAGGGTAGGGGCAAGCCCTACCCGTACATTTAGGGGCAAGCCCTACCCGTACATTTATAGGCAAGCCCTACCCGTACATTTATAGGGGGCAAGATGTGCTTTTAGGGGATATTCTTTAGAGATCGATTGCGGATAGGCTGTGCATGCCTAATGCGAAGGAGAGTTCGCCACCGTGATGCAGATCATGTTCGAGGACATGCCAGATAATCCATTGACGTGAGTGGCTGCGTTTGTCTCCCTGGTGTTCCGCGCGAGGGTATGGATCCTGGAATACTTGCTCAAGGTCGGCGGGAGTCCAGTGGGCAAGAGCGTGCTGGATCATCTGCCAGGTGGCCTCAAGCCCTGCAACGATTTCGGCTGCGGGGCGTGATGGTTGCTCATTTTCGTCCCATGTGGCGAGGGGAGCAAGGTCTGAGCTTCCTGCGCCCATCCACATGTGAAACCACCCGACGCGTGTAGCGACGATATGCGTGGCAATCATGCCAATGGACCAGAGGTGTGGCGCGGCGCGCAAGGTGAGTTGGTCTGGTGTAAGCGGAGTGATGGCTGTGACGAGGTGGTGCTGGTAGACATCCCAGCCTTTGTAGAAGGTTGCGAGTGAGAGATGGTTTTCGGTCATGAATGTTTCTCCTGTGATTTTCTTTTCTTTCAGTCTACTACGAAAAGCGGTAAGAAGGTGTCCTAATAGAAGTGAGGGCAAGGATGTTGATGAAATGCGAAATGCTTGTGTCTCTGCGTTTGGGTTAATTCGTTGCTCTGCTGTGACGAGTGATTCCCTGGTGGTCTGCATCTACGGCCTGGGTCCCTGGAAGAGCCTGTAGCTCGCCAATGGTTCGACCCAGTGTGGTTGTATTTTGGACAAGACAGGATAACTCGATCATTGCACCCTCTTTCTCTGTGTGTACTCGCAATTTCTCGATAGTGACACCGGTGCGGGCGCATGTATTGTAGACTTGCCCGATAAATTCGCCTGTGGCTGCTGTCGCTTCAATGCGTATATGTTGCACAGATGACAGTTGGCCGCGCCAAATTACATTTTCCAAAAATCGCAGGAAAAACAGTATCGTCAGAGCCAGAGCCGTTGTCACTATTGCTTCCAGCAGCAACCCTATTCCGCATGCAAGGCCAATAGAAGCTACGACCCAGATAGCAGCTGCTGTCGTAAGTCCTTTGACTCTTTCACCTTCTTGACTTCTAAATATGGTGCCGGCCCCTAAAAAGCCGATACCAGCCACGACATAGGAGGCTACACGTGAGGGATCGACCTGTATATGGGGTATGGACAGGAACATTTCAAAACCATAGGCAGAGATGATCATAAAGAGACAGGTGCCAAGGGCTACAAGCGCGTTCGTGCGCAAGCCAGCGGCCTCGGCATGGTTTTGGCGTTCTATTCCTATACATGCACCAAGGAGAAGTGCCAGGCAAAGCCGTAATAAAATAGTTGGGAAGGAGATCATGAAGTCTTCTCCTGTTGTCACTACTTTCGCCGAAACGAGGTACGTCATCAGACATGACGCAAGCTACAATGTGTCGCTCGTAACATATTATAGCAGTATCTATTCCATAGGGATATGTGTGAAGTTGAGCAAGAATACGGTAGGCTCTATTACTGATCCCGGCATACATTGCTAAAGTTCTGGCGCTGCTACGACCTGCCTGAAAGGCATAAGAAAGTTTAGATACTACTGTCGGGCTAGCGGCAAAGACTCGAAAATTGCGTATGGTGTGCTCTCGCTCATTTTTGCAGGTCTACTGGTGATCACAGTGCTGAACGAAAGAAAACATGTCAGAGTGGGTTCAACCTGATCGCGCGATGAACCGAAGATTAAAGAAGTTACAGAGATCGAATAGAAGAAATTGACGAGTAGAGTTGACAGCAAACTCTACTGTATGACATACTTTTTCCTGGAAGCCGTAAATGGACAGGTGAGTTTACGTGTCTATTGAAAGAACACCTGACACCTACGAAAGGGAAATATCCTCTTTATGTTCTTTTTTTCTCTCGAAAGGCGACTCCTGTATGACGCGGTTCTCTGATAGTGTTGATGAAGTGCCTCTGCTCTCCCACAAACAGTACGAAGCCCCATCTGTCTTTACGCCGGAAAATTTGCTGCGCGAGGCGCGGCGACAAAAAGGGATCGGGGTTGGGCAAGTACCAGCGATCTGTGTGCTTGATCCTGATGGAGACCTCGTCGATTACCTCCACGCGACAGGTCGTGCCCATAACCATCCAACCTGGGCCTGCTATCACACGATGCTCGATACATTTGTACATGACGAGATTGAGTATGGTATTCTTAGCCGCGTGGTCGGCGCGCCGTTTGCGGTGCTGGTAGCCGAGGAACTCTTCGCATCGGGCTGCAAGCTGCTCATCAGCATCACATCGGCAGGACAGATCATCTCGATGGGTCGTCCGCCCTATGTAGTGCTCATCGAGCAAGCCCTGCGCGACGAGGGCACGAGCTATCACTACCTGCCCCCTTCACGCTATAGTTATCTCAACCCAGCACTTAAAGAGATGATGTGTCCCGCCTGGGATCACACCCACGTTCCGCTCTACGCGGGAGCCAGTTGGACCACGGATGCACCGTTTCGGGAGACCGAAGCAACAATTGCAGTCTATCAAAAGCTGGGCATTCTGACCGTGGAGATGGAGGCGGCAGCTCTCTACGCGCTAGCTCAGGCAAAGCAGTACGAGATCATCTGTTTTGCTCACGTGACGAATCAAATGGGACAAACTGAAGGTGATTTTGAAAAAGGCGAGGCATCGGGAAGCAAGACGGCTCTGCACATTATTGGCCAGACGGCACAACATTGGTTGCAGCTGCGTGACAGTAAGGAAAAAATGCTCCTTTATTCAAGTTCAATCTGATGCTCTTGCGCTGCTTCTTTGAGAGTCTGATTGAGTGCTGAGAGGGCTGTATGTGGATCGATTGGCTCCTGCATCACTTCGGCCTCGGTATCAAAACGATTCGTCACCGAGGGAAGATCTCGGCGAAGCTCTTCGAGCAATTCAATCACCTTACTCACTTTGCGCTCTGTAAGCAATGTAATTTGGAGGTCTAGATGGCGTCGCTGCTCAGTCATCCTGGCCTGTCGGTTTTGTGTGGTGAGGACAACAACGGTCATAATTAAGGCACACAGGCTGACTGTCCCTTGCAGCCAGGGAAACGGAGGTGCATCGAATATAGCCAGACTCAACTGATTATGCAACACGTTTATTAGTATCCACAATGCAGCAAGCAAGATTATGGTATATACTGCTCTTGGTTGCCCAATTGTGCTCGTGACCTTTTCAATGAGACGCTGATGACTACTAACTTTGCGTTCTGCATGCATACGCAGTGCGACAATGGTCTCAATGTCCTTGTCGAGGATATCTGTCAATTCGGTAATCGCTTTTGGGTTCTCTAACATTCTTTTCACTCTTCTTTTTTTGATCTCTTGCGCAGTGGGAAGTCTCTATGTCCCCACCCCATCGGTTGATGCTGTACTTGTCTGAATATACGTCACACCTGGTCTCTTCGTTTCTCTTAAGGATCGCCTCCAAAGAGGGGCTTCAGCAATATGGTAAAATAGTTAGCAAACGTTTTTGAAAACGTGTCTTGAATCTGCAAGCAAAATGAAATCAAACCTGCACAACATGGACCAGTTTTTTCCTTAGAACGAACGCACTATACATGTGAAACAAATGAGGTGAACTCAATGCCCAACGAAACGTCTCCTTCTAATCCTGCTAATGAGCAGGCAAAACCACTCATGGCTCAAACCTTCGCACTTGTCCAGGCCTGTCCTGCAGGTCGCGTCACAACCTATGGCTGGATCGGCAGAACGCTCGGCTATCCCCGTGGCGCGCGCATGATCGGCTGGTTCATGAACGAATCTCCGGATGGAGTACCGGCGCAGCGCGTTATCAATAGCAAGGGCGAGTTGTCGGGCAGCCAGGCATTTGGGCAGCGCGGTAGGATGCGCCAGTTGTTGGAAGCAGAGGGCATCGTTTTCTCCGCCGACGGCACTGTGGACCTCAAACGCTATGGTTGGGACCCGGCACGTGATCTCAGTGAAGAAGAGCTACAGAACATTCTGGACAATGCCGCCAACACGTCCGTCGATGTCAGCGAGCGACTTGAAGGCCTCCTGCGAAACGATCCTGCCTCGCCACTACGAGATACGCCGTCCAAGGAATGATAGCTCAAGCGTATATCCTCTATTTGCCAATTCAGCTATGCTCCTCCAATAGATTGATGACCGATGTCCAATAAGGAGGTTTCCCATGGTAGCCCAAAGAGAACCATGGTATTTAACGATAGATGAGTGGCGTGAGCTAGAGCGAAGCAGCCACGACGCCAGGCACGAATATATTGACGGGCAAGTGTACCTTATGTCAGGGGGAAACGCCAACCACGCCCGCATCGCCAGCAATACCCTCAGAGCCATTGAGGACGCCCTGGGTGACAGCCCGCGCAATGTCTACAACTCAGACCTCAGTGTCCGCCTCTCAGAAACACGCTACACCTATCCCGATGTGTCCGTGACTTGTGACGAGGGCGACCAGGGAGATAGAGATATGGTGCAATCACCACGCCTCATTATTGAAGTACTCTCAGAGTCTACGGAAGCCTACAACCGGGGCAAAAAATTTGCCCTCTATCGTGAGTGCCCGACCATCGAAGAGTACGTACTCATCGCTACCGATCATCAGGCTGTTGAAGTGTTTCAGCGCACATCGGATGGATGGATGGTCTATCATGCCCATATTTACGGACCAGGCGATAGCATTGAGCTTGCTAGCATTGGCGTCCACTTCCCTGTCGCCACACTCTATATGCGCACCACAGTGAGAGAAAGGTTGGAGGACTACTGATCTCGGCATAAAGATGTAAATTCTCTCCCATCGCCTTCTGCCTCTATGCACAATCTAGCATGAGGAAAATGTAGCCGCTTACGTCGAGATCAGTAACGTAGAAAGCCGCCACCCTTTGCGGTCGCCCGGCTATTGATTGATAAGCGCTTCCTATCCAGTCGCCCCATCACCTGGAGTTGTCGCCTGCGTCGACACTGTCATCCCCTCAGGAGTTGTCACCTGCGTCGACACCGTTGCACCCTGCGGAGCCGTCACTTGCGTTGTTACCGTCGTCCCCTCAGGAGTTGTCACCTGCGTTGATACTGTTGCACCCTCCAGCGGATACAGGGTATCCATTAACAGCCTGAAAGCTGCTTTATCGGCATCGGTCATCTTGACCCACACGGGCGGACGTTTCACTTCTTTCGCCTGCCACGCGGGGTTTGCGCGAATTGAGGCTCCTGCCATTCCATTGAAAGGACCTGCTACATCCGACCTCACATCTTGGTTGTACGATTGCCAGTCATCCAGGTGTCCAAGCAGCAGGTGATGATTGTTCGCCCCTTCACAAAGCGTTATCAGGTTCCGTTGATCAAGCTCAAGTTCGGGTCTTCCCAATAAGATACAGAAGTGGAAAGGCAAGACATGATGCACTTGTAAATTATCTGTGGACCTGCATACCCTACAAACTGGTTCAAGCAGTAGATGTTCCCCTGCTACCCTCGACCACTGAGGACTTCTTTGAAGTCCTTGCTGCGCCGCTACTTGCGCTCCGGGATCATGGTGCTGTTGCATAGTTTGCCTCCTCATAGCATACATATCGCTCGCTCAATACGTGACTAACCTGGGCTCATTATATTCCATACATGGGGTTATGGGAAGATAGAAAATAGATCGCGTGTGATATGCTTTATTACAGCATGTTATGCGTCAGGCAGCGTGCAGAGAAAGAGGCACAGCGACATTCATTGTCACTTTTGATCCTATCCAAACGTGAAAAGAAAAAGCAATAGTATACGACCAGGACCGACATAAGAACTAATGCTGGAGGAAAGAGATGCCGATTGCAACACAACCGTTTGGCCGTACCGGCCACATGAGCACACGCACTATCTTTGGAGCTGCGTCTCTCAGTAACGTCACACAGGAGGAGGCCGACCGCACACAGGAGGTGCTGTTGCAGTACGGGGTCAACCACATCGACGTGGCGTCAAGCTACGGAGATGCAGAACTTCGCATCGCTCCCTGGTTGGCCCAGGACCGCTCGCAATTCTATGTAGCAACCAAGACCGATGCCCGCACGGCGCAGGAGGCGAAAGAAGACCTGCATCGTTCCCTGGAGCGCATGGGCATTAGTTACGTAGATCTGTGGCAGTTGCATAACCTGGCAGACCCGATTGAGTGGGACACGGCGTTGAGTCCAGGTGGCGTGATCGAAGCTGCCGTCGAAGCCAAAAAACAGGGATTGATACGAGCGGTCGGTGTCACCGGGCACGGCTTGCAGATTGCCGCCACGCACCGGCGCAGCCTCGAACGCTTCGACTTTGACTCGGTGCTGCTTCCCTATAACTTTATCACCATGCAGAACCCCTACTATGCCGAAAACTTCAATGCCCTGCTCTCGACTTGCCAACAGCGCAACGTTGCCGTCCAGACGATCAAGTCGATCGCCTATAAGCCCTGGCTGGGACGCCACCACACGCGCGCTACCTGGTATGAGCCATTGGAAGACCAGCAGGAAATCGATAGGGCGGTGCACTGGGTTCTCAAGCGAGCAGACATTTTCCTGAACACGGTTGGAGATCTTCACCTGCTCCCCAAAGTGCTTGACGCAGCCAGCCGCTTCCAGGCAGATGCACCTGATCCAACCGACGAGCAGATGCGGGCGCTGGTTGTACGACTGGGCATGGTGCCACTGTTTGTGTAGTCTTCCCCTCCAAAAGCAGAAGAAATGGACGTAGGGACCCGTGTATCGCGTCCCTACGGCTGTAATGCACCCTCCTGGACCCTCACAAGGAGCTTCATCCAGCTGAGAGCTTGCGGCATCAAGGTTGGCAAGGTGAATATGTAAGGGCTGTCATGATCGCCACCTGCCCCACCTTCAAGCTCCATCCTTCTCCTCTCCAGCGAATTCATGCCCCTCTCATCCAGCGTGTGTGCTTCCTCGTTGTTCCCGTTCAACGAGTCGGAGACAGCGATGGATGTCGTTCGCTGGTTCCCTTGTGTCCCTTGTTCCCGGCGTTCTGACACTCCCCGCGTCATCTCTCGTGAACCGATCATCCTCTCATTCAAGAATTGTGCTGCGGTGACCGAAATGGACGCCAACCCATTATTATTTTGCACGAGCTGCTTCTCCAGGTCCTCACGAGAGGCAGAGGAGAACACGCGCAGGTGATCTTGCGGAAGTGCTCGATAAAGCCGAAGAAACTGAAACAAGGTGCCCAGTGAACTCAGCACCGTGGATTTCCACTGCCAGGTAAGCGCTAGCTCTACCTGGAACGCTACACGATAATACATTATGTGATTCCCTCTCTTATATATATTCGTTAATATATATTCTTTTTTTTGTTCATTCATACCAAATCTGATTTATTACTATTTAGACGCCAGGAGGCCGACTTTTTCGTTTTGATTTCACCATCTTTCTTGCATTATTACGCATACCTCTGCTAGAATGAGGGAAACTGTATACTCTAACTCACAAACAGACACTTGTATGTAGTTAAATGGAGTGCGGCACACGAATCCACGGCTGTTGAAACTTTCCCCTGGACATGAGAGAAGCAGGCGAATCACGTGAGTGAATAGGAGAGAGAAAGATCAATGCACGATCTTGTGGGCCAGCAGTTGGGCAATTACCGGGTAGTGCGACTCATAGGGCGAGGAGGATTTGCGGAGGTCTATCTCGGTGAGCATATACACCTCAACAGTTTTGCTGCACTGAAAGTGTTGCACACGGTGCTTACCGATGAGCAGCAAGAGTCCTTTGTGCAGGAAGCTCAGAGGCTGGTACAACTCCGTCATCCACATATTGTGCGCCTGCTTGATTTCGCGGTACAAGCAGGAACGCCGTTTCTGGTAATGGACTATGCTCCTGGTGGCACCTTACGCGGGCTTCACCCGACCGGTTCTCGCTTGCCCCCCGACCTCGTCGTCTCCTATATTCAGCAGATGGCCTCGGCCTTGCATTACGCTCATAGTCAGCACCTGATTCACCGCGATATCAAGCCAGAGAACATGCTTGTGGGTTCCCAGAATGATCTCCTGCTCAGTGACTTTGGGCTAGCAGTGTCTGCAACCCTGAGCAACTCGTACAGCACACTTCTTATGGATCAGCAGGTTGCCGGAACGTCGCTCTACCTCGCACCTGAACAACTGCAGGGCCATCCTCTGCCTGCTAGCGATCAGTATTCCCTTGCCGTGGTCGTTTATGAATGGCTCTGCGGGAAATCGCCTTTTCGTGGCAGTCTCCTTGAAATCGCCATACAGCATCTTTCGCTGCCGCCGCCACCACTACGAGACCGGGTACCCGATCTTTCATCCTCTATTGAGGAGGTTGTCCTGCAAGCGCTGGCGAAAGAACCTGGGCAGCGGTTTGCGGATGTGCAAGAGTTTGCTCATGCCCTGGAACGGGCGTACCTGGATGGCTTGCAGCAACCCTCCTTCCAACACTACCCAACACTACCTGACACCACCCAACTTCGCTCTCTTGAAAAGGAAGAGGTACCCTCAGCACAACAGCAGCAGCCAGTACACCAGATCACTCCAGGCAATATTCGCATGCCCGAACCAATCTGGAAGGTACCGACAATCTTTACTCCTTTGATTGGACGCGATCAGGAGGCGGCAGCAGTAGGTACGCTGCTCAAGTCACCAGAGATCCGTTTAGTCACGCTGCTGGGAACGGGGGGAATTGGCAAGACGCGCTTGAGCTTACGGACCGCGGTGGAGATGCGTACATACTTCATCGATGGTGTCTGTTTTGTCCCGCTCGCCTCCATCAGCGATGCTGGACTGATAATGCCCGCTATCGCACAGGAGTTGGGCATTCAGGACGCGAGTGTACTGCCCGCGTTCGAACAAGTGAAGGCCTTTCTGCAAAAGAAACATATCCTCTTAGTGCTGGATAATTTTGAGCAGGTAGCGATGGCAGCTTCCATGATAGAAGAACTGCTCGCGGCGTGCCCTCAATTGACCATCCTTGTCACGAGTCGGGTGGTGCTCCATGTCCAGGCAGAGCACGAGTTTCCCGTCTCGCCACTCGCTTTGCCTGACCTCACTCAACCTATCGAGCGTGATACACTCGCACAAGTTGCGTCGGTGGCGCTCTTTCTCCAGCGTGCGCGCTCCATCTTGCCCACTTTCCAACTCACTGCCACGAACGCGCGTGCGATTGCAGAGATTTGTGTGCGTCTTGACGGGCTACCCTTGGCAATTGAACTGGCCGCTGCACGTATCAAAATCCTGCCGCCACAAGCTCTTCTACTGCGGCTTGCGCACCTCTTCGAGGTGCTCACCGGTGGCACGCGTACACAGCCGCCGCGCCAGCAAACGCTGCGCAATACGCTCAAGTGGAGCTATGATCTGTTAAGTACCTCAGAACAACGTCTCTTCCGGCGGCTCGCGGTCTTTGTCGGCGGCTGGACGCTGGAAGCAGTGGAGGCTATGTGCTACTACGATGTTGAGAAAGAGCAGGTATCGGCACTGGATGAAGTGGCCTCCCTGCTCGATAAAAGTCTGCTGCTCCAGCTTGAGCGCGAGGGTAGGGAGGCACGGCTCCAAATGTTGATGACTGTGCGTGAATACGGGCTGGAATGTTTGCGCGCGAGTGGCGAGGCCGAGGAAACCCGGCAGGCGCACGCGCTGTACTTTCTCGCCCTGGCAGAGGTAGCAGAACGGCAGCAATTTGGAGGCGAGCAAGCGCTATGGTTGGAGCGCCTGGAGCGGGAAGATAGTAATCTCCGAGCAGCACTACAGTGGTTAAGCGAGCAGCATCAAACAGAACTCAGCTTACGTCTGAGCGGATCACTCTATTGGTTCTGGACAGTACGCGGCCATATCAACGAAGGCCACCTCTGGTTGGAAAAGGCATTAGCCGAAAGTGAAGAGGTCTCGGCTCCCGTACTGGCCAAGGCGCTGAGAAATGCTGGTGGGTTCGCCTACAACTTGCGCAAATATGATCTGGCTGAGGAGCACTGCCAAAAGAGCCTTGCACTGTATCGCCAGCTTGGCGATACACAGGGCTGTGCCTTTGCACTCTACTGGCTCGGACTATTGGCCTGCTGGACAAGTCACAACTATCCACTGGCCCGCGCTCTGGCGGAAGAGGCACTCGCACTACAAACTGCGCTGAACAACAAAAGTGGCATGGCTGATGCCTTGCTGATGAGCGCGTATATTGCGCTCAATCAAGGCAACTATCCTCAAGCACGTCACTTTATCGAGCAGGGGCTGGCTTGTTTCAAAGAGGCGCATGACTCCTGGGGAATGGCCTCCGCGCTTCAGTATTTGGGGCGTGTGCTGCTTGAGCAAGGTGAATACACGCTGGCTCATGCAAAGATTGAGGAGAGCAAGGCAATTTCTGCCGATTTGGGCTACAAGGACGGCATTGCCTATGCTTTGGGCCTCAAAGGGCACATTGCTCTCAGGCAGGGCGATGCCGCAACAGCACGTTCCTTGATTGAGGAGAGCCTGGCACAGCACCGGGAGAGAGGTCAACAAAGTGGCATGGCTGAATCACTCTTGCTGCTTGCAAAGGTTTCTCAGGCAGAGGGGAACTATGAGGCTGCCCGCACATTGTATGAAAAGTGTCTCGCGCTGCTCGAAAAACTTCGTGAACAGGACATGCAGATATCCAGCCTGGAGGGATTGGGCATAGTGGTCATGGCGCAAGGCCGACCTGCATCGGCCGTGCTGTTATGGAGCACAGCAGCTCAAATGCGCGAGGCGCTAGGGATACTGATGCCTCCGCTTGATCGAACAGACTACGAGCCAGCAGAGACAGCTGCGCGCGCGCAACTGGGCGCGAAGACGTTTGCCTCCCTCTGGGCACAGGGTTACACTATGACGCCCGCGCAGGTCCTCGCGGTTCAAGAACAGGACATCACACCTACACAGCCATCCTCTATACCACTTCCAGCCGGAGTGAAACCACCATCTCCAGCAAACTACCCCGATGGTCTTACGGCACGCGAGGTCGAAGTGCTACGCCTCTTAGCACAGGGATGGACCGATCACCAGATTGCCGAGCGCCTGGTGATCAGCACGCGCACCGTAAACAAGCATCTTACCACGATTTATAGCAAGATCGGGGTACCATCACGCAGCGCCGCTACCCGCTATGCCGTTGAACGCAAGCTGGTATAAACGAGCCTTCTTTTGTATTCATTAGTATGTGTTGATGTGCAGTGCCCTCTCTATTTCACGCCTTGACTAAAAGTGATCGGAAGGTGCTTGACTCCAAACACAATATTGCTGCCAGTCTCTTCCAGCTGGACGCCCGGTACTCGCTTGATATCATGAAAGCGCTCAAGGAGTATAGTGAGCGCAATCCTGGCTTCCAGCCGAGCTAATGGCGCCCCAAGGCAAAAGTGAATGCCATGTCCAAACGCAATATGCCGGTTTGGGGTCCGTTTGATATCGAAGTCGTCTGCATTGGGAAACTGCGCCTCATCACGATTGGCCGAACCGATCCACGCCAGCACCATTTGACCCGCTCGAATCTCCTGATCCCTGAAGGTGATATCAGCAGCAGCTCTGCGATACATGAATTGAACCGGCGAGCGATAGCGCAGTACCTCTTCAATGGCCCCTGGTATCAACTCAGGTTCAGCCCTAAGCTGCTCAAAGACTTCTGGATGCTCATCGAAACAGAGAATCGCATTCCCGATCAGATTGGTTGTTGTTTCATTCCCTGCCACCAACAGCAAGATGCAAAAACCCAATAGTTCGCGCAAATCGAGATGCTCCCCATCAATTTGAGCATCCAACAGGGCGCTGATGAGATCATCCTTCCGCTCCCGGCTGCGCTGCTCAATCATATTGAGGAAATACGCGCCCATTTCTGCTTGCGGGTTGCCTCCCCCCGAGTTAGCCGCACCAACTATAATATCAGACCAGAGCTTGAAGCGTTCGCGGTCTTCATGTGGAATCCCCAGCATTTCCGCAATCACAATCACCGGCAGTGGATAGGCCAGGTCATCAATGATATCCATGCGTCCCGTGTTTCCCGTTTGCCCTCTGGCTGCAACCGCATCCAACAGTTGGTTGACAATAGCTGTAATGCGCTCCGCTAGCTGGGTCACACCACGTGGAGTAAATGCCTGGGTCACAAGATTCCGTAATTGCCTATGTCGCGGAGGATCCATACTAATCAGACTTGCGCCTAATGGGTTCTCTCCTTCGCTGCCTCCAAAGACCGAAGAAAACGACGCATAGTCCGAAAGCACTCGTTGCACATCGTCATAGCGGAAGACTTGCCAGAACTGGTGCTGCGGCTGATAAAACATCGGTTGCGACTCACGCATCAAGCGATAGCGGGGAAAAGGGTTAAGGGCCTCGTTGGTAGTACTACTTTGCATCTAATCTATCCTCATGTGTTTCTAGCTGTCGGCTTCTTTTTCTTTTTGCTACATCGCTACTATTTGATATGCCTCGTATCTTATGATATACTGTAGATCAAAACATACCAAAAGTCAAGCTGAAATCACGTCGAGGGACCACCAGCGTTAATCCTACTATACACGGTGTAATGCGCATCATATGTGGGGCGGAGGAGGTGGGCGTATATAGTAGGGTTGACCCCATCGGCGTGAACTTCAGCGAAGGAGAAGCTT